>Ga0209811_10000912_pt1 | contig 10702 bp, 9 predicted proteins | sample Coa_R1_6_FD_187161 | JGI IMG/M metagenome (GOLD analysis project Ga0209811, IMG submission 187161) | Surface soil microbial communities from Centralia Pennsylvania, which are recovering from an underground coalmine fire. - Coalmine... | ecosystem: Environmental > Terrestrial > Soil >...
CAGCCCGTCGCGCAGCCATTGCACCACGGCGCCGCCGATGAAAACGCTGCCCTCGAGGGCGAACTGCTTCGATTCGATCTGCGCGGCGCTGGTCGTGAGCATGCCGTTCTTCGACGCGATCGCCTTGTCGCCGGTATTGAGCAGGAGAAAGCAGCCGGTGCCGTAGGTGTTCTTCGCCATGCCGGCCTCATGGCAGGCCTGGCCGAAGAGCGCCGCCTGCTGGTCGCCGGCGATGCCGGCGATGGGGACCTCGGCACCGAGCAGGGCTTTCGCGGTCTTTCCGTAGACCTGAGAGGAGGGCCGCACCTCGGGCAGCATGGCGCGCGGAATGCGGAAAAGCCGCAGCAACTCGTCGTCCCATTCGCCGCGGTGGATGTCGTAGAGCATGGTGCGCGAGGCGTTGCTGGGATCGGTGATGTGGAGGGTGCCGCCCGAGAGTTTCCACGCGAGCCAGGTATCGATGGTGCCGAAGGCGGTATCGCCGCGCTCGGCGCGCGCGCGCAGGCCGGGGATAGCCTCAAGAAACCACGAAAGCTTGGTCGCGGAGAAATACGGATCGATGACCAGGCCGGTCTTGGCGGCGATCGCCGGGCCTAGGCCTTCCTTTTTCAGCGCTTCGCAGCGGCCCGCGGTGCGCCGGTCCTGCCAGACGATGGCGTTGTGCACCGGCTTGCCCGTGTTGCGGTCCCACGCGACCACTGTCTCGCGCTGGTTGGTGATGCCGATCGCCGCGATCTTCTCAGGGCGGAGCTTCGCCTTTTTCAGCGCCGCGCGAGCGCAGGCGAGCTGCGTGCGCCAGATTTCCTCGGGATCGTGCTCGACCCAGCCCGGCTGGGGGAAAAACTGGCGGAATTCCTTCTGTGCGACCGAGCGCGGCCGCCCGTGCTCGTCGAACACGATGGCGCGCGAGCTGGTCGTGCCCTGGTCCAGTGCGAGGACGTAACGCATGGAAAATTCTAACAGGGTGCTCTTGCTCTTATAATCATTCGTCAAGGGGGAGCCATGATCCGAATCTCGAAGCCGCTGGTGCTGGTCCTGACCACGCTTGTCACCGCCGCGCCGGCTGCGGCGCAGGAGATAGAGAACGAGCTCGTGCTCGTCACGCCCGTTGCGAAAACCCTGACCGATCCGGCGCTCGCGGAGTTCGCCAAGTACGCCAGGGAGCGATGGAAGGTCGACGTAAGGACGAGCGCCCTCGCGGCGGGAACCCCGGTTGCCTACGGCCGTGTCGTCGAGTGGAAGGGCCGGCCCGAAGCCGATATTTTCTGGGGCGGCGAGAGCGCGCTCTTCGACAAGCTCGCGGAGCAGAAGCTCCTGGCGAGGCTCGATCTACCCAGGGGCGTCGTCGACTCGATCCCGGCGAGCATCGGCAAGCCCAAGCCGATCCCGCTCAAGGATCCCAAGGGCTTCTGGATCGGCACGGTGCTCGAGCCCTACGGGCTGGTCTACCACCCGAAGCTGCTCGCCCGCCTGGGCGTGCCGGCGCCCAAGGACTGGGACGACCTGCTGCATCCCAAGCTGAAGGGCAACGTGGCGCAATGCGCGCCGAGCCGCTCCTCCAGCAGCCACGCGACCTACGAGGTGATCCTGCAGCGCGACGGGGACGCCAAGGGCTGGGAGTGGCTGAAGCGCCTTGCCGGCAATACCGGCATCTTCACCGCGCGCAGCCGCGACGTGCCGTCGGTCGTCGCTAGAGGCGAGTTCGCGGCCGGGTTCGCGGTCCCGAGCTACATGGCCTTCGAGGACCGCCTCGCCGGGCACGAGATCAAGTTCGTGGCCCCGAAGACCGCGTGGATCACCCCCGAGCCGATCGGCATCCTCGCCGGCGCCAAGCATCCGAAGGCCGCGCGCGCCTTCGTCGAGTTCCTCCTCTCCGAGCGCGGCCAGAAAGTGGCTATGGAGCGCGGCGTCTTTCCGATCAACCCGAAGTACCGCGTCCAGGGTGCCCCGGGTTCCCAGGCTGAAATGGCGGTCGAGTTCACCGGCGGCCTGCGCTCGTATTTCGACGTCGAGGTGAACAACATCTACGACGACGACATCGCCCAGAAACGCTACGAGCAGGTCAACTCGCAGTTCCGCAAGGACATCGAGTCGGTCGCGGATGAATTGAAGAAGAAGTAAGCCGGCAGGCCGCCCGGGCATGCGCATCGCGGTCGAGAACCTCACGAAGCGCTTCGGGGCGCTTGCGGCGGTCAGCCAGGTCAGCCTTTCCGTCGAGGAGGGCGAGATGTTCACCCTTCTCGGTCCCTCGGGGTGCGGCAAGACCACGCTGCTCCGGCTCCTCGCGGGTTTCTATAACGCCGACGAAGGGAAAATCCGTTTCGGCGATCGTGTGGTCAACGACGTGCCTCCGCACGAGCGCGGAATCGGCATGGTGTTCCAGAACTATGCGCTGTGGCCGCACATGACCGTGTCGGAGAACGTCTCCTATGGGCTGAAGCTGCGCAAGGTTTCCTCGTCCGACGCGGCTGGGCGGGTCAAGGAAGTGCTGGCGAGAGTGGGACTCGCAGGCCTGGGGGATCGCTATCCCGGCCAGTTGTCCGGCGGGCAGCAGCAGCGCGTGGCCCTGGCGCGCGCGCTCGTGCTCAACCCCCAGATGCTGCTGCTCGACGAGCCGCTCTCCAACCTGGATGCCAAGATCCGCGTGCAGGTGCGCTCCGAGATCCGCAAGCTCCAGAAAGAGCTCGGCATCACCGCGGTCTACGTGACCCATGACCAGGAGGAGGCGCTGGCCATGTCGGACCGCATCGCGGTCTTCAACCTCGGGCGGGTCTGCCAGGTGGGGCCTCCCAAGGCGCTCTACGAGCGTCCCGCAAACCGCTTCGTCGCCGATTTCATCGGCATCAACAACCTCGTCGACGGCACGGTGCGCTCGGCCGAAGGCGCCGCCCTGCAGGCGGAAACGGCGTTCGGCGTGCTGTCGGCGATTCACGACGCCACGCTGCGCGCGGGGGACCGCTGCGTGATCTGCGTCCGGCCGGAGAACATCGCGCTGAACGGGCAGTCCGGCGGCGAGAGAAATCATTTCAGGGGGCGGATCTCCTTCGCGGCCTATCTCGGCAATACGCTGCGTTACGACGTCGACCTGGGCGGCGGGGTCACTTTCAAGACCGACGTGGGCGATCCCTGGGACCACGAGCAGATTCCCATCGGCACGGCGGTCGAGCTGAGCTGCGCCGTCGGCAGCACGCTGGCGATCCCGGCGGACTGATCGCGCATGCCCCGGGCGCAGGCTGCCGCAATGACCGTCCGAAGGCCCCGCACCCCGGCGGGCGCCGCAATCGGTTTCGGCCTGATCTGGCTGTTCCTGATTCTCTTCGTTCTGTACCCGCTCACGCGGATCTTCTACGACGCCTTTTCGAACGACGCCGGCCAGTTCACTCTCGCTAACTTTCACGAATTCTTCACCGACCGCTACTACCTGCGCTCGCTGTGGAACTCCCTGGTGCTGGGAGCCGCGACGGTCATCGCGACCTCGGTGATCGGGATCGCGGTCGCGTTCCTCATCGTCCGCTTCGAGTTTCCCGGCCGGAATCTCTTTTCCTATCTGTCGATGCTGCCGATGATCCTGCCGCCGCTGGTCGGAGTGCTCGGCTTCGTTTTCATTCTCGGACGCGCCGGCACGGTGAACGTGCTGCTGATGGACTGGTTCGACATGCTGCATCCCGTGAATTTCATGTACGGGACGCACGGCGTGCTGCTGGTCGAGACCCTGCACCTGTTCCCGTTCATGACGCTCAGCATCCTCGACTCGCTTTCCAAGGTGGATCCGTCGCTCGAGGAAGCAGCGCAGGTCGTTGGTGCGAACGGCTGGCGGAGGTTCCGGGACGTGACGCTGCCTTTGACCACTCCGGGTTACGTCTCCGGAGCGCTCCTCGTGTTCATCTGGACCTTCGCCGACTTCGTCACGCCCCTCGTGGTGGGCGTGCAGGACCTGCTCGCCGTGCAGGCCTATCTCAACATCGTCCAGTTCGTCGACCGGCGCATATTCCGCATGGGCATCGTGATATCGGCGCTGCTCGTCGTCCTGGCCATCGTGTTCGTGCTGGTCGCGCGCCACTACGTGGCGATCAAGGACTACAGTTCTCTCGCCTACTCGAAGGTGGAGCGCCGCCGGTTGGGGCCCGTCGCCCGCTGGCTGGCAGTGGGTTTTCTCGCGCTGCTCATGTTCGCCTCCCTCCTTCCCCAGGCGGGCGTCGTGCTCGCCGCGGTCGGCAAGGGCTGGTCGCTCACCGCGCTCCCCGAGCACTACACCCTCGACCACTTCAGGCAGGTGAGCCTCGAGACGCCCAGGTTCATCATCAATTCGCTGCTGTATTCCGGTTTGGCCGTGCTGATCTGCCTGGTGGTGGGGGTTCCGATGGCATGGATCATGGCGCGGACCCGGACGCCGGGGCGCGGCGCCATGGACGTGCTCACCACGCTGATCCTCGCGATTCCAGGCACGGCCATCGGCATCGCGTACATCCGAGCGTTCCATTACCCGCTGCCCGGGATCGACGTGGCCCTCACCAGCATGTGGATCGTTCTTCCGCTGGTGCTCGCCGTCCGCCGGCTGCCGTACACCGTGAGGAGCAGCCATGCGTCGCTTCTGCTGGTGCACAAGTCCATGGAAGAGGCGGCCGAGAACGTCGGCGCCGGCAAGGTGGCGACATTCAGGGACATCACCGCGCCGCTCATATGGAAGGGCATCCTCGTCGGAGCGATCTTTTCCTTCATCATGTCGATCCAGGAGGCCTCGGCGACCTTGTTCCTCACGCTGGGCGGCTGGGAAATGATCCCGTTCGGGATATTCAGCTACTACATCGCGGGTTCCCACAGCCAGGCCGCCGCACTCGGCGTAATCCTGATCGCCTTGTGCGCGGCGAGCCTGTACACGGTCAACCGCATCGCCGGAGCGCGGGTCGGCGGGCTGTTCGGCTGAAATGAAGCCCCTCGCCGAGCTCGATCCGCGCGGCCTGAAGGCGGTGCTCCTGGACGTCGACGAGACCCTGACGACCTCGGGCAAGCTCACTGCCGACGCCTATGGGGCGCTCGAGCGCCTGCACTCGGGCGGCAAGATCGTCGTGCCCGTGACCGGCCGCCCGGCGGGATGGTGCGACCACATCGCGCGCATGTGGCCGGTGGACGCGGTGGTAGGGGAAAACGGCGCGTTCTACTTTCAGTTCGCGCAAGGCAGGCTGCACAAGCGCTTCCTCGACGATGCGCCGGCCCGAGCGCAGCAGCGTATGCGTCTGGACGCCGTCGCACGGCGCATTCTCGCGGAGATTCCCGGCTGCGCGCTTGCTGCCGACCAGCCTTACCGCGAGACCGACCTCGCGATCGACTACTGCGAGGACGTGCCTCCCTTGCCGCTCGAAGCGGCGGAGCGCATCGCCGCGCAGATGCGGCAGGCCGGGCTCCAGGCGAAGATCAGCTCCATCCACGTGAATGGCTGGTTCGGCGAGTACGACAAGCTGTCCACCAGCCGCCTGCTGTTCGGCGAGCGGTTCGGCCTGGACCTCGACCGGTCGAACCGGGAGTTCGTGTTCGTCGGCGACTCGCCGAACGACGCGCCGATGTTCTCTTTCTTCCGGAACTCGGTGGGCGTCGCGAACGTGCGCCGCTTCCAGGGACGCTCCGCCGCGCTACCGCAATACGTGACGCGCGAGTCCTCGGGTGCAGGGTTCGTCGAGCTCGTGCAGCATCTCCTTGACGCGGGTCAATGAGCATACGCGCTGCGGGCGGCGATGATTGCGGCTAACATCCGGGACGCAAACCATGAAGATCCACGAATACCAGGCGAAAGAAATCCTGCGCAAATACGGCGTCGCGACGCCCCGCGGCATTCCCTGCTTCTCGGTCGACGAGTCGGTCAAGGCCGCGCGCGAGCTGGGCGGCAAGGTGTGGGTGGTGAAAGCGCAGATCCACGCGGGCGGCCGCGGCAAGGGCGGCGGCGTGAAGGTCGCAAAGTCGGAAGCCGAAGTGCGCGAATGGGCGGGCAAGATCCTCGGCATGATGCTGAAGACGCACCAGACCGGGCCCGAGGGACAAAAGGTAAAGCGCCTCCTGATCGAAGAAGGTGCCGACATCAAGAAGGAACTCTACGTGGGCATGGTGGTCGATCGCAGCACGCAGCGCGTCGCGCTCATGGCCTCGAGCGAAGGCGGCATGGACATCGAGGAGGTCGCGGCGCACACGCCTGAGAAGATCCACACCGTGTTCGTCGATCCGGGGACGGGATTGAAGGACGCGGAAGCCGACGGCCTCGCCGCGAAAATCGGCGTTCCTCCGGCGAGCGTTCCCCAGGCGCGGGCGATCTTCAAGAGCCTCTACCGGGCCTTCGACGAGACCGACTGCAGCCTCGCCGAGATCAACCCGCTGATCCTCACCGGCGACGGGCGCGTGGTCGCGCTCGACGCCAAGATCAACTTCGACGACAACGCGGGCTTCCGCCACCCCGAGTGGCAGCAGTTGCGCGATCTGGACGAGGAAGACCCGCAGGAAGTCGAGGCCTCGAAGTACGACCTCAACTACATACAACTGGACGGCAACATCGGCTGCTTGGTGAACGGCGCGGGCCTGGCCATGGCGACCATGGACATCACCAAGCTCTACGGCGGCAGCCCGGCGAACTTCCTCGACGTCGGCGGCGGTGCGACCACCGAGAAGGTCACCGAAGCGTTCAAGATCATGCTGCGCATCCCGCACCTGAGGGCGATCCTCGTCAACATCTTCGGCGGCATCATGAAGTGCGACGTGATCGCAGCGGGCGTAGTGGCGGCGGCGAAGCAGGTGAGCCTGCGCGTGCCGCTGGTGGTGCGCCTTGAGGGCACCAACGTCGATCTGGGCAAGAAGATCCTCGCCGATTCGGGATTGCCGATCATCTCGGGCAGCAACATGGCGGACGCCGGAAAGAAGGTCGTCGCCGCCGCCCGGGGCGGGCAGAAGGCCAAGGCGAGACCCAAGGCCAAGGCGAAACCCAAGAACAAGCCGAGACCGAAAGCCAAGGTGAAGAAGAAAGCGGCGAAAAAAGCGACGCGAAAACCGAAAGCGACGAAGAAGAAGGGGAGACGCTGATGTCCATCCTCATCGACAAGAACACACGCGTGATGACCCAGGGCATCACCGGCAAGACCGGCCAATTCCACACCAAGATGGGCAAGGAGTACGCGAACGGCAGGAAATGCTATGTCGCCGGTGTGAACCCGAGAAAGCCCGGCGAGTCCTACGAGGGCATCCCGATCTTCGCGACGGTGAAGGAAGCGAAGGAGCAGACCGGCGCCAACGTCTCGGTGATCTACGTGCCGCCGCCCTTCGCGGCCGCCGCGATCGACGAGGCGGTCGAGGCGGACCTCGATCTCGTCATCTGCATCACCGAGGGCATCCCGGTGCGCGACATGATCCGCACGAAGTACAAGATGCAGGGGAAGAGGACAAAACTCATCGGGCCCAACTGCCCCGGCCTCATTACACCCGACGAGATCAAAATCGGCATCATGCCCGGCCACATCCACAAGAAGGGCCGCGTCGGCGTGGTGTCGCGCTCGGGAACGCTGACCTACGAGGCGGTCGGGCAGCTGATGGAGCTCGGTCTCGGCCAATCGTCGTGCGTGGGAATCGGCGGCGACCCGGTGAACGGCATGAAGCACATCGAGGTGCTGAAGCTCTTCAACGACGATCCCGAGACCGACGCGGTGATCATGGTGGGCGAGATCGGCGGCTCCGACGAGGAGAACGCCGCGCGCTGGGTCAAAACCAACATGAAGAAGCCCGTGGTCGGCTTCATCGCCGGCGTCACCGCGCCCCCCGGAAAGCGCATGGGTCACGCCGGCGCGATCATCTCCGGGGGCAAGGGCACGGCGCAGGAAAAACTCGCCGTGATGGAGGAATGCGGGATCAAGACGACCAAGAATCCCGCCGAAATGGGCAAGCTGCTCAAGTCTGTGCTGAAGTAGCAGGCGTCGAGGGTCGTGGCCAGCCCCAACGACCTTGCCGACGCGCTCATCGCCGAGGGCAACAAGACCGAGGATTCGGGCAGGCTGCGCGAAGCATGCGAGCGGTACCGCGACGCGGTCGCAGTCTCGCCGCGCTACGCCAAGGCTCACCTCAATCTCGGCATCGGCCTGGAAGCGTCGGGCGATGCCGACGGCGCGATCGGATCCTTCGAGGCGGCCCTCGCGCTCGAGCCCGGCAATCCTTTCGCCAGCTACAACCTCGGCAACCTCCTCTTCAAGCGCGGTGACCCTGCGCGCGCCGAAGAGCTGCTCGAGATCGCGCTGAAGGCCCGCCCCGGTTTTCCGGAGGCTCTGGTCGCGCTGTCCAATATCCTCGATTCGCGCGGAGACTCCGAAGCCGCGGCGGCGGCGCTCGAAGCAGCGTTGAAAGAGCGCCCGGACTATGCAGGGGCGCTGTACAGCTACGGGGTCGTTCTCGGAAAGCTGAAAAGGTTCGCCGAAGCGGAAGCCGCGCTGCGGCGGGCGATCGGGGTCGATCCCGGATTCCTTCTGGGCCACGAGTCCTTGGGCGGCCTGCTGCGCGGCCAGTCGAGGATCGAAGAGGCGCTCGAATGTTTCGCCACTGCCCGCAAGCTCGCGCCGCAAAAATTCGACCTCGAGTCCGCGGAGCTGTTCACGCTCAATTTCAAGGAGGACATTTCCGGCGAAGCGCTGTTCGCGCGGCACAGGGCCTTCGGCGAGCGCCTAGAGAGGGCGGTTCCGCGAAGGTTTCAGTTCGGGAACGTCAAAGACCCGCGGCGGCGGCTGCGCATCGGCTACCTCTCGGGCGATTTCTGGCGGCATCCGGTGGCGCTGTTCGTGCTCCCGGTGATCGAAAGGCACGTGGAGGAGGTTTTCTGCTACTCGACCGGCGCAACCGTGGACGAGGTCACGCAGACGCTCAGGGAAGGCGCGGACGTCTTTCGCGACGCGCAATCGATGTCCGACGACGAGCTCGCCAAGACGATTCACCAGGACGGCGTCGACATCCTGGTGGACCTCTCGGGACATTCCGGTGTTTTTCGCCTGGGCGTTCTCGCGCAACAGCCGGCTCCGGTGCAGGCGACTTGGCTCGGCTATCTGAACACGACCGGCCTGAGACGCGTCCACTACAGGATCTGCGACGGCTATTCCGATCCCGAGGGGCTCGCCGACCCGCTTCACACCGAAACCCTGGTGCGCCTTCCACACAGTCAGTGGTGCTACCGCCCCTTCATCGCCGACATCGCCACGAGCGAGCTGCCGTCGAAGAACAACGGCTTCCTCACCTTCGGTTCGTTCAATCACGTCTCGAAGCTCTCCCCGGGTATCCGCAGGCTGTGGGCCGAGCTTCTGAAGCGCGTGCCGGATTCTCGCCTGGTGCTCGCCGGTGTTCCGGACGGGCCGGCCAAGGACGGATTGATCGCCGACCTGCAGGGCGCCGGAGTCCCGGCGGCGAGAATCGCCACCTTGCCGCATGCGGCGCTTCACGACTACCTCCGCTCGATCGGCGGCGTGGACATCGCGCTGGACGCGACGCCCTACAGCGGCGGCACGACCACCTGCGACGCCTTGTGGATGGGAGTGCCGGTGGTCGCCCTGCGGGGCTCCCGCTCGATATCGCGCAGCGCCGCCAGCATTCTTTCCTCGGTCGGGCTCGCCGACTGGATCGCGTCGACGCCGCAGGACTACGTGAGGCTGGCGGTGGAATTCACGCGCGACGGGGCGCTGCTCGCGGAACTGCGCGGGTCGCTGCGCCGGAGAATGGGTTTATCGCCTATCATGGACGAGGCGGCATTCGTGCGCGATCTTGAAAGCGCCTACCGGACGATGTGGCGCGCGTGGTGCGAAGGCCACGGCTAGCGAGGCCCCATGTTCGGTGACTGGTTCGACTGCAGGGAGATCGACGAGCTGATCGATTCGATCGTCGCCGATCTGGTGAAGCGATTCCCTCCCGCCGGGCTGGACGACACGCCGGTCGAAAAGGCGGCCAAGCGCCTGAAGGGCGTGCACAACACGGCGTTCAACCGTGTCGATGCGTTCGCCCGCTCGCACCGCCTGAACCTGTACAAGAAGGCGCACCTGGGCAACCGCCTGAAGTGGTCGCTCAGAGATGCCGGTTATCCCGATGCGTTTGCCGACGCGCTGACCTCCGAATTCGTTACGGTGGTGACGGTTGCCTCGGGCGCGCCCAAGAACCCCAAACCCTGAGCGGGTTGACTTTGGTCCGGCAGGGCCTAGCATTAAAGCTGGCGTAAAGCGGCGCGTGTCCAATTCGCGGGGACCGCACATGACGAAAAGCCATTCGCATCACCCGGCCGTCGATATCGAGGCGCTCGAAGCCGCGTTGCGCGCACTGGGCATGCTGTACGGGGCCAGCCAACCGCTCGCGAAGATCGTCGAAGGCGCGAAAAGCGAAGCCGACGCGATCCGCATGTACATCGAGCGCGAACGGCCCCATCTGCTTTCCTCCTATGACCTCGAAACACTGGTAAAGATGGTGCAGGGCGCCCGCGAGGCGAAAACCGACGCCAAGGCGAGCGTCGAGCAGTACAGCCCCGGGCACGAGCCGCGGTCCAAACGCAAGTGAGTTCGCTCCGCAGCAGCCCACCGCTTTTCCGCCGGTGGGCGGCGTGAATATCGCGTCGACGCGCCCGGATTAGCCGCCAGGCCGTCGAAACAATTGATTCGTGTCAAGCTTTTGCGTGCGCGCTCGGACGTAAAATGAGCGCATGAACGACCGGGCT
>Ga0209811_10000914_pt1 | contig 10686 bp, 15 predicted proteins | sample Coa_R1_6_FD_187161 | JGI IMG/M metagenome (GOLD analysis project Ga0209811, IMG submission 187161) | Surface soil microbial communities from Centralia Pennsylvania, which are recovering from an underground coalmine fire. - Coalmine... | ecosystem: Environmental > Terrestrial > Soil >...
TGTCGCCCCATGTGCAAGGCGGTGTGAATCAGTGCTAATAATGCGTGTAAATTGTCCCGAAATTGTCCCGAAAATTGTGATGCAAACCGGACACGCCATCGTTAGTTCGCAGAAAATGGCGGCATGCCGCGCCTACGGCGCGCGTCCGCCGGCGTAGCACTCACGCGTCTTCGCGCGACTGAGCTGGTGCCCGCCTACTGCCTGTCAAAGACGAGGATTTCATCCTCATACCGCGTCTGGTTGCCCAGCGTTCCTGTGTGTTTATTGGTGAGCGTTTTTCCATCAGCAGAGACGGTAATACGCCCTCCGGAGCTGACGCGACCCTCAGGGACGTATTCTTTCACGGTGCCGCCCGGCAGATTGTAATAGAGCTGGCGTAAGGTCTCGTGCTGAAAGGTGTTGCAGTCAATCCGTGTCCAGCGCATCTGACGCGGATCACCGCCTTTGGTGGGGTATGGCTTCCCGTCGAACTGGACCGACCACATCTCCCACCGTCCCACTAGGCGTGGGTCACGGTCGTTGATGAACACTTCCGTGATTCCGTTATCTCCAAACGGAGCGATGATCATGATGCGCGGTTCGATTACACCGTTGTTCCGGGTGATCGTGGATTTCTGAAGATTCAGTCGCCACGTCCCGATCAAAGGATTGCTGGCACATTGCAGGCCCTGCGCCGGCGCCGGTGTTGGGGCCAAGGCGAAGCCAATAAACAACATCGTGGCGACAGAGGCGCCGAAGAACCGAAAAATCCCTGAACTCATCTTTTCCTCCCTAGTCGTGTGAACGAGACGCGTGAATCTCAGAATTCCGCCTTCAGCTTGCCTACCAAGTCTTGGTGATCGTCAACGATATCTGCCTTTGAATCGGGCTGTCCACCAAGCCCCAGAATGCTGAGCCGCCGCTTCCGGATGTCGAAGCCTTGTAGGCGAATGGCGGCCGCTTGTTGGTGTCAGGAATGCGAAACAAAGGTTCATATAAAAGAGTAATTCTCTTACACTCAAGCGTGTTTGGGTCGGTTATCGTGTAGAATCGCAATGCGTTTGCGATTGCCTGCTCCCCTTTCGATTTGACACGAAAGCCCCACTCGGTTTCATATCTAGGTTCAAGCATTGCTCGTCGCTGCAAGGCTTTGTTCACCTCGGGTAGCATCGCATTAATGTATCGTATCGTGTTCTCATCTGGTCTCGTAATTCGGACCAGCGGTTTTTTAAGATGCTGTCGATTTCGCCAGAGCGATATTGATATTCTTGCTGGTCGTCGATGATACCAGCATCGCGATATGGATACCACTTTTCCTCGGCTTGCGCGCACGCTCTTTGGTATTCCTCTTGGTAGTTTGCTCTAAATTCATCCTCGACAGCTCGGTTCAGTTCCTCTTCTTCGCGTTGGAGAAACCGGAAGCTCAACCGAGTACCGCTTTCCATTTCAGGGATTAAATGAGCATCAAAAATGGCACGGTCAAAACGTCGGGGAAGTCTATGCTTAGGCATGTGATACCTCCCTTCTTAAATTCCATCCTTGCCACATCAATCTTGACCTTTCGCATAACACGCTCGAAATCTTTACGATTGGTAATCGGACCGACTGGCGTTTCGGGATGCGCGAGAACGCTCTGCGTTGGCCTTTGCGCCAGCCAACTTGCCGAGGCGCAGCAGCACCGACAAATTATCACGGTTTTGCTCATAGCCGTTCCGCCTGAATCGCCAACCGAATAAACAAGCCCGTCATATAAACGAAATTCTCCGCTTCATGCTCCACCGGCCACTTTCGCGTTTGTCCGGCTTCAATCGCGTGCTGGAAATCGCAGCCGTAGTCGATGTACGCTTTCAGCATCGTTCTATGTGACTGCGACAACTGCAGTTTTGAAATAAATTGCTCACGCAAGGCAGATAGTTCGTCGGTCGATTTACCGGTGACGATTTTCGCCATTGCTTCGAGCGCTTCGTACATGTCGGTGACTGTATCTCCGAACCGCTGTGAATCTTTCGTTCCTTCAAGAAGATGAGAAAGACCTTTTTGAAATGGAACCAGCACGTTTTTGTATCTTGCGTTAGCGAGCCAACGAAGTGATTCATTGACAAGTTTTTCGTCGAGAATCTCTGCGCCTTTCTTTAAGAAAACGCCGCGCTGCCAACTAATCCCCAAGTCCACTTCGCTTAGGTGAATTATTTCAACAATGTCCGAATCAAGTTGATTTGCCATATCCTGCCACTTCGTACGCAGCGCATTTCTAAAGCCTTCCACGGCAACAAGACAATTGAGAGAAATCTTGCTTTACCAAGATTCTCCATGCCACCATAAATTCTTCACTATGGCGTAGGTATTCACGGTGTGGTTCCCCTAACGCGATTTGGGTTTCCGTCAAAACAAAGTCCAAGGCTGACCTGCTGGAACCGCTATCAGCGTGTGCCGCTTCTACTGCGTCTCGTATTTTGGTTTCGATACGGTTTATAAACCGTCGTCGGACTTCTTCAATGGGAACTTCGATATTGAATCTGACGTGGAATGGGTCGGGCATCCGCCGAGATTACTCTCACAGTAACAGGCAGCAAGTTTTAGCCGTAAGCCTAATCCGTCTTCAGCCTCCGCGCTTTGGCCACCCGTTGTTGAATCTCCTTAAGGGCTTTCTCAGTCAACGGTTTGTAACGATGCATCGGCTCCGTTCGCCGCGGTCGTTGTTGGTCAGAGTGGTGCAGTATCAAAACGCGAGTGTTAGCGGAACACCTCAATCGCGACGCCTCGATGGTCAGCCGATTGCACGCGGCCTACGCGGCGGCACGGGACAAGCGATCAGAGTCGGAGCTGCAGCGTTTGCTTAGGATTAATTCCAGCTTGCTCAACTAGGCAAATCCCGTAAGTTGGCAGTTTATTTAGGTGGTATTATCTGACAAAAACTGCCATAATTTACTACTCGCTACTACGAATCTGGGAATGGAGGGTTCGAATCCCTCCGGGCGCGCCAACCAATGAGGGTTGCGATCAATAAATTTTCACATGCCGATGTTTTCGACCGATGCTGGAAACGCCGTTCGGGGCATCGCCTAAATTCCCTACTGTTTATTGTCCTTCTTTCCCTCGCGGTCCCTGGCTGTGAGACGACCACCACCACGATGCCTGGTCCTTCAAGCGGCTCCACCGGTAGAAGAGAAGCGCCGCGCGGCTTTTTTGACAAATTGACCGATGCAATAACCGAGCGGGAATGTAGCGTTGCCCATTTTACATGTCCCTACGGTTTCGGGGCCGCCGACGAACCTTGTGACTGTACCGACCCGCGCGGAGTTGTCTTACAAGGTCGTACGGTCAAGTGACACTAAATGTGAACTGTACTTTTTTGTAACTCGTCGTTAAAAGTCAGCACAAGAGTCTGTCGTGCGACCTTTTTTTAGTGGACGCGGCCGATTCATATTAGTTTTCACCTCAGTCGACGAATTTTTCGCATATGTCGTTGGCTCGAAGACGATGGCAACGTCGCACGCCCCTTAGGTATAGTTGTTGCTCTGGCGAATCGTCTGAGGTGATCGCAAAAAATGGTGAACGCATCGCGTCACAAGATATTGATCATTGAGAAACAGCCCAACTATACTCAACCCGTGGTCAAGCAGGTTCTCTTTGCCGGATTGCTTCCGTTGATCGCGGTGACCGGGGAAGGAGGGCTGCGAAAAGCGATCGAGCATCACCCGGATTTGATCTTGCTCGAGTTGGACCTTACGGATATGGACGGCCTGGAATTCGTGTCGCTGCTTAAAGAAAAACCTCAACTTGAACAAATTCCTATCATTGCTATGAGCATCTTTCCGTACATGAAGAATGCTGCGTTGTATGGGGGGTGCGATGATTTTCTAAAAAAACCGGTGAAAATGATCGATTTGATGGGCCACATCAGGCGATTCCTATACCAAGCTCCATCCGTCTCTCCGAAACGATTGGCTCGATAAGCCGGCCTTCCTGCATTTGTTCCTTTAAATATTTGACTCGTTGATGCCAGTTTGGTTTTCCTGCGACCTTTGATCGCCCCTCCGCGGCGGCCGAAGAAAGGCCTTGTCGTGTTCCTAGGAAAGATGTACTAGAACGTGAGAGATCGTATTGCGTTTTGATTGCAGAGTGTTACGAGACATTTCTAGCCAAACGCACTAAATCGTAAAGGAGGCCAGGGCCATGTCAGTTGTAACCATTGCTCACGCAGCCTTCAGTGGCGGGAATGCAATAGCTGAGAAGGTCGCATCTCTGTTGAATTATCGCTCGGTTGCTCGGGAAGTCCTAATCGAAGCGAGTAAACGCTACGGCATACCCGAGGCGAAGTACACTGAAGTGCTCGAAGGCGAGGGGCATTGGTGGGAACGTTGGCGAGAAAGCGTTCGGCTTTACCGCATCACTCTGCAAGCCGCCATGTGTGAAGTCGCCGAAGAAGGCAATTTGGTTTATTACGGACGTGCCGGCCAACAATTGCTGCCTGGCATTCCTCATGTGCTCAAAGTCCTGATCGTTGCGCCGGTGGAGTATCGCATCGAATTGGTGCGGGCGCAGCAAGGAATGGATAGCGAAAGCGCGCGGCAGTATGTGCGCGAGTTGGATCGAGTGCGCAGCCGACGTTTTCGCGCGGTCTTCAACGCCGACTGGCAAGATCCGATTGGACACGATTTGGTATTGAACAGCGGTAGGTTCTCCCCGGAGGTGGGCGCAGCGCTGATTGCCGACACGGTGCGACGGCCGGAATTTCAACCGACGCCGGAATCAATAAAAGCATTTCAAGATTTGGCCACGACGGCGCGCGTTCAAGCCGCATTGATCACCTCGGCGAAAACTCGCAACGTTGTATTGAACGTTAAGAGCGACAACGGTACGGTCACCATCTCCGGGATCTTGGCCGATCCTGATTTGGAAAAAGAGATCGTGCGTATCGCCAAGAGCGTTGCGGGGGTGTTGGAGATCGTTACCGACATCGAACCGCCGCCGATCGAATACATGCATCCGTAAAAAAACGCGCCGAACGCAATTGTTTTTCCGGTAACAGGGCATGTCGGTATTCGAAGCTCACGATATTGATTTTATGAAGCTCGCTTTGGCCGCCGCCAAAGAAGCTGCCAGCCGTTGGGAAGTTCCGGTTGGGGCCGTTGTCGTGGCGGCTGGAGAAGTAATCGGCACGGGTTATAACTGCCGCGAAGAGCGCCAGAGTCCGCTCGGACATGCCGAAATCGTGGCCGTCGAAGAAGCGTCCAAGCAGTTGGGTACTTGGCGTCTCGATCAATGTGATATCTATGTCACGCTCGAACCCTGCCTCATGTGCATGGGCGCGATCTTGCAGGCGCGAATTCGTAAGCTAGTGTTCGCCTCTCTCGATCCGAAGGCCGGCGCGGTTGAATCTCTTTATCGATTATGTGAGGATCAACGGCTCAATCATCAATTACCGGCGCTAGGCGGCGTTCTAGCCGATGAATCTGCGGCTTTACTTGCGGATTTTTTTGCGCGCCTAAGATCGCGCAAACGAGATACACGAAAAGCGGAGAGGTGGCCGAGCCCGGTTGAAGGCGCTTGACTCGAAATCAAGTTTACCCGTAAGGGTAACGGGGGTTCGAATCCCTCCCTCTCCGCCAACTATTCTCCATAACCAATCTTCTACTGTGGGGCGCGAGGTTTCGCTTTTGCAAGATTTGTACGAGAGTAGATCGCAGCGATTTTGAAAGGTGGATTGTTTAGCAGTCTGACAGTCTAGCGAAGAAAAATTGCTTGAAAGCTTTTGCCGCGAAGTCTGCGAATCCGTCAAAAACTTTTTTTTAGGTCCCAGGACCAGGCCCCCCGGTCGTCGAAAACTGCTTCCTTGAACAGGACATCATAAAAAACTTCGATCATCTCGCCGTTACCACGCATGCGCGCAACTCTGAGGGACGTCCAAATATCTTCCCAGGGAATCAACTTGGCGGGTCGGCTGTGTTCGGGTGCGTTTTCGCTCGCAATTCTAGACTCAATGCGGTCCCTGATTGTCGAGATCGTCGGCGTCGACCTTTTGTGATTGCGGCTGTTGCGATTAACACGCTGAGTCATTTCTGTCTTGCTCTTTGCAAATGTGTAAGTCTTGTGAACAAAATTACGGATCAGCGCGATCTGACGAACCGATTTCGCGGTTGTTTGAGCAAGTGCAATGCCAGGCTTTAGAATTATGTAGATTCAGTGGCTTGGCGATCTTTTTCTAAACCCAAAATCGTAAACGGTCTTAACACATTACAGCGAGGTTAAATTCCGACACGATCACCGCTAAATTAATTCCATTTGAATCAACATTTAAGCCATATTTTTAAAGTAATATCTTGTGTGTAAATAAACGTAAGATGATTTGACACTGAAGGAAAAATGGTCGCACCAAGGGAGACGATAAAAAGATAATTCGAAGCAAGTCACCAATTTGTAGAAAATCGAGCGGCACTATGATAGCGTCGAACTATTCGCCGGCTAGCGTTGAGGATGCACGCTGAATCGGAGAGGTGACCGAGCGGTTGAAGGTGCACGACTGGAAATCGTGTGTGCGGTTAACCCCGCACCGAGGGTTCGAATCCCTCCCTCTCCGCCATTAAGCCGGATTTTAATCGAACACAGCGATTTTAGTAACGACCGCAAGCGAGTAGGCAGCAATTCTGTCGATAGCAGGGATGTCGATTGCTGATAGTTAGGTCCTGTGCAAGGCGGCACCGCAAACTCCGTCAGGTCCGGAAGGAAGCAGCGGTAGCGGGTCAGCCCCTGTGCCACGGGGTAACCTGGCTGTCAGCCATGGGCATCCCTTAAAAAATCTGCGGCGCCAAGCCGAGGCGTGAATCTGCCTCGTCCATTGGCCGCTTCGCTTCAAACCTATGTCGTATCTGGTGATTGCACGGAAATGGCGTCCGCAAACCTTTGCGGATATCGCCGGGCAGGAGCATATTACCCGAACCCTGCAGAACGCCATCCGCGCCAATCGGATTCCACACGCATTTCTGTTCACCGGCGTGCGCGGAGTAGGCAAAACAACCGCAGCGCGAATTCTCGCCAAGGCGTTGAATTGCGATAATGGGCCAACCGCTACTCCGTGTGGCGTCTGCGCTCAATGTCATGAGATTGCCCAGGGCAATTCGATCGACGTTCTCGAAATCGACGGTGCGTCCAATCGCGGCATCGATGAGATTCGCCAGATCATCGAAAATGTCCGCTATCAACCGGCTCAATGCCGATTTAAGATTTACATCATCGATGAAGTTCACCAGGTCACCAAAGATGCGTTCAACGCGTTGTTGAAGACTTTGGAAGAACCTCCGCCATCGGTCAAATTTATTCTCGCGACCACCGAACCGCATCGCCTGCCGGCGACCATTCTTTCGCGTTGCCAGCGTTACGATTTTCGCCGCATTAGTTTGCGGGAAATCGTCCAGCGGCTCGACGCGATCGCAAAAAGCGAAGGTCTTAAGATCACCGAAGGAGCGTTGGTTTTGCTGGCACGCGAGGCTGACGGCAGCATGCGCGACGCGCAATCTCTGTTGGAACAGGTGCTCGCTTTCGGGGCGCCCATGCAGGATAGCGCGGTGCAGGAAGTCGATGAAGTTCTCTTGCAGGAGATTCTCGGCCTGGCGCAGCGGCGCACCCTTTACGAAATTTCAGCGGCGGTGCTTCAGGCCGACGTGCGAAAATGCGTCGAGTTGGTAGCCCAAACTGTGCACCAAGGTTGCGACATCGGCCGTCTGGCGCGCGATCTGGTGGAACATTTCAGAAATCTTCTAGTCGTGCGACTTGCGCCGGGCGGCGGCACCAGCCCATCGGCTGCGCTCCAAACGTTTGCTGGTGGTGGACAGCTGTTGGACTTGCCCGACCAGGAGATGGTCGATCTGGCCGAGCAGGCGCGGCCGATCTCGATCGACACACTGCTTGACTATTTCGACTTTATGGCGGCCGGTGAAGAGGAGATTGCCCGTTCCACGACGCCGCGATTCGCCTTGGAAAGTACTTTGATTCGTCTAGCCGGTTTGCCCCAAACGCTGCCAGTGACAGAATGGATCGAGCGTTTAGAACGGTTGGAGGCAAAAGCTTCATCGGGCGGGCGCAGGGAAAGCTTAGCGCCGCGTAGAGAGAAGGTCGCGGCGCCAGCCGAGCCGTCGGCGGCGGTGATTGCCGGGACCGTCGAGCCGGACGCTAGCGCGACCGGCGGCTGGCGTGAGTTTATTGCTTTTGTCGGTCGTGAAAAAAAATTCTTGGCATCGCATCTCGAATCCGGCGTGCCGCTTGAGTTAGCCTCCGGGCATATGAAGATTGGCGTGGCCGAACGCCAGCATTTGGCCTTTTTGCTCGACAACGATAATCTTTCGAGCCTGCGCGATCTGGCCAAAAGGTTTTTCGCGCAGGACGTCATCGTGCAAATTGTCAATCTTGCCGCCGACGGCGCGCCAAAGTCGGCCGATCCGTTCGGGCCAGCGGCCGGAGGTACGGGCGACGAACGCAGCCCGATGGTTAAAGAAGCGCTGCGTATTTTCGGCGGCTCAGTGCGCAACGTGCGGCGATAAAACAATTAGCGTTTGCACTTTTTGTAAAGGACGGTCCGAGGCGAGGAGAAAGACAATGGCGAGTATCGGCGCGATGGGCAATCTGTTGAAACAGGCTCAAGACATGCAGGCGCGAATGGCCAAGATACAGGAAGAGCTGGCTAACAAAACCGTCGAGGGATCGGCCGGCGGCGGCATGGTCCAGGTCACCGTCAACGGTCAGTTCAACGTCACGGCGGTTAAAATAGAAGCGTCGGTGATCAACGCCGCGGAAAAGGACATGTTGGAAGATCTCATTCTCGCGGCGGTCAACGACGGCGTGCGCAAAGCGCGTGACTTGGTGTCGTCGGAAATGAGTAAAATCACCGGAGGACTGAAGATCCCAGGACTGATGCCATGAGTTTTTATCCCGCCCCGCTCGCTCGCCTCGTCCAGGAATTATCGAAGCTTCCCGGCATCGGAGAAAAAACCGCGGCTCGTTTGGCCTTTCACATGTTGAAGGGAACAAGGGAGGATGTTTTACGTTTGGCCGACAGCATCGGCAAGTTGCGCCAGGAGATGGGACTCTGTCAAGGCTGCTTCGGTTTTAGCGAAATCCACGCGCAAAACGAAGACGGCACGCGCTGCGATATTTGCCGCAATCTCGAGCGCGAACGCGACAAGATTTGCGTGGTCGAAGAACCGTCTGACTTGATCGCCGTCGAAAAGTCGCACGAGTTCCGTGGGCTCTATCACGTTCTGCATGGGACGATTTCGCCGCTCGACGGCATGGGGCCGGACGCCTTGCGCATCAAAGAACTGCTCGAGCGATTGCGTGACGGCGGCGTGCGCGAGGTAATTGTCGCGACCAATCCGACCATGCAAGGCGAAGCGACGGCGCTTTACCTCTCGAAGGTCATCAAGCCGATGGGTGTTTCGGTCACGCGCATCGCGCGCGGCCTACCAATGGGCGGCGATCTTGAGTACACCGACGCCGTAACTTTGGGAAAAGCTTTGGAAGGAAGGCGGGAAATCTAAGCATCCGTTTGTTCGACGACGTTTTTACCTCAGCGCAAAATCTTTCTCGCGATATCGATCGCCACCCAGCATAACATCGCGATCAACGCCGATGCCGGGATCGTCAAGACCCACGCCCAAACAATTCTTCCGGCGACATTCCAGCGCACCGAGCGAAGCCGTCTAAGCGAGCCGACGCCGACGATAGCGCCAGTGATTGTATGAGTGGTCGAGACGGGAATGCCGAAATGGGCCGCGCTGAAAAGCGTAATCGCCCCCGCCGCTTCGGCGGCGAAACCGCCGATCGGTTGCAGACGAGTGATCCTCGATCCCATCGTGTGAACGATACGCCAGCCGCCCGATAGAGTGCCGAGACTAATGGCAGCATGGGCGAGTAACACAATCCAATAAGGGATGGCGAGTTTGCCAACAGCGTCACTGACCAAGTAGCGATATTCGGGCACGGTGAAGAGCGCCCCTGCGATAATCCCCATGGTCTTTTGCGCGTCATTGGTGCCGTGACCGAGGCTATACGCCGCCGCGGAGATCAGCTGGCCGCGGCGAAAAATGTGATCCACATTGGACGGGATCGAACGCTTAAAGATATTAAGAATGAGGACAAGATTCAGCATTCCTAGTCCCATGCCCAATAACGGGGCCAGAACGATGAAAATCAGCGTGTTGACCCATCCGGCGGGGATAATGACACCCAGCCCGGCTTTGGCGATTCCCGCGCCGGCATAGGCGCCGATCAGAGCGTGCGAGGAACTGGTTGGCAAACCGACGTACCAGGTAATCAGATCCCAAGCGATCGCGCCGAGCAGCCCGGCAAGAATCACATAGGCATCTACCTGCTGAACGTCAAGCAGGCCGCTGCCAATGGTTTTGGCGACGGCGGTGCCAAAGGTAAACGCTGCGACAAAGTTCCAAACCGCCGCCCAGGCGACCCCTTGGAGCGGTGTCAGCACGCGTGTTGAAACGACGGTCGCAATCGAGTTTGCGGCATCGTGAAAACCATTGACGTAATCGAAGATCAACGCGATCGCGATGATCAGAACGGTTAAAACGAAAATCGGATCAGCCATTTTTGATCACGACTCGTTGCAATACGTCGGCCACGTCTTCCATCGTGTCGGTGGTTTCCTCGAGCATCTCGTAAATTTCTTTCCAGCGAATTAAATTATAGAGGTCGTCC
>Ga0209811_10000915_pt1 | contig 10685 bp, 7 predicted proteins | sample Coa_R1_6_FD_187161 | JGI IMG/M metagenome (GOLD analysis project Ga0209811, IMG submission 187161) | Surface soil microbial communities from Centralia Pennsylvania, which are recovering from an underground coalmine fire. - Coalmine... | ecosystem: Environmental > Terrestrial > Soil >...
CAGTTGCCGAAGGCCTACGCGGAGCTCGAGCGCATTCGCCAGACGCTCGAGAAGCATTTCAAGGACGTGCAGGACTTCGAGTTCACGATCGAGGACGGCGTTGTCTACATGCTGCAGACACGCAACGGCAAGCGCACGGCGATGGCGGCGCTCAAGTTCTCGATCGACATGCACAAGGAGAAGTTGATCGACTGGAAGACGGCGGTGATGCGTAACCCGGCCGATCAGTTCGAGCAGTTGCTGGCGCCGGTGTTCGACCCCGCGGAGGTTGCCAAGGCGAAGGCGATCGCGACTGGTTTGCCGGCGGGGCCTGGCGCCGCGAGCGGGCAGATCTACCTCAACGCCGATCGCGCCGTGTCCGCCTCGGAAAAAGGACAGCCGGTGCTGCTCGTGCGCCGCGGGAACGACGTGTGGGCGGTGGCCGCCGCATGCGGCCACTGGGGCTTCCCGCTCGCGGACGGCATCGTCGTCGACTGCCAGATCCGCTGCCCCGTGCACCACGCCTGGTTCGACTGCCGCACCGGCGAGGCGGTCGGACCTCCCTCCCCGCGCGATATCCACACCTGGGAGGTGTTCCGTGAAGGCGATCGCGTCCGCGTGGGGCTAAAGCGCCCGGGGGTCGCGACGCGCACGTCGAGCGGCGGTCCCGCCTCCGTGGTGGTGGTGGGTGCGGGAGGCGCCGCGGATGCCGCGGCTGCGATGCTCCGGCGTGAGGGCTATCACGGGCCGATCACGCTCATCGGGCGTGACGCTGAGTTCATTCCGATGGACCGGCCGAACCTTTCGAAAGACTACCTCTCCGGTGTCGCCCCCGAGGAATGGCTGCCGATACGCAGCGAGTCCTTCTACAAGAAGAACGATCTCACGCTCATGCCCGGCGTCGAGGTGACGAAGCTCGAGCCCGCGGCGCATCGCGTGCACCTCGCCGACGGCCGCACGCTCGAATACGGCGCTCTGCTGCTCGCGACCGGCGCCGCGCCCGTCCGGCTCGACATCCCCGGTGCGAGGCTGCCCCACGTGTTCACGCTGCGCGCGCTCCCCGAAACGCGCGGCATCCTCGCCCGCGTGGTGAAGGACCAGCCGGCGGTCGTGATCGGCGCCAGCTTCATCGGCCTGGAAGCCGCCGCCTCGCTGCGCGCGCGCGGCATGGACGTGCACGTGGTGGCGCCGGACGCGCGGCCGCTCGAGCGCATCCTCGGCCCCGAGCTGGGGGACTTCGTGCGCGCGCTCCACGAGGAGCACGGCGTCGTCTTCCATCTCGGCCGCAAGCCGGCCTCGATCACCGCGAACGACGTCACTCTCGACGATGGCACGAAGCTCGCGGCGGAGCTGGTGGTGATGGGCGTGGGCGTGCGGCCGCTCACCTCGCTCGCCGAGGCCGCGGGGCTCGAGGTCGACAAGGGCGTCGTCGTCGACGAGTTCCTGCGCACGAGTGCCCCCGACGTCTACGCCGCGGGCGACATCGCGCGCTACCCCGTCCCCGGCGGCAGCCAGCGCATCGAGCACTGGGTGGTGGCGCAGCAGCAGGGCCAGACCGCGGCCCGCAACATGCTGGGCCGGAACGAACGCTTCAAGACGGTGCCGTTCTTCTGGAGCCAGCACTACGACGTGCAGATCAACTACGTCGGCCACGCCGAGCGCTGGGACGCGATCCAGGTCGCGGGCAGCATCGCCAAACGCGACGCGACCGTGGCCTATCGCGCGGGCGGCAGGATCGTCGCCGTGGCGACGCTGTTCCGCGACCGCGACAGCCTGCACGCCGAGGAAGCGTTCGCGCGCGACGACCACGCGGCGCTGGAGAAGCTCCTGAAGTAGGCGACGCCGGTAGGGGGCCCTCCAGTCGGATCAACGCGTCGATTCTAGTCCCGCCTGCGTGCGAATCCATTGCAGAATCGGCCGCACCGACTCGAAGTTCTCGACCAGCAGGTCGGGGCCACATGCCCCCAGCACCTCGCTCGACTGGCTCCCGGTCGCGACCGCCACGACCTTCGCGCCTGCCGCGCGCGCACAGGCGATGTCGTGCTCGGTGTCGCCGACCACGACGCAGCGCTCGGGCGTGACGCCGTGGCGCTCCGCTGCACGGCGAACGGCGAGCTTCGCCAGCTCGTTCCGGTCGACCGCCTCGTCGCCGAACGCGCCCCACGCGAACGCGTCGTAGACACCGAACGCCTCGAGCTTGATACGCGCCATCTCCGCGACGTTGCCGGTGAGGAGCGCGCGCACCCACCCCGGCTCGGCGCCGATCGTGTCGAGCAGCGGCCGCACGCCCGGCAGAAGGCCGCCGCGCGGCGGGTCCATGAGCGCGCGCATGTGCGCGGTGACGCGGCCCCAGAAACGTTCGCGCTCGCCATCCCGGAACTCGAGCCCATGCCGCGTGAGCACGTCGGCGAGGATCAGGGTGTCCGTGCGTCCCGCGAACGGGATGCCGGAGAGGTCGTCCTCGACGCCGAACTGGTCGCGGAGCGCCAGCGACAACGCGTCGCGGCCCGCGCCCTGCGTGAGCAGCAGCGTACCGTCGACGTCGAAGAGCCAGACGAGCGAGGCGCGGGTGACCGGCATGGATGGAGCAGGCTAGCGGATTCGGGGTATGGAGGTGGCCGGTCGCGAGCCGGGCGAGTCCGCTGGACGTGGCCGCGCGCGGGTGGTCTTCTCAGTCGTGCGCTGGATCATCGCGTGAGCCCGTTCGTGAAGAGCCACCTGCCGTTCCTCAAGTCCCTTGGAACGTTCGCGCTCGCCACCGTGCTTGCCGGCTGCGCCGGACGCCCGAGACTGGTCGCCGAGGCGAGCGCGCCCGGCGCATCCGAGGTGCGCTGGGCCTGCCACGATTCGCTGCTCGTGGTCGCGCTGGGCGGCTGGGGCGTCTCGCTCATCGAGTCGGGGAGCGGACACGAGCGGGCGGGCTGGCGACTTCCGGAGATCCCCTCCCATTCCGCGCACGGGCTCGCAGTGAGTGGCGCGGGCGAGACGCTCGCGGTCGCGACCGCGGACAGCGTGCGCGTGCTCGCCACGAGGGACCTGCGCCCGCTATTCGCCGCTGCGGGAAACGCCGCCACGCTCGCGCTCTCCGCCGACGGCTCGCGGCTCCTGTGGACGGACGGGGCGTTCGGCCAGCTCCTGGACGTGGGCTCCGGTCGGGCCACCTGGCAGGGGCTGCTCGGGGGCGGGCCGGGCTCGCTGCAGTGGGCGGAGGCTCTGGAGAAGTTCGTCGTCCCGCTCGACCTGCGCGTGGTCTCCGCGGGCGAGGAGGGTGAGCCCAGCTTCACGCTGGACGTGTTCGAGGACGCCCGCCCGTGGAAGCTCTCGTTGTCCGCCACGGGCCGCACACTCGCCGTGGCGGAGTCCACGATGCACGTCTCGGTCTGGGATCTCCCGACCCGGCACTTCCGGCGCCGGCTCGTGCTCGGGGGCACCGGGCGTTTCGAGAAGCTCGCGCTCTCCCCCGATGGCCAGCTCCTCGCCACCTCGCTCGGCGCGCGCGCGCGCGTGCTCTGGGTGCGCAGCGGCCACACGGCGGCCGACTGGGCGCCCCACGAGGGATCCACGGTGGAAGACCTGGCGTTCGCCTCCGATGGCTCGCGGCTCGCCACCGTGGGCGGCAACGGCACCGTGCGAACGTGGGCCATGCCGGCCGCCACCGATCACTTCCCGCGATAGGCCCGGTTCGGCTCCCCCCGCTCCCACGGCTTGTAGTCCAGCGCGAAGCGGATGCGGTCGCCGAGCGGCGGGTGCGTGAACAACAGCAGCTTCACCCAGCCCGCGGGCTCGGGGTCGCTGCGGTTGCCCTCGGCGAGCTTCAGGAACGAGCGCGCGCCGGCGTCGTTGTCGTGCGTGATCTCGAGCGCGAACACGTCGGCCTCGTGCTCGACGCCGCGCGAGATCGCGTTCGCGACCGGCGCGCCCAGGTAGTTGACCCACATCAGCACGGCGAACAGGAGCGGGATCGCGGCGAGGTCCCCCGCGGCGTGCACGTTCCAGCGCCCGCCGAAGCGGGCGAGCAGCGCGCGCGCGAACCACGCGGTGAGCCAGAGCACGGCGAACGAGCCGGCCGCCACCCACGCCAGCCCCTTCCAGATGTGGTGCAGGACGTAGTGGCCCATCTCGTGGCCCATCACGAACAGGATCTCGTCGCGCGACATCTGCTTCAGCGTCGTGTCCCAGAGCACGATCCGCTGCGACGAGCCGAAGCCGGTCATGTAGGCGTTCACCTTCTTGGTCTTCGTGCTCATGTCCACCTCGTACACGTTGCGTGCGGGGATGTCCGCGCGCCGGGCGAGGGCGAGGATGTCGTCACGAAGCGAAGCGTCGTGGAGCGGGGTGAACTTGTTGAACAGCGGATCGAACACCAGTGGCTGGAGCAGCACGCTGGCGGCGGCCACCGGCAGCGCGCCCAGCGAGAGCCACAGCCACCACCGCCGGGGGTGGGCGTCGACGACGCGCATCGCCAGCGCCAGCAGCGGGAGCACGCCCACCGCCACGATCTGGAACGCGAGCGCTTTCCCCTGGTCGAGCGCCCAGTCGCCGAGCGACTGGTTGGAGAGCGCGAACCGGTGCTCGAGCGCCCACCCGGAATACCAATCGAGCGGCAGCAGCACCACCGCCATGATGACCGAGTAGAGCGTGAAGAAGACGAGCACGCGTGCCCATTGCCCTTTCGCGCGTGCGTTGGCCAGATCGCGCAGCCATTGCGCCACGCCGGTGAAGAGGAGCAGGAGCCCGACCGCGATCCCGACGAGCGGCGAGACGATGGCGAGCGCCACGCGCTGGCGCTGGTAGGCGCGGTTCTCGGGCGTGAACGCGGCGCGGGCCTCGGCGATGTAGTCCCGGGTCGCGGGGCGGACGACGGCGCTGTCTTTAGAATTTGCCGCGGCGTGCGCACGCGGCGCGAGGAGCGGGAGCGCGACGAGCCCGAGGAGCAGGAGTCTCCGGAGCATGGCTAGAGCCGTCCGAACGCGGCGTTGGCGTCGAGCTGCGTGTACTCGACGAACTCCACGGGCGCGAGGCAATTCGGGTAGAGGATGCTGGCGAACTTCTTCACCGCGGCGGATTCCCCGTGGATGCGGTTCGCCTCGGCATCCTTCCACACGAAGATGTGGACGAAGCGGGTGGGATGCTCGGTCTCCTGCCAGACCTCGTAGCGCAGCGCGCCGGGCTCGTTCGCGCGAACGTAGGCGACGAACTCGTGGATCGCGGCGACGCACTCGGCCAGGGCCGCCGGTCGCACCTCATAGCGTGCCAGCTCGTGGATCTCGCCTGCATTGCCTTGAATGTGCGGCACTCGGACCTCCCGGGGAAGATGCGCCGGCTCAGCGCGCGGCGCTGGTCTCGATCCTCGTACGTGCGTGCGCGCCGGTGAAGCGCGCCACCAGCTTGAACGAAGGGACGCGTTGCGAGAAGCGCGGCGCGTGCTCCGCTGTCTCGACCCGCCAGGGCTCGAGCCCCTCGGCGGTGAAGCGCGCGCGCGAGGTGCCCGCGACCACGTCCGCCTGCGTGCCCGCGACCGTCGCGGAGGCGCCCGGGGCGAGCGCGAACACGGCCTCGGCGCCGGCGCCCGAGACGCGGTCCTCGATCGAGACCACGTCAACGCCCACCTGCACTGCGCGCTCGTGGCGCTCGCCGCTCGCCCACGCGCAGGCTTCGAACTCGCCGGCCCGCTCGACCGATGCGCGGCGTCCCCACATGAACGGCCCGAGGCTGACGCTCTGGCTCCTGCCGCCGAAGTGCACCGTGCTGTGCACCGGTGTTCCCCGGCAGCGCTCGCGCGCGGCCTCGTCCTCCTGGTAGGCGAACGTGCCCGGGTCCACGACCAGTCCGTCGGCGCCGCGCCACACGGTGACCGACAGTGCGTCGGCGTGGCCGTGAGCGGCCAGCGGACCCAGCCCGAGCGGGCCGTGGTCGAACGTCACCAGCAGCCCGCGGCCGCGCCACACGGTCCAGCCGCCATCGGGGAACGTGTGCTTCCCATCGTCGGCATCGCGAGCCGCGCGACCTGCCGCGCCGAACAGCAATCGCGCAAGCGACGTCGCCTCGCCCTCGAGCGCGTCGGCGCCCACGCGCGCTGCGAGCGCGTTGCCGACGAGGTCGAGCCGCGACGCGCCGTCCCATGCCAGCAGCACGCGGCCGTCGTCCTCGTCGCCCACCTGCGGCCAGCGCCCATCGGGCAGGCGCACGACGCGCATGAACTCGAGCGATCGCGCGAGCCTCGCCCACACCTCGTCCCGCACCCTCTCGCCCGCGCACTCGGCCGCGTGCAGCGCGAGCACGGCCAGCTCCCAGACGAACGGCACGTAGCCGAACGCCTGCTCGGCGTTCACCCCGTCGGGGTGGAACTGGCGCAGCAGCTCGCGCTCGAGGTGCGCGAGCCCGGTGCGCCGTAGCGCGCTCGCCGGGCGCAGCGCCGGCCACAGCGAGCCGGCCACGACCATGGCCGCCAACTCGGCGAGCAGGTGGTTGTTGGCGCTCGAGCCCAGGCTCAGGTGATCGCGGCACCACAGGGCCTGCTGGGAGAGCAGCCCCAGCACCGCCTCGGGATCGCGCACGTCGCCGGGCTCCAGGAGGGCCAGCGTGGCGCTGGCGGTGAGCACGCGGATCGCCATCTCGATGCCGCTCGTATGGTGGATGCCGCGTGCGAGGGGCGCGCGCGCGGCGAAGTCGGCGAGCCAGCGCGCGGCGCGCTCAGCGTGCGCTCGTTCGCCGGTGAGGCGCGCGGCCAGTGCCAGCGTCGGGCAGGGCGTGAGCCGCCCCAGCTCCCAGGCGAACTTGGCACCGCCCGCCGCGGCCGCGTCGCGGTGGTCGATGGCGCGGCTGGGCACGTCGGGCCACTCGGCGCCGGTGAGCGCGTTGGCGTTCCAGCGCGGCGGGTCCGCGATCGCGACGCCGTGGCCGAAGAGCCGCCAGCGGCCGGCGGCGATCGCCTGCGCCTCGTCGAGCACGCCCGCGAAACCGGAGGCGTCGGCGGGCGGGCGCACCCAGCGCCGCAGAGCGGAAGCGCCCAGCGCGTCGGCGGCGGTGCCGCTCCACAACCTTGCAAACGCCGCTCCCGGCGCGTCGCGCTCCCACGCCGGCACGAACAGCCGGTCCCGCACCGCCACGCGCGCGCGATGCGCGATCTCGCCGGGCGTCATCGCCGCCACTCGGTCGACGAGCCAGCGCGGGTGGCTCACGAGCGCCCCTTTCGCGCGAGCAGCTCGCGCACGGCGGCCACGATCCGGGCGGCCGCGCGGTCCGGATGGTACGACGCCACGTCGGCGTGCAGCTGGGCGCCGAGCCGCGCGCGCAGGTCGTGATCGGTGGCGAGCCGCCGCAGGCGGTCGGCGAGCGCGTCCACGTCGCCCGGCTTGACGAGGAAGCCGTTCGCGCCGTCGCGCACGAGCGATTCAATCGCCCCCACCGGCGTGGTCACCACCGGCAGCGCGAACGCGCCCGCTTCGTAGAGCACCGCCGGGAGGCCTTCGTTGTAGCTCGGCAGCGCCAGCAGGTCGTGGTCGCGATAGTGGGCATAGAGCGGCTCGCCCGTGAGCGCGCCGGTGAAGCGAACCGAGGAGCCGAGCCCGAGCGCCGTGCCGCGTGCGTGCGTCTCCTCGAGCTCGCCGGCCCCCTTCTCGGGGCCCACGATCGTGAGCTCCACCGCCAGTCCTTCGCGGCGCAGGCGCGCCACCGCCTCGAGCAGGTCGAGAACGCCCTTCCGCCGCCCAACCTGGCCCACGTACAGGACGCGCACCGGCGGCTCGCGCCGGGGCTCGCGCGTGAACTCCGCGCCGCGCTCGAACACCTCGTGCAGCAGCGTCGACGGGCAGATGGCGATGGGGCAGCGGAGGCCGTACGACTCGAACATCCTGCGCCACGGCTCGCCCAGAACGAGCATGGCGTCGAACTGGGCGAAGCCCATGCGCACCGCGCGCGCGACGAGCCCGCGGCGCGCGATCACGTCACGGATGTCGCCCGCGTGCTGGTGCCCGATCACGAGTGCGCCGGTGCCGCGCGCGAGTCCGGCGAGCACGAGATCGCGCAGCACTCCCGACAGCGTGCCCGACACCGGCACGTAGACCACATCGGGGCGGAAGCGCGCCACGGCGCGCAGCAGCCGGCCCCAGTGCGTGAACGCCCACACCATGTTCGTCGCATCGAAGTGGCCCTGGAACGCTTTCGCGCGCCGCTTGGTGGTGTCGCAGTGGGCGATCTCGAAGGCATCCAGCTCGGGCGACTCGAGCACGGCCTGTGTGAACGTCTCCACCCCGCCGATGGGCGGCGGCAGCGGTCCGACGATGAGCAGGCGCGGTTTGCGGCTTTTCGGCGACACCAGGCCTCGCGTCAGGGCAGCGCGACGGCGCGGCTTCGGCTCAGGCCGGGCGCCTCGCGTAGAGCGACACGCTCTTCGTGAGCAGGTAGTAGAGCGTACGGCCACGCACGTGGCGCCCGTCGCGCGACACCATCCAGCGGCCGAGCGCGCGCACGCCGTGCAGCTCTTCGGGACGCACCAGCTCGAGGCGCTCGAACACGTCGAGGCCGAGGCCGGCGACGAACGCCTTGAGCTTCACCGGGTGGAACCAGTTCACGGCCGGCAGGTCGGTATAGGCCACGAGGTCGGGGCGATTCTTCATGATCCAGGCCAGCACGCGGTTGCGCACCCCCTCGGGCAGCCAGGGGTAGAACGGGAAGCCACGCACCTCGGTCTGGAACGGGTGGAAACGGTTCGTGGTGTGGAGCATGAGCACCCCGCCCGGCGCCACCAGGCGCGCCGCCTCCTCGACCACGCTCCGCCAGTGCGGCGTGTGCTCGAGCAGCGAGTTCGCGGTCACGACGTCGAAGCTGCGGCTGGCGAGGGGGACCCGGCCGGCGTCCCCGACCGCGGGGTAGAGCCGGCCCTTGTCGCCCGTCAGGCGATGGGCCGCCGAGCGGACGAAATCGACGTCCAGGTCCAGGGCCACCAAGTGGGCCCCCATCTCGAGCCAATAGCCACTCCACGAGCCGGCCCCACAGCCGAGATCCAGGACGCGCAGCGGGCGGTCGCGGGGCAGCCAGCCGGCGATCCGGCCCAGCTCACGGTCGAACTCCGCCCGATCGCGCCGATGCTCGATGGCGATGGGGTTGTGCTTGAGGAATTGCTCTCGGAGCTCGGGGGAGGCAGGCATGAGTCCTGGATCGCAGGCGGGGGAAGGATCAACGAAGTTGCGGCGAAGAAGCTTACCAGATTCGTCCGCGGGCCGCGGAAGCTCGCAGCATTCGAGGCGGTGACGGGCTCAAACGACGACGAGGGGCCGGCTTTCGCCAGCCCCTCGAGCCGTGCAGGGAAGCGGGTCAGGGGCGCGCTCCCGTGCGGCCAAAAACGTTCGACGGGCGGGTCGAACGCGGGCGCCTGCCGCACAACTCCAGGGCCCGCGCGGCGGCTGCCCGCTCACAATCGTGCGCCCAACACGCGCCGTATCCAAGTGAAATGTCATGCAGAATGCATTCGCATTGGGCCGCGTTCACTCCTACTCCACAGCGGAACGCGGTGCGATTCATTCGAGCACGAGGATCGTCCTCGAGACGCGCTCGGACCCGAGCCGGACGCTCGCGAAGTAGAGACCCGGCGGCACGTGCCGTGCGTCGTCGCCGCGCAGGTCCCACGCCACGTCGACCGGACCCGCGGAGACGTCGCGCGAGAGGTCGCGCACGCGCCGGCCGGCCGCATCCAGGATCGTCACCGAGAGCGTGCCGGCCGCGGGCGCGGCGAGCGCGAGCCGCACCGATCCGCGCGCCGGGTTCGGCGCCGGCGGCGCGAGCGCGAGCCGCGGCGGCGCCGCCGTGTTCGCCCCAGCCTCCTGGGTTGTAGTGGCATCGAACGTGATGCCCTGCGGCGGCAGCGTGCACGTGATCGGTCCCGCGATCTGCGCCTGCGTGGCGGTGGAGAAGATGCGGATGCCGGGCGAGCCGAAGCTCGAGTTGCACACCCAGACCTCGCCCCCCGACGGCGTCAGCTCGGCATCGGCAAGCGAGAAGCCGCCGGGCGAGTAGAGCGTGTCGAGGCGGCGGCCCGTGACCGGTGACCAGCGGACGAGGCTGGTGTTGAACGATGCATCGCTGACGATGGCGTAGGCGCGAGCATCGTCGCGGAACGCGATGTCCAGCACGTCGCCGCCGAGCGAGTCTTCCGGTGCCGCGACGCCGTCCGCGGTGAGCGAGGCCGGGTCCACGCGCACGACGCCGCCGTCCGGCACGCCGTAGGCGCCGGCACAGCCGAGGTAGAGCCGCGAGCGCGGCGCATCGAACGCGAACGGCGTCACCGGGTTCTGGCGCGGGAGCAGGATGCCCTGAACGCCCGGGTGCGCGGCATCGCAGTCCACGAGCTGGTCGGTGCGCGTATCGATGACCGCCACGAGCGAGCTGTCCGTGGGCGCGAAGCCGTGGTTCCGGTCGACGCGCTGGAGCGAGACGAACAGCAGCGGCCCGACCACGATCATGCGGTCCATCTCCGGGATGCCGTCGGCGTCGGCGAGCGCGGCGAGCGAGAGGGTGCCGTCGTGCGAGCCTGTGGCGGGGTTCACGATCCACAGGTCGGGCGTCTCGTAGCGGGTCACGTACGCCTTCGCGGGCGAGGCGAACGCGATGTCGTACGGGTTGGCGCCGTTCCCGACCGAGAACTGCTTCACCACTCCGAACGTCGAGCCGTCCAGGACCTCGATGTTGTCGGCGCCGAAGCGGTTGAC
>Ga0209811_10000918_pt1 | contig 10679 bp, 10 predicted proteins | sample Coa_R1_6_FD_187161 | JGI IMG/M metagenome (GOLD analysis project Ga0209811, IMG submission 187161) | Surface soil microbial communities from Centralia Pennsylvania, which are recovering from an underground coalmine fire. - Coalmine... | ecosystem: Environmental > Terrestrial > Soil >...
TCGGAGAGCGACTCTGCAGCACGAATGAGGTCCGGCCGTTTGTTCTTGAAAGATTCCGCTACGGCTAGCAGCACCCGCCGAAACCCCGGACGTCCCATTTGATCTTCCGGGGGGAAATACGTGCCGCCGAAAAATGGCTTGCCGTCCGGTAAAAGAAATCCGGTCAGCGGCCAACCGCCCTGCCCGGAAATGGCGCTGATCGCGGACTGGTAGCGTGAGTCCACGTCGGGCCGTTCGTCGCGGTCCACTTTGATGGCCACAAAATGTTCGTTGATGATTCGCGCGATCTCGGCATTTTCGTAGCTCTCGCGGTCGATTACGTGGCACCAGTGGCACCACACCGCGCCGATGTCCAGCAGAATGGGCTTGTCCTGAGTCGTGGCACGTGCGAAGGCTTCGTCATTCCATTCATGCCAATCGATCGGCTGGTGTGCCGCTGAACGCAAGTATGGGCTAGCCGAATTCTGCAATCGATTCGTCGGATGTTGGGTCAAGAGTTTGCTCGCTTTAGTGGATAGGAACGGTTTTGTTTTGGGTGGATGGCGATGTGCATCCGCCGCGGCTACTGGATCGTATCGCCCGGGCCGGGATCTCTAGGATCGATGGGCTTTCGTCCAGAAAAACCTTCGTCCTGACGGTGATAGTAGCGGATGCGATCCTCGCCGAGTTTCCAGCAGAGATAAACCTCTTCGTTGTCGATAATCGATGGAAAATCCAGAAGCCCGACGTCCAAATCCTTGATCACGCATCCAGATTCCAGAATCCGATCGAGCGAAGATTTCAAGCTTTCGGCGAGCTTGGTATGTTCGAGCCGCAGGCGTGCCAGCTTTTCGTATGGCACCAGCACGCCGCCCATCATCATGATGCGCGCGGCCACCGCCGAAAGATCATTATCCAATCCGGAAAGCTTCTTGCGGCATTCCATCGCTTCCACCAGAAATGGTTCCAGTTCGCGGCGGGTGCGCTCCGCTTCGGTCAGCGTGAAGAGTCGCTGCGCCGGTTCCGGATTTTCGTCCTGCGGAAATTCGTCGTCTTGATCGGCCATGCTGCTCCCGTGTTGTGCGGCATTCTTGTGGGGACGGGGTTCAGGGATGGTGCCCGGCAACCCTGACTGGACTCGTAAAGGATGCTAACGCAAAGAGAGCATCCGGTCGAGCGCGGTACGCGCGAAGTGCCGGGTACGCTCGTCCACTGAAATTTGATTGACGATTTTTCCGGCGCCCAGATTCTCCAGCGCCCACAACAGATGCACCGGCGTGATGCGAAACATCGTGGTGCAAACACAAACGCTGGAATCGAGCGACATCACTTTACGGTCGGGCAATTCCTTGCTCAAACGATTGACCATGTGAATTTCGGTGCCGACCGCCCACTCCGTTCGAGGAACCGCGGCTTTGATGGCGCGAATGATTCCTTCGGTGGAACCAATTTCGTCGGCGGCTTGCGCCACTTCAAAACGGCATTCCGGATGAACGATCACGCGAATGCCAGGATGTTCGCGGCGAACGCGCGCCACTTGCTCGGGCGTAAACCGCTGATGAACGGAGCAGTAGCCCTTCCACAGAATCACTCTCGCCTTGGCGATTGCTTCCGGCGTGTTGCCGCCCAATTCCTCGTAGGGATCCCACACGATCATTTCGTCCAGCGGAATGCCCATGCGGTAGCCGGTGTTGCGGCCCAGATGCTCGTCCGGGAGAAACAAAACTTTTTCGCCGCGCTCGAACGCCCACTTCATCACTGCTGCCGCGTTGGAACTGGTGCACACCGAACCGCCATGCTCTCCGGTAAACGATTTGATTGCGGCGGTCGAATTCATGTAGGTGACTGGAATGATTTTCTTGGTATCCGTTCCGTTACCAAGCTCGCTCCAGCACTCCTCTACCTGGCCGATGTCGGCCATATCAGCCATGGAGCAACCAGCGCTCAAGTCCGGTAAAACCACCACCTGATTGCCGCGCCGTAGAATGTCCGCGCTCTCGGCCATGAAGTGCACGCCGCAAAAGACGATGTATTTCGCATCCACTTCCGCAGCCTGCTGCGAAAGTTTCAACGAGTCGCCACGATAGTCGGCGAACTTCACCACTTCGTCGCGCTGGTAGTGGTGGCCAAGTATCACCACGTCTTTGCCCAGTTTGGCTTTGGCCGCAGTGATCCGTTCGTCGAGTGTGTTATCGGGCACTAGCAAATAGTTGTCGAAGTCGCAGCCAACGCCTTTTTCAATTTCGGGCGCGCGCAGGGTTTCCGGCTGCTCGATGCCAATCAGCCGAGTCGCGTTCAGGATGGAAGTGAGTTTGCTCATGATGATCGTTGCGAAAAAGGTTCTGGACTGGACAGTGAGTTAGATGCAATTCGCGGCGCGTCGGCTATTGCATATTCTAGCCGCCTATAAACACCATGGTGCGTGAAGGCGGCTTGAAATCGGGTTCGTTGATGCGATGTCCTTTTTCTTTCCCGTCCACCACCGCACGTATATATGCGGCGAGATCGCCTTCACTGGCATTTTCGCGCAAAAGCCCGCGTAAATCATGGTCTTCTTTGCTGAACAGGCAGGTGCGCAGTTTTCCGTCGGCGGTCAGCCGGATACGCGAGCAATGCCCGCAAAATGGCTGAGTTACCGGAGCAATCAAGCCGATTTCTCCCGGTGCGCCGTCGGCGAAACGGTATTTACGGGCGGTTTCACTGGTCTCATGCGGAATCTGCACTAACGGCCAGCGAGCATTGATTCGAGCGTAAATCTCGGCAGCGGGAACCATCAGTTCGCGTGACCAATGGCGATCTGCGTCCAACGGCATGAATTCGATGAAGCGCATAATGACGTCGCGTTGCCGGGCGAATTCCGCGAAGGCTTCCACTTCGTCATCGTTGAATCCACGCACCAGCACCGCATTGATTTTTGCCGGGCCGAGCTTGGATTTTTGCGCCGCCTCGATTCCGGCCATCACCGAAGCAAAAGTCTTGGTACGAGTGATTTTTTCAAAACGTACGGCGTCCAGCGAATCCAGACTGATGTTAATGCGCCTCAGGCCAGCGGCGATCAGCTTTTCACACCGTTCGGATAGCAAGTGGCCGTTGGTGGTCATGGATATATCTGGAAAACCGGTTTCCGACATTTTCGCAATAAACTCCTCCACGCCAGGCCGCACCAGCGGCTCGCCGCCGGTTACCCGCACTTTTTGGATGCCCAGCGAACGAAACACTTTTCCAAGTCGCTCGAGTTCTGCCCAGGACAGAACCTTGTCGTACTCCTGATAATTTTCCGGATCGGCAGAACGGCAATAGACACACCGAAAGTTGCAGCGGTCAGTGACCGAGATTCTCAAGTCGGTGATTTGTCTGCCGAATGTGTCGTGCAGCGTCATTTGGAAGCCGCCAAAAAAGCAAAAACCCGATTCGCAATTGGAATCGGGCGCACTCAGGGAGAGGTTATCCTTCCTTCCCGAAGTAGCGCTCCTTTCCAACACAGCCACCCTTGCGGGCATCTGGTGCGTTCCGGCGATCAAGACCGGCTCGCCTGCGGGAGGCTCAGGCGTTTCCGCCAGAACCCTCATCCCGTAATTTCCGGGATCGCCAAGGTAGCCATGGGTTGTCACCCCTCAGGCCGCCAAGGTCGGAGCTACAGCTAGAAGCTTACGCCCCAGTCCATCCTCCCGCAAATAAATCTGCACCCTGCCGCTGGCCGCTGTAGACGACTTAGCCGCCCGCAGTCCGGCGAATTTTACCCGTTTTCAATACGCATTAAGTCGGTTTGACTTAACGCTTTGAACTGCATTGAATTGCATAGTGAACTTGAAGCACTCATAACGGAGCGCATCCCAACCATTTGGAAAACCTCGACTATGAGGCCCAGACGATTGTTGCTATAGCAGGCGTTTATCGCGCTGCTTAATCCCCTGCCAGCATGCGGCGAGCCTTAAAGGCACGGTCACCGATGCTTCGGGAGCGGCCTTTCCCTCCGCAACGATTACCGTCAAGGTGCTCGAAACTTGGGTGAGTCGAACGGCCGTCACCGATGACCCCGGCAGATATCTGGTAATCGCATTACCGTTTGGCGAATACGAAGTCCGCGCTGCGAAGCAAGGTTTTCAGACGGCGATTCGCGGCGGCATTCGCTGGGCTGTCGGAGAAGAAGCTGCCTTCGCTCTGCTGCTGCAAGTGGTTACGGTGACCTCGAAGGTGACGCGCCGATGGTCGGCACCACCACCAAAGACATCAGCGGCCTGGTCGGCGAACAAGCGATCGGTGATTTGCAGTCGAACGGCGTTTGCTCCACCGACTCCAGCAATCCGACTGGTCTCTCCGGCACCGCCAATTTGCGTTGAAGCTTCTCCGGTAAGAATCTCGCTTCGGACTGCTTTGGCCGTCTGTGATAGAGTTTTTCGACGCTATGCGCATCTTCATCATAGGAGCCGGTGCGACGGGCTCCCTTCTTGCACAATTGCTGGAGCGGCAAGGCCATCACGTGTGGTGTGGCGACCGCGACCCTGAACGCGCGCGCCGTTTTCTCGGAAAAAAAAGCCCTATCGCGGTTTCTCAGGTGAATGCGCGGAATTTGCGCGGCATCGTCCGCGCCGCCAAGGGCTGTCAGTTGATTGTCAACGCCTCGGCTTCAGTCTTCAACGAAATCGTGCTCCGCGCGGCGCTTCGCCTGCGCGCCCACTATCTGGATCTTAGTTCGCACCTCACCCGCAATCCGTTTCAAGCCGAGCAATTCAAGTACGCCAATCGCTTCGAAAAAAAGAATCGCGCCGTGGTCATCAACGCCGGCGCCGCTCCGGGCCTCACCAACCTTTTGGTAAAACGCGCTGCCGACCAGTGCGACGAGGTGCTCACCGCCCAAATTCGCTTGTTCGAAAGTTCCGAAAGCGACGATCCCATTTCGCAGTGGTCACCGGAAGTGTCCTTCGACGAAGCAGTCTCCAACCCACGGATTTATCGCAACGGCAAATTCAGGCTCGCCAAGCGATTCTCTGAAATTGAAAGGTTTCGCTTTGTCGAGCCGGTCGGTTCGGCGAGAGTGGTTCTAGCCGCGCAGGATGAAGTCGCAACCTTGCCACGCTTCATCCCCATGCGCGACCTCGACGCCAAAATCGGCGGCAACGAAATTGACCGCCTGCGTCGCTGGCACAAACAGGGTAAATTGTCGAAATCCCGCGGCATGGCTCGCAGCCATTTTCCGGAAACGTCTTCACCCCGAGCCATCGCCAAACTGATTCGTCAGGGAGTCTTGCAAAACGCGCGATTCGCCGCGGCAGTGCTGGTGCAGGGCGTACAGCGAGGTTCGAAAGAAGACGTGCACATACTCATTCGCAGCGATGTGCTGTTCCCTTCGCTGTACACCATCCGCCGCCAGGGACGCTTCGCCACGCCGGTAGCGTTCGCTACTGCTCACGTCGCCGCTCAATTTGTAAAGTTTTTTCCTAAGGACGAATCAGGAGTCTTCGCGCCGGAAACTTTGCCGATCGAAACTCGCCGCGAGATTCTTGCCGGAGTACGCTCGCAAGGCTTGAAGATCCTGCACAAAGTGACCATTCTGAAAAGCACTTCCGACGACGAAGAAGAGCTTTAGAAACGATACGCGCTCAGGGTCGCGCTTCAAACACGAGATTGAACGGTGTCTGCGTCGCCCGCCGGAACCGCGTAAATCCGCCGGAACTTACCACTTCCCGCAGACGTTTTTCCCCAGCCTGAGCGCCCAACGCCGTTCCCACTTCCTGCGAAAGCGACGCCGGCGTGCACAACAATGTTGACGCTCCGTAGAACGCGCGCCCGATCGGATGCAGATTTTCTTCGATCTTGTCGCCCGCAAACGGCTCCACAATCATCCAAGTGCCCTCTTTTTTCAAGCTGCTGTACACGTGAGCAGATGCTCCCGCGGGATCGCCCATATCATGCAGGCAGTCAAAAAAAGTCACGAAGTCGTAGTCTCTTCCCGGATAATTTTTCGCCATGGCCACTTCAAAAATAATTCGGTCAGCGACACCCGCATCTTTCGCGCGCTGTTTTGCAGTCTCAATCGATTTGTCGTGATAGTCGAACCCAACGAATTCCGACTGCGGATAATTTTTGGCCATCAGAATCGTCGAAGCACCCAACCCGCAGCCCACATCCGCGACCCGAGCACCCGCTTTCAGTTTTGCGTCCACGCCCTCCAGTGCCGGAATCCACGCACTGATTAGATTCGCCGCGTATCCTGGCCGAAAAAATCGCTCCGTTCCGACAAATACGTTGGCGTGATGTTCGTGCCAGCCCATGCCCTTGCCAGTTTTGAAGCGTTCCTCCAGCTGATCCTTTGCCTGAATCGCGCCCATGGCTACCTGAAACGCACCTGGCAAAAATGCCGGACTGTTATCGTCCGCCAGCGCGAATGCCTGCTCTTCCGTCAAGTAAAATTTTCCAGTCGCTGGGTCATAACTGGCATAGCCGCCCGCCGCCTGGCTGCACAGCCACTCTCTGACGTAGCGTTCCGTGGTCTCGGTTCGTTTGGCAAGTTCCGCGGGAGTCTGATGCCCACCCGCCGCCAGCCCCTTATACAAACCGAGCTTGTCGCCAATGCCAATCAGCGCGGCATGGAACGTCGCGCCAAAATCGGTAATTCCCCTGCCCAATAATTCGTGGAGTTTTTGCTCGTTGATAGCCACAGTAAATGCCTCCGTCGCAAGAGATGGCGAGACCGCAAAGGTACTTCGACCAGATCGTGCGAAATTGTAAGTCCGCGAAAAAGGGAACGCAACAGAAGCGGTAGATTCGAAACTAGCAGCAGCGGCTTAGGCGCGAATAATGTTTTTGCAGCTGCTCCAAGTAAAACTCTTCCGGAGTCAGCAGCGCCGATTCGCATGAATGTTTTGCGTGCGACCTTGCGTAGCGTTCATATGCCGCATCCCCGCACCATTCGCGAATCCCCAACCAGATTCGTAGCAACGCTCGCCTCCAGCGCCGCAACAGTTGTGTCGATTGCTCGTCCATCAGTCGCCCTCCGCTTCCGCGATCCATTTGGTCGCAACGTACGGACTTTCGCGCAGCACCGGCTCACGCTTTTTGCTCAGCAGCGCCGTCCACTGAATCAGCGCTTCCACCAGCAGCACCAAGATCATCACCGCCAGCACCGCGGTCACTGCCGCGTCCAGCCGTTGGTTGAAAATCAGCCGCTGCGTATCCGCCAGCTTTGCACTAGGAATTTTTCCGGCAGCGATTTGTGCCGCCATCGCATGGGCGGCCGACAAAAATCCAATCCGCGGATTAGCATCAAATATTTTCTGCCAGCTCGCGGTCATGGTAATGATCACCAGCCAGGCCATCGGCGCCAGGGTCACCCAAATCCAGCGCAATTTCCCCATGTTCATCAAAATGGTCGTGGCCACCACCAGCGCTACCGCCGCCAGCAATTGATTCGAAATTCCGAACAGCGGCCACAACGAATTGATTCCGCCCAGCGGGTCCACCACTCCCTGGTACAGAAAATATCCCCACGCACCGACGATGAGCGCACTGGAAATCAATACTCCCGGCATCCATCCGGTTCGTGCAAACGGTTTCCATGCTCGGCTTCCCAGTTCCTGCACCATGAATCTTCCAACGCGCGTACCCGCATCCAGCACCGTCAGAATAAACAACGCCTCGAACATGATCGCGAAGTGATACCAGATGCTCATCAAGCGATCGCCGCCAATCGTGCTAGAGAAAATCTGCGCCATTCCTACTGCCAGTGACGGCGCGCCACCAGTCCGGTTAAAGAGTGTTTGCTCTCCAACCGCCTGCGCCAAGTTGGCCATCGCTGGCGCATCCACTGCATATCCCCAACTCGAAATTGTAGCCGTAGCGATCTCCGGCGTCGCTCCCACCACCGCCGGCGGCGAATTGATCGCAAAATAAACGCCTGGCGGCATCGCGCAAGCCGCTACCATGGCCATCACGCCCACAAAGGACTCCAGCAGCATCGCGCCGTAGCCGATAAATCGCGCATGTCCTTCGCGCTGAATCATTTTCGGTGTAGTCCCGCTGGAAATCAGCGAGTGGAATCCGCTGATCGCACCGCAGGCAATGGTGATAAAGCAAAATGGAAAAATCTTGCCGGCGAATACCGGTCCGGTGCCATCCACAAATTTGGTGAGTGCAGGCATGTGGACTTCCGGCCGCACAATCAAAATTCCCGCTGCCAAAGAAAAAATCGCGCCGGCTTTGATGAATGCGCTTAGATAATCGCGCGGCGCCAACAGCAGCCACACCGGTAACGCGGACGCCGCAAATCCATACGCCATCAGCAAAAAAGCCAGAGTCACTCCGCCCAGTGTGAAAACGTGCGCCCAAGCTGGCGATTCCGCTACCCATTGCCCGGCCACCACCACGAACATCACCAGAGCGACTCCGATACACGATGCTTCCAGCACTCGGCCCGGCCGAAAATAGCGCAGATAGACTCCCAACAGCAGCGCGATCGGAATAGTCATCGCCAGCGTGAACGTTGCCCACGGCGAAGATTTCAGCGCGTTGACGATCACCAGCGCCACCACACCCAGCAGGATCACCATGATCGCCAGCACTGCCAGCTGCGCGATAAATCCACCGCGTTTACTGACTTCATCGCGTGCCATTTCGCCCAAAGTTTTTCCATCGCGCCGAATCGAACAGAACAAAATAATGAAATCCTGCACGCATCCGGCGAAAGCGCATCCCGCAATCAGCCATAAAGTTCCTGGCAAATATCCGAATTGTGCCGCCAGCGTTGGCCCCACCAGCGGCCCTGGCCCGGCAATTGCTGCGAAGTGATGCCCGAACAACACCCATTTATTTGTCGGCACAAAATCGCGGCCATCATCCAGGCGCTCTGCGGGAGTCGCGCGCGAATCATCCAACGCTAGAATTTTTGCGGAAATAAATGCCGAGTACAGCCGGTAGGCCACTAGGTAGCAGCAAGCCGCCGCCACCACAAACCACGTCGCGCTGATCGCTTCACCGCGGTACAGCGCAATTTCTCCAAGCGCAATCGCACCGCCAATCGCGACCGCAATCCATGCGCCGGTTGCGAGCAGCTTTTTCACTTGGTCGCGCTCTTGGCGTCTGCGATTTTCGGATCCGTGCTGGCCACAATAAATTGCGACAGATCCGCTTTTAGTTTGACCAGCGACGGATGATGCACATACATCATGTGTCCCGCTTCGTAATAGCCGCCGGAAAGATGGCTGTGCAGCGAATCATCCAGGCTCAAATGATCGAATGTATATTCCGCCGCATAAAATGGCGTCGCCAAATCGTAGTAACCCTTGCCCACAAACACTCGCAAAAATGGATTCTGCGTCATTGCTACCCGCAGTGTTTCAGCCACGTTCAAATAGCGATTTTCGTAGGGCTCGTAATTCCATGGCCGCACTCGTCCGGTCAAATATTCGTAAAACAAATCGCTCTCGAACTTCAGCTCCCCGCGCACGTAATCATGAAACGTCGCGGTGTACGGGCCCACAATCGCCGCCAAGCTGGGGTCATATTCCGGCCGCGCTCCCGCGGCATCCTCATCAATTCCGGTGAAGCGTCCATCCAACCGACCCACGGTCCGCCGCTGGTCCCGCAACAGCTCCTTGTCGAAGCGCTGAATCTCAATCCGCAAATTGCTGCGCTCCAGGTATTCCCCCGAAAGTCCCATCAGCCGCGAAAGTTTCTGTGCAATCTCCATACGTCGTGCCGCAGGCAAACCATCACCTACCATCAGCGCGTCGGCATATTCATGCGCTGCAAAATTGCGCGACTCCTGAACTGCTTTCTGCAAGTCGCCCTGTAAATCCGCCGGCAGCTTCTTGTGGTACCACGCAATGGCGGTGTAGGTCGGTAAATAAAGAATGTACGGAAGGTCGTTGCCGGTATCGAATTCCGCGGTCTGAAAATTCAAGATCGACGAAATCAAAATAATTCCGTTTAAGTACATTCCGTAGCGCTGCTGCAAATATCCCGAAAGTCCCGCTGCGCGCGTAGTTCCGTAGCTCTCGCCCGCCAAAAATTTCGGCGAAGTCCATCTCCTGTTTCGCGTCGCATACAGCCGGATAAAATCGCCGACCGAATGGATGTCTTCTTCCACCCCGTGAAATTGCTTGTCTGGCTCGCCCGGTACTGCACGACTGTAGCCTGTCGTCACCGGATCGATGAATACCAAATCCGTGACATCCAGCAGCGAATATTCGTTGTCCACCAATTTGTATGGCGGAGCAAGCAGCGCCCCCGCGTCGCCCATTTCCACACGCCGCGGACCCAGCGCACCCAGGTGCAGCCAGATCGACGCTGCACCGGGCCCCCCGTTAAATGTAAATGTCACCGGACGCTTCGCCGTGTCGCTCACATCGTCTCTGGTGTAGGCCACATAAAACACGCTGGCCTTCGGCGTACCGTCTTCCAGTTTCAGCAAAATCGTTCCCGCGGTTGCAGTGTATTTGATCTCCTGCCCACCGACTTTTACCATGTGCTTGGTCTGTACGACCTTTTCTTCCGGCGTTGCCGGCTTCTTTTCGTCCTTCGGTTTCTCTGCCGGTTTGTCTGCTGGCTTTTCTTCCACTTTTTGCGCGCGCGCCGGGATCCCTGCGACCATCAACAGAATTCCGGCAACCATCAACCAAGCTCGTCGTGGCATGAGGACAATCCCCTGGGTGCTTCAAGATGCTGCGCTCCGCATCCTATGCGACTCTTCGCTGAGCGTCAAT
>Ga0209811_10000921_pt1 | contig 10648 bp, 9 predicted proteins | sample Coa_R1_6_FD_187161 | JGI IMG/M metagenome (GOLD analysis project Ga0209811, IMG submission 187161) | Surface soil microbial communities from Centralia Pennsylvania, which are recovering from an underground coalmine fire. - Coalmine... | ecosystem: Environmental > Terrestrial > Soil >...
CGGTGATCCGGTACAGGACCGGCAGGAACGAAACGCGTTTCTCGCCGAATATCGTGCCCAGCACACGCTCTCAGCCGGCGGCGCGAACGATCTGGTGTTGCTCGTCGGGGCGGATCAATGGCCGCTGCCGATGCCACTCGTGCGCAAGGACGGTCGCTGGAGATTCGACGGCGCGGCCGGTGCGGATGAGCTGGTGCTGCGGCGTATCGGGGCGAACGAACTCAACACGATCGACGTCATGTACGGCTTCGTGGCGGCGCAGCGGGATTATGCCGCCACCGGGCACGACCGCCAGAAGCCCGGTGTCTATGCGCGCCAATTACGCAGCTCGCCCGGCAAGCAGGACGGTCTTTACTGGGAAGTTGCGGCGGGCGAGGCGCCCAGTCCGGCCGGTCCGCTGCTGGCCTCAGCCGCGGCTGAGGGTTACGCCAACCCCGGCGCACAAGGCGGTCATGCCCCCTACCATGGCTATCTTTACCGCATGCTCACCTCCCAAGGGGCGGCCGCTTCCGGAGGAGCGCAGGACTTCCTCGTCGACGGTAGGCTTACTGGCGGGTTTGCACTGCTGGCGTACCCGGCCACGTACGGGGCGAGCGGCATCATGACCTTTATCGTGAATCAGGACGGTGTGGTGTGGCAGCGTGATCTGGGCACAGACACCGCGCTGGCCGCCGCTGCAATCCAAGAGTTCAACCCGGACGACAGCTGGACACCGCTTGCGCCGGAGGAGTAACCGGCGAGCATTCGCGCCGTGCGCGCTGATTTTCTGGGCATTCGCTGCCGTCTACTTCTTTGCTGCCGGCTTGGAGCTGATCGCGGAGCGCAAGAAGACCGACCTGATCATTCTGAAGAATGGCGATCAGGTCACCGGTCGCGTCCTGTACGTGCAATTCGGGATGCTGCAGGTCAACTCCGCGCAGGTGGGGGACGTGTCTATCGAGTGGCCGAACGTGCGCTCCGTTCACAGCATCTACGCGTTCCGGGTCGAAAGACTCGGTGGTGCCGTTTACGCCGGCGTGCTCGACACCGATGCACAGGGCGGGAACCTCATCGTCGGTACCGGTGAGAACGCCGTGACCCTGCCGATGCAGGAGGTCTATCGCATACTGCCCTACGAAGCCGACGTGTGGCATCGCATCAACGGTTCGGTGGCACTCGGGTACAACTACACCAAGTCCAGCGGGGTTACGCAGGGCAGTTTTGATTTCGATGCGCGTTACGCCGATGTATCGCTGGAAGCCAAACTCGGCGCGCACTACGCCGCAACCCGTACGCCCTCCGGTGATAATTCAGATCAGGCCTCCATTGGTTCGAGTCTGTATTTCCTGAGGCCCGGTAAGAATTTCTGGGCACTCCTGGGCTCCCTCCAGCGCGACCAGAACCTCGGCATCGATGGTCGTGTGCTCTTCGGGGCGGCGCTCGGCCGGCACCTCTACCAGAGTCCGCGGGCGGAGATCCAGGGCCTCGCCGGCCTGGCGTTCGATCAGGAGTGGGCTACCGGCGGGGGCAACAGTCAGGGCAGTCTTGAGGGGGTGTTCGGTGGCGAGTGGCGCGTGTTCAAGTTCAGCTATCCGAAGGTCAATCTGGATACTGACCTGCTGATGTATCCGAGCATCACCAGCTCTCCGCGCTTCCGCTCCAGCTTGAATGTCACCTTGACGTTCAAGCTGACGGATCGTTTCTCCTTCAAGTTCAGTGGATTCGGAAACTACGATAGCCGCCCTCCATCTGAAACGGCGCAGACGCTCGACTATGGCGTTACGACATCCTTGGCGTACGACTTTGGCGCCGTCGTACCGTGAGACCTTGACAGCGGCGCTTCCCACGCCGGCTGCGTGTCGGGAGTGAAAGGAAGGAACATGGCTGCGAAGCTTGAAGGTCGCGTTGCCGCGGCGCCGCGCATACCCTGCATGCGCCCTGCGCTCGCCGCCTGGGCGCTCATCTTCCTGAGCCTGAGCAGCGCGCCACGGACTCATGCGCAGGCACTGTCCGCCTGGAATGAAACCGCGTCAAAGCAGGCGATCCTCAAGTTCGTTGCGGAGGTGACGACCGCTGGCGCGGCAACCTTCGTGGCGCCCGAGGATCGCATTGCCGTGTTTGATAACGATGGCACGCTGTGGGCAGAGCAACCCATCTATTTTCAGCTCGCCTTCATGCTCGAGCAGGTGAAGGCTGCGGCGCCGCAACATCCGGAATGGCGCGACGACCCGGCATTCCGGGCACTCGTGGCCAAGGACCAGAAGGCGCTCGCCGCGATGGGCGAAAAGCCGGTGCTGCGGCTTCTCGCGCAGGCGAATTCCGGCATGACGACCGCCGCCTACGAGCAGAGCATCCGCACCTGGCTCGCGAACGCGCGGGACCCGAAGTTCCACCGTGCGTACACGGAGCTGGTCTACGTTCCGATGCAGCAGCTGCTGGAATACCTTCGTGCTCACGGGTTTAAGACCTTTATCGTATCCGGGGGAAGTGTCGAGTTCATGCGACCCTGGGCCGAGCAGGCCTACGGCATCCCTCCCGAGCAGATCATCGGCAGCATCACAGCGACGCGACTGGAGTTTCAGAACGGCCAGCCGGTGCTGATCCGCCTGCCGAAGCTGGATTTCGTCGACGACGGCCCCGGCAAGCCGGTGGGCATCTACCGCAGTATCGGGCGCCAGCCGATCTTCGCCTTCGGCAACTCCGATGGCGACTGGCAGATGCTGCAGTGGACCGCCGCCGGGAGCGGCCCGCGGTTTCTCGGGCTGGTGCATCACACCGACGCCGAGCGTGAGTACGCCTACGACCGGAAATCCAGGATCGGCAAGCTCGACAAGGCGCTCGATGACGCCTTGACCAAGGGCTGGACCGTGGTCGACATGAAGGCCGACTGGAACCGGGTCTTCAGCTTTCAGTAGGAACCGAGGGCGACGGGCGGAAGCCGGCAGCGGGGAACCACCCGCTGCTGCGTCGCGCATCGCCCGCGGCGCGCTTCGTACGACCAAGGGTGTATTGATCCAGGACGCCCGCCGCACGAGAGTCTGGTGACACGTGCCATCAACGCAGGTGCGGGTCCCGTGTCAGCACGCGACTAGAACCCAACAGGAGCGATTCACCATGCCGAAGACGGACAAGCCGAACATCCTCGTGATCTGGGGGGATGACATCGGCATCTCAAACCTGAGCTGTTACTCGAGCGGATTGATGGGCTATCAGACGCCCAATATCGATCGCATCGCCAAAGAGGGCATTCGCTTTACCGACTCCTACGGGGAGCAGAGCTGCACTGCCGGGCGCTCATCGTTCATCACCGGACAGAGCGTTTACCGCACGGGTCTGTCGAAGGTCGGCATTCCCGGTGCGCCCGTGGGCATGACCGAGAAGGCGATTACGATTGCGGGGGCGCTGAAGAACCAGGGCTACAGCACTGGCCAGTTTGGCAAGAACCATCTGGGCGACCTCAACCACATGTTGCCCACCAATCACGGCTTCGATGAATTCTTCGGCAATCTTTATCACCTGAACGCCGAGGAAGAGCCGGAGATGTACGACTACCCGGATGCGAAGGAATTCCCGAACTTTCGCAAGAACTTCGGGCCGCGTGGCGTGTTGCACTGCTGGGCCACTGACAAGGACGATCCCACGGTGCACGAGCGCTGGGGCAAGGTCGGCAAGCAGAAGATTGAGGACACCGGACCGCTGAATACCAAGCGCATGGAGACCTGCGATGATGAGTTCGTGGCCGCGGCCAAGCAGTTCATCAAGAAGGCCGATACTGCTGGCAAGCCCTTCTTTGTATGGCTGAACTTCACCCACATGCACCTGTATACGCACACCAAGCCCGAAAGCCTGGGTCAGGCAGGTCGCTGGCAGTCCCCGTATCACGACACCATGATCGACCACGACAAGAACGTCGGTCAGATGCTGGATTATCTGGAGGAGCTCGGCATAGCGGACAACACGTTCGTCATGTACTCGACCGACAACGGTCCGCATCGCAATTCCTGGCCTGATGCGGGCACCACACCGTTCCGCAGCGAGAAGGACACTAACTGGGAAGGTGCGTTCCGCGTCCCGATGCTCGTGAAATGGCCTGGAAAGATTAAGGCCGGCACGGTCTCAAACGAAATTGTCCAGCACCACGACTGGTTCCCGACCTTCCTGGCAATGGCGGGAGACCCGGACGTGATGGACAAGCTCAAGAAGGGCTATCAGGCCATCGGACGCACCTATAAGAATCACATCGATGGCTACAATTTCCTGCCGTATCTCACCGGGAAGGAAAAGAAAGGGCCGCGCCAGCTCTTTGTATATCTGTCGGATGATTGCGACGTGCTTGGCCTGCGCATGGACAACTGGAAGGTCGTCTTCATAGAACAGCGTTGCCGGGGCACACTCGGGATCTGGGGCGAGCCATTCACGAAGCTGCGCGTGCCCAAGTTATTCAACCTGCGCACCGATCCGTATGAGTACGCCGACGTCACTTCGAATACCTACTACGAGTGGTTCCTCCGTCACTGTTACATCATGTACGCCGCAACCGACACGGCAGGCAAATGGGCGGCGACGTTCAAGGATTTCCCCCCGATCCAGAAGCCCAACACGTTTACGCTGGATGACGCGCTGTCGGCAATGTCCAAGGTCGGTGTCAGTTAGACGACTGAGACCTGGTCGGCCGGCAGCGGCCGGCCGACCACATTGCCGCCGGCCTCGGCTGCAGAAGGTCCCGTCTGGCAGTGTCCGCGGCGCCCAAAGTACGCGCCCGTCACGTAAGGGCGTCGAACACGCCCGTGGCGCTGAGCCACCAGCGTTGCCACCCCTTATTGCGGCAAAGGCATCTACCGTGGTGTTGGATGAGTCACCGGTATGCCGCTCCTCGCGGGTATGGCCACTTCCCCGTTAATGCCACTGTAGTCAACTTCTGACGAGCGATCAGCAATCCTCCCGACCGCAATGGTGCAGCCTCAGGACAAGACTATGCACCTAACTTAGAAGAGTGCTCGGCACTTCAGGAGGAGTCTGGATGAGAACAGCAATCATTGGTCTGGCGTTGGTGCTCGGCATGACGGGGAGCCTGACCGCGTGCAATCACGCCAAGACAGCTGCGCAGGTGGCCAAAGACACCACTGAAGCGCAGGAGAAGGCCGCAGACAAGCTCGCCAAGGCGGATCAGAACGCGGCCGAGAAGGAAGCCGATGCGCGTAAAGACGTGCAATCGGAGCAGCGGGACTACCAGCACGTAGCCGCGGTCCAGGACCAAAAGGTGGCTGAAACCCAGGCAGAGGGTGCGCACAAGGTGGCTCTGGCGCAGTGCGAAGGGCTGAGCGGAGCGGCCCAGAAGTCCTGCCGTGACCAGGCCGACGCCAGCTACGAAGTTGCTGAGGCGAAGGCCAAGCAGGCCCGCGCTGCTTCCGATCCGAAGCCCTGACAAAGGCCGGCAACCTCGCACCCTCGTGTTGGGTGTGAGGTTGCTGGCGGGAATGCGGCAGTCCGCTTGAGCGGCTGCCGCGAATTCTATTGTTTCAGCGCGCCGGATCGGAGGCAGAGCGCACGCGCGTCTGATCCGTTATCCAGTTTACTTCCCAGGTCTTGCCGCCGTCGTCCGAGAAGGACTGCTCAAAATGCGGCTTTTTCGTCGTGACATCGGACCACACGAACCGGACCAGGATGGGTTTACCGTCCTGCTTATCCATGGCGTAGAACTCGCCATGTCCATCCTTGAACTTCCCGACCTGTGGCGGATCCATGGTGCCGTTCTTGCTGTTGGCCCAGTACAGACTCCACTGGTGCGTTTGGGGATTGTAGGTTCGCAGTGTCAGGCCCTCGATCTTGCCGGCGGCACCGTCGGTCTCGAACTCCTCCAGCTGCGCACGCCCGTCCCACACCCTGCGCGTGACCGAGGTGCCGTCAAATCGCACCCAGTCATTCGAGCGGGTGAGCGGCCGCAGACGCTTCTGCAGATGGATTTCCCATGAGCCCAGCTCGAAATCAAAGTCGTGCTGGCCATCGCGTTCGCTGCTTGCTGTTGCCGCCTCTTTGGCCGGAGTGTTGGGAGCCGTCTGGGCGCCGAGATGCGCCGTGAGCAGGAGCGCCGATCCTGCCAGCAGGACGAGTGCCACGCGTTCAGGTGTGTGCATCGATTGCCTCTGCGAGGGTTGAGCCGAAGTCAGAAGGGCTGCGGGGCCGAACGCCGCGCCCGGCCGTCCACCGCCAGCTTTTTTGCCTCCAGCGGGCACATGGCGGCCGCGGGCTGTTGAGTGGCGAGGCGATAGGCGGCAGCGGGCTGGACACCCCAGGCGCCGTACCCTAGCAAGCCCAGCAGCAGCCCGACCAGCACATGCCCGAGGATGCGCCGGGGAGCGGAGAGCGGGGATGCCTTGAGTCCCAGGAGACGTTGCTGCAGCGGGTGACTTGCCTGCCAGGAACTGCTGACGGGTGCTGACGAGTCGGGCAACAGCGTCTTGAGCATCGCGGTAGCGTAGGTTTTCCGGGACCGCCGGGGATCCTTCAGCGTGTTGGCATCACAGGCGAGTTCCTGGTCGAATCGGTAGCGGCCGGTAGCCAGGTGCGTCAGGGGATTGAACCACAGCAGACAGCGGATCGCGGACCACACGGCATTTGCGATCAGATCGCCGCGGCGCAGATGCATGCGCTCGTGTGCCAGGATCAGGGCTTGCTCATCCGGCGTATAGCGGGAATAAAAGTCTGCCGGCAACACGATGAGCGGGCGTATGAGGCCCACCACGACCGGTCCGACGGCAGTACGCGGGGTATAGGCAAGGCCTTCGTGAACCCGCAAGGCTCCGAGGCTGCGCACGAACTGTAATTGCCGCAACAGCAGCACGGCGGCGCACAGCAGGGCTCCGCCAAGCCAAATGGTGAACAGTCCACTGGCGATACCCGAGGTCGAAGTCGTCACGCTCACGATCAGATCGTCGGCCGAGACGAATATTGGATTTCTTGCCAGCACAGCGTCCGACGCCGCCGGCATCAGCAGCGCAAGCAGTGCCACGGGCACGGTGAACCAGGCCGCGTAGGCTACCGCCGGTCCGAAGAGATGTCTTAGTTGCGCTCGTAGCAGCAGCACGCACACAATCACCAGCGACGAGGCCAGCCCTGCGGTGTACAGGAGCGCAAGGACTTCAGCCATCATCATCCATCTCCGCGACCAGGCGTTTCAGGTCCGCAAGGTCCTGCTTGGTAAGCCGATGGTGCTGACCGAAGTGCGCCACCAGCGGGGCCAGCCGGCCACCAAACAGGCGGTTCAGGAGGCGTTTGCTTTCGAAGGACAGCCACTGTTCACGGCTAAGGACCGGCGAATACAGATAACGGCGATGGTCGCGCTCCGCCCGGATGGCGCCTTTTCGCAGCAGGCGCCCGAGCAGGGTCTTCACGGTCGTCTCCTGCCATTTCTGCTGTTTCCCCAAGGTGTCGAAGACCGCCTCGCTGCTCACCGGGCTGTCCGTACGCCACAGCACTTCCATGACGAGCGCTTCAGCCTCAGTGATTGCAATCGATAGCGCCACGAGGGTCCTCATCGGGCGGATTACAGCTGTAACTGAATTAAGTTTACGCCTGTAATCGAAGCTGTCAAGAGTGCATTCACGTGAAAGCGGCCTCGGCGGGCAATGCAGTTAACGTGACCGGCTGCCGGCCCGGTGCGGGCGGCTTACAATGCGCTGTCGGCGCTTGCTAACGGACATCGTTCGCATCACACGCCGGGTGATCGCAGTTTTTCAGGCGTATCACGGAGCAAGAAGGCTTAGGATTGGCCCAGCGTGGTTCGAATAAAAAACAGCGTGGTGCCAGCCACGCGTCTGAGGTCAGTCCCGGCATGAGGATCCCACTCGAGCGACGTATCAGGTTGTTCTATGCGGTCGCGGGCGCGCTGATCCTTGCGGCGGTGCTTACGACCGTGGTCTGGCTCGGACCGCTGCCGCCGCGCGTGGTCCTCATGAGTACGGGGGCACGCGGCAGCGACTACCAGGCCTTGGGCGAGCGCTACCGGGTCATTCTCAAGCGCTCGGGCATTGATCTGAAGCTGGTGCCTTCCGCCGGCGGCGTGGAGAACCTGCAGCGCTTGAATGACCGTCGCACCGGTGTCAGCGTCGGGTTTGCGCAAGGGGGCCTCACGAGCGAGCAGCGGTCCCCGGAGCTGGAGTCTCTGGGGACGGTATTCTACGAGCCCTTCTGGTTCTTTCGCCGCGACACCCTCAGCGGCACCCGCCTGGACATCCTGGCCGGCAAGAAGCTGTCCATCGGACCCGAGGGCGGCGGTACGCACGTGCTGGCTCTGCTGTTTCTGACCCTGAATGGCTTGGACAGCAGCGTGGCGCAGTTACTCCCGATGGCGCAGGACGAGGCCGGTGAGGCGCTGCTGCGGGGGGAGATCGACGGCGCCCTCATGGTGAGTTCCTGGGAGACGCCGGTGGTGCGGCGGCTGCTGGCGTCGCCCGCAGTGGACCTCGTGAGCTTTCCGCGGGCGGACGCATACGTCGCGCTGCATCCTTACCTGAATAAGCTCACGCTGCCCACCGGCGTCGGCAGCATGGCCCTCAACCGACCTCCCGCGGACGTGAATCTGGTGGCACCCAAGGCCAGCCTGATCGTGCGTCGCGACCTGCATCCTGCGATCCAGTTCCTGTTGCTGGAGGCGGCCTCGGAGATTCACTCCGCACCCGATCTGTTTCAGAGGTCCGGGCAGTTTCCCGCGCCCGAGCATGTCGATCTGCCGCTGTCTGCCCAGGCGAGTCAGTTCTACCGGTCCGGTCCGCCGTTCCTGCAGCGCTATCTGCCGTTCTGGCTTGCGGTCCTTGCCAGTGGACTGCTCGTGCTTCTCATCCCGATCGTGGGTATCGCTTACCCACTGTTGCGGGGCGCCCCGGCGCTCTATGGCTGGAGCATGCGCCGCCGGATCTTCCGGCTGTACGGGGAGCTGAAATTCATCGAGGCCGAGCTCGAGACCGCCACGGGCACTGCCACCGAGCACCTCAAGGAACGCCTGGATCGGCTGGAAGATCGTGCCGGTCACGTGCGCGTGCCCAATGCGTTTGCGCATTTCCTTTATCAGCTGCGCAACCATATCCAGTTGGTGCGCGCCCGGCTGGCGCGGGCGAGTTCGTCCGGCTGAGGGCTGAGGCGGCCCATCCGTCATAAGGCGCCCCTGAGGAGCGCCGCGCCTGCAGTCGCCAGCATGGCTTCTTCATCGCTCCTCAACACATGTACCCTGATCGGTGCGTCGTCGCAGCTGATTCGCGTCTCCGCGCCCCGGGCCGCCTCGTTGCGGGAAGCATCAATCAGGGCTCCGAGAAACCCAAGGCCCTGCAGGGATGCTGCGCGTACCGCCGGAACGTGTTCGCCGACGCCGCCGCCGAATACGATGCCGTCACAGCCGCCGAGCACGGCGATATAGGCGCCGAGGTATTTTCGGATGCGGTAACAGTAGAGCTCCACGGCAAATCGATGCTGCGGCTCCGGACTTGCAAATAGCTCTGCGGGACCGGCGTTGGTACCCGAAAGCCCGGCAAGACCCGCATGCTTCTCGAGGAGTTCGACGACGGCGTCACCGCTCAATGCGAGTTCCCGCTCGAGATAAGGAAGCACCGCAGGATCCATATCGCCGCAGCGCGTGGCCATGACCAGACCCTCGAGCGGCGAGAATCCCATGGAGGTGTCCAGCGGGCGGCCGCGCTCGAGCGCGGCAATCGAACAGCCACCGCCGAGTTGCAGCGTGATAAGGCGTCCGCCGGCGGGCAGACGCGGATACAGCGCACACCACTTGCGCCAGAGCGATTCATGCGCAAGTCCATGGAATCCGTAGCGGCGCACTCCGTGGGCCACCCCAACGGCGACCGGCAGTGCGTATTCGGCGGCAACCCTGGGCAGCTGCGCAAAATAGGCGGTGTCGAACACAGCCAGCTGGCGCGTATCGCGACCGAACACCTCGAGCGCGGCGCGCACCCAGCGTAACGCTGTCGGATTGTGCAGTGGCGCGAGCGGGGTCAGCGCCTCGATAGCTGCCAGGACCTCAGAGTTGACGAGGGTCGGTTGCGAGAACCGCGTGCCCCCGTGCACGATTCGGTGCACGATCATCTTGGGCGGCTCGGCAACCTTGGCGGCCAGCGCGTTAAGGATCTCCCGCGGATCGAACTCGCCGCCGTCGTGACGTTCGCGCGCTCGCTCAGTCGGCGCGCCGCCGCCCTCGAGTGCGAACAGCGCAAGCTTCACCGAGGTACTGCCGGTATTGATCGTGAGCAGTGTCGTCATGACTTACCGCTACGTCCAAGCAAGGGCGACGAGTCGCCGTGAGTTTACTGTGGGCGTAGATTCGGTTGTCATCCTGTAAGCGCAGAATTCACGCGAGGTTCGTCCGCGGGAAGGCTGAGGAGCTCCAGAGCGGTACCACGGGCCCCTAGTTTAACGGAGGCACGGCATGGGCGAGATCAGCGAAGCACTGCTGCAGCGCTTGGATGCGTACTGGCGCGCCGCGAATTATCTCTCGGTGGGACAAATCTACCTGCTGGATAACCCGCTGTTGAAAGAGCCACTGCGGCCCGAGCACATCAAGCCGCGGCTGCTGGGCCACTGGGGCACAACTCCGGGTCAGAATTTCATCTACGTGCACCTCAATCGCCTCATCCGTGAGCGCGATCTGAACATCGTCTACGTCTCA
>Ga0209811_10000922_pt1 | contig 10645 bp, 8 predicted proteins | sample Coa_R1_6_FD_187161 | JGI IMG/M metagenome (GOLD analysis project Ga0209811, IMG submission 187161) | Surface soil microbial communities from Centralia Pennsylvania, which are recovering from an underground coalmine fire. - Coalmine... | ecosystem: Environmental > Terrestrial > Soil >...
GAGGTCGCGCCGGGTGATCGACGGGCGCATGGCCGCGGCAAACACCGCCGTCGGCAGCACCTTGTACAACTCGCCGGTGCGCGCGCGTACCACCCGCGCCAGCTCGAGCACCTCGGTCCGCGAGTGGACGTCGACGCCCGCCACGCTGATGGGCGCGCCGAACGTGGTAAACGACCGGGATCGATACCCGACGGCGTATCGCACCATTTCGGCGATTTCCCGGCCGAACGGACGCTGTCGTCTTTTGATGCGTTGATGCGCGAGGATGTGGTCCTCGAGCACGAGGTCGTAGGCGATCGCCACCGGAATGACGACCAGATCGGACCGGTCGGCGCTCAGTGCGGCGTTGAACAGTCCGGTCTTCGCCGCCTTCAGCTCGCCGCTGTAGCTCCGGCCGCCTTCCGGGTAGAAGAAGAGATCGTGCTTCTTGAGGATTTCGGCGACGTACGCCTTCAGCGTGATCAGGTACGCGAGATCCTTGGTGTTGCGCCGGATCGGGATCGCGCCGGTGACGTGCTTGTGGATCAGACCGAGCGGTCCGCCGAACAGGTTGATGCCGGCGGCGATCAGCGGCGGACGGATGCCGTTGTCGTCGAGGACCAGCGGCTCCACCAGATAGTCGGTGTGGCTCTTGTGATTCGACGCATAGATGATGCGGTGCGCGCGCACGGCGCCGATGACGTACTGCAGGTTCTCGTGCTTCCGTTCGATCTTCCGGAGGATGGGATACAGCGGATGCTGCAGTGCCCGGTAGAACTTGTGCCGCTGCGTCGTCCGCAGTTCGTCGAGGTAGGCGTTGACTTGCTCGCGGGGGTATTTGAGAAGCTCTTCGCGCGACAGTACGGCCTCGGCGATTTCGTCTAGCATGTGGCCGCTGCGACTATAACACGGCAGTTTCCAGTCTCACGTTTCAACTCTTCGTGACATCCCTCAACTCTGTGCACCTGGCGCCTCGAGCCGTGCCGCGTGAGAGGTGGTCAGCGCTTCACAGACCGCGTCGGCGAATTCGAGTGTCGAGGCCGTGCCGCCAAGATCGCCCGTGCGGACCAGGCCGACGCGCAGGACGTCGCCGAGCGCCTGCATGACGCGATCGGCCGCGTCGGCTTCGTCGATGTGTCTCAGCATCATCACCGCCGACAGCAGCAACGCAGTCGGGTTGGCGATGCCCTTGCCCGCGATGTCCGGTGCGCTGCCGTGGACGGCTTCGAACACGCCAATGTCGCCGCCAAGATTGGCGGCGCCGACGACGCCCAGCCCGCCAACCAGCCCGGCGCACAAGTCCGAGACGATGTCGCCGTACAGGTTGGGCAGGAGCAGCACATCGAACTGCTCCGGGTGCATCACCAGATGCATGCACGCCGCGTCCACGATCCGTTCGTCGTAGGCGATATCGGCGTACTGGGGCGCCACGCGACGGATGCTCTCGAGGAAGAGCCCGTCGCTCATCTTCATGATGTTGGCCTTATGAATCGCGGTCACCCGCCGCCGGCCGTGCTTGTGCGCGTGCTGGAACGCGAAGTGGGCGATGCGCGTCGAGGCTCGCTCGGTGATGATCTTCAGGCTCTCGACCACCCCGGGTACGACCTCATGCTCGAGGCCGGCATAAAGATCTTCAGTGTTCTCGCGCACGATGACGAGGTCGACCGATTGAAATCGCGCGGGGACGCCCGGCAGATTCCAGACCGGTCGCAGATTTGCGTACAAATCGAGCGCCTTGCGAAGCCCGACGTTGACGCTGGTGAATCCGTGCGCGATCGGTGTGGTGACTGGTCCCTTCAGCGCGACCTTGTGGCGCCGAATTGAATCGACCAGCTCGACCGGCAGCGTCTGCCCGGTCCGTTCGACCGCCAGCACGCCCGCGAGCTGGCGGTCCCATTCGATCGCCACGCCGGTGGCGTCGAGGATGCGCACGACCGCATCAGTCACTTCGGGGCCGATACCGTCGCCGGGGATCAACGTGATCGTGCGCGCCATTAGTCGAAGGCCATCCCTCATTATAATTGCCGGCTTGGACGATCCTCGTGCTGCGGAGGTCGAATCGATCGCGGCGTTCGCGCTCGAAGGCATCCTGACGAGCCCGCCTGATCCGATCGCCCTGGTGTTCCTGCTGCGTCAGTTTGCCGCGACCGATCGTGACGCGATCAGGGACCGTCTGGGCGAGGCGCTCACGGACGCCCTCGCGCAGCACACCGGCGATGCGGCTCCGGCGCAGCGCGCCGCCTGGCTGCTGCTGTTTCGCGAGGCCGCGGCGCTGTCGAGCGACGAGCGGCTTGCCGCCGCCGCCGTCGGCCTGACCGACAGCCTCCGGCGCGACTGGCGATCGCGTGCGAGCGTCGCGGACGCCATGTATGCGGTCGACGCGTGCCTGCGCGCGGCCGACGTCAGCGGCGACGGCGCTGGCGCGCTAATCGCGGCAACGATCGACGAACTGGAACGGATCGTCGGCACATCGTACGAGCCGGGCGAAGGAATCGGCGACTACGCCGATCACATCCGCGCCGCCGCCGCGCTGATCACGGCGTACGACGTCACCGGCCGTCTGCCGTATGCGATGCTCGCCGAAGAACTGATGCAGGCCTCGGCGCGGATGTCCGCCGGACGCGGGTTCGCCATCGAGTGCGAGGCGGCCCGCGTGTTGTGCCGCCTGGCCGCCCTTCACGACGACGAGGATTATCGTGCGGCGGCCGTGATTGCGCCGGACGCCAACTATCGCGCCGACGCGTCGCGGATGCTGGCCGCGTTGTCGCCGCGGGCGCGCGCTGAAGGCGCGCCGATCTACGGCCTCGCGCTCAGCGAACTGCTGGCCCTTACAGTAAAATCTCCCGACACTTATGGCCATTGATCGCGCCCTGCTCATTCCCGCCTTGAAGAACATCGCCACGCGATTGCGGATCGATTCGATTCGCGCCACGTCGGAAGCCGGCAGCGGCCATCCGACGAGCTGTTGCTCGATGGCCGACATCATGGCCGCGCTGTTCTTCGCGGAGATGCGCTTCGATCCGAAGGAGCCGCACAATCCGGACAGCGATCGGTTCGTGCTGTCGAAGGGGCACGCCGCGCCGATTCTCTACGCCGCCTGGGCCGAGGCCGGCGCGTTCGATCGGTCGGAGTTGCTGAAGCTGCGCCGAATCGATTCCGATCTCGAAGGCCATCCCACGCCGCGTCTGTCCTTCGTCGACGTGGCGACCGGTTCGCTGGGCCAGGGCATTTGCGCCGCCATCGGCAGCGCGCTCAATGCGCGCCGCATCAAGTCCGCGTACCGGACCTACGTGCTCCTCGGCGACGGCGAGTCGGCCGAGGGATCGGTGTGGGAAGCCGCCAACGTCGGCTCGGCGGATCGGATCGACAACCTCTGCGGCATTACCGACGTCAACGGACTTGGCCAGAGTCGTCCCACGATGTGGAACCACCACCTGGAGCAGTTCGAGCGCCGCTGGTCCGGCTTCGGGTGGAACGCCATCGTCATCGATGGCCACGACCTGAATGCGATTCTCGACGCCCTGGAGCAGGCCCGAAACACGAAAGGGCGTCCGACGATGATCCTCGCGCGCACGATCAAGGGCAAAGGCGTGTCGTTCGTCGAAGGGAAGGAGGGCTGGCACGGGAAGGTGTTCAAGAAGGGCGAGGAAATGGACCGGGCGATCGCCGAGCTCGAGCAGCAGTTCGTGCCCGTGCCGGACAGCGGTCCCGCCGCCAACCTCGCCGCGCAGATTCCGAAACCCGCCTCTGTCCCTCGCGCCGTCGTCACGCCGAAACCGATCGCGCCGCCCGCTTACAAGCGCGGCGACGAAGTGGCAACCCGCGAGGCGTACGGCGCCGCGATCGCCAAGCTCGGAGAGGCCGATTCGCGCGTGGTGGCGCTCGACGCCGACGTCAAGAACTCGACGTTCAGCGACAAGTTCGAGAAGGCGCTGCCCGACCGCTTCTATGAAACCTTCATCGCCGAGCAGGTGATGGTCGGTGCGGCGATGGGCCTGGCGGCGCGCGGAGCGATTCCGTTCCCTTCCACCTTCGCGTGCTTTCTGACGCGCGCGGCCGACTTCATCCGGATGGCGGCGATCAGCAACGTCAACGTCAAGCTGGCCGGCTCGCACGCCGGCGTGTCGATTGGCGAGGACGGCCCCTCGCAGATGGCGCTCGAGGACCTGGCGATGTGCCGCACCCAGCCAGACTGCACGGTGCTGTATCCGTCCGACGCCGTCAGCACCGAACGGCTCGTGGCGCTGATGGCCGACCACCCCGGATTGGCGTACATGCGCACCAGCCGGCCCAAGACCCCGGTCATCTACTCGAACGACGAGACGTTCACCATCGGCGGGTCGAAGGTGCTGAGAGAGAGCGACAGCGACGTCGCCACCGTCATTGGCGCCGGCGTGACGCTGTTCGAGGCGCTCAAAGCCTACGACCAGCTCAAAGCTGCGGGCACGTCGATCCGGGTGATTGATCTGTACTCCGTGGCGCCGATCGATCGGGACGGCCTCGTCAAGGCTGGTCGCGCCACGCAGGGACGCCTGATCACGGTCGAAGATCACTACGCGGCGGGTGGTATCGGCGACGCGGTCGCGGAAGCGGTCGCCGGTGCGGGTCTGACCGTACGCCGCCTCGCGGTTCGCGAGATCCCGCGCAGTGGAAAACCAGAGGAGCTGCTCGACCGGTTCGGCATTTCGGCGAAGTACATCGTCGAGGCGGTCAAGAACCTCTGACAAGGACACAAAGGGGAACAGAGGACACAGAGGGAACAGCGACACAGTCGGCGCGAAGCCTTTGTGCCCTTTGTTTCCTCTGTGTCCTTGTCCCTATCAGAGCCCGAAGTGTTCGAGCAAATCGCCGCGCCGACCTTGCTGGCGATTCTTCATTCGATCCTTCATGTCGGCCTGCCGCTTCTTGATCTGCGCGCGCTGGTCGGCGGTCAGGAGCTGAAAGACCTCGGCGTGCGCGTGAGCGCGCGCGACCGCCATGTCGGCGTCAACCGCCGCGACTTCCGCGCTCTTCTGGCGGATCAGCGCGTCGTCGATCTTGTCGGCGGTCACCGCTTCGTTGAGCGCCTCGTGCGCTTTCCGGGCGCGGTCGCCGAGCGCCTGCCACTCGTCCTTGTGTGAATCGGCGATGGCCTTGATCTGATCGCGCTGGGTGTCGGTGAGACTGATCTCCCGGCCCAACATGGGCAGCATGCCCATCGGTCCGCCCGGGCCACCCCATCGGCCCGGCCCGCCTGCCCGGCCCGGCCCGCCGGGTCCGCCTGATCTGAACGGCGGCGGGTCCTGATTGGTATTCTGAGCAGAGGCATACAGCCCGGCACTGACCCCGAGGGCCAGCACGGCTGCGGCACCCCCGAGTGCGATGCGACGTATCGTTGCGGTCATGGCGTTCTCCTCGTCCGGCTCCGCTTTCGCCGCGATTCAGCGAGACAAGCGAGCCGGAACACTGTGTATGGTTAGTTTGACGGGCGCGACATGGCGGCCCGATGGACAAACGGTGACAAAACAGTGACGCCGCGAGTCCTCGTCGTCGAGGACGAACCGAACATCCGCGAGCTCGTCTGCCTGCATCTCGGGCTCGAGGGCTACGCGTGCGACGGCGTGGGCGATGGCCGGGAAGCGCTGAAGCGCACCGAAGCCGAACGGTTCGACCTCCTCGTTCTCGACGTCATGATTCCCGGCATCGACGGCTTGTCGTTGTGCCGCGCCGTGCGCAATGGCCGGGCGAACCGCGATGTCCCCATCCTGATGCTGACCGCGCGTCGTGACGAGTCCGACAAGGTCGTGGGGCTCGAGAGCGGCGCCGACGATTACCTGACCAAGCCGTTCGGCGTTCGCGAGCTCGTCGCCAGGGCGCGTGCGCTGCTGCGCCGTCCGCGCCAGACCGTCGCGGCTGCGCCCGCTTTCGATGGCGACAATCTGCCCGTGCGGATTCACGGCATCGACATCGATCCCGCGCGGCGAAGCGTCACTGTCGAGGGGCGCCCGGTGGAGCTGACCGACCAGGAATTCAGGCTGTTGCATCTCCTCGCCACGAACCCGGGCATTGTGTTCAGCCGCGAAGCGCTGCTGGCGCGAATCTGGCGCGGCGACACGTTCGTCACGGTCCGGAGCGTCGATACGCTCGTCAAGCGCTTGCGGCGACGCATCGAAGCGGTTCCCGCGCACCCGGCGTTTCTGCTGACCGTCTGGGGAGTCGGCTACAAGTTCGCGGACGTCTAAAAAGCCGCCGGTCGCGACGGGTGTTGGGGTGTGCGGCGTGATGCTCGAGCTCTACCGCCGGCCGGAAGCTCAGCGGGGCAAAAAAATCCGCGCAGCGTCTATATTGCCAACCTGAGCAACCGATACATATGATAGGATTTACAGACGTTTCCGCCCCCAGCGGAAATTCCTGCTTACAACCGAAAAGAGATTAAACGCGCGCTGCGCGGACGCGCCCGGTCCGGCTGGCGCTAGTTCCTGCACGAAACGGAGTGTCCCGTGTTTGCTCGCAAGTGGTCCCGCCGAAGCATCTGGATCGCCACCGCGGTCGCCGCCCTGGTGGTCGTATCCGGCGCGTTCCTGTTCCGGACCCGCCAGATCGTCGCGGTCACGCAGGTTCCGTTCTCGGATTTGCTGCGCGATCTCGACCGCAGCGTGGTGTCCGAAGTCGTCGTCAACGGCGACACGCTGGACTTCAAGCATACCGACGGACGCCTGTTCCGCACGGTCGCGCCCGCGAGCTACGTGACGGCGAACGCGGCCTTCGTGCCGGAGCTGGCGAAGAAGGGCGTGCGGATCGACGTGCAGTCAGGCACCGATCAGGCGGCGTACAGCTACGGCGCCCTCGCCGTCGGCATGGTGTTCCTCGGTCTTCTGGGCTTCACGCTCTACCGCGTCAGCAGCGGACGCATTCCGGCCCTCGAAAGCAAGACCCGTGAGGCCGACAAGGAAGCGTCCACGGTCACGTTTGCCGACGTCGCCGGCGTGGACGAAGCGAAAGAGGAAGTGAAGGAGATCGTCGATTTCCTGCGCGAGCCGGCCCGTTTTTCCGCGATCGGCGGACGCATTCCGAAAGGCGTGCTGCTCGTCGGGCCTCCGGGCACCGGCAAGACGCTGCTCGCGAAGTCGATCGCGGGAGAGGCGGGTGTGCCGTTCCTGTTCGCCAGCGGCTCCGATTTCGTCGAGATGTACGCCGGCGTCGGCGCCTCGCGAATCCGCAAGCTGTTCAAAGATGCGCGGCGTCATCCCTCCTGCATCATCTTCATCGACGAGCTCGACGCGGTCGGCCGGAGCCGCGGCGGCAACTCGCTGAGCCACGAGGAGCGCGAGCAGACGCTCAATCAGCTGCTCGTCGAGATGGACGGCTTTGCGGTCAGCGCGGGCATCGTCGTCGTGGCGGCGACTAATCGGCCGGACATTCTCGATCCAGCCTTGCTGCGGCCGGGGCGATTCGATCGACAGGTGACGGTCGGCTGTCCCGATCTGAAGGGGCGCGAACAGATTCTGCGGATTCACACCAAGAAAGTGGCCGTCGACAGCGCCCTCGATCTGCGACAAGTCGCCCGCGGCACGCCTGGATTCTCGGGAGCGGAGCTGGCGAATCTGGTCAACGAAGCGGCGCTGTTCGCGGTGCGCGCCGGACGCGCCGAGGTCACCGACCACGACTTCGATCAGGCTCGCGACAAGGTGCTGATGGGCGCCGAGCGGAAGTCGCTGACGATGAGCGAGCACGAGCGGATTACCTGCGCCTACCACGAGTCGGGCCACGCCGTCGTCGCGGCGCTGCTGCCGCATGCGGATCCGCTGCACAAAGTGACGATCATTCCACGCGGCCGCGCGCTCGGGGTCACGATGCAGCTGCCGGAGGGCGATCGCCACACGCACACGCGGGAGTTCCTCGAGGCGCAGATTGCGATTCTGATGGGCGGCCGTATCGCGGAGGAACTGTTCCTGCGCCAGATGACCAGCGGCGCCGGCAACGACATCGAGCGGGCCACCGATATCGCACGCCGCATGGTCTGCGAATTCGGCATGTCGCCGGCGCTCGGGCCGCTGGCCTATCGCACGCCTGGCAACCCGTGGGAAACCGACAAGGGCGTCGGCATCAGCGAGGCGACGGCGCAGCGCGTGGACGACGAGGTCCGCGACCTCGTGATGAAGGGCTACGAGACGGCGCGTCAGATCGTCGCGAAGAATCGCAGCGCGGTCCGGGCGATGGCCGAGGAACTGCTGGTGGTCGAGTCGCTCGACGCCGAAGGCATCAAGGCGGTCATCGCGAACGCCGCTTAGAAAGTTAAAAATTAAAAGTTAAAAGGCAAAAGTTAAAGTCGAAAGTTAAAGTCCAAAGGCTAAGGTTGAAAGCTGAACCGTTGAACCTCAGTTTTTGACTTCTAACTTTCCTTTTAACTTCTAACTTTTCAGTTTTACCTTTAACGTGGAGATCATGCGAAGCATGATCTCCACGATCGTTCTTTTCTCCACGCTCTCCGCACAGACGCCGGCACCGAAGCCGGCGGGCCTCGACACCGCGGCCATCGACAAAGCGCTTGGCAAGTCGGGCACGGCAATGCCCGGCGACGTCTACCGTGTCGCGTTTCCGCGGACTGATCTCAACGTCACCGTCGGCGCCGTCAAGGTGAAGGCGGGTTTTGCCCTCGGCAGCTGGGCGGCGTTCAAGTCGCTCGGCGTCAACGGCACCGCCGCGCACGGCGACCTGGTGCTGACCGACGCAGAAATCAATCCCGTGCTTTCCTCGCTTCAGCAGCACAACTTCGAGATCACGGCGCTGCACAATCACCTGATCAATGAATCACCGTCGGTCATGTACCTCCACTTCTGGGGCAAGGGCGACGCTGCGACGCTGGCGGCCGGCCTGAAAGACGCGCTGTCGAAGTCCAAAACACCGATGGGTTCGTCCCCGGCGCCGCTGGCGACCGGAGGGGTGGGGGACGGTTTGCCTGCGGACCAGATTCAGCAGGCGATTGGGTTGAAGGGCACCGTAACCAACGGCGTGCTCGCGCTGTCGCAGCCGCGGCCCGAGACGATTCAAATGATGGGCGTGACGCTGCCACCGAGCATGGGGATGGCGACTGCCATCAACTTCCAGTCGGCAGGCGGTGGGAAGGTGGTGGCGACCGGCGATTTCGTCATGCTCGCCGACGAGGTCAACAAGGTCGCGCGTGCCCTGCGCCAGCACGACATCGCCGTCACCGCGCTGCACAATCACATGCTGCACGGCACGCCGGAGCTCTACTTCATGCACTTCTGGGGCGAAGGTGACCCGACTGCAGTTGCATCGGGCTTGAAGGCGGCGTTGGCTGAGTTGAAAAAGTGAAAAGTGAAAAGTTAAAAGAGTAAAGTTAAAAGTCAAAGTTGAAAGTTGAAAGTTGAAACCAGGGAGACAGTGTCAACTCTTGACTTTCATCCTTTAACTTTTGACTTTTCTCTTTTAAGTTTTAACTTTGAATAGCGTCGGCAGCCGGCGAATCCGGCCACGTCGGCAGCGGACGTGCGACATAGCCGGCGTGCGCGAGCCGCGACTGGAACAGCGCGGTCTCTGAGGCCCAGAACACCAGCTTCACCCACAACCGCGCCACGACGTACGCCTGGCCGAGCGCGAATCCCAGCCACATCGTCAGTCCGGCGCGTCCCGCGCCGGGCGCGACCAGGCCGTAGAGCACAACCGACGCCGCGAAGAGCGCGAAGTTCAGGAGGAACAATCCGACCGCCGCTCCCGCGTGCCGCTTGAGAAAACCGAGCGCGGCCGCGATGGCACCGATCGCGCTGCGCCGGTCCTCGACAACCGCGCGCACCTTGCTGTAATCGAACACCACCGTGCACACGGCCACGGCGACGCCGAACAGCCCGTACATCGCCAGCCGGATGAGGAACGCGGTGCGCTCCACCGTCACATCGTGCGTCAGGCGCGGGTACAGCCGATCGAACAGCCACGGGTGCAGAAGTCCGAACAGCAGCCCGTATGCGACCAACTGCACCACGGCCAGGCGCAGGAAACGGAAGAAAAACACCCCACAGGCGGAGAAGAACCCGATCGTGCGAGTCGGGCGGTCGCGAGCAAGGCGATCGATGATTCCGCCGGCCAGGAAAATCCAGAGCAGGACGTAGACGGCGGCCGCGCCGACAATCACAGCCGGCCGACCGGTCCGATCGACAAAGGCGCTCAGGTTGTCGAGAACGGCGCCGAATCCGATGATCGTGGGCTTGAAGGTGACGCCGATGCCCGTAGCCTGGTCGCTGAACTCCTGCATCCAGTCGTAGTTGACGCTGTCAGCCGCCGAATCGGCAGCCAGGCTGGTGCCGAGATGACGCGCGATCATCTCGCGCAGCGACAGCGCGAGCGGCAGGCTGACGAGAACGGTCACCGCCCACACGCCGGCGAGCAGCGCCGGCGCGCGATTCACGCGACCGATCCCGTCGATGATCGCCCGAAGAGGGCTGCTGCCGGCCTCAGAGCCGCCGCTCATGCCAGCGCCGCCCACGACAACAGACAGTTCTCCAGCCAGAGTGTCCAGACGGCCGTCCACTTCCTTGCGGCGCTCTCCGTCTTGGGCTCCAGGGTCTTCGAGTTGTTCGTGTAGTTCACGTCGAGCAGCAGCACGCGATTGGGATCGACCTGAGCCGACCGCGCCGCCGATGGTCGATCGTAGCTGTACGCCTTCCACCGA
>Ga0209811_10000924_pt1 | contig 10622 bp, 5 predicted proteins | sample Coa_R1_6_FD_187161 | JGI IMG/M metagenome (GOLD analysis project Ga0209811, IMG submission 187161) | Surface soil microbial communities from Centralia Pennsylvania, which are recovering from an underground coalmine fire. - Coalmine... | ecosystem: Environmental > Terrestrial > Soil >...
AGCACGATCGAGTGCTCCTGGAGGTTGTGGCCCACGCCGGGGATGTAGGTCGTGACCTCGGTGCCGTTGGTCAGCCGCACGCGCGCGACTTTCCGGAGCGCCGAGTTCGGCTTCTTCGGCGTCGTCGTGTAGACGCGCGTGCACACGCCGCGCTTCTGCGGCGCCGACTTGAGCGCCGGAGCGCCCGTCTTGCTCTTAATCCGCCGCCGCCCATGGCGGACCAACTGGTTCACTGTCGGCACGTCTAAAACCCCCAATGAGCAGGCGACAGTTGACCCTCGGGATGCCGAGCGTTCGGCGTCCCTGCCGACACGCGTCGCCGACCACGATGCCCTCGAGCACCCTGGCCGGGACGGTCTAAGTCGATGGTTTCCTGCGACCCACGAAATTCCGTCGATGGGCTTGCGCGGTTTGGCAGGCCACGGCATCCGCGAAGGAACAACATGCGCCGTTGCCGCGCAGGCGGGGGACAATAGGGAGCCCCCCCACCCCTGTCAAGCCGTTTTCGCCCCTTCGTCTTCCTCCACCGTCAGCTGGGCCGCCTGCTTCTCGGACTCCAGTCGGAGCTTGCGATAAACGGGCATCCCCGTCCCCGCCGGGATCAGGTGCCCGATGATGACGTTCTCCTTGAGACCCCTGAGGTAGTCCACCTTGCCCTGGATCGCGGCCTCGGTGAGCACCCGGGTGGTCTCCTGGAACGACGCCGCCGAGATGAAGCTCTCGGTCGAGAGCGAGGCCTTGGTGATGCCCAGGAGCAGCGGCTGGAACGTCGCCGGCTGCTGGCCCTCGTTCATCATCTTGTCGTTCTCCTCGAGCACCACGAGCCGGTCCACGTGTTCCCCTTCCAGGAACGTCGTGTTGCCCGGATCCTCGATGCGCACCTTCTGCAGCATCTGGCGCACGATGACCTCGATGTGCTTGTCGTCGATGCGCACGCCCTGCAGGCGGTAGACCTCCTGGATCTCGTTCACGAGATATTCCTGCACTTCTTCAATGCCTTTGATCTTGAGAATGTCGTGCGGGTTGATGGGTCCCTCGGTGAGGCGATCGCCGGCGCGCACCACGCTGCCGGCCTGCACGTACACGTGGCGGCCCTGCGGGATCAGCGCTTCCTGGTCCTGCCCGTCCTCACCCTTGATGACGTACTTGCGCATGCCGCGGGTGACGCCCACGTACTCCACCGTGCCGTCGATCTCGGCGACGATCGACGCGTCCTTCGGCCGGCGCGCCTCGAACAGCTCGGCGACGCGCGGCAGACCGCCGGTGATGTCGCGGTTCTTGTAGGCCTCGCGGCGGGTCTTCACGATCACCTCGCCCGCGCCCACGCGCTGGCCGTCGCGGACTTCGAGACGGGCGCCCGTCGGCAGCGGGTAGTGAGCGATCTTGTGGCCCTGGGGGTCGAGGATGTCGATCGCCGGCTGCAGCTCCTTGTTGCGGTCCTCCATGATCACCAGGAGCTTCAAGCCCGTCGTGTCGTCCACCTCGTCGCGGACCGTGACCTTCTCCTTGATGTCCACGAAGCGCACCACGCCCGACTGCTGCGTGACGATGGGATTGTTGTAGAGGTCCCACTCGAACAGCAGCTCGTCGCGCTTCACCGCCTGGCCGTCCTGCACCACGAGGTGGGCGCCGTAGGGCACGTTGAAGCGCGCTTTCACGCGGTCGCCTTCGATGATCTCCATCTCGGCGCCGTGCGACACGCACACCCACAGCTCGCCGTCGCGGGCGCTGCCCTGGTACTTGACCGTCTCCAGTTCCACGAAGCGCACCGTGCCGGGATCCTTCGCCTCGGACTTCGACGACTCCACGATGCGGCTCGCGGTGCCGCCGATGTGGAACGTGCGCAGCGTGAGCTGCGTGCCCGGCTCGCCGATCGACTGCGCGGCGATGACGCCGGTGGCCTCGCCCAGGTCCACCAGGCGACCGGTGGCGAGGTTGCGCCCGTAGCACTTGGCGCATACGCCGCGGCGGGCGTCGCAGGTGAGCACGGAGCGGATGCGCATCTTTTGAAGACCGGCCTTGGCTGCCTCGTCGATCCGCTTCTGCACCACCTCGTCGATCATCTCGCCGTTCTCGACGATGATCTCGTTCGTGATCGGGTGGACGACGTCATCGGCCGCCACGCGACCCAGCACGCGGTCGGCGAGCGGCTCGATGATCTCTTCGCCGTCCTTCAAGGCCCCGACGGAGAGGCCGCGGATGGTGCCGCAGTCCTCCTCGTTGATGATCACGTCCTGCGCCACGTCCACGAGACGACGCGTCAGGTAGCCGGCATCGGCCGTCTTCAAGGCCGTGTCGGCGAGACCCTTGCGCGCGCCGTGCGTGGAGATGAAGTACTCGAGTACGGTGAGCCCTTCCTTGAAGTTATGCACGACCGGCGACTCGATGATCTCGCCCAAGCCGCCGGTGATCTTCTTCTGCGGCTTCGCCATCAGGCCGCGCATGCCGGCGAGCTGGCGGATCTGCTCGCGGTTACCGCGCGAGCCCGAGTCGGCCATCATGAAGATGGGATTGAACCCGTCGCGATCGCCCTTCAGGCCGTCGAACGTGAGCTGTTCGACCTCCGTGGTGGCGTGCGTCCATGCGTCGATGACCTTGTTGTAGCGCTCGCCCTCGGTGATCGCGCCGTTCCTGTAGGCGACGTTGATGCGGTCGACCTCGGTGCGCGCCTTGGAGATCGTGAGGTCCTTCTCGGGCGGGATGCGCACGTCGTCGATGCCCACGGTGAACGCGCCCTGGGTGGCGTACTGGAAGCCCAGGTCCTTCAAGGAATCCAGCAGGTCCGACGTCAGCTCGCTGCCGAGCTTCGAGTAGCAGGCGAGCACGAGGTTCTCGAGCTTCTTCTTGTCCATCGTCTGGTTCTGGAAGCCGAGGTCGTGCGGCACCACGTCGTTGAACAGCACGCGGCCGGCCGTGGTCACGATCCACATCTCGGCGGCCTGACGCGCCTGCGGCACGCTCATCGCCTTCAGCGCGATCCTGCCGTGCAGCGAGATCTCGTGGTTGTCGAACGCCGCACGCACCTCGTCGGGGCTGTAGAACTTCCGCAGCCGCCGCGGGTCGGTGCCGCCCACCTTGGCCTCGGCCGCGCGCGGATCGAGGATGTCGCCGCGGTCCTTGGTGAGGTAGTGGCAGCCGAGCACGATGTCCTGGTGCGGCGTCGCCAGCGGACGGCCGTTCGCAGGCGAAAGAATGTTCTGCGTCGACAGCATCAGCAGGCTGGTCTCGATCTGCGCCTCGAACGACAGCGGCACGTGCACCGCCATCTGGTCGCCGTCGAAGTCGGCATTGAACGCCTGGCAGACCATCGGGTGGATGCGGATGGCCTTGCCCTCGACCAGCACCGGCTCGAAGCCCTGGATGCCCAGGCGGTGGAGCGTCGGCGCGCGGTTCAGGAGCACCGGGTGGTTCTCGATGATCTCGCCGAGGATGTCCCACACCTCGGGCTTCTCGCGCTCGACCAGTCGCTTGGCGCTCTTCACCGTCTGCACGAAGCCACGGTCCTCGAGCTTACGGATGATGAACGGCTTGAACAGCTCGAGCGCCATGTTCTTCGGCAGGCCACACTGGTTCAGCTTCAGCTCCGGCCCGACGACGATCACGGATCGGCCCGAGTAGTCCACGCGCTTGCCGAGCAGGTTCTGGCGGAACCGGCCCTGCTTGCCCTTGAGCATGTCGCTCAGGGACTTGAGCGGCCGGTTGCCCTGGCCACGCACGGCGCGGCTGCGGCGGCCGTTGTCGAACAGCGCGTCGACGGCCTCCTGCAGCATGCGCTTCTCGTTGCGGAGGATGACCTCGGGCGCCTTGATGTCCATGAGCTTCTTCAACCGGTTGTTGCGGTTGATGACGCGGCGGTAGAGGTCGTTCAGGTCCGACGTCGCGAAGCGGCCGCCCTCGAGCGGCACCAGCGGACGCAGGTCCGGCGGCAGCACGGGCACGCACTCGAGGATCATCCACTCGGGACGGTTCCCGCTGTGGCGGAACGCCTCGACGATGCGCAGGCGCTTCAGGAGCTCCTTCTTCCGCTGCACGCTCGTCTCCATCTTCGCCTGCGCGCGCAGGTCGGTGGAGAGCTCCTCCAGGTCCAGCTCGCCCAGAAGGTCACGGATGGCCTCGGCGCCCATCTTCGCCTTGAGGGCCGAGTCCGGCTGCTCGTCCATGACCTCGTTGTACTGGTCTTCGGTGATGATCTCGCGCTTCTTGAAGCCGGTCTTCCCCGGCTCGATCACCACGTAGGACTCGTAGTAGAGGATGCGCTCGAGGTCGCGGATGCTCATGTCCAAGAGGTGCCCGATGCGCGAGGGCACGCCCTTGAAGAACCAGATGTGCGACACCGGCACGGCCAGCTCGATGTGGCCGAGCCGCTCGCGGCGCACCTTCGCCTGCGTGACTTCCACACCGCAGCGATCGCACACCACGCCGCGGTAGCGGATGCGCTTGTACTTGCCGCAGTTGCACTCCCAATCCTTGACGGGACCGAAGATCTTCTCGCAGAACAAGCCGTCCTTCTCCGGCTTGAACGAGCGGTAGTTGATCGTCTCCGGCTTGGTCACTTCACCGTGCGACCAGCTCCGGATCACATCCGGCGACGCGAGCCGGATGCGGATCTGGTTGAAGTTGATCTTGCGGCGCTGATCGCGATCGTCGAAGCGGCCGAACCCCATGCGGGTGGTCGCAGCGTTCAGTGTCGCCTGCAGGTCGGTGTCCTGGATCATTTCGGTGCTCCCTTTATGTCCCGCCCGCCGCCCCGGGCCCGCTCGAGCGAGCCTCCAGGGAGTGGCGAGTCGTCACATTCAAGACTTCGCGGAAAGATCGACTAGGTCGTCTCTTCGAACTGCACTTCGAGACACAGGCTCTGGAGTTCCTTCACCAGCACGTTGAAGGATTCCGGCGTGCCGGGCTCGGGCGGGTTCTCGCCCTTGACGATCGCCTCGTAAATGCGCGACCGGCCGCCGACGTCGTCGCTCTTCACCGTCAACAACTCCTGAAGCGTGTAGGCCGCTCCGTACGCCTCGAGCGCCCACACTTCCATTTCGCCGAAGCGCTGGCCGCCGAACTGGGCCTTGCCACCGAGCGGCTGCTGCGTGACCAGCGAGTACGGACCCGTCGAGCGCGCGTGGATCTTGTCATCCACGAGGTGAGAAAGTTTCAACATGTACAAATAGCCCACCGTGACGCGCTGATCGAACGGATCGCCGGAGCGGCCGTCGTGCAGGTCCACCTTGCCGTCCTCCGGCAGGCCGGCCTGCTTCAGCTCGCTCTTGATCTCCTCGACCGTGGCCCCGGCGAACACCGGCGTCGCGCAGTTGTAGCCCAGCGCGTGCGCCGCCCAGCCGAGGTGCGTCTCGAGGATCTGGCCGATGTTCATGCGCGAAGGCACGCCGAGCGGGTTCAAGACGATCTCCACCACCTCGCCGTTCGGCAGGTAGGGCAGGTCCTCTTCCGGCACGATGCGCGCGACGACGCCCTTGTTGCCGTGACGGCCGGCCATCTTGTCGCCGACCGACAGCTTGCGGCGCTTCGCGATGTACACCTTCACCAGCTTGACCACGCCCGGCGGCAGCTCGTCGCCGCGCGTCACCTTCTCGATCTCCTTCTCCAGCTCCTTCTCGCAGCGGGTGAACGCGTTCTGGGCGCTGTTCATCGCCTTCCAGAAGCGCTCGTTCACGCGCTCGTCCTCGGTCACCGGCGTTCCCCACGCCAGGTCGTCGAGGTCGATCTCCTGCAGGAAGTCCGTGGAGACCTTGCGGCCCTTGCGAGCGATCGGCTCGCCCGAGGACGCGCTCTTCAGCACGTTCACGAGCTGCTCGTCGAGGATCTGCTTGGCGTTCGAGAGCCGCACGTCCGCGATGCGCTCGCGCTCCTTCTTCGACTCGCGGCGCAGCTTCTCGATCTTCTTCTTCTCCTGCACCTTCGTGCCCTCGTCCTTCTCGCGGCGCGAGAACACCTTGATGTCGATGACGATGCCGTCCATGCCCGGAGGCGCCTTGAGCGACGCGTCACGCACGTCGCCGGCCTTGTCCCCGAAGATGGCCTTCAGCAACCGCTCTTCCGGCGACAGCTCCTGCTCGCCCTTGGGCGTCACCTTGCCGACCAGGATGTCGCCCTGGCGCACGCGGGCGCCGATGCGGACCACACCCTCTTCGTCGAGGTTCTTGACCGCCTCCTCGGAGACGTTCGGGATCTCGCGCGTGATCTCCTCGACACCGCGCTTGGTGTCGCGGACCTGGAGCTCGAACTCCTCGATGTGCACCGAGGTGAAGACGTCGTTCTTGATGAGCTTCTCGCCCACCAGGATGGCGTCCTCGTAGTTGTAGCCGCCCCACGGCATGAACGCCGCGAGCACGTTGCGGCCGAGCGCCAGCTCGCCCTCGCGCGTGGCCGGGCCGTCGGCGACGACCGCGCCCTTCTTCACCCTCTGGCCCTCGGTCACGACCGGGCGCTGGTTCAGGCACGTGTCCTGGTTCGAGCGACGGAACTTGGTCAGGCGATAGATGTCGAGGTTCGGCTGCTCCGAGTAGTCGAACTGCGGCTCGTCCTCGTCGCGCTCGTAGCGGATGGCGATCATCTCACCGGAGACGAACTCCACCACGCCCGAACGGCGCGCGAGCACCAGCGCACCCGAGTCCTCGGCGACCTTGTCCTCGAGACCGGTGCCCACGAGCGGCGCCTCGGTGACCAGCAACGGCACCGCCTGGCGCTGCATGTTCGAGCCCATGAGCGCGCGGTTGGCGTCGTCGTGCTCGAGGAACGGGATCAGCGCCGCCGCCGGCGACACGAGCTGGATCGGCGACACGTCCATGTAGTCGACTTCCTGCCGCTCCACGGTCGGGTACTCGCCGCGCGAGCGCACGGTGAGCGTCGGCTCGTCGAGCTTGCCGCTCTTCTTGTCGAACGGCGTGTTGGCGGGAGCAATTCGCGCCCGGTCCTCGACGTCGGCGGCAAGGAATTCCGGCTTCTTACGGTCGACGAGGCCCGACTGCACACGGAAGTAGGGCGTCTCCAGGAACCCGAATTCGTTCACCTTGGCGTAGGTCGAGAGCGACGAGATGAGTCCGATGTTCGGGCCTTCCGGCGTCTCGATCGGGCACACGCGGCCGTAGTGCGTGTAGTGCACGTCACGCACTTCGAAGCCGGCGCGGTCCCGCGTCAGGCCGCCGGGTCCGAGCGCCGAAAGCCGGCGCTTGTTCGTCAGCTCCGCGAGCGGGTTCGTCTGGTCCATGAACTGCGACAGCTGCGAGGAGCCGAAGAAGCTCTGGATCACCGCCGAGATCGTGCGCGAGTTGACGAGATCCGTGGGGGTGATCTGCTCCTGGTCCTGGAGCGACATGCGCTCGCGGATGATGCGGGCCATGCGCGCCAGTCCGATGTTGAACTGGTTCGCGAGCAGCTCGCCCACCGAGCGCACGCGCCGGTTGCCGAGGTGGTCGATGTCGTCCGTGACCGCCGGCTCCTCCCCCGCGTCCGTCGACATCGCGCCGCCGGTGCGGAGCAGCACCAGGTACTTGATGATGACGATGAAGTCCTCGCGGCAGAGCGTGGTGTGGTTCAGGTCCGGCACGCCCAGGCCCAGCTTCTTCCGCACGTCGCGACCCGGAAGCAGGAACTCGTGCGGCAGCTTCTGGTTCAGCTTGTAGCGGCCGACGCGCGCCAGGTCGTAGCGCTTGGGGTTGAAGAACAGCTTGTTCAGGATCTCGCGCGCCGAGTCGGCCCGCGGCGGCTCGCCCGGGCGGAGCAGGTTGTAGATCCTGTGGAGCGCTTCCTCCTGCGACTTGGTCTGGTCCTTCCGCAGCGTGTTGCGGACGAGGTCAGCCTCGTCCTGGTGCGGAATGATGAACACCTCGAGCTCGTCGAGACCCGACTTCTTCAGGATCTCAACCTTCTCGGCGGTGATCTCCTCATTCGCCTCGAGCAGGATCTCGCCCGTGGCCTCGTCCATGAGGTCCTGGCCGCAGACGCGCCCGAGCGCGCCCTCCGCCTTCTTGCCCTTCACCTCGAGCGTCTCCTTCTCGTAGAAGAGCTCGAGGATCTCGCGGTCGGACACGAAGCCCAACGCGCGCAGCAGCACGGTGACCGGCAGCTTGCGCTTGCGGTCGATGTGCACGTGCATGATGTCGTTCACGTCCAGCGAGAACTCCACCCACGACCCGCGGTAGGGGATGATGCGGGCGTTGTAGAGCTGCTTGCCGTTCGGGTGCGTCATCTCGTCGAAGAACACGCCCGGCGAGCGGTGGAGCTGCGACACGATGACGCGCTCCGCGCCGTTGATGATGAACGTGCCGCTGTCGGTGATGAGCGGCAGCTCGCCGAGGTAGACCTCCTGCTCGATGACGTCCTTGTCGCGCTTGACGCCGTCCACTTCCTCGCGCGTGTTGAGGCGCAGCCGCGCCTTCAGGGGCGCCGAGAACGTGAGGTCACGCTCGACGCACTCGTCCATCGAGTACTTGGGCTCCCCGATCTCGTAGGCGACGAACTCGAGCGCGAACAGCTCGCGCGCGTCGGAGATCGGGAACACCCCGGTGAACACCTCCTGCAGGCCCTCGTTGCGGCGCCGCATCGGGTCCACGTCCATCTGCAGGAAGTCGCGGAAGCTCTTCAGCTGGACCTCGAGCAGGTTCGGAATCTGCAGATTCCACTGCGCGTCGATCTTCGAGAAGCTCTTCCGATCCAGGCGACGTGCCGTCTTCAATTGCTTACCGCCTTTCTAACAGAATCACGTTCCGACGCCGCGACCCCGGGCCCACTTTGGGGACCGGGTTCGCGGGGGAACGAAAAACTTCAAGGGAGGTCGCGGATCACTTGATCTCGACGGTGGCGCCCTGCTCCTCCAGTGCCGCCTTCATCTTCGCGGCGTCTTCCTTGGACACGCCGTCCTTCACCGGCTTCGGCGCGCCGTCCACCAGGTCCTTCGCCTCCTTGAGGCCCAGGCCGGTGAGCTCGCGCACGACCTTGATGACCTGGATCTTCTTGTCGCCGGCGCCCGTCAGCACGACCGTGAACTCCGTCTTCTCCTCGACCGCGGCCGCGGCAGCGCCGCCGGCACCGCCGCCCATCGGCATCGCCATCATCGGCGCGGCCGCCGTGACGCCGAACTTGTCCTCGAACTTGGTCTTCAACTCCGACAGCTCGAGAACCGTCATGCTGCCGATGAGGTCGAGCACCTGATCGATCGAGTTCGCCATGGCTACTGATCTCCTTACGGAACTTGTCGCCGTTTCCGGCGGTGTGAGAAATCGGGACCGGGCGTCCTGCGCCCGGGGATGGTTTCGTTTTCAGGAAGCTTTGGCTTTCTCCTTCGCCAGCGCGTCCGCCATGTTCGCCGGCGTGGCGAGCAGGGCGTTGATCGCGCCGAGGAAGCTGCTCATCGGGGCGACGAACGTGCCGATCAACTGGCTCAGCAGCACCTCGCGGCTCGGCAGCTTGGCGAGCGTGGCGATGGCCTTGGTGTCGTAGAGCCGGCCGTCGACGACGGCGGCCTTGACGCGCGGCTTCTCGAACTCCTTGGCGAAGTCCGAGAGGATCTTGGCCGGCGCCATCTCGTTCACCGGGCTGAACACGAGGCCGGTGGGGCCGACCAGGTGCGGGTCCAGCTCCTTGATGCCGCGTTCGTTGAACGCGCGCTTCAGCAGCGTGTTCTTGATGACGCGGAACTGAACGCCCTGCTCGCGGCAGCGCTTGCGCAGGAGCGAGATGCTCAGCACGGTCATGCCGGTGAAGTCCGCGAGGTAGATGCCGCGCACGTCGGCGATGCGGCCCTGCGTGTCCTTGAGAACGGCTTCTTTCTGCGGGGTGGGCATCGGTCCTCCTAGGCCATCTCGGCCGTGACGGCCGATGCGTCGAGGGTGATGCCCGGGCCCATCGTGGAGCTCATGGTGAGGCTCTTCACGTAGTGGCCCTTGGCGCCGGAGGGCTTCGCGCGCATCAGCTCGCGGAGGAAGGCCTTGGCGTTCTCGAGGAGCTTGTCCTCGCTGAACGACGCCTTGCCCACCGGAGCGTGCACGTTGGCGCCCTTGTCCACGCGGAACTCGATCTTGCCCGCCTTCAGCTCGTTCACCGCCTTGGTCACGTCGAACGACACCGTCCCACTCTTGGGATTCGGCATCAGGCCGCGGGGTCCGAGGACGCGGCCGAGCTTGCCGACCTCACCCATCATGTCGGGCGTGGCGACGATCGCGTCGACGTCCAGCCAGCCCTCCTGGATCTTCTTCACGAACTCCTCGCTCCCGGCGTGGTCGGCGCCCGCAGCGAGCGCCTCCTTGACCTTCTCGCCCTTGGCCAGCACCAGCACGCGCAGGCTCTTGCCCGTGCCGTGCGGCAGCACCACCGTGCCGCGCACCAGCTGGTCCGAGTGGCGGGGGTCGACGCCCAGGTGCGACGAGATGACGATGGTCTCGTCGAACTTGGCGCGCGCCGTTGCCTTCACGAGCTTCACGGCCTCGGCGAGGTTCTTCACCGCGCCGACCTTGCTCGTGAGGTCGAACGCCGCGCGGTAACGCTTCCCGTGCTTCGGCATGCTTCCTCCCGTGGTCCCATCGTGACGGCGATGCCGCCACTCCCACGTGTTCGGAGTGGAACGACTACACCTGTAATGCAGCGGCGGACGCTGCCGCCGCCCGGGCGCG
>Ga0209811_10000926_pt1 | contig 10614 bp, 10 predicted proteins | sample Coa_R1_6_FD_187161 | JGI IMG/M metagenome (GOLD analysis project Ga0209811, IMG submission 187161) | Surface soil microbial communities from Centralia Pennsylvania, which are recovering from an underground coalmine fire. - Coalmine... | ecosystem: Environmental > Terrestrial > Soil >...
GACGCCGCCTCGTCCACTTTCGTCACGGACACGTCCACGACATCCCCGGGCTTGAAGAGCGCGTCGGGCCCCGCGCGATTCGTCCAGGCGTAGCCCTCGCGGGCCAGGTCGGCGTGATAGCGTCCGATGCGCAGGCGCGCGGTTCCGGCCTTCGGCGCCGTGACGACGACTGCCGGAACAATGTCGCCGGCGGCGATCGGACGAGTCCAGCGATCCTCCTTCGCATCTTCGATCGTCTGACCTTCGGTCAGGACATTGCGAGTGGGGCGCCGCCATCCGTGCCGCTTGTCGTGCGCCCGCAACCCGTGCTCGATGGCTCGTCCCGCCAGTTCCTGCAGCCTCGCATCGAGCGTCGTCGTCACCGACAAGCCGCTTTCGTACAGGACTTTCGCGCCGTACTGCCGCTCCAGGTGCTTGCGGACTTCCTCGACGAAGAACGGCGCGACGCCGAGCGCCTGGTTGGGCTGGCCACGCGTGACGATCGGTTTCCGTTTGGCGTCGTCCGCCTGCGCTTGCGTGATGTAGTGCTCGTCCGCCATCCGCTGGAGGACGACGTTCCGGCGGGCGGTCGCGCGTTTCATGTCCACGAACGGACTCTGCCGCTCAGGTGTCTGGAAAATCCCGCCGATGAGCGCGGCCTCCTCGAGATTCAGCTGCTTGTTCGACTTGCCGAAGTACAGGCGCGAGGCGGCTTCGACGCCGTACGCGCCGTGCCCGAGATACATCTGATTGCAATAGATGCTGAAGATCTCTTTCTTGGTGTAGCGCTTCTCGATCTGAACGGCGAGCACCCATTCGCGGACCTTCCGCTCGAGAAGTTTCTGTTTGGTCAGGCCGAGTTGATCGAGGTTGCGGGCGACCTGCTGTGTCAGGGTGCTCGCGCCCTGCGCGCGCCGCCGCTCGATGACGTCGGTGACGACCGCGGCGAAGATGCGCTTGATGTTCAAGCCGAAGTGATGCTCGAAGCTGGCGTCCTCAGTGGCGATGATGGCCTGACGCAGCAGCGGATTGATGTCGTCGTATGACACGACGACGCGGCGCTGCGTGGCGAACTCGCCGATGAGCTGACCCTGCGCCGCGTACACGCGGGTGATCGTGCTCGGGTTGTAGTTATCGAGGGCCGTAATCTGCGGCAGGTCGCCGGCGTAGGCGAAGAGGACGCCGCTCAGCACTCCGGCGCCGGCTGCGGCGAAGAACGCCGCGACGACGGTGGCGCTCTTGGCGATTCGCAGGACGACGTGGGTCACGGATGTCTATTTTAGCGCGACGGTCTCTGTCAGGCTTTACAGTGCTCGACTCAACTTTTATACTTAAGGGTGGATCATGTCCATCGCGTCCGCGACGTCTGCACGTCGTAAGTAGAGGATTTCAATGAGCAAAATTATCGGAATCGACCTCGGCACCACCAACTCGGTCGTCGCCGTCATGGAGGGTGGCGAGCCGGTGGTCATCACCAATCCGGAAGGCAGCCGCCTGACGCCGTCGGTGGTGGCGTTCACCAAGGCCGGAGAGCGGTTGGTGGGGCAGGTCGCCAAGCGACAGGCCGTGACCAACCCCGAGAACACGGTCTTCTCGATCAAGCGCTTCATGGGCCGTAAGTACGACGAAGTGAATGAAGAAATGAAGATGGTGCCGTATCAGGTCGTGCGCGCCAGTAACGGCGACGCGCGCGTGCAGTCGAACGGCAAGGAGTATTCGCCGCCGGAAATCTCCGCGATGATCCTCCAGAAGCTGAAGCAGGCCGCCGAGGAGTATCTCGGCACGTCGGTCGGCAAGGCCGTGATCACGGTTCCGGCGTACTTCAACGACGCCCAGCGGCAGGCCACGAAGGACGCCGGGCAGATCGCCGGCCTTGAAGTGATGCGCATCGTCAACGAGCCGACCGCGGCCGCGCTCGCGTACGGCCTGGACAAGAAGAAGGACGAGACCATCGCGGTCTACGACTTCGGCGGCGGCACCTTCGATATTTCGATCCTGGAAGTCGGTGAAGGCGTCGTGGAGGTGAAATCGACCAACGGCGATACGCACCTCGGCGGCGACAACATCGACCAGCGCATCATCGACTGGATCAACGGCGAGTTCAAGAAGAGCGACGGCATCGATCTCAGCAAAGACCGCATGGCGCTGCAGCGGCTGAAGGAGGCGGCGGAGAAGGCGAAGATGGAGCTCTCCACCGTGATGGAGACCGACATCAACCTGCCGTTCATCACGGCGGACGCGACCGGGCCGAAGCACATGCAGATGAAGCTGACGCGCGCGAAGTTCGAGCAGCTGGTCGACGACCTGCTGCAGCGCACGGTCGGTCCGACGAAGCAGGCGCTGAGCGACGCGGGGATCGATCCCTCGAAGATCGACGAGGTGGTGCTGGTTGGCGGGTCCACCCGTATTCCGAAAGTCCAGCAGATCGTCAAGGACCTCTTCGGCAAGGAACCGCACAAGGGCGTGAACCCGGACGAGGTCGTCGCGATCGGCGCGGCGGTCCAGGCCGGCGTGCTCGCCGGCGACGTCAAAGACCTCCTGCTGCTCGACGTCACGCCGCTGTCGCTCGGGATCGAGACGCTTGGCGGGGTGCTGACGCCGCTGATCACGCGCAACACGACGATCCCGACGCGTAAGAGTGAGATCTTCTCGACGGCGGCCGACAACCAGACGAGCGTTGAAGTCCACGTGCTGCAGGGCGAGCGTCCGCTGGCCCGCGACAACCGCACCCTCGGACGGTTCCACCTCGTCGGCCTGCCACCCGCGCCGCGCGGCGTGCCGCAGATCGAAGTCACGTTCGACATCGACGCCAACGGGATCGTCAACGTCCAGGCGAAGGATCTCGGCACGGGCAAGGAGCAGAAGATCACGATCACTTCGTCCAGCGGCCTCAGCAAGGACGAAGTCGAACGCATGATGCGGGAGGCCGATTCGCACGCGGACGAAGACAAGAAGAGGCGCGAAGAGATCGAGACGCGCAACCGGGCGGATCAGGCGGTCTACGGCGCCGAGCGCATGATCAAGGACACGGGAGACAAGTTGAACTCGGCCGACAAGGCGGCCATCGAGTCGGGGATGGAGGCCGTCAAGAAAGCCATCGAAGGCACGGATGCGGCGGAAATCCAGCGTGCCCTCGATCAGTTGACGTCGGCACAGCACAAAGCGGCGGAGTCGCTCTATCGGCAGCAGGCCCCTGGCGGCGCCGGCGCGGGCGCATCGGGTGGAGGCGACGGTTCGGGCGCCGGCAGCGGCGCACCTGGCGGCTCGGCGGGCAGCGCGGGGCGGCCGAGCGGAGACGTCATCGACGCCGAAGTGGTGGACGAAGGGAAACCGCAGTGAGATTGCAGGATGGCAGGATTGCAGAATTGCAGAATGGCTCCTGCAATCCATCCTGCCATCCTGCCATTCTGCAATCCTGCAATTACTAGGATGGATCTCTACATCGTCCTCGGGCTCGAGCGGGGCGCGAGCGTCAGCGACATCAAGCGCGCGTACAAGCGGCTGGCGCGGCGGTTTCATCCCGACATCAACCCGGGAGACCGGATGGCCGCGGCGCAGTTTCGCCAGATCGCCGAAGCGTACGAAACGCTGAGCGATCCCGATCGCCGCAGGCACTACGACACGTCAGGGCTGACCGGCGCCGGCGAGCCGGCGGTGTACGGGTTCGAGGGCTTCGATTTCTCGGTCAGCGTCGGCGGCGAATCAGCCCCGACGTTCGGCGATCTGTTCGCCGATGTCATCGGCCGCCGCGAGGCGAGTCGTCACGAAGGCGTGCCGGCGCGGGGTACGGATCTTCACCAGGCGATCGGCCTGACGTTCGAAGAGGCGGTTCGCGGCGGCCAGCACGCGCTCGTCGTCACGCGCCAGGAACACTGCCGCAGTTGCAAGGGGCTCGGTCACTTGCACGTCGCGGAAAGCCGGTGCCTGCAGTGTCATGGGTCCGGCGTTCTGAAATCGGCGCGCGGACACATGGTGTTCTCGAAGCCGTGCACGACGTGCGGCGGCACGGGACGGCAGCGGCAGGCGCGGTGCCCGGCGTGCGGAGGGCAGCAGGTCGAAACCCGGACCGAGACACTTACCGTCAACGTACCCGCCGGGCTCGCCGACGGCGCGCGCATTCGCGTGCCGAGGAAAGGACATGTCGGCCGTAGCGGCGGCGAGAACGGCGACCTGTACATCACCGTCCAGGTGCAGCCGCATCCGCTGTTCCGCCGGGACGGTGACGACCTGCATCTCGTCGTGCCGATCGCGATTCACGAAGCCGCGCTGGGCGCGAAGATCGAAGTGGCGTCGCTCGATGGTCCGGCGCGTGTGCGCATCCCGCCCGGCACGCAGTCGGGTCAGCGCTTCCGCGTCCACGAGCGCGGCATCCCGTCGAGCCGGAATGGCCGTCGCGGCGATCTCGTGGTCGAAGTGAAGCTCGTGCTGCCGAGCCTCCTCGACGAACGATCGAAGGAACTGCTGAGGGAATTCGGCCGGATCAACTCCGCGGACCCGCGGAAAGCGTAAAGCGGAAAGCTTAAAAGCTTAAAGTAAAAGATGTCGTCCAAGAAGACCGGCAAGGCCTACTACATGATCAGCGCGGTGTCGCAGAAGTACAGCATCCACCCGCAGACACTTCGTCTGTACGAGCGCGAGGGCCTGCTCAAACCGTCGAGGACCGAAGGGAACACGCGGCTCTATTCGGAAGAGGATCTCGAACGACTCGAAACCATTCTGTCACTCACCCGAGATCTCGGCGTGAATCTCGCCGGCGTCGAGATCATCCTCAACATGCGCCGGAAGATCGAGCTCATGCAGCACGAGGTCAACGAGTTCATGGAATACGTCAAGCGGGAAATGGCTCGAGGCCTCGACGATTGGGAGCAGCGGCTCTCGACAGCGCTCGTCAAGTCGTCGCCAACCGATCTCGTCCGATCCGAACGTCCGAATCGCAAGTCGCACGCCGTCAAGTAGTCGCGGCTCCGCGACGTTTCCACGTGTCGCGCACGACGTTTCCGTTGTATAGTGCGTGGCGTGTCGAAGCGGTATGCGCATGGACGCGAGTCGAGCACGCTCGCCTCGTACTTGCGTCAGATTGCCAGACTGCCGCGAGTGAGCGTCGAAGAAGAACGCCATCTGGGCCACCGTATCCGCCACCATCACGACGATCGTGCGTTGTCTCAGCTCGTCGAAGGGAACCTCCGGTTCGTCGTCAGCTACTCGAAGCGATATCGGGGCTGCGGCATTCCGGCGCTCGACCTGATACATGAAGGCAATCTCGGCCTCATCGAAGCTGCTCGCCGCTTCGATCCCTCACGCAACGTCAAGTTCATCAGTTACGCGGTCTGGTGGGTCCGTGAAGCGATGATGCAGGCGATGGCGGATCAGATGCGGGCGTTCTCGTTTCCGCCGAAGCTGCTCGCGACGCTGGGACGCGGGTTCGCAGACCGATCGCTCAGCGAGCCCATCGGATCCGACGGGGCGTATACGAGCACGCGCGAGCTTGGAGACACGCTGGCCGCGGACGACGTCGCGGTCGACGAGGCGATCATCGAGCAGCGCCGGCTCGACGACCTGGCCGGCGCGATTGGTGATCTCGATCGCAAAGAGCAGCACATCATGCGGCTGCGCTTCGGGCTTGGCGATAACGAGCCGCGGACGCTGCAGGAAATCGGCGACTCTCTCCACCTCTCACGGGAGCGCGTGCGCCAGCTCGAGTCGCGCGCCAAGGGCAAGCTTCGGCATTCCGAACGCCTGCGCCGCCACCTCAACTGACGATGTCTTGTCCGCTCTGCGATGATACCGGCTGGAAGCCGGACGGTGAGGGCATTGGCCCATCGTCCCCGGCCGAGTCGCGAAGCGGCAGCCCACGGCGTGTCGTGCGCTGCGACTGCTGGCGCGAGAATATCGGCCGCGAGCGCCTCGCCAGCGCAAATATCCCGAAGCGATATCAACACTGCACGCTGTCAAACTTTGCTGCGTACAACGAGTCCCTTCAGAAGGCTGTGGTCCAGGCTCAACGCGTGGCCAACGCGTTTCCGGTCGTGAGCAAGGGCCTGCTGCTCGAAGGACAGCCTGGAGTGGGCAAAACGCATATCGCGGTAGCCGTCCTCAAGCAGGCCATCCAGACAACAGGGGCGCGGGGTTTGTTCTACGACATCCGCGATCTCCTCAGGGTCATTCGAAGTACGTACGATCCATCGACGCGAACGACAGAGCTCGATGTTCTCCGGCCGGTCATGCAGGCCGACCTCCTGGTGCTGGACGATCTGGGGGCCGAGAAGACCTCGGAATGGGTCGAGGAGACGATGAACCTGATCGTCAACACTCGATACAACGAGAAACGGCTGACGATCTTCACGACGAACTACGAGGACATACCGGACGAGACAGAGCCCAACTCGCTGCTATGCCGCATCGGGCATCGGATGCGATCGCGGCTCCATGAGATGGCTGAGTTCGTCGTGCTCGATGGCGCGGACTACCGTGAGCTTCCGGAGAATGGCGGGGCCGACGACCTGCTCACGTTGTGGAAGACGCGGAAGAAGATCCTGCCGGCGCCCCGCGCCGGCCGCCAGGCTCGCGCGCACCTTCGCGACGGCAAAGGCGATCTCAAGTGGCCGGGTGGACGCGCAGGAAGTTAGAACCTCGAACCTTGAACCCTGGAACCTGGAACCTGGAACCTCTCGGACTCTATCTCCACGTCCCGTTCTGTTCGGCCATCTGCAACTACTGCAATTTCAACCGAGGGCTGTTCGACGCCGGTCAGAAGACGCGGTATGTGGAGGCGCTGGCGGCGGAGATCCGCGAGGCAGGCCTGAAGGCCTGCACTACGACCGCAGCGGCGACAGATGTAGTGCAGACCTTTAGGTCTGCCGACACCATCTATTTTGGCGGCGGCACGCCGTCGCTGCTCGAGCCCGCGGAAGTCGAGCGCATCATCGGCGCCTGTCGCCGCGCATTCGACGTGACGCCGGACGCGGAGATCACACTCGAAGCGAATCCGGAAACGGTGGACGAGCGGAAGCTGACGGCATTTCGCGAGGCGGGTGTCACTCGCTTGAGCTATGGCGTCCAGTCGTTCCGCGAGCCGGAGTTGCGGCGGCTGTCGCGGCTGCACAGCGTTGGACGCGCACGCCAGGCCCTGGCCGAAGCGCGCGCTGCCGGGTTCGACAACGTCAGCCTTGATCTGATGATGTGGCTGCCGGGGCAAAGCGTGAGTCACTGGCTCGAGTCCGTGGACGCCGCCATCACGGTGGCGCCCGATCACATCTCCCTCTACCTGCTCGAGGTCTATCCGAACGCGCCGCTCAAAGACGAGATGGCGCGTGCTCAATGGTCGCAGGCGCCCGACGATGACGCGGCAGCGATGTATGTGACGGCGATGGAGCGGCTGGAGGCGGCGGGGTACGAGCAGTACGAGATCTCGAACGTCGCGCGGCCGGGCCGGCGGTGCCGGCACAACCTGAAGTACTGGCGTGACGGCGAGTGGATGGGGTTCGGCTGCGGCGCTCACGGCACCGTGGGTGGCGTGCGCACGAAGAACGTCGCCGGGATCGAGGACTACATCCAATGCATTGGGCGAGGGGAGTTGGTGGCGGCCGAGGTCAGACGCCTCTCGCCAAGCGAGCGCCTCGGGGACGCACTGTTCATGGGGCTGCGGCTGACGGACGGTATCGATCTTGAAGCGATCAGCCAGCGTTATGGCGTGGACGTCTGGCAGAAGCACGGCGCCGAGCTCGAGCCCTTTCTTGCGGCCGGCCTGCTCACGCGGCAGGGTGCCAAGCTCGCCCTGACGCGCCAGGGCATGCTGCTGGCGAATGAGGTAATGACCGTTTTCGTGTAGCTGAAGAGTACGCTACAGTAACCGCCTTTCCGTTCAAGGAGGCCGTGATGTTCCGGATTGCCGTCGGGTTGGTCGTCTGTGTGTTATCGGCGGGTTCGGCTTTGGCGCAGCAGGCCGCTCCGCCCGCGGCGGCCGCGCCTAATCCCTTCGTCTTCCCTGGAGACGGAGGCGTCATTCTGAATTTCGTCAAGGCCGACAAAGCGGCTGACTTCGAAATGGTCCTGGGGAAAGTCAAGGAAGCGCTGGCGAAGAGCACCAAGCCTGAGCGCAAAGCCCAGCTGAACGGCTGGAAGGTGTTCAAGGCGTCAGAGACGCGGCCCGACGGCGGCCTCATCTATGTATTCGTGTTCGATCCCGCGCAGAAGGGCGGCGATTATTCGGTCGGCAATATTCTCGTCGAAGCTTTTGGCGCGGAAGGCCAGATGCTGTACGACACGTATTCCAAAGCTTTCGGCAGTCCGGCGATCGGCGCGTTGCTCCATTTGAACAAGGTCGCAGACTTCGGCCAGTAAGCTGGTGTCCACGTCGCGCAAGCTGGGTGCACCGGTTCAGGCGGCTGCACTCAGTTTTCTGTTTTGTACGACCGCGAGTGCGGCGCCCGCGCAGGTGACCCCGCCGGAGAAAGTCGCCGCCGCACCCACCCCTCCACGTCTCCTGACATCGGACAGCGGCCTGGTGCTCAATTTCATCAAACCGGACAAGACTGCCGACTTCGAGGCGGTCGTCGCGAAATTGAGAGAGGCTCTTCAGAACAGTCCGAAGCCGGAGCGCCGGCAACAGGCCTCCGGCTGGAAGGTGTTCAAGGCGAACGAGGCGGCGGCGAGCGGCAACGTGCTGTACGTGTTCGTGATGGATCCCGCCGTCAAAGGGGCGGACTACACGGTGTCGACAATCCTGGCCGAGGCCTTTCCCTCGGAGGCGATTGCGCTCTACAAGCAGTACTCAGAGTCGTTTGGCCCGGGCTACAACTTTGTCAACCTGGGGCTGGTCCAGGACCTGGGGAAATAAGAAATTGCAGGGTTGCAATCCTGCCAGGCTAATCCTGAAATTCAGAATTTCAGATTGAGTCCCGCGTAGATCCGGTGCGCTGGCGACGTGAGCGCACCATTTTTCAGCGTCATGACCCGGTAGTCGACTCGCAAGCGGATCGGTCCGACGAGCGAGATCTTGACGCCGCCGCCCGTATTCCCCACGAACCCGGTGTTGCTGACGGCGCCCAGTTCCTCGTGATACACCCCGCCGCCGATCTCGAAGTACGGCTGGAAGCCGGCGAAGGCCACGGGCGTCTGCAGGAGCATGTTGCCCGTGCCGGTCTTGAGCGACGGCGCGGCGGCGGCCAGATCATCCGTCGTGTCCGCGTATTCGAACTCGAAGCCGATGACCAGGAGGCCCGCGCCGACGGCGAAGCCGCGCGCGAGGCGATTGGCCGGCGAGGTGTTGGCGCCGATGAACGCCGTAGCGTCGGCGGACGCGGCCGTTGGCAGAAGAGCCCAAAAACACAGAGCTAACGCAGCTAGCGCGATTGCGCGGACTTGTGTCATGACGCCATGATATCGTTTTTCACGTGATGGATTTCCGCCTGACGGCGGATCAGCAGCTGCTCAGGCGCACCGTGCGCGAGTTCGCGGAAGCCGAGATTCGCCCGCACGTGATGGAGTGGGATCAGGCGCAGCACTTTCCGGTCGAATTGATGCCGAAGCTCGCGTCGCTCGGACTGCTCGGCATTCAGTGGCCGGAGGAGTACGGCGGCGCCGGGATGTCCGCCGTCGACTATTGCGTCTGCATCGAGGAACTGGCGCGGGTCGATCCCAGCGTGTCGCTCTCCGTCGCCGCGCACAACGGCCTCTGTTCAGCCCATATCGCGATGTTCGGCAGTGAGTCGCAGAAGGCGCAGTACCTCGTGCCGCTCGCCAAGGGCGAGAAGATCGGCGCGTGGGGCCTGACCGAGGCAAGCTCCGGAAGCGACGCGGCCGGACTTCGCACGGCGGCCGTCCGATCCGGCGACCACTGGGTTCTCAACGGGTCGAAGGCGTTCACCACCCACGGCCGCGTCGGCGATGTACTCGTGGCCATGGCCGTCACCGACCGCACGGCGGGCCCGAAAGGCATTTCAGCCTTCATCGTCGATCGCGGGACCGCGGGCATGACGGCTGGAAAGAAGGAAGACAAACTCGGGATGCGGGCCAGCGAGACCAGCGAGGTCGTGTTCGACGACTGCCGCGTGCCGGCGTCGCACATGCTCGGCGACGAAGGCCAGGGTTTCGTCAACGCGCTCCAGGTGCTCGATGCGGGGCGCATCGGCATCGCGGCGCTCGCGGTTGGTCTGGCGCAAGGCGCGTATGAGGCGGCGTTGAGCTACGCGCGAGAGCGAAAGGCGTTCGGCCGGACAATCGACCGCTTTCAGGCGATTCAGTGGAAGCTGGCCGACAACGCGACGCGCATCGAGGCCGCCAGGTTGCTGACGTATCGGGCCGCCTGGATGAAAGACCGCGGCGAGCGGATGACGCTCGAGTCGTCCATGGCGAAGCTGTATGCGAGCGAGATCGCGGTGCAGGCCGCCGACGACTGCGTCCAGATCCACGGCGGCTACGGCTTCGTGAAGGACTATCCAGCCGAGAAGTTCTTCCGCGACGTCAAGCTGACGACCATCGGCGAGGGCACCAGCGAAATCCAGCGCCTCGTGATCGCCCGGCAGATGCTCTCTTGACCCCCACGCCTGGCCTTGCCGATCGCATCGTCGCCGGCGACGCAAGGGCCGTGGCGCGCGCCATCTCGCTGATCGAGGACGAAGAGGCTGCAGGTGCCGA
>Ga0209811_10000927_pt1 | contig 10611 bp, 7 predicted proteins | sample Coa_R1_6_FD_187161 | JGI IMG/M metagenome (GOLD analysis project Ga0209811, IMG submission 187161) | Surface soil microbial communities from Centralia Pennsylvania, which are recovering from an underground coalmine fire. - Coalmine... | ecosystem: Environmental > Terrestrial > Soil >...
CCACCGCCGGCAGCTCGTGCGTGGGCAACGGATCGCGCGCGCGGATCTCGGGCAGCGTCAGGATTGGCTCGCGGTGCACCCGGGGCAAGGCCTCAGCGCTGAGGTCACGGGGCGAGGGGCGCTCGGAGGCGCTGCTGGCGCTCGCCTGGCGCGGACGGCGTCGCTCCCACCAGGCGAGCGCGGCGATAAACACCACCCCGAGAATGAGCAGAATCCAGCGCAGCTGCGAAGTCATAGCGAAGCGCACCCGTGGGCTTCAGACCGCTGCCAGGCGCACGGCTTCATCCACATCCACCGTCACGAGGCGCGACACGCCCGGCTCGTTCATGGTGACACCGATCAGCTGGGATGCAAGTTCCATGGTGCTCTTGTTGTGGGTGATGAACACGAACTGCACGCGCGCGGACATCTCGCGCACGATATCGCAGAAGCGGCCCACATTGTGCTCATCGAGCGGCGCGTCCACCTCATCGAGCAGGCAGAACGGGGCGGGGTTGAGGTCGAAGATCGAGAACACCAGCGCCACCGCGGTCAGCGCCTTCTCCCCGCCGGACAGCAGGTGGATGGTGCTGTTCTTCTTGCCGGGCGGGCGCGCCATGACGGCAACCCCTGCCGTGAGCTTGTCATCCCCGACCAGCTCCAGGTAGGCATGCCCGCCGCCAAAGAGGCGCGGGAACTTGTCGCGCAGCCCGACGTTGATGCGCTCGAAGGTGTCCTCAAAGCGCGTGCGGGTCTCCTTGTCGATGCGCCGCATCGCCTCCTCGAGCGTGCCCAGCGCGGAGGTCAGGTCCGCGAACTGGCTGTCGAGGTATTCCTTGCGCTGCGTGTGCTCCTTGAGTTCATCGATCGCGGCCAGGTTCACCTGCCCGAGCCGCTCCAGGTCGGCGCGCGTGGCGCTCAAGGATTCCTCCCAGCCCGGAACCTGTGCCTCCGCGGCCAGCCCGGCGAGGATCTCGGCGAGGTCGCAGCGGGTCTCGGCGAACTGCTCCGCGAGGGCTGCACGCCGCACGTGCGTCTCCTGGGCGGCCAGGCGGGCGGCATCGAGCGCCTCGCGCGCGGCATTGACGCGCTGCTCGGCCCCGAGCCGTTCCTCGTCGCGGCCGCGCAGGGCGCTCTCGGTATCCTCCAGCGCCCCGCGCGCCAGGGCCAACTCGCTCTCCACGGTCAGCCGCAGCGCCAGCGTTTCGCCCAGCCGCGCCTGCGCCTGCAGGATCGGTTCGTCCCCGGAGGCCAGCTCCGCTTCAAGTTCCGCGCGCCGCCGCAGCAACTGCGCGCGCTGCTCCATCATGCGGTCCATGCCGACGCCCACGGAACTCTCGGTCGAGCGCCGCGCCTCCACGCGCACGTGCAGGTCGCGCGCGCTCATCTGCAGGCTCTGCGCCTGCGAGCGCGCCAGCGCCTGGGCGGCGCGCCGCTCCTCGCGTTCCGCGCCGAGGCTGGCGTGCCGCGATTCCAGCTGCGTGAGGCTCGCCGCGGCGCCCGCAAGTTCCGCGCGCGCCCGGCGCAGCGCCTCCTCGGTGGCCGCCTGCTCGCGGGCGACCTCGCCGGCGTCGCGCTGCAGTCGCTCTCCGCGCAGCTGCGATTCGGCGGCGCGGCTGCGGCCCGCCTGCAAGCCCGCCAGCATCTCCGCGTGCGTGCGGTGCGCACCCTGCAGCGCGTCCTGCGTGGACTCGCGGTGCACCTCAGCGTCGCGCAGCGCGGCGCGCGCCGCAGCGAGCGCCTCCTCCGCGGTGCTGACCTCCCGCGCGGCCCGCGCGGCCGCGGCGCGCAGCTCCTTCAGGCGCTGTTCGCGCTCCAGGACCCCGGCACGCTGATCGGTGCCGCGGCTGACCCGCAACCATTCCCGCCCCACCCACTCGCCGGCGGGGGTGATGTAGGAGCCGCCGGCAGGCAGCCGTGCGCGCTCCCGGAGCGCCGACTGCAGCGAGTCGGCGGTGAGCACGCCACTGAGCTGTGTGAGGATCGCGGACGGCCCGCGCACCCGCGCGGCGAGGGTGCCCCCGGGCGCGGGTGCCGACGCGGTCGCCCCTTCCAAGAGCGTCAGCCGCCCGGTGGTGAGAGAGGCCAGGCTGCCGGCGGCGGCGTCCAGTTCCGCCACGCACACCGCTTCGAGGTAATCCCCGAGCACGGTCTCGACCGCCCGCTCCCAGCCGGCCTCGACTTCCAGAGCCGTCGCCAGCCGCGGCTGCGTCCCGAGGCCCGCACCGCGCAGCCACTCGCCGGTTTCGCCGGCGTGATCGCTCAGGGCGGCCGCCTGCAGGGCCTCGAGCGAGGTGAGCTCCGCGCGTGCCCCCTCGCGCGCGCCGCGCGCCGCCTCCAGCGTCGCCTCCGCCGCCAGCTGTGCGCCGCGGCGTGCCTGCAGTTGCTCGTGGGCGGTGGCGAGCGCTGCGGTCAGCTCGGTGTTGCGCGTGCGCGCCCGGTCTTCCTCGTCGATGAGCTGATCAAGTTCCCCGTGCGCCTGCGCGGCGCTGAGAGAGTCGCGTTCCTCGGTGAGGCGCTGCGCCTGGGCGCCAAGGCGGCGCAGCTGATTCTCCAGCTGCTCGATGCGCGCCCGCTCCACCTGGGCTGTCTGGTCGGCCGCGCCGACCGCCTGGGTGTGCGACTCCCAGCGCTGCTGCCAGTCCTGCAGCGCCCGCTCGCTCGCCTCCAGCGCCGCGGCGGCGTGCGCCTCGGCGTGCTGGGCGCGCTCGAGTTCGGGGGTGAGCTCGGTGAGTTCCGCGCGCACCACGGCGAGCTGCGCCTCGTCGCGCTCGATGTGATTGGCCAGTTCGGTGAGCGTGGCGTGCGTCTGTGACAGGTCGCCCTGTTGGCGCTCGCGCAGCTCGCGCGTGTGCTCGATCGACTGTTCCAGGCGCGAGATGTCCGCGCCCACCTCGTAGTAGCGGGCCTGCACCGCAGACAGCTGCTCGCTGCGCGCGGCATGCACGAGGCGCTGCGCTTCGATGGCAGCTTCCGCTGCGCGTTGCTCGCTGAGTGCGGCCTGCATGGCGAGCTCGCGGGCGCGCACCGTCGCATCGTGCACCTCCGCGCCGCTGTCCAGCTCCCGCAGCCGCAGCGCCAGCAATTCGGCCGTGAGGCGCCGCTCCTGCTCCTTCAGCGCCTGGTAGCGCCGGGCGGTCGCCGCCTGGCGCTGCAGGTGGCGGATCTGCTTCTCGACCTCGTCGCGCACGTCCTGCAGCCGCTCGAGGTTCTCGCGGGTGTCGGCGATGCGTGCCTCGGTCTCCTTGCGCCGTTCCTTGTAGCGCGAGATGCCGGCGGCCTCCTCGACGAAGGCGCGCATGTCCTCGGCCTTCGCGTCGATGACGCGCGAAATCATGCCCTGCTCGATGATCGCGTAGCTGCGCGAGCCGAGCCCGGTGCCAAGAAACAGATTGGTGATGTCCTTGCGGCGGCAGCGCCCGGCGTTGATGAAGTAGGCCGAGGTGCCGTCGCGGGCCACCTGGCGCTTCAGCGAGATCTCGCTGTAGCCGGCGTAGGCGCCGCCGATCTTGCCGTCGGCATTGTCGAACACCAGCTCCACGGAGGCCGTGCCGACCGGTTTGCGCGCGGCGGAGCCGTTGAACACGACGTCCGCCATGTTGTCGCCGCGCAGGTGCTTGGCGGACAGCTCGCCCATGACCCAGCGCACCGCGTCGATGACGTTCGACTTGCCGCAGCCGTTGGGGCCCACGACACCGGTGAGATTGCTGGGGAAGTTGATTTGGGTCGGATCGACGAAGGACTTGAAGCCGGCGAGCTTGATCTTGGTCAGCCGCATCGTTGGTTTCTTCCGCCCTTGTTCAGCGCCCAAAAAGGATGGTGTAGTGTAGTGCAATATGCCGGCAGCGCCCACCCGCGAGCTTGAGACTTTTGCGAATCCGGAACCCGCGCGCGACTACACCATTCGCATGCAGATCCCGGAATTCACCTGCCTGTGTCCGCGCACCGGGCAACCGGACTTCGCGACGCTGGAACTTGAGTACGTGCCGGACCGATTGTGCGTGGAGCTGAAGTCACTGAAGCTCTACATCTGGTCGTTCCGCGATCGCGGCGCGTTTCACGAGGCCGTGACGAACGAGATCGCCGACCATCTGGACGCCGCCGTGCGGGCGCGCTTCCTGCGGCTCACGGCGCGCTTCAACGTGCGCGGCGGCATCCACACCAGCGTTGTCGCCGAGCGACGACAGCCGGGCTGGCAGCCCGCCGCGGCGGTCTCCCTGCCCTAAGTCCGCACCGTCCGGGGGTCCTGCACCGGGGGCGCCGGCGCTCCCGCGCCGCGGCGCAGCGCGCCCCGGCGGGCAGGTTTTTGCCCCCGTTTGAGAACACCTGTACAGCCCCAAGTGCGCCGGTATAATCGCGCGTTCTTCACGAGGCCCGTGCTGTTTTGAGGAGTCATTGATGCCGGCAAAGAGACCTGCGCCGAAGGCTGCGAAGGGCAAGAAGGCGGTAAGCCGGCCCCCTGCCCGAAAGGCAGTGGCCCGCAAGCCGGAAGCGCCCCGCGCCCGCGTCGTCGCGACGCAGGCCCGCAAGAACGCGGTACTGCCCAAGAAACCGGCCGCACACCTGCCGATCGCGGCGGCCGAGGCCGCCCCGGAGGCCCCGAGGAAGCTCACCGCGCGCAGCGCCACGGCGGTGGCGGTGGCCCCGCCGGCGCCGCGCAGCCCGCCTGCGCCCGTGAACGCCGACGCGGATGACGGCGAGGGTCTGGAGCCGGGCAGCCTGCTCGCCGGGCCGCGCAACGTACAGCCGTACATCGTCAAGCGCGGCGAACAGTACATGAGCAAGGAGCAGCTCGAGCACTTCCGCACCATCCTCAACAGCTGGAAGCGCGACCTGATGGTGGAGGTGGATCGCACCGTCTCCCACATGAAGGACGAGGCCGCGAACTTCCCCGACCCGAACGACCGCGCGACCCAGGAAGAGGAGTTCAGCCTCGAACTGCGCACCCGGGATCGCGAACGCAAGCTGATCCGCAAGATCGACGAGGCGCTGAAGCGCATCGAGGACGGCTCTTACGGCTACTGCCTCGAGACCGGCGAGGAGATCGGCATCAAGCGCCTCGAGGCGCGGCCGGTTGCGACCCTGAGCATCGAGGCCCAGGAACGACGCGAGCGCCGCGAACGCCAGTACGGCGACCGCGACGACCGCTACCGCTAGCCGCAGCGCCCCGGCGCGCGTGAGCGAAGCGCGCCGCACCTATGTCGGGCGCTTTGCGCCCTCTCCCACCGGTTCCCTGCACCTCGGCTCGCTGGTCGCGGCCGTGGCGAGCTACCTGGACGCGCGCGCCGCATCCGGGACGTGGCTGGTGCGCATGGAGGATCTCGACGGCGAGCGCGAAGTGGCGGGGTGCGCGGTGCAGCAGCTGCGCACGCTCGAGGCCTTTGGCCTGCACTGGGACGGCCAGGTCGAGTACCAGAGCGCCCGCAGCGCCCATTACCGTGCCGCACTCGAGGAGCTGCAGCGTCAGGGCGTGACGTTCGCGTGCAGCTGCTCGCGGCGCGAGCTCGCCGACGAGGGCGGCTACCCCGGAACCTGTCGCGCCGGCCCGCAGCGCCCGGGCCCGGCCGCCACGCGCTTCCGGGTGCCCGCGGGCAACGTGTCGTTCGAGGATCGCCTGCAGGGGCCACTGGAATTCGCACTCGCGGAGCGCGGCGACGTCGTCATCCGGCGCCGCGACGGAGCCTTCGCCTATCAGCTCGCCGTGGTCGTTGATGATGCCCTGCAGGGCATCACCGACGTGGTGCGCGGCGCCGACCTCCTCGACAGCACGCCCTGGCAGATCGCCCTGCAGCGTAGCCTGGCACTGCCCACGCCCCGCTACGCGCACGTCCCGCTGGTGATCGAGCCGGACGGGCAAAAGCTTGCGAAATCACGGCGCTCCGTCGCACTGCGCCCCCAACAGGCGGGCGCCGAGCTGTGGGAGGCCCTCAGGCTGCTGCGGCAGGACCCACCTGCAAAGCTCAAGCTTGAAGGCGTCGGCAGTGTACTGGCGTGGGGCGAGAAGCACTGGCGGCCCGCGCGCCTGCGCATGATCCGGGAGGTACCGGCGAGCCCTTGAGGCAGCAGTTTCGCCGCGTTCCGGTGGCCCCGGGAGCGCCAATTGTAATAAGGTATGTCCGCAGACGCCCTGGCACTACGGAAGGTGCATAACAACCCACAGTGAGGGCCGTACGATGAGCGAACCGCGCACAATAAAGAAGTATCCAAACCGGCGGTTGTACGACACGGTCGAGAGCCGTTACATCACGCTGGCGGATATCCGCCGCCTCGTGATCGATCGGGTCGACTTTATCGTCATCGATAAGAAGAGTCAGACGGACATCACGCGCAGCATCCTGCTGCAGGTGATCTCCGAACAGGAACATGACGGTGAGCCGCTCATGAGCCGCGACTTCCTCTCGCAGGTGATCCGCTCCTACGGCGGCACCACGCGCGGGGTTATCGGTAACTACCTGGAGCAGAGCCTGCGTCAGTTCTCGACCCAGAACGGACGCGGCCCCCAAGGCTGACCGCGCCTTAAGTTCGTTGGTCCCCTGAACTTCTGGCGCGGCCCTTCAGGCCGCGTCGACGTCGCGCATCGACAGGCGGATGCGCCCCTGCCGGTCGACCTCGAGCACCTTCACGCGGATCACGTCGCCTTCCTTGAGCTTGTCGCTGACACGTTCGACGCGCTCGTTGGAGATCTGCGAGATGTGCACCAGGCCATCGCGCCCCGGCAGGATCGTGACGAACGCACCGAAGTCCATCAGGCGCGCTACCTTGCCCTCGTAGATCTGGCCCACTTCCACGTCCGCGGTGATCAGTTCCACACGCCGCTGCGCCTCGCGCCCGGCAGCCCCGCTCACGGAGGCAATCTTCACCGTGCCATCGCTCTCGATATCGATCGTGGTGCCGGTCTCTTCGGTGATCTGGCGGATGACCGCCCCGCCCTTGCCGATCACGTCGCGAATCTTCTCCGGATCGATCTTCAGGGTGATGATCGAAGGGGCCCACTCGGACATCTTCTCGCGCGGCTCGCGCAGCACCCGGTTCATTTCCTCGAGAATATGCAGCCGCCCGGCGCGTGCCTGGTCGAGCGCCACGCGCATGATCTCGGGCGTCACACCCTCAACCTTGATGTCCATCTGCAGCGCCGTGACGCCGTCTTTGGTGCCCGCGACCTTGAAGTCCATGTCGCCCAGATGATCCTCATCGCCGAGGATGTCGGTGAGCACCTTGAAGCGGCTGCCCTCGAGCACCAGGCCCATCGCCACGCCCGCCACCGGCGCCTTGATCGGCACGCCCGCATCCATCAGCGCCAGTGAGGTGCCGCAGACGCTCGCCATGGAGCTTGAGCCGTTGGACTCCAGAATTTCCGACACCACGCGGATCACGTACGGGAAGGCGCCCATGTCGGGCATCACCGCGAGCACGCCGCGGCGCGCCAGGTTGCCGTGGCCGATTTCGCGGCGCTTGGGCGAACCCATCATGCCGGTCTCGCCCACCGAGAACGGCGGGAAGTTGTAGTGCAGCATGAACGGCTCGCGGCGCTCGCCCTCGAGGGCGTCGATGATCTGCGCATCGCGCGTGGTGCCCAGGGTGGTCACGACCAGCGCCTGCGTCTCGCCGCGGGTGAACAGTGCCGAGCCGTGGGTGCGCGGCAGCACACCGACCTTGACGGTGATCGGGCGCACCGTGACGGTGTCGCGGCCGTCGATGCGCGGCTCGCCATTGAGAATGCGCTGGCGGACGATGTTGCTCTCGAGCTTGAACAGCTCGCCATCCACCTGCTCAGCGGTCCACTTCGGCGCCTCACCCCCGGTCAGGGTGGCGAGCGTCTGGGTCTTGATCTCCGTCAGGCGCGCGTGCCGCTGCTGCTTCTCGGTCAGGTTGTAGGCCTGGGACAGGGCCGCCTGGGCGTGCAGCGTGACGGCGCCGGTCAGTTCCGCGTTATCCGCAGGCGCCGCCCACGTCCAGCGCGCCTTGCCCGCCTCGGCGCTGAGTTCCTTGATGGCGCGGACCGCGACCTGCATCTGCTGGTGGCCGAAGACCACCGCGCCGAGCATCACGTCCTCGGAGAGCCCCTTGGCTTCGGACTCGACCATCAGCACCGCATGCTCGGTGCCGGCCACGACCAGGTGCAGCTGCGACTGGGCGAGCTCCGAGGCCGTGGGATTGAGAACGTAGCGGCCGTCCTTCCAGCCCACGCGGGCGGCACCGATCGGCCCCTTGAACGGCAGCCCCGAGAGCATGAGCGCGGCCGAGGCGCCCAGCAGTGCGGGAATGTCCGCATCGATCTCCGGGTCCAGCGACAGCACGGTCGCCACGACCTGCACGTCGTTGTGAAAGCCGTCCGGGAACAGCGGGCGGATCGGGCGATCGATCAGACGCGAGGTCAGCGTCTCCTTCTCGGTCGGCCGCCCCTCGCGTTTGAAGAACCCGCCCGGGATGCGCCCGGCGGCGTAGGTCTTCTCCACGTAGTTGACCGTGAGGGGGAAGAAATCCCGACCCGGGGTGGCCGTCTGCTTGGCGCAGGCGGTGACGAGGACGACGGTCTCGCCCATGGAGACGCGCACGGAGCCTTCGGCCTGGCGGGCGACTTCGCCGGTCTGGATGGTGACGGAGTGCTGACCGTAGGGAAATGACTTGCTGACAACGCTCAAGGCTCGATCCTCAGAGGTGAATTCGGTGGGCGCAAACGCCAGGGCCGCCAAAACGGGCGGCCCTGTGGGTCTTTAGCGGCGAAGGCCCAGGCGCTCGACGAGCTCCTGGTACTTCTCGGGTTGCGTGGCTCTGAGGTAATCGAGGAGCTTACGGCGCTGGTTCACGAGCTTCACCAGTCCGCGGCGCGAGCTGTGGTCACTCTTGTGGGCGGTGAAATGCTCGCCGAGTCCGTTGATGCGTTCAGAAAGCAGTGCGACCTGAACTTCCGGGGAGCCCGTATCGGCCGGTCCGCGGCGGAACTGTGCGAGTATGCCGCCCTTTTTCTCGCTGGTTAAAGCCATTGCGCGATTGTCCTAACTACTTGTCTTAAGAGCCTTTTGGTAAGCCGCCAATTCTATACGGCGGAGCGCCCCCGGGACAAGCATTTGGGAGCCCCCAGCACGAGCGCGACGGCTTCAGTGCGTCCCGCGCGGCGCGCGTTCGGGGCGTCGCGACCCTGCGGGCGCACGCCACGCTCGCTCCCCGGCAGAGTCGCGGGTTTGTGCCCCCGCAGCGCGCTGTGGGGGTGGCGCTTCCGGGCTCGAACCAGCCCTGGAGCCGCCACGATGCGGCGGCAAATCAAGGATCTAGGGCAAGCCCCCCGCAGCAGCGCGCATGTACGCGACCTGCGTCGAGGACTCGCCCCCCGCCCCTCCGTACGATCCGTTCATATGACACGGCCCTCCTGAGCCCTCATGAGCACCGATGCACTGATCAAGGGACTGCCCGATCTGGTCGTACTGATACGACGCGACGGCACTGTGCTGGATTTAGGCGGCGGGCATGGCGTTCCGGGCCTGCGTCCCGGCCGCGACTTTGCCGGGCTGCAGCTGGAGGCGCTGTGGCCTGCGCCGGTCGCGCAGCTGCTGCGCCAGCTCACCCGCAAGGCGATCACCCTGCGCACCACGGCACAGGCCCGCTTTGAGGAGGGCGGCTGTGCCTACGAGGCACGCGTGAGTGCGCAGGGTCCGGAGCGCGCCATCTGCGTGCTGTTCGCGGCCGCGGTTCCCACGGCCGATGATCTGGACAGTACCGATGAGCGGCCGCGGCCGCAGCTCGACCGGCGCGGCTTCCTGCGACGCTTCAAGGAATCGATCTCGCTGGCCGCGCTGCGCGAGGCGCCGCTCGCCATCGCCCTGATCGAGGTCGACGGCATCACCGATATCGCGCAGATCATCGCCACCAAGATCTCCGAGCAGATCATGAGCGCGGCGGTGCGGCGCCTGCCGGCACACTCCGGCGACGGCGAGCGTGGCAAGCCGTGGTGGTATTTGGGACAGCTGAGCGAGAGCCTGCTGGCGCTGGTGCTGGAGAGCTCCGACCGCGAGGCGATCGAGGAGTGCCTCGCCGGCGTGTGCGCCAGTTTGCGCGAGCCGGTCGCCATCGGTGGCGCCCAGTTTCACCTGACGCCCTATGCGGGCGTTGCGGTCCTCGGCCAGGATGCCTCCTCCCCCAAGCTGCTGCTCGACCACGCCCGTGCCGCGGCCACCGAAGCGCGGCGCAGCGCCACCGCGCAGGTGCGCTTCTTTACCGACACGCTGCGCCTGCGATCGCTCGCGCGCCTGGACATCGCCCGCGAGTTGCGCGATGCCATCGCGAACCGCGACATCCGTCTGCGCTACGTCGGCCGCTATGAGCTCGCGAGCGAGCGCCTGGCGTGCTTTGTCGGGTACCTGCGCTGGCTGCACCCGCTGCGCGGGGAGATTCGGCCGGCGGAATTCCTCAAGGTGGCCGAAGCCACCGGCCTTGCCACGATGCTCTCGCGCGCGGTGCTCGCCGGCCTGAACGAGGACTTTGCCACCCTCGCACCGGCCGGGGCGGCGGACGTGCGCATCTCCTTCGGGGCGCTGCGCCACCACGTGCTGCACGAGGATTTCAGCGCCGACATCGGGCGCCTCCTGGCAGCAGGCGGCGTGCCCGCCGAGCGCCTGGAGCTGCGCATCGCGGAGC
>Ga0209811_10000928_pt1 | contig 10611 bp, 12 predicted proteins | sample Coa_R1_6_FD_187161 | JGI IMG/M metagenome (GOLD analysis project Ga0209811, IMG submission 187161) | Surface soil microbial communities from Centralia Pennsylvania, which are recovering from an underground coalmine fire. - Coalmine... | ecosystem: Environmental > Terrestrial > Soil >...
GTCCGCCGCAACTGTACACACCGGCCAGTCAGAGCCAATCATCAATCGATCGGCGCCGAAGCACTCGAACGCGACGTCCAGATACGGCCGAATCTGATCCGCGGTCCAGTGCGTCCAGTCCGCTTCCGTCACCAGGCCGGACAGCTTGGCGTACACGTGCGGATAGGCGGCCAGGCGGCGAAGATCCCGCGCCCACGTCTCTCGCTCGCCGCCGCGGATATCGGGCTTCGCCAGGTGATCGAGCACGAATCGCTGCCCCTCGAACCGTGACACGAATTCCACGGCGCACGGGAGGTGCCGGGGATAGATCAACAGGTCGTAGGCCAGGCCGAACGCCTCGAGCTGGGCGATGCCGCGAAGAAACGCCGGCCGCATCAGGAACCGGTCGTCGGCTTCGCTCTGCACGATGTGCCGCACGCCGACCAATTTCGGGTGCGCCCAGCGCTCGAGGTCCGCCCGGACATCCGGCGATTGCAGATCGAACCAGCCGACCACGCCGGCGATGCGCACGTGGGCGTCGGCCAGCGCGAGCAACCATCGCGTTTCGTCGATGCTCTGACGCGCCTGAACGGCCACGCAGGCATCGACTGCGGTACGGGTCATCTCGCGTCCGAGCTCCTCTGGCAGGAAATCGCGCCGGAGCGATGCCATCGAGTCGTCGATCCACCCGTACTCGGCGGCGCTGTACTGCCAGAAGTGCTGATGCGCGTCGATCGTCGTCATCGCCGCTCAACCAGCCTCGGGAATCGGCGTCCCGCCGCGGCCGCTCGATTGATAGCACGCTTCGACCAGCGCCATCGTCTTGATCGCATCGGCGACGGGCGACACCAGCGCCGGATCTTCGCCGGCGACGAACCGTTGCAGGTTCGACATCGGACCCTCGAACGCCTCGGTGAACCACGAGCCGCGCAACGGAATCTGCGTCCACCCCGATTGTTCGAATGCCACGGCCAGATGATCGGGCATGCCTTTCGGATAGTCGATGTTGACCCCGAGCGTCAGCACCGCGGAGCCGCGCGTCCCTTCCACCTTCAGCATCGACGCCCGATGCGTCGGATCGTGACGATGGACGTGGTGCAGCGTCAGCGAGCAGCGGATCCGATCGGCGTAGTCGAGGATGATGCTGCTGCGCGTGTCCGCGAATCCTTCGAGCTCCGGGTGTGCGACCGCGCAGCAGTAGACCGATCGCGGCTCTCCGGCGATCGCGCGAATCGTGTCCAGGTAGTGGATGGAGTGATAGAGCACCTCGAGCCGTGGTGCACCCTTCAGGAACGACCATTGCTCCCACGGCTGCCGGTCAACGACGCGGACCTCGATATCGCGCAGCTCGCCAATCGCCTGGCGATCGATCAGGTCCCGCAGTGCGAGCACGTTCGGGCTGAAGCGCAATTGAAGATTCATCGCGGCGGCGAGCCGTTTTTCGCGGCACAGCTCGAGAATGGCGTGTGCCGCCGCCAGATCATCGCCCATCGGTTTCTGGATCAGGACTGGAGCGCCAGACGGAAGACAACGAAGAACCGCAAGGATCTGGTCGCCCGGCACCGCGACGTCGAACACCGCGTCGGCGACCGCGGCGGCGTCGGCGAGGGTCGAGAAGACGACCGGGACCGCGAATTGCGCGGCCGTCTCGCGCGCCGTGTCGGGTCGGATATCGAAGAGCCCCGCGACCGGAAGCCCAAGGCGTCTGTACGCGGGCAGGTGCGCCGAGCGGACAATCGCCCCGGCGCCGATCATGACTATGGGCCGCGGTCGCGAAGGCAGCGGCCATGCTTGCCGCAGGTCCGTCATCGCGCCGTCAGGGTGTGCCCGGCTCCGGCGCGCGGCCGTTCGCGTTCAGGCTGAACACCGGCTCCATCCTCGCCCACCATTCGCCGGGCGGCGTGTCCGGCGCCGGTTCCTGCAGCGATCGCATGAGGCGCTCCCACTCGGCGACGCGGCCGTTCGACGCCGCGTGCGACGCGAACGCGGTCCGATAGTCCGTGCCTTCGCGCAGCTCGACGATCATCACCAGGCGCCGGCCGAGCAGGTGGATATCCATCTGCTCCACGCCGACGCCACGCAGGCTCGCAATCACTTCCGGCCAGACGCGCCGATGATGCTCGCGATATGCGGCGATGGTCGCCGGATCGTCGCGCAGATCGACCGTCAGCACGTGCCGCGTCATACGGCCCGGCCCACCTGCTGCCGCGACTCGCCGAGCCGATCGATGCCCAGCGCGACGACGTCGCCCGGCGCGAGGTACATCGGTGACGGCTTCATCCCCAGCCCGACGCCCGCGGGCGTCCCTGTGCTGATGACGTCGCCGGGCAAGAGCGTCATGAACTCGCTCACGTAACTGACCAGCGTCGGCACGTCGAAGATCATGTTGGCCGTCGAGCTGTCCTGGCGCATCGTGCCGTTCACCGACAGCCACATGCGCAGCTGCCCCGGATCCGGAATTTCGTCGCGGGTTGCCAGAAACGGCCCGAGCGGCGCAAAGGTGTCGGCGCTCTTCCCTTTCACCCATTGGCCGCCGCGCTCCAGCTGCGACACGCGCTCCGAGTAGTCATTGTGGAGCACGTAACCGGCCACGCGATCGAGCGCCTGCGCCCGGCTGACCCCGTTCGCCCGGGCGCCCATCACCACCGCCAGCTCGACCTCCCAGTCCAGTTTCGATCCGGTCTTCGGAATGAGCACGTCGTCGGCCGGACCGACGATGGAGGTCGTGGCCTTGAAGAAGATGACCGGCTCCGCCGGAATGGCCATGCCGCTTTCGGCCGCGTGATCGCGATAGTTCAGGCCGATGCAGACGATCTTGCTGGGACGCCCGATCGGCGGTCCGAGGCGAATGGCGTCCGCCACCCGCGGCGCACGCGACGCCTCGCGGTCGGCCCAGCCGCGGAGCCGGTCCAGCCCGCCGCCGGCGAAAAACCGCTCGTCGTAATCCTCGCCGAACCCGGATGCGTCGACACGCGTGCCGTCGTCGAGCTGCAGGCCCGGCCGTTCCTGTCCCGATGGTCCGAATCGAATCAGCTTCATGCGACGAGTACGCCTCCATCGATCGGGTACGCCTGGCCTGTGACGAACGACGCTTCGTCGGAACACAGGTACAGCGCCAGAAACGCCACTTCTTCCGACGTGCCCATGCGGCCGATCGGTTGATACGCCGACAGCTGCTGCAGCACTTCCTGCTCGCGCCCGGCGTAGTGGCGCGCGACGTATTGATCCACGAACGGCGTGTGAATCCGCGCCGGGCAGATGCAATTGCAGCGGATGTTCTGTTTCACGTAATCGATGGCAATCGACATGGTCATCGTCAGCACGGCGCCCTTCGACATCGAGTACGCGAACCGCTCCGGCACGCCGACGAGCGACGCGATCGACGCCATGTTGAGGATGACGCCGCCGCCCTGCCGCAGCATGATTGGCACGGCGGCGCGGGCGCCGAGGAACACGCCCTTCACGTTCACCTGATACAGGCGATCGAAATCCGCTTCCGACGTCCGCTCGATCGTGCCGACGTGCGCGACGCCGGCGTTGTTGACCAGGATGTCGAGGCGGCCGTGACGCGCCGCCACCGCGGCGAACACGTCCGCAACGCTGCCGGCGCTCGAGACGTCGCAGACCTGCGACTCGGCGGCGCCGCCATCGTCAAGGATAGCGGCAACGGTGCGTCGCGCGGCGTCTTCGTCGACGTCGAGGACCACGACGCGTGCCTGCTGGCTCGCGAACAGGCGGGCGATGGCGGCACCGATGCCCGAACCTGCCCCTGTGACGACGGCCACCTTGCCCGGCAACTGAAACACGCGCCCGCGTGAAGTACTATACTTTACCGGTAAAGTCAACGTAATTTGGCCCCTTTTCCACCTCGGTGTGCTACGATGCGCGCGGGAGGAATCCGATGTCCGACGTCTCCGCGAGCAGCCGCCGCGAGTTTGTCAAGGTGGCCGGCTCCGCCGCCCTTGGCGCCTCGCTGTTCAATGTTGATGCATTGGCCCAGCCGCCGTCCAAACGCCGTTACGCCATCGTCGGCACCGGCGATCGCGGCAGCGGCATGTGGGGGCGCGACCTCGTCAGACGGTATCCAGACCTCCTCGAATTCGTCGGCCTCTGCGACGTCAACCCGAAGCGCTCGATCGCGGCTCGCGAGTACATCGGCGTCAACGCCCCGACCTTCACCAACATCGACGAGATGTTCGACAAGACGCGCCCCGATCTGCTGATGGTGACGACCGTCGACGGCTTCCACCACCAGTACATCATCAAGGGGCTCGATCGCGGCATCGACGTGATGACCGAGAAGCCGCTGACGACCGACGAGACGAAGTGCCAGGCGATTCTCGACGCCGAGAAGCGCAACAACCGCAAGATCGTCGTGACCTTCAACTACCGCTACGCGCCGGCTCACCAGCAGATGAAGGAGATCCTGCTGTCCAACGAGATCGGCAAGGTGGTGTCGGTCGACTTCAGCTGGTACCTCGACGTCGTCCACGGTGCGGACTACTTCCGCCGCTGGCATCGGCTGCGCCAGAACAGCGGCTCGCTGCTCGTCCACAAGGCGAGCCATCACTTCGACCTGATGAACTGGTGGCTGGGCGCCGACCCGGTCGAGGTGTCGGGATACGGCGGCCTGTCGATCTACGGCAAGAACGGCACGTTCCGCGCGACGCCTCCCGCCGACAACTGCCGCAACTGCTCGCACACGTCCGAGTGCCGCTTCCACTACGACATGACGAAGGATCAGCGGCGGATGAATCTCTACGCCAAGTGCGAGGACGCCGACGGCTATTTCCGCGACGGCTGCGTCTTCCGCCAGGACATCGACATCTTCGACAACATGCAGGCGATCGTGAAGTACTCGAACGGCGCGACGATGAATTACGCGTTGAACGCCTACATGCCGTACGAAGGCTACCGCGTCGCGTTCAACGGCGAGAAGGGACGGCTCGACGTCCAGTCCTTCGAGCGCCAGCCGTGGGAAGTCGCCGACAGCCACGAGATCTATGTCACCAAGAGCTTCGGCAAGCGGACCAAGGTGCCGATGCCGAAGATGACCGAGGGCCACGGCGGCGGCGACGATCGGATGCGCGATCTGATTTTCCGAAAGACCGACGCGCCCGAGTATATGAGGCTGCCCGACTCGCGCGCCGGCGCGATGTCATGCCTCACCGGGATTGCGATTCGCAACAGCATCGATCAGAAGCGGCCGATCCGGATTGCCGACCTCGTCAAGGTCTGAAATCTGTACGTCGTGTCCGGCTTTAGCCGGACCTCGGGCCCAGACGCGAATGCTGATCACGATGGCGAACAAGGCCAGCCCGAGCGGCAGCGCGAATTGATTGATCTCGTATCCGATCAATTCAGCGCCGCCAAGACCGAACGCAAACAGGACCACCAGGATTCCCAGCAGTCGCGAGGCGGCCCTCGCGTTCGATTCGCCGCTGGCCGCGAGATTGAGCGTGGACGCGGCGAGATACCCGTCGAGGCCATCGACCAGCGCCATCCCGCCTGAAAACGACGCGCCGAAGAGCCACGGATTGGTTTGATCGGCCAGAATCAGCGCCGACAACTGGGAAGCGGTTTCGAACCCCGCAGCGAGGATCATCCCCAGGAGGAAGGGCTGTCCGACGATCGGTCGTGCACCGGCGGCCGGCGGCGACGACGGACGCATGACCTTCCAGAGGTTCACGGCACCGATCAGGATCAGCATCCACGGGCCGAGAAATGCCAGCCGTCCCGCGATCACGTGGCCGATTCCCGCCGCGAGCAACGTCACGACCGCTCCGTGGCCGATGGCGAACAGCAACCCGTTGGTCGCGCGCGGCCGCAGCCGACAGAGTCCGTCAATCGCCGTGAGGTGATCGGGATCGGTCCCGTGCCGCACGCCGAGCGCGAAGGCGAGAACGAGCGTCGAATTCACCGCTCGCCGGCGTGGTCGTGCGCGCGATGGGCGCCGAGCTCGATCGGCTTCCCGTGGGGTGTATGACGATACGCGTCGGCCCAGGCCTCCTTACGCTCGAGGAGCGCGGCCGGACCGACCAGGCCTTTCGCCGCGACGAGGCGCTCGAGCGCGGCCAGCCAATACTCGTAATACCGCGAGCCGTCGTCGGGTTCGCCACGATCCGCGGCCGCTTTGACTTCGTCCGCCAGTGCCGCGGCCCACTCGGTCCAGGTGAAGTGGCCCTGCTCGGACAGCTTCACGGCGAGCGCGAATGCCTGCGCCTGCCACGGTTCGGCAAACACCGGCCCTTCTTCGTCGCGCGGCAGACGCGGCAGCGTCGAGAAGCGCTCAGACGCGTTCAAGGTAGTCGTCCCATAGATCGAGGTAGACAGAATCGCGCGGTGAGGCGCGATCGCCCCACAGCTCGCGTGCGGTGAAGCGGACTGAATAGAGATGCTGCGGTTTCTCACCCAGGAATTCCGCGTTGGTGTCGGGAAACACGAACACACCGCGATCCTCGGCGACTGCCCCGGCTTTGCCGCGGGCGTAGCGCGGCAGGCGCGTATGACCGGTCGGATGCATGTTACGAGCACGCACACGCTGCCCCCGTTTGAACGTCGCCTTTACGTTGACGTCGCGCTTCGTCGACACGCGCGTCGCGACCATCGCGGGGACCCTGGCCGCCGTCAGCTGCGGTGTCGCCTTCGTGGACCCGGGAGCCGGCGTTCCACTCTCGACTTCCACCTGCGTGACCAGGCCCATCTTGACGACCTGAATCGGCAGCCGCCAGGCCCACCGCTCGTAGTAGCTCATTCGAAGGTACTCGGCCGGCGGGATGCGTTCAATCTCGTAGCGGCCGGCATCGATGTTCCATCGTCCTCCACCAGCGCGGACGAGGCGCGTCAAGGCATACACGCGCCTTTCCCATTCCTCGTGAAAGACCGGCTCATCTTTCTCAGGCACGAGCGGCCCCATGTCCTGCATGCCGCCCATGTCGTGGACGCCATTCATGCGCGGCCTCCAGCCTGCGGTGGCAACACTTTCGTGACACCGATCATCGAATCGCGTGTCACGAGCGCCGCCAGCGCTTCCTCGCTCAGGTGATCCGTGCCCGCTGGACGCTCGGGCAGCACGAGGTAGCGGACCTCCGCAGTACTGTCCCAGACGCGGACCTCGACGTCTTCGGGCAGCTCGAGGCCGAACTCGCGCAGCACCCCTCGGGGGTCGATGACCGCGCGCGAGCGATACGGTGCTGACTTGTACCAGACCGGCGGCAGGCCCAGGACCGGCCACGGATAGCACGAGCACAGCGTACAGACGACGAGGTTGTGGGTTTTCGGCGAGTTTTCGAGCACCACCATGTCCTCGCCCTGACCGCCGGAATATCCGAGCTCGGCGATCGCGGTGGTCGGATCGGCCAGCAATCGTTTCTTGTACGCCGCATCGACCCAGGCCCGGGCCACGACGCGCGCGCCGTTGCGCGGGCCGATCTTGGTTTCGTAGCTGTCGACCACCGCGTCGAGCGCTGCGCGATCGACGAGGCCTTTCTCGACGAGCAGCGATTCAAGCGCCTTGACGCGCAGGGCGACGTCCGGGGGGACCGCCTGATGCTGATGATCGTGGTCGTGATGCGCATGCGCATGCCCGTGCGCGGGTTCGGCCACGAACGCGGCGGCGGTAGCGGCGGCATCTTTCAGAAATCCTCGCCGCCCCACCGGAGGCTTCTTGTCGTTCGCCATGCTCTGACGGCTCCTGCGACGCCGGGTTTTCTTTTTCACGCGAAGATTCGCTACTTATACACCCGCTGGCACGGAGCCGCGACGCTTTTTCGCCGACGGAATCAGTGTCAGGATGACACTCCACAAGGAGTGGTCGAACATGGATCGACGGGAGTTCTTTCAGGCCGCGGGAGCGGTCGGCGCGCTGGCGGCGGCCGGGCCTCAGATCACCGCGCAAGGCGTGTCCGAGTCTGCGACAGGCGACCGCGAGCGCTGGGTCGGGTTCATGCGCCGGATCGCCGATCCGGTCCTGACGAATCTCGCCAACGGAACACTCCAGGCCCGCATGCCGGTCGAGCAGGCGGCCGGCACCGACCGCCGATCGGTGACACATCTCGAGGCGCTCGGTCGATTGCTGGCGGGCATCGCGCCGTGGATCGAGCTGGCGCCGGACGACACGCCCGAAGGACGGTCGCGCGCCGCGTATGGGGATCTCGCCCGGCGCGCGATTGCCCGCGCTGTCGATCCTTCGTCGCTGGATTTCATGAACTTCACGCGCGAACGACAGCCGCTGGTCGACGCGGCCTTTCTCGCGCAGGGCCTGCTGCGCGCACCGCGCGCGCTGCGCGATCAGCTGGACGCGACGACGACACGGCAGCTAGTGGCCGCGCTCGAATCGACGAGAGCGATCGTGCCGGGCTACAACAACTGGCTGCTGTTCTCGGCGACGGTGGAAGCCGGGCTGAAAAGCCTCGGCGCCTCCTGGGATCGATTGCGCGTCGACTACGCGCTCCGCCAGCACGAGCAGTGGTACAAGGGCGACGGCGCATACGGCGACGGCCCCGAGTTCCACTGGGACTACTACAACAGCTTCGTGATCCACCCGATGCTGACCGACGTGCTCGCTGCGTGCAAGGACGAGTCGGCAGCCTGGCAGGAGATCGGCACGCGAGCAGCGGCGCGCGCCCGACGCTACGCCGCGGTGCAGGAGCGGCTCATCGCACCCGACGGCAGCTTCCCGGCGATCGGTCGATCGATCGCCTATCGGTGCGGCGCCTTCCACCTGCTGGCCCAGGCCGCGCTTCGACGCGCGCTGCCCGAAGGCGTGTCCCCGGCGCAGGTCCGCGGCGCGCTGACCGCGGTGATTCGCCGTTCGCTCGAGGCGCCGGACACGTTCGACGCGAACGGCTGGCTGCGGATCGGCTTCTGCGGTCACCAACCCGGCGTCGGCGAAACCTACATCTCGACAGGCAGCTTGTATCTCTGTTCGGTCGGCCTGCTGCCGCTCGGTTTGCCAGCGACCGACGAATTCTGGTCGGCGCCGCCGCAGCCGTGGACGGCGGTCAAGGCGTGGAGCGGCCAGCCGTTTCCGATCGACCACGCGCTGTGAACTTGCTCACGCTGAGCCGCGCCAAATTCTTTCGGGGCTCAGCGTGGTGTTACGCTAGTCGCCGCGGAGCCATCATGAGCACACGTCACGTCGTCGCGGTCGGAGTGGTTGCCCTTCTGTCGGCGAGCCATCCGATCGCCCAGCGCAAGGCCGTCCAGGTCGGGTACTGCACGCCGCTCAGAAATCTCGACGCCGCGAAGGCGGCGGGGTTCGACTACGTCGAGCTCAGCACCACGGAAATTGCCAGCCTGTCCGACACCGAATTCGACCAGGCCGCGGCGCGCGTCCGTCAGGTCGGCCTGCCAGTGCCAGCGACCAACCTGTTCCTGCCCGCCGCGCTCAAGGTGACCGGCCCGGCCATCGATCGCGACCAGCAGATGGCGCACGTCAGGAAGGCGTTCGATCGGCTCGCGACACTCGGCACGCAGATCGTCGTCTTTGGCAGCGGCGGCGCGCGGCAAGTGCCCGACGGGTTCTCGAAGGACGAAGCGTTCCAGCAACTGGTCGACTTCGGCCGCCGGATCGCACCGGAAGCCAGGGCCCGCGGGATCACCGTGACCATCGAACCGCTGCGCCGCCAGGAGACCAACATCATCAACTCCGCCGGCGAGGGCCTCCGCCTGGTGGAGGCGATCAACGATCCGAACTTTCAGCTGATGGTGGACTTCTATCACCTGGCCAGCGAGCAGGAGGATCCGTCGATCATCCAGCGCGCGAGCGCGCACATCCGTCACCTGCACATGGCGAACCCGACCGGCCGCGTGTTCCCGCGGAAATGGGAAGAGTTCGACTACGCGCCGTTCTTCGCGGCGCTCCAGAAGATCGGCTATGACAAGCGCATCAGCGTCGAAGCCTCGACGCAGGACTTCGCGACAGAAGCGCCGCTGGCAATCGCGCTGCTGCGGCGCGCCTTTCAGTAGGACGTGATGAACCCCTCACGTATCCGATTGATGGCCGCGCTGATAGCGGCGGTGGCGATTGGCGCGACGAGCCTCAACGCCGCGGCCGATCCCGAGCACACCCGTCTCGTAGCGATGTGTGGCACCTGGGACGTCGAGATGACGTTCTGGTTCCAGCCGGGCCGCCCCGGTATCACGACGAAAGGCACGTCCACGATTCGATCGCTCTTCGAGGGGCTCTTCGTCGAAGAGAAGATCGAGGGCTTGCTGAATGGCACGCCGTTCACGACGCTCGCGTGGACAGGGTTCAACACCGTGACCCACCAGTACGAGGCGACGCGCATCGCCAGCACGAACAGCATGCGCATCCTCGAGTCCGGGGGCTACGACGAAAAGACCAGGCAGTTCGAGCTGAAAGCGGACTATCCCCTCGCCGGCGAGACCTGGCACCAGCGGACAATCATCCAGCCGGTGTCGAACGATGCGATGGTCGCGACCAGCTATCTGAGCTTCGGCAAGGTGCCGGAGTGGAAGGGCGTCGAGATCAAGTACACGCGACGATGAATCTAGGGGAACGGTTCAGCGTGGGGATCCGTCGGCGCGTGGAGCACCGACGCCTGCCTTGGCGCCAGAATATGATGAAACCCCGCGAACAGCGCCAGCGACATCAACGCGACGAACGTG
>Ga0209811_10000929_pt1 | contig 10609 bp, 9 predicted proteins | sample Coa_R1_6_FD_187161 | JGI IMG/M metagenome (GOLD analysis project Ga0209811, IMG submission 187161) | Surface soil microbial communities from Centralia Pennsylvania, which are recovering from an underground coalmine fire. - Coalmine... | ecosystem: Environmental > Terrestrial > Soil >...
CGCGTGCCTTCGCGGCCGACGGTGCGCGCGTGTTCCTCATTGGCCGCAGCGCCGCCCGGCTCGCCGCGCTCGCGCGCCGCGTGCCGCCGCGGCGACTGGCCGGCACCGCGCTTGCCGACCTGAGTGCGCTTGGTGATCTGAAACGCCTGCTCGCCGATATCCGCGCGCGCGTGCGGCGCGCCGACGTGCTGCTGCACTGTGCCGGGGAACACGACTGGACCCAGGCCGGGCGGGCCGAGGCGGCGCGGTTTGATCTGCTGTTCGCGGTCAATGTGCGCGCCCCCTACCTGCTGACACAGGGGCTCTTGCCGCCGCTGCAGCGCGCCCGCGGTCAGGTGATCTTCATCAACTCGAGCGTGGTCCGCACGCCAGGCGCGGGCGTCGCCGCCTACAAGGCAACCCGTCACGCCCTGCAGGGCCTCACCGACAGCCTGCGGCAGGATCTGAACCGCCGCGGGCTGCGGGTCACGAGCGTCTACCCTGGCCGCACGGCGACCGCGCGCATGCGCCGTATCTACGCGCACGAGAAAAAGCGCTATCACGCCGGCGACCTCATGAGTGCGCGGGATCTCGCGCAGGTGCTGCTGGCACTGACCCGCGCCCCGGCGCGCATCGAAATCACCGACCTGCACCTGCGAGCGCCGCGGCCGTACTGACCCACTGGCGCTGCCAGGCTAGCCGCCCGGCGCGCGCGAGCCCCCGAGCCGGTGCGCAATGCCGCGCAGCAGGGACCCGGGCGAACGCAAGCGTCGCGCACCATACGCCGCCACCGCACGCAGCAGGCGGCCACGCTCGAGCGGGGCGTCACTCAGTGCCAGCATGCGCTCATGAAACTCCCAGAATTTGCGCCCCGGCAGCGTGACCGCAGCCGCCGCGAGCCGCGCGTAGTACTGCTCGCGCCGCGCCGCAAAGCGACGCGCGAACTCGCCCTCATTCAGGTACGCGCGGCCGTATTTGGACAGGGTGTACATCCGACCGGCCATGATGGTCTCGAGGTCGCGCAGCGCGCTGGCATGGCTCGCCTCGTGCACGCGTATGAACACCAGCGGTTCGTGCACGAAGGCGAAGTCCGACTCGCGCAGGATGTCGTAGCAGGACTGCGCGTCGGCGTGCAGGTTGCGCGGGTCGTAGAACGGCACGCGCTTGCGGATCAGGTCCGCGCGCACCAGCATCGTGCTCGGTGAGCCGAAAAAGTGCCGGTCCTCCAGGAACGACAGCCGGCACGCCGCGCCGCCGCTTAAGTGACTCACCGCACGACCGTCGGCCGGCAGGTAGTCAAACAGCACATCGCCGCGGGCGGTCATTCCCAGGCAACACACCAGCCCGGTGCGCGGTCGGGCGAGTGCCGCGTGCACCAGGCTCTCGATGCAGGACGGGTACAGGCGGTCGTCCGCCATCAGCGGTTTGCAATAGTCGCTGTCGGCGTCGAGCAGGCTCAGGGCACGGTTGTGGTTGTCGATGATGGGCAGGAACTCGGCACTGTCGTGCACGCGGATGCGCGAGTCCAGGCGCGCGTAGTGCTGCGCGATCTCAAGACTCGCATCGGTGCTGCGATTATTGAGCAGCAGGTAGCGCCAGTTGGCATACCCCTGCGCCAGCACACTCTCGATGCACTCGCGCAGGTAGCGGGCGCCGTTGTAGACCGGCGTTACCACGCTCACCAGCGGTGCTTGCGGAGTGCTCACAGGCGGATTATCTGGCGCTCTGGCGCGATATGCTCGGAACGGGCGCGCGGAATCTGTATTGTACGCACGGCCTGGAGGGCACCGCGCGGCCAGCTAAACGGTAAACCGGGAGGGCATTCTTGCGCATTCTGTTCGTGAACCCGCGGGTCTATCTGCCGCAGCTGCTGGGCGGCGTGGAGACGACCACGTTTGACTTATGCCGGCAGCTCACGCTGATGGGGCATGAGACGGCCGTGATGAGCCAGATCGGCCGCGGCGATGCGATTTGGTTTTTCAATCGCCTCAAGAGCTACCTCACCGGCCGGCTGTTTCCGCGCGGGGATTACCGCGGCATGCCGGTGTACCGCGGCTACGGGCATAAGACCGGTCTCGGTCCGGTCATCGCGGATTTTCACCCCGACGCACTGGTGGTATCCGGCGGCGCGGATGAGTCCTTCGAACTCGTCGTCCAGTGCCGCGGCACCGGCCTGCCGACGGTGTTCTATTTCCACGAGCTCAATACGCTGCGACGCCTGAAGACCCCCGCACTGCTGGAGGGCGTCACCTTCGTCGCCAACTCGGCCTACACCGCACGCGCGGTGCTGGAGGTGCTCGGGCGCGGCGCCGCGGTGGTGCCGCCGCTGGTCGACCGGGAGGCCTACCGGCTGACCAGCACCCGACGGCACGTCACGATGGTCAATCCACGCCGCATCAAGGGCGGGCAGACGGCGTTCGATCTCGCGCGGGCCTGTCCGGATATCCCGTTCATGTTCGTCGAGGCCTGGCACACCAAGGACGAGTTCGTCGGCGGCCTGCGTGCGGCCGCGCGCGCCATGCCCAATGTCACCTGGCGCAAACCGACCCTGGACATGCGCAGTGTCTACGCGAGCACGCGCATTCTGCTCGCGCCGAGCGAGTGGGAGGAGACCTGGGGCCGCGTCGTCACCGAAGCCCACGCCGCCGGCATTCCGGTGTTGGCGCGTGCCTACGCGGGCTTGCCCGAATCCGTCGGTAGGGGCGGCATCCTCATGGCACCGGATGCGTCCCTCGCCGAGTGGACGCAGGCGCTGCGCTCGATGTGGGATGACCACGCGCTCTACGAGGTCCTGGTGCAGCGCACCCGCGAGTTCTCTGAGCGGCCGGACGCGCAACCCGCCTACCTCGCCGAGGCGTTCATCGCGGCGCTGCGGACGGCGGTGCCAGCCACACCTTCCACGGACAGTCCCCGCGAGCCTCCAGACGGTCGTAGGTGATCTTGTCCTTGAAGGTGTCCATGCACTGCCAGAACCCGTCCCAGCGAAAAGCGATGAGCCGCTGCTGCTCGATCAGGCGGGCGAAGGGCTGCTCCACCAGCTCCTCGCCGTCACGGATGTAGTCGAACATCTCCTGGCGCATGGCGAAGAAGCCGCCGTTAATGCGCACCGTTTCGTCGTGTACCGAGCCGATTGCGGTCACGGTGCCATTGGCGTGCGCCTGCACGGTGTGGAAACTCTGCGGGCTGCGTACCGCGGCGAAGCTGGCGATCGCCCCTTTGGCCCGAAAGTCTGCGAGCTGCTCATCCAGCGGCACATTGGCGAGCCCGTCCGAATAATTGGCCAGAAACTCGGCCTCGTCCTTGAGGTAGCGCCGCACGCACAGCAGCCGCTGGCCGATGTTGCTGTGCAGCCCGGTGTCCACGAAGGTGATGTTCCAGTCGTCGGTGTCGTGGCCGTGCAGCTCGATGCGCCGCCCGCCCTCATGCCAGGTGAAATCGTTGGACATGGCCTCGTTGTACTTCAGGAAGTACTCACGGATCAGGTCGCCGCGGTAGCCGAGGCACAGGATGAAATCGCGGTGCCCGAAGTGCGCGTAGTAGCGCATCAGGTGCCACAGCAGCGGCCGGTAGCCTACGTTGACGAGCGGCTTGGGAATGGTGTCGGAGTGTTCACGCAGCCGCGTGCCCAGTCCCCCGCAGAACAATACGACTTTCATGGTTTCTTTCGCCCCTGCTTGCTGTTGGCCGCGCGGCGCGCGGGCCGCTTGCGCCGCGGTGCTGAAATGCCCGGCTCAGGCTCCGGCGCCAGCAGGCCGGCGCTCTCGAGCGCGGCCGCGGCCTCGCGCAGCAGCGCCACCGGCAGCCGGGAACGGCGCGCAATGTCCAACAGCGAGTGCGCGCCATCGGACTGGTTCAGCAGCCACAGCATGGCGTGCTCGTGCTGCTTGGGGCCCGCCCCGCCGAGCGCCCCGTACAGGCCGCGCGCGCTCAGTCGCGGCTCGCCTTTGGGTTTCAGGTTCACAAAGCGCCGGTTGCTCTCCATGACCTCAACGATGCGCCGGCACGCCGCGAGGCTCGCGGCGAGCGCCTGCGGCGTGATCAGGGTCAGATCGTCCGCCGAGGTATGGTACTGCGGGTAGCCGCCGTTCACCGAGCGCGTCAGCCGGCCGGCCGGCAGATTGAAGCCCGGGGAACACAGCTGGCGTTCATCGTAGCCGTAGGGCGAGAACGGCACGGTGGTGCCCTCGCCCGCCAGCACGTACGCCGCGATCTCGTCGATCTCGCTCGTGTCGCGCCGGCTGCGCTTGTAGGTGAGCGCGCCCGGATCCCCCAGCAGCGCCAGCACCAGCGCGTGCCGCACGCGGGACAGGCGTGGTTCGTTGCGCCTGAGCCAGGTGAGCGAACCGATGGTGCCCGGTGCGAAGACCAGCCGGTAGGTGAAGCGTCGCGGCTCACGTGCCAGCCATTCCGCGAGCGCAGTGGCGACCGCCATGCCGCTGGTATTGTCATTGGCCAGCGAGGGGTGGCAGATATGCGTGAAGAACAGCACTTCCTCGCGGCTGCGGCCCGGGAGCAGCAGTTCCCCGTAGCTGAGCGAACCCTTGGCCAGCGAAGTGCGCACCTCGACGCGGTAGCGACCCGGGCGCAGGGCGGCACGCTCGCGCGCGCGCATGCAAAAGCCCCAGCTGCGGCTGTAGTAGCTGGTGCGGTACGGAATCCAGTCCGGGTGCTCGGGCAGCACGTGCAGGCGCGGGCTCAATTCCTGAAGCGACATCGAGGCCTGGATCGGCTCGGAATAGCCGACCAGGTGCAGGTTGTGCGCCTGGAAATCGACCACCCGGCGCCCGTCCGGATCGAGCACCGCCGCATCCTCCACGTTCCACTCCTCCGGCACCCGCCAATCGAAAACCCGGGTGCCGGTTGGCACTTCGTGAATCTGCAGCGGGATGCGGGCGCGGATCAGGCCCAGGGTCTGGCGCACACCAGCGCCGGTGATGCTGCGGCAGATCGGGTAGAGGCGCGCTGCAAAGTCATAGAGCGCGCGTGCTTCGGCCGCCGGCGGTGCGGGGTCAGCGTCCATGGGGCCCCTCGCCGGAGCTCGCGGCACGCCGTGCGAGCTCGGCCGCGAAGGTGCGCGGATCAAAGTCCGGGTAAGCCGCATCGCGCTCGGCAATGACGATCGGCTCCTGGATAGGCCAGCGGATAGCGAAGGCCGGATCGTTCCAGCGCAGGCCGGCCGCCAGTTGCGGGGCGTGCGCCACGGTCATCTGATACAGCACCTCGGAGGCATCGCGCAGGGTCTGAAAGCCGTGCGCCACCCCGGGGGGGATGAACACCGCATCGCGGTTGTCCTCGTCGAGCGCCACCGCGCAGTGCCGCAGATACGTGGGCTCTTCCGGGCGCAGGTCAATCAGCACGTCATGTATCGCACCACGCAGGCAGCGCACCAGCTTGCCCTCCTCGGCGGGCGGCCACTGCCAGTGCATGCCCCGCACCGTACCGCGGCGGTCACTGCAGGAGATGCTTGCCTGCACGAACTCACCCGGCAGGCCGTGCGCCCGGAACTCCGCGGCGCATACCGAGCGCGCGAAGAAGCCGCGCGCGTCAGTGTGGCGCTCCAGCTTTACCAGCACGGCGCCCGTGAGCCCGAGAGGTTCAAACTTCATGTCAGCGCCAGTAAAAGTCGCCGTCGATCTGATTGGTCGCCTGCAGGTACTTCAGCTGCTTGAGGCGCGTGAAGGCCCGGAACTGGTAGCTCTCCGGTGCCATCTGAATGTGCTCGAACAGCCGGCGCAGCTGCTGCACCCCGGCGCGCGCGCTGTAGCGACACCTAAATCCTGGCAGCTCGCGGTGAATACGGTCGAAATTGACGCGGTAGCTGCGATTGTCGCCACTGGCTGAACCCAGCGAAACCACGCAGCCGGGGAATTCCTCGGCCACTATCTGCGCCAGCTCGCGCACCCGGTAGTTCTCGGAGGTCTGGCCGACATTGAAGGTCTTGCCGATCACCGCGTCTGCCGGGGCGATCAGGCTGCGGTAGATCGCCTCGCAGATATCCTCCACGTGCACGACCGGCCGCCAGGGGCTGCCGTCGCTGGTCATCGCCACCTTGCGCGTGGTCCAGGCGAGCGCGCACAGGTCGTTGATGACGATATCGAAGCGCATGCGCGGCGAGGGACCAAAGGCGGTGGCATTGCGCAGCAACACCGGCGTGAACCCGGGACCTGCCATGGCGAGCAGATCGCGCTCCACGAGCACCTTGCAGCGCGCGTAGGCGGTTTGCGGATTGACGGGGGAATCCTCGTCCAGAAATTCCCCGGTGCCGGCGCCGTAGACGCTGCACGAAGAGGTGTAGACGAAGCGCTCGATGCCGGCCGTGACGGCCTGCTGTGCGAGCGCCACGCTGCCCCGGTGGTTGATCTGGTGCGTCACCTCGGGATTGTTTTCCCCCAGGGGATCGTTGGAGAGCTCGGCCAGATGCACGACCGCCGTACACTCGGCCAGATCCGCCGCAGTCGCCGCGCGCAGATCCTTGTTCAGGGTGTGGGGCGTGGCCGGCTGGTGGCGGTTGTCGCTGTAGAGCCAGCCGTCGCGGTAGTAGCCGGTATCAAGGCCTACCAGCGTCATGCCGCGCTCGAGCAGGTAGGGGGCAAGGACTGCCCCGATGTAACCGTTAACCCCTGTGACGAAGACGCGCACGTTCTTCCCGGATGGCGGGGCGCGGGGGTCTGCGTGCAGCGAGCCGCTTCACGCGTTGGCGGCCGGGCTCAGCCGCCCGCCGATGCCGTCCAGACGCCAGCGCTGCGGGAAGTAGACCAGCCCGAAGCGGCTGTCGACGCGGCGGGAATGGCCGTAGACAGGCGCTTCCTCGATATCGAGTTGGATCGCGTGCTCCATGGCGTCATAGATGTGCGAGGCGACCGAGGAGTCCACCCACAGCGAGAAGTAGTAGCGACCCGGCAGCAGGTTGAGCGAATCGATCTCCAGGTCGATGTAGCCGGTGCCGGCCGCCACCCGAGAGATGTCCAGACCGTGCAACCAGGTACTGGTGTCGGTGATCAGGGTGCCCATTTCCGTGTACATCCTGATACCGAAGCTCGGATGCTCGACCACCTCGTTCGCGAGGTAGTGCAGGCGAATCACCAGGCTCTTGCCGCAGCGGGTGACCGTCTGCGGCTCACCGGCCTTGGACAAGAATTCCACGCGCGTGTAACGGATCTCGCCCGAACCGCGACGCCCCTCCACGTCGGTAAGTGCGTTGACTGCGCCGTCCGCGGAGGCGAACGACGCCATGTAGGCCTCGATGACCTCGTGCGTAGGCCCGTCCAGGCGCACGTTGCCGTTGGCGATCCAGATGCCCCGCGTGCACAGGTTCTCAACGGCCGCCATGTTGTGGGACACGAACAGCACGGTTCTGCCCCCGCCGCGCATGTCCTGCATGGCGGTGATGCACTTCTTCTGGAACGCCGCATCGCCCACCGCCAGCACTTCATCGACGATGAGCACGTCCGGCTCCAGGTGCGCGGCGACCGAGAATCCGAGCCGCATGCGCATGCCGCTCGAATAGCGCTTGATTGGCGTGTCGACGAAGCGCTCCACGCCGGAGAAGGACACGATGGCCTCGAACTTCTCGTCCACCTCGCGCTTCTTCATGCCGAGGATGGAGCCGTTCAGATAGACATTCTCACGCCCGGTCAGCTCCTCGTGAAATCCGGTGCCCACTTCCAGCAAGGATGCGACCCGCCCGCGCGTGCGTACTCTGCCGGAGGTCGGATAGGTGATTTTCGAGAGTATCTTGAGGAGGGTGCTCTTGCCGGCGCCGTTGCGGCCGATGATGCCGACCACCTCGCCCTCCTCGACACTGAAGTTGACATCGCGCAGCGCCCAGAGGATGTCCTTGGGCCGGCGACGGTGGAACGGGTTGCGCAGCAGGCGCACCAGCTGATCGCGCAACTGCGTCTCCTGCTGCGCCAGTCCAAGCTCGTAGCACTTGGAGAGTTGTTCGACGGATATGGACTGAGTCATGAATGGATGTTCCTGGACCTAGACGATGTCGGCGAAGACCCGCTCCGCGCTGCGGAAATGCAGGCCCCCAAGAACGAGCAGGAACAGGGTGATGGCCCAGGAGCAACCGATCAGGCCCCAGTTGAACGCACCACCGAACAGGCAGCTGCGAAAGCCCTCGATGATCCCGGTCATGGGGTTCAGCGCCAGCCAGCCCTGGAAGTGGTGGGGCAAGAAGCTCATCGGATAGATGACGGGTGTCACGAACAGACCGAGTTGCGTCACGAACGGCAGCGTGTACTTCACGTCACGATAGCGCACGTTGAGCGCCGCCAGGAGCATGCCCGCGCCCATGACCAGGATGGCGGTTTGCGCGACGAACAGCGGCGCAAGCAGCATGGTCCAGCGCGGGGTGACGTGGTAGTAGATCATCATCGCCACCAGGAAGAGCGAAGTGACGAGCAGGTCGAGCAGGCCCGCGAAGGCGGACGACGCCGGCAGCAACACCCGCGGAAAGTAGATCTTCGTGATCAGGGACGAGTTGGTGACCAGACTGTTGCCGACCTGGGTGAGCGTGACCGAGAAGTACGTCCACAACAAGAGTGCCGAGAAGGAGAACAGCGGGTACGGCACGCCGTCGCTCGGAATCCCGGCCAGGCGGCCGAAGAAGAACGCGAACGTGATCATGGTGAACAGCGGCTGCAGCACCGCCCAGGCGACCCCGAGCACGGCCTGCTTGTAGCGCACCTTGATGTCGCGCCAGGCAAGGAAGTAGAGAATCTCCCGGCAGCGCCAGATTTCCGACAGCCAATCACGCACGGTATGTCCACCCGAAAATTTGTGCTGCACCACTGAACGGGCCGCCCAGCGGCCCGTGGCAGGGCTTGCACGCCAGTCCCTGGCTCTTATGTTATCGTGACTTTACTATGATAGCCGGGAGTGACCCCCCGGAAAGTTGAAACGGCGCACGGATGGCCGGCCTTTCGGGCACCGCTTCCCCGCGAATCGCGGCCGTTCGCTGCACAATTGCCTCCCAGCCATTAAGCTCCGGCTCAGTTCGGACGGCGACTATTGTCAAGAACACCGGGAGTTCGGCCCTGTCATGATGGATCACGTGGTGAGCTGCCGCTTCTGCGGACATCCCCTGCGCCACACGTTCGCCAACCTCGGCATGTCGCCGCTGTGCCAGACACACATCACCGCGGACCAGCTCAACGCGATGGAGCGCTTCTATCCCCTGCACGCGTACGTGTGCGAGCACTGCTTCCTGGTGCAGCTGGAGGAGTTCGTCGCACCCCCGGACATATTCAACGAATACGCCTATTTCAGCTCCTTCGCCGAGAGCTGGGTTGCGCACGCCCGGGACTACTGCGACCTGATGAGTGCCCGGTTCGGCATCGACCGGCACAGCCGGGTTGTCGAGATCGCAAGCAACGATGGTTACCTGCTGCAGCACTTCGTGGCACGCGGCGTCACGGTGCTCGGCATCGAGCCGGCGGCCAACGTGGCCGCCGCAGCGGTCGCGCGCGGGGTCCCGTCGCTCGTGAAGTTCTTTGGCGCCCAGACCGCCCGCGACCTCGTGCGCGAGTTCGGCAAGCCCGACCTGCTGCTGGGCAATAACGTGCTGGCGCACGTTCCCGCCCTCAACGATTTTGTCGCCGGACTGAAGCTGCTGCTGCGCGAGGATGGTCTCGTCACGATGGAGTTCCCGCACCTGCTGGAACTGATGCGCCACAACCAGTTCGATACCATCTACCACGAGCACTTCAGCTATTTTTCCTTCACCACGGTAAGCGCCGTCTTCCGTCACCATGGGCTGACGCTCTTTGACGTGGAGCGGTTGCCGACGCACGGGGGTTCGCTGCGCATCTACGCGCGCCATGCGGAGGATGCCTCCAAGCCCGTGAACGAGCGGGTCGGCGAACTGCTCAAGCTTGAGGAGGCCTTCGGGCTGCTGAAGATCGCAACCTACGCCGGCTTCGAGGGGCAGGTGCGCGAGACCAAGCGCGCGCTGCTCGAGTTCCTCATCGGCGCCAAGCGTGCGGGCAAGCGCATCGTCGGCTACGGCGCACCCGGCAAGGGCAACACGCTCTTGAACTACTGCGGCATCGGTACGGACTTCCTCGACTTCACCGTCGATCGCAATCCCTACAAGCAGGGCAAGTACACGCCGGGCACGCATATCCCGATCCGCGAACCGGCCGCGCTGCTCGCCGCCAACCCCGACTACGTTCTGATCCTGCCCTGGAATCTTAAGGATGAGGTCTTGGCCACCGTCGGAAGAACCGCCGGACTCAACGCCCGGTTCGTGGTGCCGATTCCCCGGGTCGAGATCGTCGGCTAGATGAACCGGGTACCGGAGAGCACGGTGCACGGCGCACACGAGCCTGCGGCAGACGCGGCCCGCGTCAGCGTCGTCATGCCCGTACACAACGCCGAGCGGCACGTGGAGTCCGCGCTGCGCTCGGTGCTGGCATCCGACCTCAGGGAAATCGAAGTCATCGTTCTGGATGACGGCTCAACCGACCGCTCGCTGGGGATCGTGCGCTCGATCGACGATCCGCGCCTGCAGAGCATCAGCCTTGAGGCGAGCGGCGGCCCCTCGCGGCCACGCAATATCGGCATCGCGCGCGCGCGTGCCCCCTATGTCGCGCTGCTTGACTCTGATGACCTCTTAAAGCCGGAC
>Ga0209811_10000930_pt1 | contig 10604 bp, 7 predicted proteins | sample Coa_R1_6_FD_187161 | JGI IMG/M metagenome (GOLD analysis project Ga0209811, IMG submission 187161) | Surface soil microbial communities from Centralia Pennsylvania, which are recovering from an underground coalmine fire. - Coalmine... | ecosystem: Environmental > Terrestrial > Soil >...
CGCGGCGGCATTGTCGTCGCGGGAACGGACCCGGTTGGTACCAACCTGACTCCGGGGTATGGCCTACATCGCGAGCTCGCAAACCTGGTCGCAGCCGGACTGACGCCGCTCGAAGCACTGCTCAAGCAGCGCGCGCCGAATCCTGACTCCATCGCGCTCCTGCGCGATCTCACCGGTGATTACACGACCCAACCTTCGCCGGAGGCCACGGCTCCGCGGCGAAACCGGGCGCAATAAGAACGCGTCGCAATAAGAAGAGGGTCCAGAGTTCCAGGTTCAAGGTTCAAGGTTCAAGGTTCAAGGTTCTGGTTCGAAGTTCCGGGGTTCGCGCGCCTGAACCTGGAACCAGAACCTTGAACCTGAACCTTGAACCTGGAACCTATTTCCCCACCATGTGCCCCGGATCTTTGTTGTTTTCTTCGCAGATGCTCTCGATGAGCTCGATGTCGGGCTGGAGGCTCCAACTGAGCTTGACGTTCCAGGGCTTTGTGTAAGCCTTCGGATCGTCAATCGTCACGTCGATGTCCATCTGGCCAATCGTCCGCCGTGTGAAGCGCTCGACGACCCGCAGCGATTCGGTGCCGGGCAGCCCGCGCATGTCGAGCCACGTCCGGCCGTTCTGGCCGATCGTTTCGACCACCAGCGTGTCGCCGTCCCACTTGCCGACCGAGTAGCCCATCCACGTCGGCTGCGCGTTCTTCGGCAGCGGCCGTCCGTCGAGGAAGATCTGCCGGTAGATCGTCCGCGACTCGTGGAGGACGATGAGCAGATCGGGTGTCTGGACGACCTTCAGGCCGTCCGGGATGTTGTCCTTTTCCGGAATCCCTGACGGCAGACACCGCACACCGGGATGATCCTTGCCGTTGGTGTCGATGCGTTCCTTGTAGAGCGCCTCCGCCCACGGCTGCAGCGGGACTTCGCCCGGCTTCAAGTCGGCGGCGAGGTTGAGCAGGTGCTTGACCGGGTTGGTCGGCATCCAGAAGCCCTGGAGATCCGGTTTGCCGTCCGGAGTCCGCCGCGCCGGAGCCTTGAGATCCACCTTCCCATCGGGCGTGCGCGGAACATTCTTCAGGGGAAACGAATCCCACTGCGCACTCGCGGTCGACGCAGCCAGCACAATCGCCAGCGAACCCAGAAACACACGCATCGGCGTCGGAGTCATAAACGGTCCTTTGCGGCGGATTTTAGCAGAAGGGCCAACAAGGGCAGGAAGGGCAAGAAGGGCAGGAAGGGCGGGAGAGACAGCAAGGGCGGGAAAGGCGGGAAAGGCGGGAGGGGAGAAGCGGAATTAAAACAAACGCGGCTGGCGCGAGCCGCCGTTCGGGCTGTGCCGTGGCGACTTGTCGGACACGGTGCGTCCGCCGATCGATTTGGAGATCGCGCGTTCGTGGGCGACCGTCGCGGTGAAGTCGGCCTCGGGCGAGCGGCGTGTCTCGACGCCGTGCACGAAGCGGTCGAGCCGCGCCATGCCGTCGAGCTTGTCCCGATCGCCGAGCCGAGCCGCATCCAGGCTCCGGCGGAGGACGTCGATCGATTCGTCGTACGTCCGCAGCGGCACGGGAAACGGGTGGCCGTCCTTCCCGCCGAGCGCGAAAGAGAACCGCGCCGGATCATCGAAGCGGCTTGGCGCGCCGTGGACCACCTCGGCGATGAGTGCCAGCGACTGCAGCGTTCGTGGACCGAGATGCTCGACGAGGAGCAACTCGGCGAAGTCGTGCAACTCGCGCTCGTGTGCCACCGCGAGCACGGCGCCGAGACGGCGCAGGTCGACGTCCTCGCGCCGCACATCGTGGTGACCCGGCATCGAGAGCTTGCGCGTGTCGGCCAGCGTCAGTGCGGGGTCGGCCCGCACAATTGCCAGCATCGCGTCCTGCGCCGGTTTCGCGCGGTGATCGACCAGATTCGTGATGACGCCCGCGGGCTTCCCGACGATGGCCGTGTGGGGCTCGCAGGTGAAGTCGCGAACCGCGGCTGAGTGCCAGTGGTAGCGGCGCGCGAGCCGTGAGGAGGTATTCATGCCCTGCTGGACGACCGCCCACTCGCCGCCGGAGGACACGATGAAGCTGTGCAGGTAGATCTGGAAGCCGTCGGCGATGGCGTTGTTGTCGACACGGGCAGTGAGGCGGCTCGTCTCCACCAGCGCGTCGCCGTCGAGGCCCGTCCGATCGGCCAGCGCGCGAAGCTCGTCTGGGGTCTTGCGCGAGTGGCGTCCCCGGCCGCCACAGACGTGAATGCCAAGATCGCGCGCTCGTGGATTCAAGCCGCGCTTGAGCGCGCCGATCACCGACGTCGTGATTCCCGAGGAATGCCAATCCATTCCCATGACGGCGCCGAGTGCCTGGAACCAGAACGGATCGCTCAGGCGTGAGAGCAGCGCGGAGCAGCCGTAGTGAAGGATCACGCTTTCGGCGATGGCGGTGCCGAGCGTGGACATCCGCGCGGCGAGCCACGTCGGCACGCGCCCGCCGTGCAGCGGAAGATCGGCGGTCCCTGAGCGCTTCATCCTTCCTTCCTGCCCTTCCTGCCCTTCCTGCCCGTACTACGCAATTTTCCCCCGCGCCATGCGATAGACGAAGACAAAGTAGCCGATCGCGAGAAGGATTCCGCCCGACCACCAGACGAGTCCCGCGGAAAGGGCGTGCCGGCCCGCGGCGGCCTTGAAGATCGTGATGCTGAGCGCGGTGTCGCCGCTCGCGGGCAGTAAATCAGGGTACAGCGCTGCCGCCGCTCCCGCGAGCATGGCTGCCAGGAAGATCGACGAGCTGAGGAAGGCGCCCAACTCGCGCCCGCGGCGCGCCAGCGCCGGCATGGTCAGCAGGCTCGCGATCGCTGCGAGCGGAATGGCGAGGGCGGCGCCGTGCATCCGGTAGTTGCCGAGGAGCGACGGGCGGACGTCGATCGTCGCCAGGAGGCTCGCGATCGTCAGCACGAGCAGGACCGGCCAGATGCGCAACGCGAGCCGCGTGGCCCGCGCGTTGAGCTCGCCGCTGGTCTTGAGCGCGAGCCAGGCGGCGCCGTGCAGGGCCAGCGCCGCCAGGGCCGTCGCGCCGCCGATGACCGTGTACCAGTCGAGAATGCCGGGCTCCGGTCCGATGCGCCAGTTCGTCCAGAGCGGCGAGAAGAAATAGCCGTCGGCCTGAAGCGGCACGCCGCGAAGGACGTTGGCCAGCGCGGCGCCGAAGAACACCGCGAGCAGGACGCTCGAGAGGGCGAAGAACCCGTCGAAGAGCTCGCGCCAGACGGGCGACGAGACGTGCGAGCGAAACTCGATCCCGATACCCCGAAGAATCAGCAGCCACAGCACGATGGTGAGCGGCAGGTAGAAACCGCTGAATGCGGACGCGTAGAGCAGCGGAAAGGCGAAGTACAACGTGCCTCCGCCGGCAATCAGCCAGACCTCGTTGCCGTCCCAGACCGGTCCGATCGACCGCAGGACGACCTGGCGTTCGGACTCCGAGTGCGCGATCAGCAGGTGCAGAATGCCGGCGCCGATATCGAACCCGTCCAGCACGACGTAGGCCGTGAGCATCAAGGCCACGAGCCAGAACCAGATCGTCTCCATCTCCCCTTAGCGGACCGCTCGCGCCGGGCCGTGCGAGAGCTCGTGCCCGACGAGAAAGAGAAACAGGACGGCGAGCAGGGCGTACAACCCCATGAAGCCTAGCAGCGTGAAGAAGCCGTTGCCGGCGCTGACAGTTGGCGACACGCCGGCCGAGGTGCGCATCAGTCCGTACACGAGCCACGGCTGACGGCCCAGTTCCGCGGTCAGCCATCCCGCTGTGTTGGCAATGAATGGGAACGGCGCCGACAGCATCAGGATCCAGAGCATCCAGCGGCTCGAGAACAACCGGTCCCGCCACCACAGAAACGCCGCCGCGACCATGACCGCGACGAAGATGGTGCCGAGGCCGGCCATGACGTGATAGCTGAAAAACAGCAGCGGGATATTCGTCGGCCAATCGTCCTTCGGATACGCGTCGAGACCTTTCACGGTCCCGGCCGTGGTGCCGTAGATCAGGAAGCTCAGCGCCCGGTTGACCCTGAGCGGGTTGTCGATGCGCTGTTTCTCGGGATCGGGCTGTCCGAAGAGGACGATCGGCGCGCCGGTTTCCGTGGTGAACAATCCCTCCATGGCCGCCACCGTCGCCGGTTGATACCTCGCCATGTAGCGTCCGTGTACGTCCCCTGTGGGGAAGATCTGCAGCGCGGATGCCAGCAGGCCCGCGACGACACCGACGCGAACGCAGATGCGCGCATGATCGAGGAACGTGCGCTCGAGAAGATAGTAGGCGCCGATGGCCGCCATGACGAACGCACCGGTCACGAGCGCGCCCGACATGTTGTGGGCGTATTGCACGACCGCCCATGGATTGAGCAACAGCCCGGAGAAGCTCGAGACGTCGAAGGAGCCGTCAGGCAGCCGCGTATACGCGACCGGATGCTGCATCCACGCGTCGGTCACGATGATGAAAAAGCCCGACAGCCAGGATCCCAGAAACATCGCCACGCCGACCCACCAGTGCCCCCACCGGCCGAGCCTGCGTTCGCCGAACAGAAACAGGCCGAGAAACGCCGACTCGAGGAAGAACGAGAACACGCCTTCCATGACGAGCGGCTGGCCGATGACGCCACCCGTGGTCCGCGAGAAGCTCGCCCAGTTGGTGCCGAACTGGAATTCCATGGGAATACCGGTCACGACCCCGAGCGTGAAGCTGATGCCGAAGATCTTCGCCCAGAACCGGGCGGCCTCGTTATAGCGCTCGTCGGCGCGCGCGATGGCGAGCGACTTGAGCGCGACGATGAGCGGCGCGAGGCCCATCGTGAGCTGGGGAAACAGATAGTGGAACGTGATGGTGAAGGCGAACTGCAGCCGGTGCACCAGCAGGGCGTCGTTCACACCGACGAACCTATCACACTAGAATCCTTGAATGGCCGGCACTGACGACCCGCTCTCCACGTTCATCGTCTCGGCGTCGGTGCCGCTCGACGGCTCGGGACACGCGTATGGAACGCTCGACCGCGCTCGCGAGATCCTGGCGGCGCACCCGGAAGTCGCAACGGCCGACATTTACGCGGCCGCCATTCTGGGAGACGAAGCGGCGGTGCAGCGGTTTGTCGAGGGCGATCCTGCGAGCGCGACGCGGAAGGGCGGCCGGTACGGGTGGGACCCGCTCACCAGTCTCTGTTTTTCACGGTTTCTGCGCCTCGACGAATCTCGCGCCGACGCGTTCGTACGGGCCGCACGGGTGCTGCTCGACGCCGGAGCAAACGCCAACACGGGATTCTTCGAGAAGAATCATCAGCCGGCGCCGGAGTTCGAGAGCGCGATGTACGGCGCCGCCGGCATCGCGCATCACCCCGGGCTGACGAAGCTGCTGCTCGAGTACGGCGCCGATCCGAACGACAACGAGACGCCGTACCACGTGATCGAGACGTTCGACAACCGGGCGCTGAAGATCCTGGTGGAAAGCGGCAAGCTCACCGCCGACAGCATGGCGACGCTGCTGCTGCGCAAACACGACTGGCACGACTACGACGCGATCAAATGGCTGCTCGAGCACGGCGCGAATCCCAATGCCGTATCGGGCTGGAAGCGCACGCCGTTCTTTCACGCCGTCCAGCGCGACAACTCGATCGGGATCATCGAGCTGTCGCTGGATCATGGCGCCGACCCGACCATCGCCGCCGGCGGCGGGCAATCGGCCGCGGCGCTGGCGGCGCGCCGGGGGCGGGGCGACGCGCTCGATCTGTTCGCGCGGCGCGGGATTCGGATCGACTTCGCGGGTGTCGATCGCCTGATCGCGGCGTGTGCCTTGAACGATGGGGAGACCATCCGATCGATTGCCGCGAAGGCGCCGCAGCTCGTGCGCGACCTCGTCACCGAAGGCGGGCCGCTCCTCGCGGAGTTTGCCGGAAACGGCAACACGGAGGGCGTCAAACAGCTGCTCGACCTCGGGGTCGACGTCAACGCGAGACACGCAGAGGGCGATCCCTACTTCGGCGTCGCGAAGAACAGCACCGCTCTTCATGCAGCCGCCTGGCGCGCCCGGCACGCGACCGTGAGGCTGCTGATCGAACGAGGCGCGCAGGTCGACGCGAAGGACGCGAATGGCCGGACCCCGCTCATGCTGGCCGTCCGCGCGTGCGTCGATTCGTACTGGACGGAGCGGCGGAAGCCCGACTCTGTCGCGGCGTTGCTCACCGCGGGCGCATCGACGGCCGGCGTCGCCTTCCCGTCCGGCTACGACGAAGTCGACGGGCTGTTGGGGAAGGCAGGCGCGCGTGGATGAGCGGCAGCCGCGCGACGAGGAGCGCGCGCGTGCCGGCCTTTGCGCCGACTGCCAGCACGCGCGGCGGATCGAATCGTCACGTGGATCCCTCTTCTATCTATGCCTGCGCGCTGAACTCGATCCGGCGTTCAGGAAATATCCACAGTTACCGGTCAGAAGCTGCGTAGGGTACGAGCCGGCCCGTACGTAGAGCCGGCCCGTACGTAGTGCAGGCCCGTACGTAGTGCAGGCCTTCAGGCCTGCAAGATCGACAGGCCTTCAGGCCTGCAAGAGCGGCAGACCTGAAGGTCTGCACTACCCACGCCCGGGGTTCTACCCACGCCCGGGGTTCGACCTCGGTGACGAGGGGCTGTGAGATTTCCTGCTGTATCAGCGCATGAGTCCGGCTGCCCTCCTCTCGCCTATCCGGCGCCTTTCAAATGGTTTGCGAGCGTGGAGTTGGCCTTGCAGCCGCTGGTGGATGAAAGGAGATCCGGTCATGCGCAGTCTGCCCATGTTTTTAACGACGGCCGTGTCGATCATGTGCGCTCCGCTGTCCGCGAACTCTCAGTGTCCGGACAGTCCTCCAGCCCTCACGGTTCAGATCCACGATTACGTGCACCTGAAAAGCGAGTCCCTGTCGGCCGCGAGAAATATCGTGACTCGCGCGTACAAGAACGTCGGGGTCGGGATCGAGTGGCTGGGAGTCATACAGCAGGACGTCGGCGGCGGGCGCAGCACGCCAGGTCAGGAAGGGACGCACATCCCGGTCGCCCAATTGACGATCAACATCCTGACGTCGGCGATGGCCGCGCGGGGCGGCGTCCCGGCAAACGTGCTCGGTTTCGTTGCCGTCCCGACTGAAGGCGGGATGGGTCGAATCGGATACGTCATCTACGAGCTCATCCCACAGGTTGCCGCCGCCAGTCAGCGGAGCGAAGGCGACGTCCTGGGAGTCGTCGTCACTCATGACATTCGTCGTCTGATTCTGGGCGCCGACTCGCAGCCGGGCGACGGCGTCGCGGCGGATCGCGGGGATCGAGGTGAGCGGGAACGGGCCGATCCGCTCTCGCTGGAGTTCACGTCGTCAGAGATTGCGCGAATCCACGCCGCGCTCGCACGTGAGTCGGCGTCGCTTCCTGGCGCTGTCGGGACCGCAGGGATCGATCCGCAACGTCAGTGCGTCACGGGCGGCGACAACATCAGGCAGTGAACGTGCAGGCCACGGCTACCGCGGCGTCATGCTGAGTGCGCTCTCGAAGAACTCGGCCGCCGCGGTCGCCGCCGCCGTCCAGCTCCGCCACAGCAGCGAGTCGTGAACCTCGTCGGGCAGGACGAGTTCCTCCACCCTGACGCCCTTCGCGACCAGGCGCGCGCGCAAGTCGATCGTCTGACGAAAATCCACCGTGCGGTCGTCGTCTCCGTGAATGAGCAGCACGGGCGAACGCCACGTGTCGATCGCGCCAATCGGCGACGACTGGAACTCGACGTGCAGCGCTTCCTTCAGCTCGTCTTCGGTGATGCCGTCGCCCACGATGGCGTGGGCGAGCTGCGCGGGATTGACCGCCGGCAGCCGATCGTGAACGCCGTGGAGATCGACGCCCGCCGCAAAGACGTCGGAATCCCGACCGAGGCCGAGCGCGGTGAGGTAGCCGCCGTACGACGCGCCCCAGATGCCGATGTGCCGCGGATCGACGTCGGGCCGGCGCTGCAGGAACAGACCCGCTGCAAGCACGTCACGATACTCACTCGCGCCGCGCGCGCCCGTCTTTTCCGCAAACTGGAACGGCGCGCCGTAGCCGACGCTGAGCCGGTAGTTCACCGACAGGACGATGAAGCCGTGCGCCGCGAAGTACTGGTTGATGGCGTAGTCGTTCGCATACTCCCACCGATAGTGCCAGCCGAGCAGCATCTGGCGCGGGCCGCCGCCGTGAACGTAGACGATCGCAGGGCCGCGCGTCCGCCGCCCCGGCGCCCGAAACATCTGCGCGTGAACCTCGACGCCGTCGCTTGCGCGAAACGTCACCGGCTCGGGCGTGACGAGCTTGGCCGCGGGGAAGTCCGCCGGAATGTGATCGGCGGCGATCAGGCGGGACGCGCCGCCCGCAGCCGGCATGACGGCGGGAATCGGCGGGCGCTGCGCCTCGGCGCTGATGAACGCCACCGACTGCCCGTCGCCCGTGACCACCGGGTTCCACTCGATACCGCGTCCCGTGGTGAGCGGCGTCGCCGTCGCGGCGTTGATCGGCACCTTGAACAGGTGCCGGCGGTCGGCATCGGCCGCGTCGCCGGGGTCTTTTCCGCCGTCCTTGCTGCCGTTTGCGTTGTAGACGATCGTCCGTCGATCCGGCGTAAGCGCCACCTGCTCCGCCATGAACGCCCCTGGCGTCAGGAGGAGCGGCTTGCTGTCTTTACCGGGATGGTGAATCGAGTAGAGGTGCTGCCATCCGTCGCGATAGGAGAAATAGACGAGCGTGTCGTCGGCGGCCCACTGCAGGTTCAAGCCGACCGGATCGCGCGCGATCGGATCGATGGGGTCGCCGCTGCTCGCTACTTCGACCACGCGCGACGCCGGAACGTCGGCCGCGGCGTCGGCTCCGGCCAGGTCGGCGACGCGGATCGACCACGACGACTCGGGCTCTTCGAGCGGGTTCCTCGGCGCGCCGCCGGTGCCGGGCTGACGCACGAAGGCGATCTTCCGGCCGTCCATCGACCAGACCGGCTCGCTGTCGTGCTTCGTCTGCGGGTTGATGTAGTGGATCGCATCGCTCCCCGGAGTCCAGAGGGCGATGAAGCTGTGGTCGCCGCGGTTGGAGACGAACGCGAGCGTCCTGCCGTCCGGCGACCAGGACGGGGATCCGCTGGTCCCTCGCAGTGCGAACGCGGCTTCGGCCTTTTTCGAGCCGTCGATGGGCGCGAGGAAGATCTTCCGATCCTGCGTGAACGCGACCCGCGTGCTGTCGGGCGAGATGGCTGGCGAATCGCCATCGCCCAGCAGCGTGGCCGGTCCCCCTGCTGTCGCGATCGCCCACACCTGCATCTTCGGCGCGGTCGGGCTGGCGGCAGGATTCGGCGCGTCGCCCGGCCGGGTCGCACCGTGGTCGCCGCCCCGCACGTACACGATCGTCTTGCCGTTCTTGGCAAACGACAGGTTGGTCAGTTCCTGACCGTCGTCTTTCGTGTTGCCGGTGAGCCGTCGCGGGACGAAGTCCGGCCCATCGGCGATATAGATGTTGCGGACGCCGCGCTCGTTGAACGTCCAGGCGATCGTCGAACCGGCCGGCGATGCAATCAGGTTATCGGGTGTCGGCAGGCTGAGCACTTGCTCGACGGTGAACGGCGACGCCGCGGGCGTCTGGGCCAGACTGATCGCGCCGGCCGTGCCTGCGACGATCGTGAGCGATGTCAGGACGAGAGCGACGCCGCCGCTTCGCATCGTGCGCGAATTATACGCCGCCGACCTGCACCTCGCCGGCTCACCTGCCAGGTGTGCGGCATGAAGAAGGTGCCGCGCGTCTGCAGCCCCGGCTCGACGACGAGGGGAGTCTGCGCGTCGAACACGTGGAGCACGGTGTTGTCCCGTGTCACCACTCGGGCAATCACGGCGTACATACCCGGCTGCAGGCTCAGCGCCTCGCAGTGGAAGTCGATATCGCCGGGACCTGCTTCCAGGCGCAGTGGCTCTTCCGACAGCGCGGTCGTCTGTTCACAGTGCACGATGTTCCCGCCGTGCGTGCAGTACCACACCTGCACCACTGCGTCGTCGATCGGTTGTCTGGCGACGTATGAGACGCGGACCCCCAACGAATGGCCGGTTTTTGCTGGTTCGCCGCTCTTTCCGCTGACGGCCACACGCGTCACCGTCACGATTCGATCGGCAGGCCCGACGTCCAGATGGGTCGGACCGCCGGCGACGCTTCGCCGGTAGGCCGAGATCGCGGCGGAAACCGGGCCGTCGAGCGCGATCCGCCCCTTCTGCATGAAAATCGCCCGATCGCAGAGGCGCTCGACGCTCCACAGATCGTGGGAGATGAAGACGATCGTCGTGCCGGCGGATCGGAGCGTCATGATGCGGTCGTAACACTTCCGCCGGAAGGCTTCGTCGCCAACGGCCAATGCCTCGTCCACGAGAAGGATCTGCGGGTCGAGGTGCGCGGCGATCGCGAACCCGAGGCGGACGTACATGCCCGAGGAGTACCACTTCACGGGCGCGTCGATGAAATCGCCGACGCCGGAGAACTCGACGATCTGGGAGAGCTTTCCGCTGATCTCCGCGCGACGCATGCCGAGGATCGATCCGTTCAGAAACACGTTCTCGCGGCCGGTCAGCTCGGG
>Ga0209811_10000931_pt1 | contig 10593 bp, 10 predicted proteins | sample Coa_R1_6_FD_187161 | JGI IMG/M metagenome (GOLD analysis project Ga0209811, IMG submission 187161) | Surface soil microbial communities from Centralia Pennsylvania, which are recovering from an underground coalmine fire. - Coalmine... | ecosystem: Environmental > Terrestrial > Soil >...
CGGTTTCGCTCACATCGACCTGATCGACGCAGCCGGCGGACGCGTTCAGGTGGCCTTTGTGGATGTGCCCGGCCATGAGCGGTTCGTGCGAAACATGCTGGCGGGTGTGGGTGGGATCGATCTGGTTTTGCTGGCCATTGCGGCGGATGAATCCATCAAGCCACAGACCCGTGAGCACTTTGACATTCTGAAACTGCTCGGAGTGCAGCGGGGAATCACGGTTTTGACGAAGGCCGATACGGTCGACGCTGAGACCCTGGAAGTCGTGCGACTGGAGGTCGAAGAGTTCTTGCGCGGGACTTTCCTGCAGACACCGAAGGCTCCCATTGTGGCGGTCAGTTCTTTGACGGGCGTAGGCCTGGACGATCTGAAGAAGGTCGCCAAGGCCCCGGGCGCCTCCGCGGTCGAGGACATCGACGAGCCCGGCGGCGGCAAGCGCGTCCGGCTGAAAGAGCCGAACGGCTACCAGATCGAGGTGGTGTACGGGATCAAGAAGCTCAAGCCGATCGTCGTGAAGCGCCAGCCCCTCAACCTCGGCTCGGAAGGGCTCAAGCGCGCCGGCAAGGTGATGCGGATTCACCTGGGCCCGTCCCGGGTCAAGCGCATCGGGCACGCGGTCATGGCGTCGCCGAAGGTCGTCGAGACGGCCCGCTGGTTCCGCGACACGCTCGGCTTCATCTGTTCGGACGACGTCTACGCCGGGAACAAGGACAACATCATCGGGTCGTTCAACCGGCTCGATCGCGGCGCCACCTACGTCGACCACCACGTGTTCTTCTGCGTCCGGAACGAGCGGGCCGGCCTGAATCACTTCTCGTTCGAGGTGGCCGACATCGACGACGTGTTCACCGGTCATGAGCACCTGCAGAAGCTCGGCAAGTACGAGCACATGTGGGGCATCGGGCGCCATCTGCTCGGCAGCCAGATCTACGACTACTGGTCGGATCCATGGGGCCGCGTACACGAGCACTGGTCCGACACCGACCGGCTGAACGCGAAGAACGGCTCGAACCTGATCTCGGCCGACGACGGACTGGTTTCCCAGTGGGGCGAGCGGCCGCCGGAGCGATTCCTCAATCGGGTGATCGCGTAGCCCTCCCGTGACGCCGGAAGCGGGCGTCGAGATCATCGGCATGATCTCGACGACGCTCGCGTCGGAGATCTACGGCAAGTCGATCATCACCGGGGCCGTCGATCCCCGCTTCGTCGCCGACTTCGCCCGCGTTCACGAAGACGGCGGCTTCGACCGCGTGCTGGTCGGCTACGGCTCGACCGGCGCCGACGGCTTCGTGGTCACTGCCCACGCCGCCGCGGCGACGACGCGGCTCGGCTTTCTCATCGCGCATCGCCCGGGATTCGTGGCGCCCACCTTGGCCGCGCGCAAGGCCGCTTCGCTCGACCACGTGACGGGCGGCCGGATCGCGCTCCACATCATCACGGGTGGCAGCGACGTCGAGCAGCAGCGCGACGGCGATTTCCTCGACCACGACGCCCGCTACCGGCGGACCGACGAGTATCTCGAAGTCCTCCGGCGGACCTGGACCAGCACCCGTCCATTCGACTTCGACGGCGAGTTCTACCGGGTGCGCGGCGCCTTCTCCGAGGTCAAGCCGTTACAGCAGCCGGCGATTCCGATCTACTTCGGCGGCGCCTCCGGCGCGGCACTCGCGGTCGGCGCCCGCCACTGCGACGTCTACGCGCTCTGGGGTGAGCCGGTGGCGGCCATCCGACAATCGATCGCCGAGGTTCGCGCCGCCGCGCCTCCAGGCCGCGCACCGCGGTTCAGCGTGTCGGTGCGTCCGATCCTCGGCGCGACGGAAGAGAAAGCCTGGGCCCGCGCGCGCGGCATTCTCGAGCGCATCGTGGAGCTACGGGGCGGCGCGACCGCGGCGGCACGGCCGCAGAGCATCGGCTCGCAGCGGTTGCTCGATCTGGCCGGCCGGGGCGAGGTGCACGACAAGCGCCTCTGGACCGCGATCGCCGCCGCCACGGGAGCCGCCGGCAGCACCACAGCGCTGGTCGGAACCGCCGAGCAGGTCGCCGAATCCTTGCTCGACTACTACGACGCCGGTGCCCGCACGCTGCTGATCCGCGGATTCGACCCGCTCCAGGACGCGATCGAGTTCGGGCGCGAGCTGGTGCCCCTGGTGCGCGGCGGCGTCGAGCGCCGCCAGCGTCACGTCGTCGCCACCGGCTCGCAGCCGTGAGGGCCAGGCGGGGCGCGCAGGCGACGCCGATGACCTTCCGGCGGTTGCGCGGCCGGGACGAAAGCGCGATAAAGTAGGGGCAGCAGAGGTGGCGCCGGGAGCGCTATCGGTGCTCGGGGAGGGACACCATGATCCAGGCGAAGCGGCTCGGTCACGTCGTGCTGAACGTCCGAAATGCCGAGAAATCTCGGGACTTCTACACGCAGACCCTGGGCCTGAAGGTAGCTCACGAGAATCTCGAGCGCGGCGCCGTGTTCCTCAGCTTCGGCAAGGAGCACCACGACCTGGCGCTGTTCCAGCAGGCGACCGGCGAGCCCCCGGCGAAGACTCAGCCGGGCCTGCACCACGTCGCGTGGCGCCTCGACAACTTCGAGGAGCTCAAGGCCGCCTACAAAGAGCTCAAGCGAATGGGGATCCCGCTCGACAGCACCGCCGAGCACAACGTGACCCGGAGCGTCTATTTCTTCGATCCGGACGGCAACCGGGTCGAGCTCTACTGTGACATGGTCGAGAACGGGTTCGAGACGATGAAGACGGTCGGGCCGAAGCGCGACGAGCTGGATCTCGAGTAGCGCGGCGGCCTTCCCCGGGAGTTCCCCGACGCCGGTCAGCGCCGAGACGCGTTGACCGGCGTCGCTGTCTCTACGGCTTGGACGAGAGGACCTTCACGAGCCGATAGAGGTACTCCTGCCCTTCGTAGAGCGACCGCACGAGCAGCCGCTCGTCGCGGCCATGCGCCCGGATATCGTCGACCTCACCGAACATCCCCGAGGTGCCGTAGGCCGGAATGCCGGCGGAGCGCAGATATCGCGAGTCGGTGGCGCCGGTCGACATTGTCGGCACGACGGGAACACCGGGCCACAGCGCCTGCGTCACCCGTTCCACCGCGCTCATGATCTCGGGCGTGAGCGGCGACGGGGGGCTCGGGAAGAACTTGTTGGTCGGCGTCACCTTGATCTTGTCGTTCGCGAGCGCGCGGACGAGCTGCTGGCGCACGTCCTCTTCCGTCTCGTTCGGGAGCACGCGGCAGTTCACGACGGCGCGCGCCGTCTGCGGCAGCGCGTTGTCGGCATGGCCGCCCTCGAGCCTGGTCGGCACGCACGTCGTGCGCAGCCGCGAGTTGAACACCGGGCCCACCGCGGCGACCCGCGCCACGATCGCCGGATCGCGATTGCCGTTCGCGACCGCGCGGAAGTCGTCACCGAGCGAGCCGCCGATCTGCGTGCTCGAGCGCTCGAAGAACCGCCGGTTCACGTCGTCGAGGTTGACCGGGAAGTCGAAGTCGGCCAGCCGCGCCAGGCCGCCGGCGAGATGCCAGATCGCGTTGTCCTTGACGGGCAGCGAGCTGTGCCCGCCCCGGTTCGTCACCTCGAGCCGATAGCTCTGGACGATCTTCTCGCTGGCCTGGAGGCTGTTGGCCGCGCGCCGACCGTTCTGCAGCGCACCGCCGCCGCCCTCGTTGATCGCCAGCTCGGCGTCGATCAGCGCCCGATGCTCCTTGAGGAGCCACACCACGCCGTTGTGCCCGCCACCTTCCTCGTCCGCCGTCAGCGCCACGATGAGATCGCGGTCGGGCACGAAACCTTCCCGCCGGTAGCGGATCAGATTCGCCACGAACGACGCGGCCATGGCCTTGTCGTCGGTGGTGCCGCGGCCGTAGAAGTAGCCGTCGCGCTCGAGCAGCTTGAACGGATCGACCGACCAGTCTTCCCGATTCGCCTCGACGACGTCGAGATGAGCCAGCAGCAGCAGCGGCCGTCGGGCCCCAGTGCCGCGCAGGCGCGCCACCATGTTGCCCTTGCGCGGAGTCGGCACCAGCACCTGGACGTCGGCCGCCGGGAACCCGGCGGCGATCAACCGGCGAGCCATCGCCTCCGCCGCCTTGGTGTTGTCGCCGACGGAGTTGGTCGTGTTGATCTCGATCAGCTCCTGATAGATCTCGCGCAGGAGCTGCTGGTGCGGGTCGAGCGTGGCCGGCTGCGCGCTGGGCCCGGGTCGTGACGCTGGAGAGACGAGCACGGCGGCGACGACGACCGAGAGCACGAGGACGCGCATAAGAATCCTCCGCGAGCCGAGATACTACCGCGAACGCGAGCGCCGCGGATGCCTTCCTTGACCGGCGCCGGACGACGGGCGTAACGTACCGGCGTCGCCGATGATCACGGCCTCCAACTCAGAGGAGATTCCCATGGCCCGCCTCGCCGCTTCGTCCAAGCTCCAGGACAGCTACGCCGACGCACTGCCCGCCTCGCGCGCGCTGTACGAGCGCGCCCGGCGCCTCTTCCCCGACGCGGTGACTCACGACAACCGCCGCATGCAGCCGTTCCCGCTCTATATCGCCCGCGCCGATGGCGCCTACAAGTGGGACGTCGACGGCAACCGCTATGTCGACTACTGGATGGGGCATGGCGCGCTGCTCCTCGGGCACAATCCGCGACAGGTGGCGGAGGCCGTGCGCGAGCAGGCGCTGCGCGGCACCCACTACGGCGCGTGTCACGAGAAGGAAGTCGAGTGGGGCGAGTGGGTGTGCCGGCTCGTGCCGAGCGCCGAGCGCGTGCGCTTCACCGGAACGGGCACCGAGGCCACCCACATGGCCGTGCGGCTGGCCCGCGCGTTCACGGGCAAGCGTCACGTCGTCAAGTTCGCCGGCCACTTCCACGGCTGGCACGAGGGGCTCGAGGTCGGCGTGCGCGCGCCCTACGAGGCCGAGCCCGAGGCCGGCCAGCTTCCCGAGGTGGTCGATCTGGTCTCCGTGCTGCCGCCCAACGACATCGGCGCGGTGCGCGCGCGCCTCGCCAAGGGCGACGTGGCCGCGGTGATCATCGAGCCGACCGGCGGTCACTTCGGCTCGGTGCCGGCGCCGGCGTCCTTCGTCGCCGCGCTTCGCGAGGAGACCCGGCGCGCGAACGTGCTCCTGATCTTCGACGAGGTCGTCACCGGCTTCCGCGTGGCGCCCGGCGGCGCCCAGGAAAAGCTCGGCATCCGGCCCGACCTCACGACGATGGCGAAGATCCTGTCCGGCGGGCTTCCGGGCGGCGCCTGCGCCGGCCGTGAGGACGTGATGAGCTATCTGGCCACGAAGCCGACCGCGGAGGAAAACCGCCGCGCCAAGATCGCCCACGCCGGCACCTTCAACGCCAATCCGCTGTCGGCGGCGGCCGGAGTCGCGATGCTGTCCTCGGTGGCCGACGGCCAGGCGATCCGCTTCGCCAACCAGCAGGCGGCCAAGCTGCGCTATGGCATGAACGAGATTCTGGCCCGCGCGAGCGTGCCGTGGAAGATCTACGGCGATCACAGCGACTGGAAGATCTTCTTCGGCGCCGGCGCGCCTCCGCGCGATGGCTCGGATCAGTCGGTGCAGGACGTCGACTGGCGGCGGCTCGACGCCAAGAGCGCCGAGCAGAGCCGGGCGCTCCGTCAGGCGCTCATCCTGCACGGCGTCGACTTCAACGGCGGCCGGGCGCTCGTGGGCACCTGCCATACCGACGAGGTCATCGGCGAGACCCTGACCGCATTCGAGGCGGCGATCCGCGACATGAAGGAGGAGGGCCTCGCATGATCCCCGACGTCTACAAGAAGCTCGGCGTTCGTCCCGTCATTCACGGCTCCGGGACCACCACACGCTACGGCGGCTCGCGCCTGCGACCCGAGGCGCTCGAGTCGATGCGCCAGGCCTCGACGGTCCTCGTGAACATCGACGAGCTCAACGAGGCCGCGGGTGCCGCGATCGCCCGCATACTCGGCGCCGAGGCGGCCTTCGTCACCGCCGGCGCCAGCTCGGGACTGATCTTGCAGGCCGCCGCGTGCATCGCCGGCGATGACCCGGCGAAGATCACGCGATTGCCCGACACGCGCGGGATGCGGAACGAGATCGTGATCCAGCGCGCGCATCGCTTCGCCTACGATCAGGCCTACCGCGTCGCCGGCGGCGTCCTGGTCGAGATCGGCCTGGCGCGCCGCACGCAACCCTTCGAGCTCGAAGGCGCGATCACGGAGAAGACCGCCGCCGTCGCCTACCTGATCTCGCCGTTCACGAGCCCGCCGGGTGTGCTCACCCTGGCGCAGGTCGTCGCGATCGCCCACCGCCGCGGCGTCCCGGTCATCGTCGACGCGGCGTCGATGCTGCCGCCGCGCGAGAACCTGACCAAGTTCCTCCGGCTCGGCGCCGATCTCGTGAGCTTCAGCGGCGGCAAGGGCATCCGCGGGCCGCAGTCCACCGGCATCCTCGCGGGCCGCCGCGATCTCGTCCGCGCCGTGTCGCTCAACGCGAGTCCCAACCAGGCGCTGGGCCGCGCCGCGAAGACGTCGAAGGAAGAGATCTGCGGCCTGGTCACGGCGCTCGAGCTGTTCATCGCCGAGGACGAGGGCGCCGAGATGAAGCGCTACATCGACGTCTGCACGATCATCGTCGAGAAGCTCTCGGACATCCCCGGCCTGCGCTGCGTGGTCGAGCACGATCCCGTCAATCGCGTGATTCCGCACGCGGTCGTCTACTTCACACCGGACTGGACGGGACCGTCGGGCAACGCCGTGCAGGTCGCGCTGGCCAAAGGTGACCCGCACATCTACGTGCAGCAAGGGGCCCATCAGGGCGGTTACTTCGACGAGATCGCGGTCGACCCGATCAACCTCCAGCCCGGGGAAGAGGCGACCGTCGCGGCGCGCCTGAGAGAGGAGCTCACGCGGCGCTAGGCGCGTGAGGACACGCCCGTGTGCCGAAACATCAAGACCTTGTTCAACTTCGAGCCGCCGGTGACCGACGAAGAGATCCGGGCGGCCTCCCTGCAGTTCGTCCGCAAGCTGAGCGGCTTCAACAAGCCGTCGAAGGCCAACGAGGCGGCGTTTCTCGCGGCGATCGACCAGGTCGCCGCGGTCTCGCGCAATCTGCTCGGCGCGCTCGAGACGAACGCGCCGCCGCGGAGCCGAGAGGACGAAGCGGCCAAGGCGCGGGCGCGAGCCGCCCAGCGGTTCGCCCGCTGAGCTAGTGCCCGCGCATGCCGACGGGCCCGTCCGGGCCCCAGAGGACCTCCTCGTTCTGCGATCCCTCCACGAGTAGAACGCCCGCCGATGCCGCCTCTGATCCGCCGCTATATCAAGACGAGCTTCGCCTTCTTGATCGCCGGTGTGCTGCTCGGCTCCTACGTCAGCGTCGGCCAGTTCCTCGCGGGCGCCTACCCGCCGCGGCTGGTCATCACCGCGCACGTGCATCTCCTTCTGGTCGGCTTCATGCTCATGATCGTGATGGGCGTGGCCACGTGGATGTTCCCGCGGCCGGCCCGCGACGATCGGCGCTACCGCCCGGAGCTCGCCGAGGCCGTCTACTGGTTGATGACCGTGGCCACATGCGTGCGAGCGATCGCCGAGATGCTCGGCGCCTACTCGGACTCGACGGCTCTGCGCGTGATGATTGCGCTCGGTGGTCTCGGACAGGCCGGTGGCGTCCTGCTCTTCGTCGTCAACATGTGGACGCGCGTTCGCATGCCGCCGGCGGCGGCGCCGCGCCCCTAGCCTCGCGGACCGCGATCGCCGATCGCTTTGCGGCGGGGAGAGAATCATAGAGGAGCGGGAGAGCATGAACGCCATCGACGAGTCGGTCACGCAGGTCCGCACGCTCGAGGCCGAGGCCGACAAGGTCTTCACGGCGTGGATCGACGCGGCACAGCTCCAGGGCTGGCTCGCGCCGATCGCCGAGGCCGACGGGCGCGTCGGCGGACATTTTCGGCTGGAAGTCCGGACGCCCGAGGGCTCGCACGTGGTCGCCGGTGAGTATCTCGAGCTCGTTCCCGCCCGGCGCATCGTGATGTCCTGGGTCTACGAGGGCCCCATGGTGCCGACCGGGAAGGAACCGACACGGGTCGAGGTCGAATTTCGCCCGAGTGGAACGAAGACCGAGGTGCGCGTGCACCACGCGGGCCTGAAGGATCCGACGTACCGTGCCGCGATCCGGCAGGGCGCCTGGACGGAGGCGCTGGCACAGCTCGATTCGCTCTTGAGCCGCCGGCCCTCGTGAGGGCTCGCACCGCGCTCACGACCTGACATGGAGGTCGGGTTCTTCTTCTGGCCGTATGACGTGGCACTCGTGCGGGCGATGTCAGAGGCGGCCGACACCCTCGGCTACGACATGGTCGGCATCGCCGACACGCCGGGCATCGCGATGGATCCGTGGGTAGCGACGGCACTCCTGGCCTCGGACACGCGCCGGTCGCGGGTCTCCGTCTGCGTGACCAACCTCGTGACGCGCCACCCGGCCGTCGCGGCGGCCTCGATCGCGTCGGTCGATCTGCTGGCTCCCGGGCGCTCGGTGCTCGGGATCGGCGTCGGCCACAGCGGCACGCGAAACCTCGGGACGGCAAGTCTGCCGGCGGGTGAGCTCGCCGACGGTGTCGCGTTCATCAAGGAGCTCTTGCGCGGGCGCCCGGCGTCGTACCGCGGCGGCACCGCGCACCTGCCGTGGGTGAAGCGACCGAGCCCGGTCTTCCTCGCGGCGTCCCATCCGCGTTCACTCAGCGCCGCGGGAGCCCACGCCGACGGTGTCTTCATCAACTATGGCCTCGCCGCTGCGAATGTCACCGAGTCGGAGGGCACGGTCGCACGAGCGGCGCGCGCCGACGGCCGGAACCCGGAAGACATCGAGATCTGGCAGATCGCGTGTCTCGACTGCAGCACGGACGGCGATGCCTCGCGGCGCAAGATCGGCGCGATCCTCGCGTTCGTGTCGGCCTACGTCATGGGTGGCGGCGATCTGGCTCGTCGCGGTGTGCCCGCCGAGCATCGCGCGGCGCTTCAGGAGCTGCGCCGCCGCTACAGCACGCGGCCCGGCGCCGCCGACGCCGCCCTCGTGACCGAGCTCGGCCTGTTCGACTATCTGGCCGGGCGTCTGGCCATCTGCGGCACTCCCGATGAGTGTCTGGCGCAGGTGCGCGCGGCTCGGGCGGCCGGTGTGCGGCGGCTCATGTTCTCCGTCAGCCTCGCGGTCGACCCGGTCGCGACCGTCCGGCTCTTCGGCGAGAAGGTGCTGCCGGCCGTGCGCGGGCCGGCTGTCCAGCCGTGAGACAAACGAGAACGTGGCAGTTTCGGCGGGTCGGCCGCGTAGAATCGCGTCGATGCGACGTCGCGGACCCGCGTGCGCCGAGGCCGACCTCTATCCGGCGGTGAAGGCGTTCCTCGAAGGTCTGGGCTACGACGTCAAGGCGGAGGTCCGCGGCTGCGACGTCGTCGCGATACGGGCCGCGGAGCCGCCCGTCATCGTGGAGCTGAAGCTGGCCTTCAGCCTGAGCCTCGTGCTCCAGGGCGTCGATCGGCTCACGATGACGGACCGCGTGTACCTCGCCGTCGGGCGACCCCGCGGCCGGCGCGGTCGCCGCCACTCCGTTCTTCGGCGCGACGTGCGCGACCTGTGTCGCCGGCTCGGCCTCGGGTTGATGACCGTCGCGGCGGGAAGCTCGGCCGCCTGCGTCGAGGTGGTCCTCGATCCCGCTCCATACCGGCCGCGCCGGCGGACAGCCAACCTGACGCGTCTGCTCGGGGAGCACGCGCGGCGGGTCGGCGATCCGAACCGCGGCGGCGTCACCCGCACGCCCATCGTGACCGCCTATCGCCAGGAGGCGCTGCGCTGCGCGATCCTCATCGAGCGCGGCGGGCGCGCGAGCCTGAAGGCCCTGCGCGAGACGGGGCTGGTGCCGAACGCGCCGCGCATTCTCCAGCGCAACGTCTACGGCTGGTTCCGGCGGCTGCAGCGCGCGACCTACGCGCTCACCGACCGCGCCCGCCAGGACATCGGCCGCTTCGCGGCGTCGCGCGCGTTGCCTGAGCTCGCCTCCGGTGCGACGATACAGGACTGAGGAGCCCCAACATGTGGAAGCCGAAGAAGACCGTCGGGCAGATGGTCGAGGAAGCCAAGACGCGGATCGAGAATCTGTCCGTCGAGCAGGTGGAAGCCGAGATCGCGCGCGGCGACGCGCAGGTGGTGGACATCCGGGACGTCCGCGAGCGGCGCAAGGTCGGATTCATTCCGGGCTCGACCCATGTGCCGCGCGGCATGCTCGAGTTCTGGCTCGACCCGACCTCTCACTACTACAGCGGCAAGATCGACCCGACGAAGCGCATCATCGTGTACTGCGCCGGCGGCCAGCGCTCCGCGCTCGCGGCGGACGTGCTCCGCGAGATGGGGTTCCCGAACGTCGCGCACCTCGCGGTCGGCTTCACCGGCTGGGCGTCGGCCGGGCGCGCGGTCGACCGGGAGCCCGAGGGGAAATCCTGACCGCTCGCGGCTGACGGCCCCGCTCAAGCGGTCTCGGGCCGGACACGTTGACGTCCGGCGTGCTGTGACGTAGCGTCCCCCTCAAGCGTCCCCTCAGAGGAAAGGAGCTCTGCCATGAAAGCCGCC
>Ga0209811_10000932_pt1 | contig 10586 bp, 8 predicted proteins | sample Coa_R1_6_FD_187161 | JGI IMG/M metagenome (GOLD analysis project Ga0209811, IMG submission 187161) | Surface soil microbial communities from Centralia Pennsylvania, which are recovering from an underground coalmine fire. - Coalmine... | ecosystem: Environmental > Terrestrial > Soil >...
CGCCTTCTGGGTGCCGACCCGGCACGGCGTGCACTGGCCGCAGCTTTCATCCTCGAAGAATTTCATCAGGTTCAAGGCCGCGCCCTTCACGCTGTCCTGCTCGGACATGATGACGACGGCGGCTGAACCGATGAAGCAGCCGTATTTTTCCAGCGTACCGAAATCGAGCGGGATGTTGTCCATCGTGGCAGGCAAAATGCCGCCGGACGCGCCGCCCGGCAGATAAGCGTGGAAGGTGTGGCCTTCGGCCATGCCGCCGCAATATTCGTCGATCAGTTCCCGCGCGGTGAGGCCCGCGGGCGCGAGCTTGACGCCGGGATTCCTGACGCGGCCGGATACCGAGTAGCTGCGCAGGCCGTGGCGGAAGATCTGCACGTGGCCCGGGCAGTTCATGGGCTTGATGGCGTAGGTGCGCTCATCCGGGGTCTTGGTGAGATACATGTTCTCGCCGAACTTCTCCAGGTGCCCGGACTGGGCCCACAGCTGCGCGTCCATGAGCTCCGGCGCACTGACTTCCTCGTAGCCCGCCGCCCCCTGGCGCTCGCGCATGTAGCTGATCAGGGCCTGGAACACGGTCCAGCCCTTGGGATGCCAGAACACCGCCCCCGGTGCCTCTTCCTGCAGGTGAAAGAGGTCGAGTTCCTTGCCGATGCGGCGGTGGTCGCGCTTCTCGGCCTCCTCCAGCCGCTGCAGGTACTCGTCCAGCTGCTTCTTGTCGGCCCAGGCGGTGCCGTAGATCCGCTGCAGCATCTCGTTACGCGAGTCCCCGCGCCAGTAGGCACCGGCAACCTTGGTCAGCTTGAAGGCCTTGAGCTTGCCCGTGGAAGGCACGTGCGGGCCACGGCACAGGTCCACCCAGCTGCCCTGGCCGTAGAGGCTGATCTCATCCTTGTCCGGGATGGCGGCGATGATCTCCGCCTTGTAGAGCTCGCCCAGGCTGCGGAAGAATTTCACGGCCTCATCGCGCGGCATGACGCGGCGGCTGACGGCCTGGTCCTTTTTGGCAAGCTCGGTCATCTTAGCTTCGATCGCCGTGAGGTCCTCGGGCGTGAAGGGCCGCTCGAAGGCGAAGTCGTAGTAGAAGCCATCCTCGATCACCGGCCCGATCGTCACCTGGGCGGAGGGGAACAGCTCCTTCACCGCCTGCGCGAGCAGGTGCGCGGTGGAGTGGCGGATCACCTCCAGCCCGTCCGGATCCTTGTCCGTGACGATGGCGAGCTGCGCATCGTCTGCGATCACGTAGGAGGTATCCACCAGCCGGCCGTTGACGCGGGCGGCGAGTGCCGCCTTGCGCAGGCCCGCGCCAATGCTGCCCGCCACCTCGTCCACCGTCACCGGGTGATCGAAGGGGCGCTGGCTGCCATCGGGCAATGTGACAACGGGCATAGGACCAACCTTCCGGGCATTCCCCCAAAAAGCGCAGGCGGCGCGAGCGCTGTAAAAAAAGGGCGCCGCGGGGTTGCCGCGAGCGCCCTTTTCTTTCAACTGGTAGGCGCGAGTGGGATCGAACCACCGACCACCACCATGTCAAGGTGATGCTCTACCACTGAGCTACGCGCCTGCGTTTAAGCCATCAGCACAGCAAGGGGGCGCGAACGATACAAGAGCAGGCCTCTGCGCGCAAGCTAATCCGATAATTTCCAAGCACTTACGTTTGGGTCAGCGGCGCCGGGAACCCCAGTTCCAGCTGCTTCAGGCGCTCGATCTCATCGCGCAGCCGCGCGGCGTCCTCGAACTCAAGATTGCGCGCCTTTTTGAACATCTCCCCTTCCAGGCGCTTGATCTGCTTCACCAGCGCCTCGGGCTTCAAGTCCGCCGCCGTGAGTGCCTTGCCGCGCCGGCCCCGTTCCCCGGGCACGGGCGCTTCCGAGCGGGCCCCTTCCATGATGTCCATCACCGCCTTGGTGATGCCGCGCGGGGTGATGCCGTGCTCGAGGTTGTAGGCGACCTGGCGCTTGCGCCGGCGGTCGGTCTCCTCGATCGCACGCTGCATGGAGCCGGTCATGCGGTCGGCGTACATGATGGCCCGGCCGTTGATGTGGCGCGCCGCGCGGCCGATGGTCTGGATGAGGGAGTTGTCCGAGCGCAGGAACCCTTCCTTGTCCGCGTCCAGGATCGCGACCAGGGCAACTTCGGGCATGTCCAGGCCCTCGCGCAGGAGATTGATGCCGACCAGCACGTCGAATTTCCCCAGTCTTAAGTCGCGGATGATCTCGGTGCGCTCCACCGTCTCGATGTCCGCGTGCAGGTAGCGAACCCGCACCCCGTGTTCGTTCAGGTATTCGGTGAGGTCCTCGGCCATGCGCTTGGTGAGGGTGGTGATGAGCACGCGCTCACCGGCCTGCACGCACTTCTTGATCTCCGACAGCACGTCATCGACCTGGCTTGCCACCGGTCGCACTTCCACCTCCGGATCCACCAGCCCGGTCGGCCGCACCAGTTGCTCGACGAGCTGGGAGCTGTGCGCGGACTCGTACTTCCCCGGGGTGGCGGAGACGAAGATCATCTGCGGCGCGAGCTGCTCCCACTCCTCGAACCGCAGCGGGCGGTTGTCGAGCGCCGAGGGCAGCCGGAACCCGTACTCCACCAGCACTTCCTTGCGCGAGCGGTCGCCCTTGTACATGGCGCCCAGCTGCGGCAGCGTCTGGTGGCTTTCATCCACGAACAGCAGCGCGTTCTTGGGCAGGTAGTCGAACAGGCACGGCGGTGGCTCCCCGGGCGCACGCCCCGAGAGGTAGCGCGAGTAGTTCTCGATGCCGGCGCAGTAGCCGACCTCCTTGATCATCTCCATGTCGAACATCGTGCGCTGCTCCAGGCGCTGCGCCTCCACGAGTTTTCCAGCCTCGCGCAGTTCCTTCAGCCGCTCGCGCAGGTCGTCGCGGATCTGGTCCACCGCGCCGATGAGCCGCTCCCGCGGTGTCACATAATGCGTACCCGGATAGACGGTGAAGCGCGGCACCTTGCGGTTGATCGCCCCCGTCAGGGGATCAAACAGCGTGATCGAGTCGATGCTGTCATCGAACAGCTCCACGCGCACCGCTTCGCGCTCGGACTCGGCCGGGAAGATATCGATGACATCCCCGCGCACCCGGTAGGTTCCCTGGGTGAGGTCGAGTTCATTGCGCGTGTACTGCATGTCCGCCAGGCGCCGCAGCAGCGCGCGCTGATCGATGCGATCACCGCGCTTCAAGTGCAGCACCATGGCCAGGTACGCCTGCGGGTCGCCCAGGCCGTAGATCGAGGACACGGTCGCGACGATGATCGAGTCGGAACGCTCAAGCAGCGCCTTGGTGGCCGAGAGGCGCATTTGCTCGATGTGCTCATTCACCGAGGAGTCCTTCTCGATGTAGGTGTCCGAGGAGGGAACGTAGGCCTCCGGCTGGTAGTAGTCGTAGTAGGAGACGAAGTACTCGACCGCGTTGTGCGGGAAGAACTCGCGGAACTCCCCGTACAGCTGCGCGGCGAGGGTCTTGTTGTGGGCGAGCACCATGGTGGGGCGCTGCACCCGCTGGATGACACCGGCCGCTGAGTATGTCTTACCGCTTCCCGTCACTCCGAGCAGGGTCTGGTGCGCCAGGCCCTCCTCGATCCCCTCGACCAGCTTGTCGATCGCCTGGGGCTGATCGCCGGCGGGGGAGAAATCGGCTACCAGCTCAAAAGGTCGCGAATCCATGCGGGATCAGGCTGCTCTGTATAAGGTGGTGGTACGCGTGCCGCGTGGCCGCGGCAGGCGTAATCTCTTAATATAGTCGCGCCGCCGGATTTGAAGCGAACGGCAGGAAATAAAATATGACGGTCCCCGTGTCCCGGCGCGTCCAGCGCGTCAAGCCCTCCCCCACGCTCGCGGTCACCGCCCGGGCCGCGCGCCTGAAAAAGGAAGGCAAGGACATCATCGGCCTGGGCGCCGGTGAGCCGGACTTCGACACCCCGGCGCATATCGCGCACGCGGGTATCGAGGCCATCCGGGGCGGGTTCACGCGCTACACGAACGTCGATGGCATCGATGAGCTCAAAGACGCCATCATCGCCAAATTCAAGCGCGACAACGCCCTCACCTACGAGCGCTCGCAGATCCTGGTGTCCTCCGGCGCCAAGCAAACCATCTACAACCTGTGCATGGCGCTGCTGGATCCGGGCGATGAGGCGGTGATCCCGGCGCCCTACTGGGTCTCCTACCCCGACATGGTGCTGCTCGCCGACGGCCTGCCGGTGATGCCGTTTGCCGGCATGGCGCAGGGCTACAAGATCACCCCGCGGCAGCTGCAAGCGGCGATTACTCCCAAGACCCGCCTGCTGCTCCTCAACAGTCCCTGCAATCCGACCGGCGCGGCCTACACGCGCGCGGAACTGAAGGCCTTAGGGGAAGTGCTGCTCGAGCATCCGCGCATCGTCATCGGCACCGATGACATGTACGAGAAGATCTACTGGGAGCCGGAGGCGTTCTGCAGCCTGGTCACCGCGGTGCCGGAACTGTACCCGCGTACCGTGACCATCAACGGCGTTTCCAAGGCGTATGCCATGACCGGCTGGCGCATCGGCTACTGCGGCGGACCGAAGGAGCTCATCCACGCGATGGGCACCATCCAGGGGCAGTCGACGTCCAATGCCTCGAGCATCTCCCAGAAGGCCGCGACCGTGGCCCTGAACGCCGACCAGGCGTGCGTCGGCACCATGAATACTGCGTTCAAGGAGCGCCGCGACTTCGTCGTGCGCGCGCTCAACAACCTCCCCGGGGTGAGCTGCCTGCCCGGCGCCGGCACGTTCTATGCCTTCGCGGAAGTCTCGCGCGCCATGGCGGCGCTGGGCTGCCGTGACGACAATGAGTTCGCGGAACTGCTGATTAATGAGGCGGGCGTCGCCGTGGTGCCCGGCTCAGGCTTTGGGGCGCCCGGGCACATGCGCCTGTCGTTTGCCTGCAGCATGGAGACCCTGGAAAAGGCGCTCGCGCGCATCGCGCGCCTGCTGACCGAGCGCATCGCCGCCTAGCGGCCGCGTGGCTCCGGGCGATGGCCTGGTCGCTGCTCGCCGATGCGCTGGTCACGCTGCACTTCGCCTTCGTGGCGTTCGTGGTGCTGGGCGGCTTGCTCGCATGGCGCTGGCCGCGGATCGCCCTGCTGCATCTGCCGGCCCTCGCCTGGGGTATCTGGGTCGAGCTCACCTCGCGGGTCTGTCCGCTGACGCCGCTCGAGAATCACTGGCGCGCCCTGGGAGGCGAGGCGGGGTACTCCGGTGGGTTCCTCGCCCACTACCTCGGCGCCCTGCTCTACCCGGTGGGTCTGACGGCACACATCCAGATGCTGCTCGCCACGGCACTGATCGCAGTAAATCTCCTCGCCTATGCGGGCTTGTTGCTGCGTCACCGGCGCCGTCGAGATTAAGGGCAGCGCTCACCTTGCCCTGACGATGAACGCCACGACCCTCACGCTTCACACCAGCCACCTGGCGATGCTGGCCCCGCCCAAGCAGGTCACGGACGTCATCCTCTCCGCGACGCGCGCGTGAAGCGGGCTGCTCCGTAGCCAGTACTGTTGTAGGCGAAGGCCCCGGCCGGCGTACACTTGCCGGGAACGCCGCAGCGGTTCTGCGGCGCCGGGGCCGTCCTGATGCACAACTCACCGGTGCCCGCCGAGGCCCTTTCCCGGGAGGTTCCCGCGCGGAATCTCCTTGGCCGTATCCTGCTTCACATCCTGTCACTCGGGTGTGCGGCGGGCGCCTTCGTGGCCTACCAGCACTTCAAGCTCAACGGCCAGTCGACCGCGGCGACCGTGAGCCTGGTGGCCGCCGCGGTGCTCGCCTTCTCACCGGTCCGGGCGCTGCTGGGGGAATTCTTCCGCCTTGAGGGCAAGATGCTGCACGCAGCCCACGGGCTGGGCGCGCTCGGCCTGGTGGGCCTCGCCGCAGGCGGAGTGGTCTCCGGCACGCCGCTGCTGAATCACGCCGCGATGGCACCGTTTGCGATCATGGGCGCCGCGCAGGCGATCATGCATCAGGACCATCCGCGCAACGCGCAGCAGGCCGCGGCGCTGCGCAACTTTGCGACCAGCCTGCCCGAGGTCGCGCAGTTCACGCAGGGCAGTCTCACCGATCCGGCCAATGCCGCGCGGGCCGTCAAAGTGCTGACGGACCTGATCGGGAAGGCAGAGGTCCTCGGCGAGACCGAGCTGCAGGCCGACCCGAAGTTCCAGAGTGCGCTGGCACAGGCCACGGCGCACACGGGACTTACCCTCGGGCTCGACAGCATCGATCAGGTGATCGACAAGCTGGCAAAGAATCCGTCCGCGGCCGCGGCCGTACCCGAGCTGCGACGCCGGCTGGCCAAGGCACGTGCCCTGGCGAAGGCGGACGCAGCGCACCGCTCCCAGAAACCGCTTCCTTGACTCGGGCGCGGGCCATACCGGAGAATCCGCGCCCTTCGAGCATCCGCCTGTTCCCCGGTAGCTCAGCGGTAGAGCGTCGGACTGTTAATCCGTTGGTCGTTGGTTCGATTCCAACCCGGGGAGCCATCAGATCAATAACTTACCCTCGTTATCTCCAGTCCAGCTGAACCGTTTGTCCGGGATTTGTCCGGTCGGTTAGTGCCGCGGCCAGCAGCCGAGGCATCAGCCTCTGTTTCTGCAGCTCAGTTCGCTTTTTTGCAGTTCAGGTCTGCGCATCCTCCCGAACATGACGCGGTTGATCAGCTGCTGCACGGTTGTCGGTGCTCTCCTGTTAATCGCAGGGTGCGTAATTGCGCGCGACGTGCAGTTGTATCCCGACAATGCGGCGGCGCATGCTCTTGGACCCCTGCACGCGAGAATCGTCGGTCACGGCAATTTGAATGGAACGGCCACGATGGGCCTGCGGGGATTCGCGTTCGATGGCCGCTCCGTGTTTACCGAGTACTCCGACACGCTGCACACCGCACCGCAGGTGCTCGAGCCGTTAACATCACGGCCGCTCCAAGCGTTGGTTAGTCGTCATGTAAGGGATCTGTGCGTGACCAATCGGACCAATAATCGCGTCCACAAAGCTGCGAGCGGAAAGCCAATAGCAATGCCACCAACCAAATAAGCCACGGCTGTCGGCTGGTTTATTGTTCACTGAGCAATATGACACTTTGCGCCCGCGGGCAGCGCGGAGAGACTATTGGTCCGAAGCAATCTGTCAACCGTAAAAACCACTATTGTGTTGACGGTCACAAAGCGATGGCCCGACTGTGAACTGCGGCACGCGTCCAGCGCCCGATTAGGCGGTACTGTTAGAAGGTGAACAAACGACCTACTACCACCGATCACTCCAAGGGCGAAGGTCGCCAAGGCTCGGATCCGTATAACAATGCATTCGCCACCTCGTGGCCAGCAAACAGCACGACAGGCCCGCCCCAGGACGAGACCGTCAGGGTCGCAACTATACCTCCGGAGTCGCACTCAGCCAGCGAGCTGTCGTTGCAGATCGCGGGCCTGCGGGTGGAACTCGCGCGCCTACTGGCGGAGCTCGAGAATCTGGGGCGACGCAGCCTCAACCCGGGCGACCTCTACGCCGTGCGAATGCGCGTGCAGATTCGCGATGCCTCGCGGACCTTGGAAGAGGCAGTGGCCCATCTGATGCCGCTCGAGGACCATCCGACCAGATAGCGTCGGGCGGCTCGCTTGTGCGGCCTCACGGTAGGTTCTCGCCTCCCTCCCGAGACGGCCTCGGCGCTCTCGCGCGCCGGGTCCAGGATCGGGGCGCACGAAGTGCGCGGCTGCGGATGCACGCGGACAACCGCAGTTGGACCGGTCGTCTCTGATTACGCAAAGCGGACAGTCGCAAGCGGCAGCAAGGGGTCAGGAGCAGTCATGCCGCTCGGGTTGTCACTCGACCCGTGCAAAGTCAGCTGCGCTTCTCCCGTCAGTCGGGGAGCACGCAACGGAAGTGCACGCTTCCGACCGCGGGGTACCCAAACGATTCGGCTTCGTGTGGCTGTCGATGATGCTCATCTTATGACCGAAGGAACTGCAATAGTCGGTTGCTGAGACGTTAGAGGCCTGAGAGTGTTACGGCAGGGTGTGTCGCGGCAGGTCAATCGTGAACACACAGCCTGAGCCCGCGATGTCCCGGACCCCGAGCACTCCATTGTTCGCCTCGACGCTGCGCCGACAGATTGAGAGTCCAAGTCCCAAGCCGGACCTGTTCTCGCCGCGCTGCTTGAACGGCAGGAACAGGTTGTCCGCCCCAAGCGGAAGGCCGCCACAATGATCCTCTACCTCGATCCGGATTCGATCCCCGACAGCGTAAGCACTCAATAGGACTTCGGTATTGGGTAGTGTGAACTTAAAACCGTTTTGAAGCAGGTTCCCAACTGCGGACAGGAGCATTTCTCGGTCGATATCGAGCGCAAGTCGCGAGTCAACATCACCGGCTGCAAAGATGCACCCTCGCGAGTGCGACTCGAGGGAGGCAGATATTTTTACATCGGAAATGAAATCGGCGAGCGACACTAGTTGGCGTCGAGGAAGCATCCCCGCTGCCACGCGCACATCGGCCAGGGAACGATCTATGAGACTCCGCATCCCAATGAGGGAGCGATCCAGCACGGCTCCCGTAGCGCCTGTCGCCCCGACGTTGCCTGCTTTGATGGCTGTAACGGCAAGAGTCGCTACGTGGAGGTGGTTTCTCAGCTCGTGCGCGAGAAATCCTAGCCGTTCGTTCAAGGCCTTTACACCGGTGTTCTCCACCAGAGAATTTCGCTGAAAAGCGTATTCGCTCACCGCATCGGCGATACCGTTGTCGAGACAGCGGTTGAGAGTTCGAAACTCGTCTATCTCGATCGGAGCGCTCTGTTCAAATGCGAGATCTGTTATTGCTTGACAGAGATCACCATAGTCGTGAACAACCTGCTCAACTGTGAACCCCTGAAGTGATAGCTCTCTCCCATGCAACGCCGCAGTCGCACCTATCTCGGACATTGCCGGCCCGCCTCCCGCGGGGCCTGAAACTTTGCGACTACGCAGCGGCTCTGAGGTTTGCTCGACCAGGAGCGTCTTGATTAGCTGATCCAGGAAAGCAGGTATTCCATGCGTCAGCTCCGCATCAGTAAACTTGGGGGCCAGTCGCTTGGCAACCTTGAGTCGACACCGTTCGACGAGGGCATCTCGGTTGGTCGTAAGGAATTCGTGCAGCACTGGTGTAGGTTGAGCTTGCCCCTATCGCCGCTCTGTGCGGTTCCGGACATAGCGCCACCGTAATCACGCGTTCGGGCCATCTCGGAGACCTCGTCGGCTGTCGGCGCACCACCATGAGCTTCTTCGTGTTCGATGGAATCCGCCGCTCGACCAGCCCGCATTTTTGGTGCGATTACCTAGAATTGCGTATACAGCATCGAGCGGCACGCGGAACTGGATTTACAGCCACAACTACCGGCAGCAGCATCGCGCCATGCGGCTCGACCTCACCGACTACGAACTCGAAACCGTAGCCCGTGCCTGCCGGGCCCCAGCGCACCGCGAGCGGGAAAGCGCCGAGACAATCAGCGACCCTTCCCTGCGCGGGCCGGCAGTTCTGATCCCGCTGCCGGCACGAACCGGCAGCGGGACCAGCCAGTCGGAGAGCGCAGTTTTTTACTTGCTCTGGGCCTGAACGAGCGGCGTCTTCGAGCTGAGCTGCAGATCGACCATCATCTGGATGCGACGATCCAGCTGGGCCCACGTCGCGCCCTTCTTGCCGCCGATAGCCTTTGAGACGATCGGGAGGTACTTGGCGCGCAGTTGCGTCACGGCCACATCCACGTCCAGCCAATCCTTCATGAGCGAGGCGGCCTTCTCATCAGTCAGCGTGCCGAAATGATCGGCGTAGTCCTGGAAGGTGGCGTATTGCTTGTCCTTGATCTTCCGGAGCTCCGTGGAGTACTGATCGTAGATGGGCCAGAACTTGGTCGCGTCCGTATCCGTGAGCGTCAGGTTCTGCGCCAGCATCTGCTTCTTCTGCGAACGGATGTCCCTGCGCAACAAGTCGATGTCTTGCGAACTGATGACATGCTGATCCTTGTCGGCGGCGGGTGCTGGTGCCGCCGCCGTCTGCGCCCCTGCCGTGGCCGAGCATGCCAACAGGGCGGCTGCCACCATCATCGCTACAAACCTATTCGTCATCATGTTCTCCTTGGTTTAAAAGATTCCGCTCCCCGACACTAGTCTTGCGGGCAGTCGTTGCGCTCAGGCGCGCGAACGCCCTAGCAGGCTGCCCAAGATCAGGCCGCGTAGCATACCTGTTCTTAACGGGCCGAATGCGGTCAGAACGGGATCCACACGCGCCCCTTATCGGGGCGGGCGGGCTGCCAGTTTCGGGCGGCGCGCCAGCAGTCGCGGGGCGGTCTGCTGCCCGGTCGGGCTGTCGCTCGCGGGCACCGATACGACGCTCGGGAAAACGATTGATGCAAGCACCTGGGCTTTCTATCTCAAGAGGATGGCAAGGTGGTTGGCCACGTCCATCGTCTTGTATAGGCCGAATGCCCCCGATTACTCACGACAGACCGTCGCCCACGCACCAATGTCCAGCGAAGCGGTCAAGCTGGCCAAATCGCGCCAGGGCGCCGGCAACGCGGCGCTCGCCGCGGCCGGACAACCAGCGGG
>Ga0209811_10000934_pt1 | contig 10572 bp, 10 predicted proteins | sample Coa_R1_6_FD_187161 | JGI IMG/M metagenome (GOLD analysis project Ga0209811, IMG submission 187161) | Surface soil microbial communities from Centralia Pennsylvania, which are recovering from an underground coalmine fire. - Coalmine... | ecosystem: Environmental > Terrestrial > Soil >...
CGAGGATCACCGTCGAGGTCTCTTTCTTCGCCTGGGTGTAGTAGTCGCCCTTGAACGGCTGGACGACCGCGGCACGCGCGACTTCGTCGAGCTCGAGCACGCGGTAGCTCTCGCCGAGGTGGAGGTAGACCGCGCCCTCGTGGACGGTCGAGAAGGCCCGTGCCTCCTCGACGATTCCGAGCACGGTGCCGCTGGAGGCTTCGACCACGGTGAACGACTCGGGGCCTGTCGACCGCAGCGCCACGCGCGCCGCAGGGTAGTCCCTGCCCGCCCAGACGTAGCCGGCCGGCGTGTGCCTCAGCTCGGGGAGCGCCGCGGCCCGCTCGAGCGCCGCGTCGCCGAGCACCTCGCGGTCACGATCGTCCAGCGGTGCCTCGAACGCGGCCGCGCGGACGTGGCCGTCGAGCACCCGCGGGTTCTCGTGGTCGAGGATCGCCGCCTCGACACGGCGGCCGAGCAGCGTGCGCGGCTCGCGCATGAAGTACTGGTCGAGCGCATCCTCGCTCGCGACCAGCACGGCAAGGCCGTGTCCGCGGCGGCCGGCGCGGCCCCACTGCTGGCGCAGTGACGCGACCGTGCCCGGAAAGCCGACCGAGATCACGCAGTCGAGCAGGCCGACGTCGATCCCGAGCTCGAGCGCGTTCGTCGCCGAGACTCCTAGCAGGTCGCCCTCGAGCAGCCGCCGCTCGATCTCGCGCCGCTGCGCGGGGGTGTAGCCGGCGCGGTAGGGCGAGAGGCGCGAGTCGTCACCGAGCCGGTCGGCCGTGAAGCGGTGGATCAGCTCGGCCGCGCGGCGGCTCTTCGCGAAGCAGAGCGTGCGCAGCCCGCGCTCGACGAGATCGGCCATCAGCTTCGAGGCCTCGCCGAGGGCGCTGGCGCGCAGACCGAGCTCCTCGTCGGTAAGCGGCGGGTTCCAGAGCGCGACCGTCCGCTCGGCCCGCGGCGCGGCGTCGTCCCCGATCACGGTCGTCTCCACCCCGAGGAGCCGGAGGCCGAGCTCGCCGGGGTTCGCGATCGTGGCCGAGGCCAGGAGGAACTGCGGCTCGGCGCCGTAGACGCGCGCGAGCCGTCGCAGCCGCCGCAGCACGTTCGCGACGTGCGAGCCGAAGACCCCGCGGTAGACGTGCGCCTCGTCGACGATCACGTACGCCAGGTTCGAGAGCACGTCGCCCCAGCGGTCGTGGTGCGGCAGTACGCCGACGTGGAGCATGTCCGGGTTGGAGAGGATCAGGTTCGCCCACTTGCGCACCTGCCAGCGGCGGTCGGCGGCGGTGTCTCCGTCGTAGATGGCGGCGCGCAGCTTGGGCAGCTTGAACGTGCTGAGCGCGCGTAACTGGTCCTGAGCCAGCGCCTTCGTCGGGTAGAGGTAGAGCGCGCGCAGCTTGGGCTCGCGCGCGAGTGCGTCGAGCACCGGCAAGTTGAACGCAAGCGTCTTGCCGGACGCGGTGCCGGTCGTGACGACGAAGTGCTCGCCGCGCGCCGCCGCCTCCCACGCCTCGGCCTGGTGTCCGTAGAGCGAGTCGACACCCTGCGCCGCCAGCGCCTCGCGCACCCGGGGGTGCAGCGCTTCCGGCAGCGGCGCCAGTCGCGCGTCACGCGCGGGCACGACCTCGAGGTGCGCGAGCTCCTCGCCCTGGAGCAGCTCGTCCCAGGCAGCGACGACGGTCATCGGCGCGCCCGCAGCGCGACCACGTGCGGGTAGTCGCGGCCCTCGGGCTCCTCGAAGCGCTCCAGCGCGAACCCGGAATCCAGGAAGGCCTGGAGGAAGAGCCCCAGCGGCAGGTGCACGGCACCTACCTTCGCCCGCAACCCCTCGTCCCAGATCCCCGGCGCCTTCGTCCGGAACGAGGTGTCGCGATAGCCGGGGTGCAGCTCGGGCACCTCGCGGCCGTGCACGAACGCGTGGTGCCCGACGAAGCACGGGTGGACGCCGAGGTAGACGAAGCAGCCGCCGGGCCTAAGGACCCGCGCGACCTCTCGCGTGACCCCGGCGAAGTCGGCGACGTCGGTGTGCGTGAACATCGAGACCGCCGCGTCGAAGCTCGCCTCCTCGAACGGGAGCTCCGCTGCATCCGCCTCGACGACGTCGATCCCGCGAGCGCGCGCGAGCTCAAGCTGGGCCGCCGAGACGTCGACCCCGGTCACGCTCCAGCCGTGCTCGGCGAGCTCCGCCGCGTGCGCGCCTCCCCCGCAGCCGACGTCGAGCAGCCGTCCCGGCCCGCCACCGAGCAGCCGGAGCACGATCGCCCGCGCCGACGCGCCCAGCTCGCTCGTCGCGAACTCGGCGTCGTACCAGTCGGCGACCTCGTCGTAGCGTGCTTGGGCCATCGAGGCGATGCTAGCCTCAGCCCACCGGGGTGCCCTCAGGGGCTGAGATCACACCCGTTGAACCTGATCCGGTTCGCACCGGCGAAGGGAGACGATGGTTCCGAAGTGCTTGACGATTGCGGGGTCCGACTCCGGCGGAGGCGCCGGCGTCCAGGCCGACCTGAAGGCGTTCGCGGCCGCGGGCTGCTTCGGCATGAGCGCAATCGTCGCCCTGACCGCGCAGAACACGACCGGCGTCACGGCGGTGCTCGAGGTGCCGCCGGCGTTCGTTCGCTCGCAGCTCGAGGCGGTCCTCGGCGACATCGGGGTGGACGCGGCGAAGACCGGGATGCTCTTTTCACGGCCGGTGATCGAGACCGTTGCCGACGTCCTGGTCGACTACCCGCTGCCGCTGGTGGTCGACCCGGTGATGGTCGCGAGCTCGGGAGCGCGGCTGCTCGAGGAGGACGCCGTCGAGACGCTGGTCGCGCGGCTCTTCCCGCTCGCGACGGTGGTGACGCCGAACCTCGCCGAGGCCGAGGCGCTGGTCGGCGCGGGCCCGAAGCGCGTGCTCGCCGCGCGGCTGGTCGAGCTCGGAGCGCAGGCGGCGATCGTGACCGGCGGGCACGGCGAGCCCGTCGACCACCTGTTCGACGGCGAGCAGCACGTGGAGATCCCGGTCGAGCGGGTCGAGAGCGGCGCGACCCACGGCGCCGGTTGCACGCACTCCGCCACGCTCGCGGCGCTGCTCGCGCGAGGGCTGTCGCTCGAGGACGCTGCGCGCGGCGCGGCCGAGGCGGCCTCCCGCGCGGTGGCGCAGGGCTTGGCGGACATCGGCAAGGGCGAGGGGCCGGTGGATGTGCTCGGCCTGCGTGGAGCCGCATGAGCGCGGGCTCCGACCTCGCGGCGATCCGTGAGCGCAAGCCGCTCGTCCACCAGATCACGAACTACGTCGTCATGAACGAGACCGCCAACGCGACGCTCGCGATCGGCGCGCTGCCGGTGATGGCGCACGCCCCGCAGGAGGTCGAGGAGATGGCCTCTGCGGCCTCAGCGCTCGTGCTCAACATCGGCACGCTCTCCGACGAGTGGATCGAGGCGATGATCGCCGCCGGCCTTGCAGCAAACGCGGCGGGAGTGCCGGTCGTGCTCGACCCGGTGGGGGCGGGGGCGACCGAGTACCGCACCGACACCTGCCGGCGGCTGCTCGACGTGCTCGAGCTGGCCGTTGTCCGGGGCAACTCCGCCGAGGTCGCGACCCTCGCCGGCCGCCCGGCCGAGATCCGGGGCGTGGAGGCGATCGGCGCGAATGGCGGACCCGACCTGGCGCGCGAGGCGGCGAGGTCGCTCGGCTGCGTCGTCGCCGTCACCGGGCCGGTCGACCACGTCTCCGACGGCGAGACCGTCAACTCGGTCGCCAACGGGCACGAGCTGATGGCCACTGTCACAGGCACCGGCTGCATGTCGACCGCGATCACGGGCTGCTTCCTCGGTGTCCAGCCGCACGCCCTGACTGCGGCCACCGGCGCCCTGGTCGCCTTCGGTGTCGCCGGCGAGGACGCGGCCGAGAGCGCGAAGGGCCCAGGATCGTTCCACGTCGCCCTCTACGACGCGCTCTACGCGCTCGACCCGGAAACGCTCGACTCGCGCGCGCGGTGAGGCTGCACGCGATCGTCGAGGACGCGGAGAGCGGCCGCGCCGCCGTCGAGAACGGCGCGACCGTCGTCCAGCTGCGGCGCAAAGGCGCGTCGACAGCCGAGCTGGTCGAGGCCGGCCGCGACTTCCTGCTCTTGGGCGCGACCTTCATCGTCAACGACGACGTCGAGGCGGCGCTCCGGCTCGGCGCGGACGGGGTCCACCTCGGGCGGGACGACGGAGGCGCGGACCGCGCGGTCGCCGAAGGGCTGCTGCTCGGACACTCGGCTGCCTCGGCCGAGGAGGCGCTGGCCGGAGAGGAGCTGCGCGCGGCGTACATCGGTGCCGGCCCGGTATGGGCGACTCCCTCGAAGCAGGACGCCGACCCGCCGATCGGGCTCGGCGGCCTGGCCGAGATTTGCCGCGCGGTCTCGGTGCCTGTGGTCGCGATCGGCGGCGTCGACGCGACGAATGCGGCCGATTGCATCAAGGCCGGCGCCGCGGGGGTGGCCGTGATCCGCGCCGCCCGCGACGGGCGGGCGCTCCTGGCGGCGATCGATGCGGCTCTCTGAGCTCGGCGAGCTCGGACTGCTGGCCGAGCTCGAGCGGCGGGGTCTCGCGCGCGGGATCGAGCACGATGCCGCAGAGCTGGGCGACGGGCTCGTGGTCACGCAGGACGCGCTGGTCGAGGACGTTCACTTCCGGCTCGACTGGACGACCCACAGGGAGCTCGGCTTCCGCGCCGCGGCGGTCAACCTGAGCGACCTCGCCGCGGCGGGCGCCGAGCCCATTGCGTTGCTGGTCACGCTGGCCGCGCCAGCCGAGACCGAGCTCGACGACGTGCTCGAGCTCTACGCGGGCCTGAACGAGCCCGGCGTACCGATCGCCGGCGGCGACACGACGAGCGCGCCCCAGCTGACGCTCGCCGTCACGGCGGTCGGCCGCTCCCAACGGGTGCCTGGCCGCGCAGGCGCAAGACCGGGAGACCTCGTAGTCGTGACCGGCCCGCTCGGCGCGGCGGGTGCCGCCTTCCGTGAGCAGCGGCACGCTCGACCGCCGGTTCGCCTGGAAGAGGGGCGCCGCCTCGCGAAAGCGGCACACGCGCTCACGGACATCTCGGACGGGCTCGGGGTTGACGCGCAGCACGTTGCCACCCGCTCGGGCTGCCGGATCGAGCTCGACCTCGAGCACGTTCCGCTCGCCCCGGACGCGACGGTCGACGACGTCGGCTTCGGCGAGGACTACGAGCTGCTGGCCGCCACGCCGGATCCGTTGGGATTCGCCGTGGTCGGCCGCTGCGTCGAAGGCGAAGGCGTCGAAATCCGGCTTCGCGGTGCGCCCGTAGCCCTGGCAGGGTGGGAGCACTTCGGCGCGCGGGGGGCCCGCGACTTGCGCTGATCTGCGCGAGCAGCCACTCTAGCCCGGGGAACTAGTGCTGGCCTTCATCGTCAGGCGGCTGAGTTGGGCGATCGTGCTCACCTTCGTGGTGACGCTGGTGACGTTCGTCGTCTTTTTCGTCCTGCCGAAACACTTCACCAACGGTCGCCGGAACGAGCGCGGCACCGACATCCTGACGCCGTTCGACGCCCGCGGCACCGTGCCCGTTGCCTACCTGAGCTTCCTCGGCCACGTCGCGCTGCACGCCGACCTTGGCAACTCACGGGCCTCGGGCGAGCCGGCGACCACCGTGATCGCCCGGGCGCTGCCGGTGACGGCGTCGCTCGTGATCGGCGGGATGATCCTCTGGCTGCTGATGGCCTTCCCGATCGGGATCCTGGCGGCGCTGCGCCCGCGATCGCTGATCGACAAAGGAGCGATGGCGTTCGTGCTCATTGGCGCAGCCTGCCACCCGCTCTGGCTGAGCCTGCTCTTCTCGTACACCTTCGGCGCCCGGCTGCACTGGTTCCCGATCGCGGGCTACTGCGACTTCAGCCACGTCAAGGACAGCTCGAACGGCTGCTTCGGCCCCCGCTACTGGGCGTACCACATGACGCTCCCGTGGATCACCTACGGGATCATCTTCGCGGCGCTCTACGCCCGGATGATCCGGGCGAGCCTGCTCGAGACGCTGGACGAGGACTACATCCGCACCGCCCGGGCGAAGGGCGCGAGCACCTCGCGGATCGTGCGAAAGCACGCCCTGCGGAACGCGATGCTGCCGATCATCACCATGCTGGGGATGGACGTCGGCGTCGCCTTCGCCGGCGCGCTCTTCATCGAGCAGATCTACGACCTGCCCGGGATGGGACGGCTGTTCGTCAACGCGATCGGGTCCGGCGACACGGCGGTGATCATGGGGATCGCGCTCGTCGTCAGCTTCGCGGTCGTGGTCGCGAACCTCGTGGTCGACATCCTCTACTCGATCGCCGACCCGCGGATCCGGATGAGCTCGGCCGGCGGGACGATCCGCCTTTCCCGTCGCGGCTCGCGGGCCCTGCGGCGGTCCACGCAGCCGCGCGTCAGCGAGCAGACGACGTCGTGAGCCAGGCGCTCCAGGCCTGCTCGTAGTACGAGCGCGGCCTGGCCCCGACCACGGTCTCGCGGGGCTCGCCGTCCTCGAACAGGATCGCCGTCGGGATCGAGAGCACCTCGTAGCGCGAGGCGGTCTGCAGGTTCTGGTCGATGTCGAGCTTCACGAACTTGACGCTGCCGTGGTCCGCCGCGAGCGCTGTGAGGACCGGCTCGACCGCATGGCACGGGCCGCACCAGGGCGCCCAGAAGTCGACCACGACGGGCGTCTCGGCCTGCAGGACCTCAGCGTCGAAGCTCGCATCGGTGACGTCGACCACGGTCGCAGGCTACAGGCGGCCCACCAGCGCGCGGAGCCGGAGCACCGGCACTTTCCAGATCGCCTCGAGCACGATCGACCGGCTCATCTTCGAGCCGCCGTGCTCGCGGTCGACGAACTCGATCGGCACTTCGACCACGCGGAACCCGGCGCGCAGCGCTCGATAGGTCGTCTCGATCTGGAAGGCGTAGCCGCGCGAGTCGATCGCGTCGAGGTCGAGGGTCTCGAGCACCTCGCGCCGGAAGCACTTGAAGCCGCCGGTCAGATCGCGCACGCCGACGCCGAGCACGACGCGCGCGTAGAGCGAGCCGCCGGCCGAGACAAACCGGCGGACGAGGCCCCAGCTGCCGATCGAACCGCCGTCGACATAGCGCGATCCGAGCACCAGGTCGGCGTCGTGTGCCGCCTCGATCAGCCGCGGCACGTCGTTCGGGTCGTGCGAGAAGTCGGCGTCCATCTCCAGCACCAGCTCTGCCTCCGGGTCCTCGAGCACGTTCCTGAAGCCGGCGAGGTAGGCGGGCCCGAGGCCTTCCTTGTGCCCACGGTGGAGCACCGCGACGTGGCCGTTCCGTGCGGCGAGCTCGTCGGCCAGCCGGCCCGTGCCGTCGGGCGAATTGTCGTCGATCACGAGCACCGAGACGCCCTTGCCCGCGAGCGCGTCGACCATGCGCTCGAGGTTCTCGCGCTCGTTGTAGGTGGGCAGGCAGACGACCGCCTTCACGCCCCTATGATCGCTGTGCGTGGCCAAGACCAAGTCACTTCCCCGCAACGCGGAGATCGCCGAGCAGCTGGAGCTGCTCGCCGACCTGCTCGAGATCGAGGGTCAGGCGTCGTTCCGGGTGATCGCCTACCGCCGCGCCGCCTCGCGTGTGCGCGAGACGGGGACGCCGGTCGCGCAGCTGGCGCTGGACGGGACGGCGAAGGAGCTGCCCGGAATCGGCGCGACGATCCAGGACAAGATCGTCCAGATCGTCGACACGGGCGAGATCGAGGCGCTGTCGAAGCGCCGCAAGACGATCCCGCCAGAGGTGGTCGAGTTCCTGCACATCCCGGGGATGGGTCCGAAGACGGTCCGGAAGATCTGGCAGGAGCTCGGCGTCACGACGCTCGCCGAGCTGAAGGAGGCGGCGCGCGCCCAGCGGTTGCGGACGCTGCCGGGGCTCGGCGCCAAGACCGAGGAGGCCGTGCTCAAGGCGGCCGGGCGGAAGAAGAAGGTCTCGGCTGAGCCGCGCACGCTGCTCGGGCAGGCCCTGCCGGCGCTGCTCGCGGTCGTCGACACGCTGCGCGAGCATCCGGCGGCCGACCGCGTCTGCGAGGCTGGCAGCGCGCGGCGCCGGCGTGAGACCGTGCGCGACCTCGACATCATCGCGACGGCCAGCGACCCGAAGGCGCTGACGGACTACTTCACGAAGTTGACCTGGGTTTCGGAGGTCGTCGCGAAGGGCGCGACGAAGGCGACGGTCGTCTCGCACGACGGCTTCCGCTTCGACCTGCGCGTGGTGCCGCCCGAGAGCTACGGCAACCTGCTGCAGCACTTCACGGGCTCGAAGGAGCACAACATGGCGCTGCGCGAGGACGCCGTGCGCCGCGGCTTCTCCGTCTCGGAGTACGGGATCACGATCGCCGACTCGGGCGAGGTGGTCACCGCCGAGAGCGAGCACGAGGTCTACGACCGGCTCGGCTACGAGTACATCCCGCCCGAGCTGCGCGAGAACGCGGGCGAGCTCGAGGCTGCGCGCAGGGGAGAGCTGCCGAAGCTGATCGAGCAGGGCCAGCTGCGCGGGGACCTGCACACGCACTCGCACTGGTCGGCGGACGGCAAGAACACGCTCGAGGAAATGGTGCATGCCGCAAAGGAGCGCGGCTACGCGTACTACGCGATCACAGACCATTCGCACTACCTGCGCGAGGGCCGCATGGAGGCGCAGGCGAAGGAGATCGACAAGCTCGCGGAGCAAGTAGCGCCGCTGAAGCTGCTGAAAGGCGTCGAGGTGAACATCAAGGCCGACGGCACGCTCGACGTGACCGACGAGGTGCTGGCCGAGCGCGACTGGGTCGTCGCCTCGATCCACACGGCGTTCGACCGCGAGCCGACCGAGCGGATCCTGGCGACGATGGAGAATCCGCACGTGCACGTGATCGGCCATCTGACCGGCCGCAAGATCACGCGGCGCGAGCCGATGGAGATCGATCTCGAGCGCGTGCTCGAGAAGGCGCTCGAGACGGGCACCTTCCTCGAGATCAACTCGCAGCCCGACCGGCTCGACCTGCGCGACGTGAACGCGCGACTCGCGGGCCAGGCGGGCGTGCCGATCGTGATCTCGAGCGACGCGCATCAGCTGAAGGCCCTGGGGTACGTCGACTTCGGCGTCGCCCAGGCCCGCCGCGCATGGCTGACGGCGGAGCAGGTCGCGAACACGCGCACGTGGGCTCAGCTGAAGAAGCTCATGAAGTAGGAGGAGACGATGCTGATCACGACCGCGAACGACCTGCCCGGCTACGAGATCACGGAGACGCTCGGCGAGGTCTTCGGCCTGACCGTGCGCTCGCGCAACGTCGGCTCGCAGATCGGCGCCGGCTTCAAGTCGCTGGTCGGCGGCGAGCTCAAGGGGATGACGAAGGCGCTCGTCGACAGCCGCCTCCAGGTGATCGAGCGGATGGTCGAGGAAGCGCAGGCGAAGGGCGCGGACGCGATCGTGGCCATGCGGTTCGACACCTCGGAGATGGGCGGGAACTGGACCGAGATCTGCGCGTACGGCACGGCGGTCAGGGCGCGGAAGGGCTAGTGGCGCTGCGGGACGACGGCGCGGCGGCGCTCGACTGGGTCGCGTCGTACCTCGAGCGTGTGCGCGAGCTGCCCGCCCTGGCGCAGGTGGCGCCCGGCGACGTGCGGGCCGCGCTCCCGGCTTCGGCTCCCGAGCACGGCGAGGAGTTCCCGGCCGTGTTGCAGGACCTCGATGAGATCTTGCTGCCGGGCATCACGAACTGGCAGAGCCCGCGCTTCTTCGCGTACTTCTCGACCACCGGCTCGGAGCCGGCGATCCTCGCCGACCTGCTCGCGGCCGGGCTGAATCAGGTCGGGATCCTCTGGCGCGCCTCGCCGGCGCTGCAGGAGCTCGAAGAGGTGACGCTCGCGTGGCTCGCCGAGCTGCTCGGCCTTCCCGATCGCTGGCACGGGCACCTGGAGCAGGGCGCGTCGGTGGCGACGCTCGGCGCGCTGGCCGCGGCGCGGGAGGCGAAGCCGGGCCACGTGCTCGCCTCGGAGCACGCGCACTCGTCCGTCGAGCGAGCTTGCCGCCTGCTCGGGATGGAGCTGCGCAAGGTGCCGGTCGACGACGAGTTCCGGCTGCGTCCTGAGGCTTTGGAGCTCGAGGGCGCCTCCGCCGTCGTCGCCACCGTCGGGACGACCTCGACGACGTCGGTCGACCCGGTCGCGGCGGTGGTCGAGCGCTGCGCTTCGGCGGGCGTCTGGGTGCACGTGGACGCCGCGTATGCCGGCTCCGCGATGGTGTGCCCCGAGCTGCGCTGGGCGTTCGAGGGGATCGAGGGAGTCGACTCGCTTGTCGTCAATCCGCACAAATGGCTGCTCGTGACTCAGGGTTGCTCGGCCTTCTGGACACAACGGCCGGAAGAGCTCCGCGCCGCGTTCAGCCTCGTGCCCGAGTACCTGCGCACGTCGGACGAGGTCGTGAGTTTCAGCGAGTACTCGGTCGAGCTGGGCCGCGGGTTCCGGGCCCTCAAGCTCTGGACGGTGCTCCGCTGCTACGGCCGGGAGGGCCTGCAGGAGGCGATCCGGCGGAGCATCGCGCTCGCAGCGCTCTTCGAAGGCTGGGTGCGCGACG
>Ga0209811_10000935_pt1 | contig 10567 bp, 7 predicted proteins | sample Coa_R1_6_FD_187161 | JGI IMG/M metagenome (GOLD analysis project Ga0209811, IMG submission 187161) | Surface soil microbial communities from Centralia Pennsylvania, which are recovering from an underground coalmine fire. - Coalmine... | ecosystem: Environmental > Terrestrial > Soil >...
GATGCCGAAAGTGCGCAGCACCGTGCGATCCGCCTCGCTCGAGGCGGGCTCCGCGAGCGCCCCGGGGGGCGCGGCGGCCACAAAGGTGCGCACGGCGTCGGCCAGTTCGCGCGCCGATTCCTGCTGGCGCAGCACCACCACCACGCCGCTGCCCGCCTCGACGATGCGCTGCATCGCCGCGCGCAGCGTCCAGGTGCGCGAAGCGCCCTGCAAGCCGAGCAGGTCGCGCAGGGTGTCGGCCAGGTGCACGCGCACCAGCGGCGAGGGCTCGCCGTCAAGGCGTCCGTGGGCGAGCGCCACGTGCACCTCCAGGCTCACGCAATCCTGGTAGGTATAGAGGCGGAACTCGCCGGCCTCGGTCTGCACGCTGTGCTCGGAGAGACGCTCCACCGAGCGCTCGTTGCGCAGCCGGTGACGGATGAGATCCGCGATGGTGCCGATCTTGAGCCCGTGGCGGCGCGCAAACTCCTGCAGCTGCGGCCGGCGCGCCATGCTGCCGTCATCGTTCATGACCTCGCACAGCACCCCGGCGGGCTTCAGGCCGGCGAGGCGGCACAGGTCCACCGCCGCCTCGGTGTGCCCGGCGCGCACCAGCACGCCGCCGCGGCGCGCACGCAGCGGGAAGATATGTCCGGGACGGGCGAAGTCGGCGGCAGCGGAGGCGGCGTCCGCGAGTGCCCGGATGGTGGCCGCGCGGTCCCCCGAGGACACCCCGGTGGTCGTGCCGGCGCGCAGGTCGACCGATACGGTGAAGGCGGTGCGGTGCGATTCGCTGTTGACCGGGACCATCTGCGGCAGCTCCAGGCGCGCGAGCTGCTCCTCTTCCATCGGCACGCAGATGATGCCGCTGGTGTGGCGGATCATGAAGGCCACCGCCTCGGGAGTCGCATGTTCGGCGGCCATGATGAGGTCGCCCTCGTTCTCCCGGTCCTCGTCGTCCATGATGACGACCATGCGTCCGGCGCGCAGTTCGGCGAGGATTTCCCCGAGCGAGCTGAGCGCGGAGGCAGCACCGGCGGCTGCAGGTTTACCGGGTAGAGGCAGCACTTTAGACATGGCGGAACGACCGGGCCTTACGGCAGATCAGTATACCCGAGCCCTGCGCTCGACCGCCGGGGCCGTCAGTGGCCGGCGGCGGCCGGCGGCAGCAGCGGCACGACCGTCTGGGAGAGGGCCTGTTCGGTGACGGCGTTGCCCGACACCAGGCGCGCGCGCACCACGCCGGCCGGATCGATGATCCAGGTCATCGGCACGGCGAGCGGCGGACCGAAGCCGTTGACCTTGGCGTCGCTGGCCAGGGCAGCCGGATAGCTCAGTTTCTGCATAAGCGCTGCGACCGCGGGACGATCGCGCGCCTCATCCACGCTCATGCCGAGCAGCACCAGGCCGCGCGACCGGTAGCGCTTATAAAAGGAATCCAGTACCGGCATCTCCGCGCGGCACGGCGAGCACCAGGTGGCCCAGTAGTTCACGATCACCACCTTGCCGCGCAGGGCGGCGAGATCGAACTCGCGACCGTCCAGCTGCGCCACCACGAGCGCCGGTGCCGGCGCACCGACCGGCCCGGCGGGTCCGGCAGCCACCGCCACCGCGCCGAGCAGCGCCGCACCCAGCCCCCCCACCACGCACCAACCGAGGCCAGATGTTCCCATTGCATGACTCCTTCGAAAGCGTACGCGGTGCGCGCTCACGGGGCGTACACCGCGTGGCTTGGTACTCAGTCAGGCCCTACCGGCCTGGCGGGCTCACACCGGTGGAAGCGCCAGCAGCCGCGCCAGATAACGCGCCACCTGATCAACCTCGAGGTTCACGCGGCTGCCCACGGTGAGGCTGCCGAGCGTGGTCACCGCCTGCGTGTGCGGGATGATGTTTACCCCGAAGCTCGCCTCCGCGACGGAGTTGATCGTCAGGCTGACCCCGTCCAGCGCCACCGAGCCCTTGGGCGCAAGATACCGCGCCAGCGCCGCCGGCACGCCGATCGTGAGGCGCTGGGAACGCGCATCGCCGCCCATAGCGAGGATCTGGGCTACCCCATCTACGTGGCCGGAGACCAGGTGCCCCCCGAGCGGCTCCCCGGCACGCAGCGCCGTCTCGAGATTCACGCCCGCGCCCACCTGCAGGTCCGCAAGCGTGGTGAGCGCCAGCGTTTCACGCGACACGTCGGCCGCAAAGCTACGGCCGCTGATCTCGGTCGCGGTCAGGCAGCAGCCCTGCACCGAGATGCTGTCCCCGATCTTAAGACGCGCCGCGTCGAGGTTCTCAAAGCCGACGAGCAGGCGCACGTCGCCGCCGCGTGCTTCGCGGCTCTTGATGCGGCCGACGTCCTGGATGATTCCGGTAAACACAGCGGCGCGCTCTAGCGGGGCGTGCCCGCCGCGGGCCGCAAGCGCAGCCGCAGGTCCGGGCCCACCGGCTGCGCCTCCAGAAGCGTGAAGGTGAGCGCATCCTTGAGCTCCTTAAGCGCGGGCACCTCCACCAGTGCGCGGGCGTCGCTGCCGAGCAGCTTGGGCGCGACGTACAACAGCACCTCGTCCGCCAGCTGGCTGCGCAGCCACTCACCGGCGAGTGTCGCCCCCGCCTCCACCAGCACCTCGTTCGCCTCCAGTTCCCCCAGGCGATCCAGCACCGCGGGCAGTTCCAGCCGCCCGTCAGCGGCGGGCAGGCTCTCGACCCGTGCGCCCCTGGCACTCAGGGCCGCGGCGCGGCTCTCATCGAGCGAGGCGAGCGCCGTCAGGATCAGCAACTCGCCACCGGTGCTGAACAAGCGTGCCCCGGGGGGCGTCCGCAGGTGCCCATCGAGCACCACGCGCAGCGGCTGGCGCCGCTCGCTACCCGCGGCGGGCGCCAGGCGCACATCCAGGCGCGGGTCATCGGCGAGCACGGTGCCGACTCCGGTCAGCACCGCGGAGCTGCGCGCGCGCCACGCCTGCACGTCCTCGCGCGCCGCCTCCCCCGTGATCCACTGGCTGGTGCCGTCGGCGAGCGCCGTGCGCCCGTCGAGACTCATGGCGAGCTTGACGCGCACGAAGGGCCGTCCCTGCTGCATGCGCTTGATGAAGCCCGGGTTGAGCTCGCGCGCCTCGCTTTCCAGCAGCCCCGATTCGACCGTCATGCCTGCGGCGCGCAGCGCCTCGGCACCGCGTCCGTTGACCTGCGGGTTGGGGTCGGCAATGGCGTACACCACGCGCGCCACGCGCGCCGCAGTGAGCGCCAGCGTACAAGGAGCCGTGCGGCCCTGGTGGCTGCACGGCTCGAGCGTCACGTAGACCGTGGCGCCGGCGGCCTGCGGACCGGCCGCGCGCAGCGCCGCCACTTCCGCGTGCGCTTCCCCGGCGCGCTCGTGCCAGCCCTCACCCACGATGCGCTCGCCGCGGGCGATGACACAGCCCACGCGCGGATTCGGATCGGTGCTGTGCAGGCCGCGCACCGCCAGCGCCAGCGCGCGTTGCATGGCTGAACGGTCGAAGTCAGAGAACATGGCGCTCCCGGCTGCTGCTCATTTATTTATTCCCGCCGCGTTTGTCGGCCGGTGGCTCGTCCGTCGGCAACAGTGGCAGCTGTTCGCGATTCGCCGCGCGCCTGCCTTCGCGCTTGCGCGCGTGCGCATGGCCACTGCTCGAGGGCGCCTGGCGCGCGTTGCGCAGGCGCTGGATTTCCTCGTGGAAGGCCTCGACGTCCTCGAATTGCCGGTAGACGGAGGCGAAGCGCACGTACGCCACTTCGTCCAGGTGCCGCAGCTCCTCCATGACGAGCTCGCCGATGGCGCGCGCGGAAATCTCGCGATCCCCGAGCGCGCGTACCTGGTGCACGATGCGGCTGACCGCCGCGTCGATCTGCTCGGGTGAAACGGGGCGTTTCTCCAGCGCCTTCGCCATGCCGGCCCGCAGCTTGGCCTCATCGAACGCCTCGCGCGCGCGATCCCCCTTGATGACCAGCGGCATGACGAGTTCGGCGGTCTCGAAGGTGGTGAAGCGCTCCCCGCACTGCAGGCACTCGCGCCGCCGACGGATCTGGCGGCCTTCGCCCGCGAGGCGCGAATCGTTCACCTTGGTCTCTTCGTGGCCGCAGAAGGGGCAATGCATGCGGCGCGTGCGCCTCCGCCGCTTACGGTCCGTAGACCGGGAAGCGCCGGCACAGCTCGATCACCTGCGGCCGCACGCGTTCGAGCGCCGCCGGGGCGCCCTCGGCATCGAGCACCTCTGCAATGAAGTCCGCGACCAGCTCGATCTCCGCCTGCCTGAAGCCGCGGGTGGTGGAGGCTGGTGTGCCCAGCCGCAGCCCGCTCGTGACCATGGGGGGTCGCGGGTCGTTGGGCACGGCGTTCTTGTTCACGGTGATGTTGGCGTGCCCGAGAGCCGCGTCCGCTTGCTTGCCCGTGATGTTGCGATCGGCCAGGCTCAAGAGGAACAGGTGATTGTCGGTGCCGCCGGAGACGATCTGGTAGCCGTGCTTGGCAAGACGCGCCGCCATCGCGCGCGCGTTCGTCAGCACCTGGCGCTGGTAGTCGCGGAACTCCGGCTGCAGCGCCTCAAGCAGCGCCACCGCCTTGGCGGCGATGATATGCATCAGCGGGCCGCCCTGCGTACCGGGGAAGACGAGCGAGCTGAGCTTCTTGGTGATCTCATCGTTGGCGCGCGCCAGGATCAGGCCGCCGCGCGGGCCGCGCAGCGTCTTGTGCGTGGTCGTGGTCACCACATCAGCGTGTGGCAGAGGATTGGGGTAGATGCCGGCGGCAACCAGCCCGGCCACGTGCGCCATGTCGACGACGAAATAGGCGCCGACGCTCTTGGCGATGGTGGCAAAGCGCGCCCAGTCGATGACGCGCGAGTAGGCGGAGAAGCCCGCGATGATCATCTTCGGCCGGTGCTCCTCCGCCAGGCGCTGCACCTGCTCGTAGTCGATCTCGCCGGTGTCGGGACGGATGCCGTACTGGGCGGCGCGGAAGAACTTGCCCGAGAAATTCACCTTGGCCCCATGGGTGAGGTGGCCGCCGTGATCCAGGCTCATGCCCAGGATCGGGTCGCCCGGCTGCACCAGGGCGAAGTAAGCCGCGGCGTTGGCCTGGGAGCCCGAGTGCGGCTGCACGTTCGCATAGTCGGCGCCGAAGAGCTTCTTGGCCCGGTCGATCGCCAGCTGCTCGGCGATGTCGACATATTCGCAGCCGCCGTAGTAGCGCTTGCCCGGGTAGCCCTCGGCGTACTTGTTGGTCAGGACCGAACCCTGCGCCTCGAGCACCCGCGGACTGGCATAGTTCTCGGAGGCGATCAGCTCGATGTGATCCTCCTGGCGCTGTCGTTCGCTCCGCATGGCGCTCGCCAGCTCCGGATCGAAGCCCTCAATCGTCATGGTCGTCCGAAACATGTGCCGCGCCGCCTGGAAAAAGGGGTTGAGAACGGGGGCGCGAATTGTACCGGAACGATGCCGCTGCCGCCCTTGTTGCCAAGCGGCGCGGGGACGGAAGCTTCACGACAGGCTCCCTGGCGGCGCGCTGGTGCGCCGGCGGTGCCCTACATGAGGTTTTCGACCACCGTATTCCAGGCGTGGGCGAGGTTAGTGCGGTTGTAGCCCCCGCCCCCGAGGGCCAGCACCCGCCCGTGACCGCACCTTTCGGCCAGCTGCGCCAGATCGCGCGCGGCGCGACCGTGCGACTGCGGCGAGAAGCGCAGGTGCGTGATCGGATCGCCCTCGAGACTGTCCGCCCCGCACTGCAGGATGATGAACTCCGGTGCAAAGCGCTCCAGATGCGCGGTCACCTGCGGCCACACGCCTTCGAATATGCGGTCGTCGGCCCCGGGGGGCAGCGGCAGGTTCAGCTTGGTGCCGCTGGCGGCACCGCGGCCGATCTCGTCCGCCGAGCCGGTGCCCGGGTACAGAAAGCGCCCATCCTCGTGCAGGTCCGCGAACACCACCGCGGCATCGTGCTCGAACGCGTAGAAGACCCCATCGCCGTGATGGGCGTCGATATCCACGTAGGCGACGCGCTTGAGGCCCGCGCGCTTGAGCAACTCGATCGCGACGCCGCAGTCGTTGAACACGCAGAAGCCGGCGGCCCGGTCACGCGCGGCGTGGTGCAGGCCCGCGATCGGCACGAAGGCGCGGCGGCACTGCCCCTGCATGATCGCCTCCATCGCACTCAGGGTCGCCCCGACGACGTCCGCGGCCGCCTCGTAGACGCCGCGGAACGCGGGCGTGTCCCCGGCATCCAGAAAGCCGTTGCCGTTCGCGGAGCGTTCGCGCACGAAATCCAGGTAGGCGGGCGTGTGGAACGCCCGCAGCTCCTCATCCGAGGCGCTGCGCGGCTCCAGCACCGTGACACGCCGGTCCAGGCCGCGCGCCGCGAATTCGCGCACGAAGGCGGCGTGCCGGTCGGGCCCGAACGGATGGCCGTCGCCGAAACCGTAGCGTGCGACGCGCTCGCTGACGACCACTGCCACGTTGTTCATGGCTCTCGCACTGCTCCCGGTCCGGTCACCGCGCGTGAGCCTAACACAGCCACACCCGGGTGCCCGCGCGGTTGAACCATCGCCATCTCCGCCAGCCTCAACGATAATCCGCTACCCTCGGCCAACCCCACCTTACAGTCCAAAACGCATGGCTCAATACATCTATACGATGAACCGCGTCTCCCGGGTGGTACCCCCGAAGCGCGTCATCCTGCGCGACATCAGCCTGTCGTTCTTTCCGGGCGCCAAGATCGGCGTGCTCGGCCTAAACGGTTCCGGCAAGTCCTCGCTGCTGAAGATCATGGCGGGCGTGGATACGGGCTTTGACGGGGAAGCGCGCCCGCAAAGCGGCATCCGCATCGGCTTCCTGCCACAGGAGCCGCAGCTGGAGGATGCCAAGGATGTGCGCACCACGGTAATGGAAGGCGTCGGGGAGACCTTCCGCCAGGTGCAGGAGTACAACCAGATCTCCGACAAGTTCGCCGAGCCGATGGACGATGAGCAGATGAATGCCCTGCTCGCCCGCCAGGCGCAGCTGCAGGATGCCATCGACGCCGGCGGCGGCTGGGAGCTGGAGCGCAAGCTGGAGATCGCCGCGGACGCGCTGCGTCTGCCGCCCTGGGAGGCGACCATCGGCAAGCTCTCCGGCGGGGAGAAGCGCCGCGTGGCGCTGTGCCGGCTGCTGCTGTCCGCGCCGGACATGTTGCTGCTGGATGAGCCGACGAATCATCTCGACGCCGAGTCGATCGCGTGGCTCGAGCGCTACCTCGAGGAGTATCCGAGCACGGTGATCGCGGTCACCCACGACCGCTACTTTCTCGACAACGTCGCCGAGTGGATCCTCGAGCTCGACCGCGGCTACGGGATTCCCTGGCACGGCAACTACTCCTCGTGGCTGGAGCAGAAGGAGCAGCGCCTGGCGCTCGAGGAGCGCGAGCGCGAGGCGCTGCGCAAGACCCTGGCGCACGAACTCGAATGGGTGCGCCAGAATCCCAAGGCCCGCCAGGCGAAGAGCAAGGCGCGCGTGCAGCGCTACGAGGAACTCGCCTCGCGCGAGTTCCAGGAGCGCAACGAGACCAACGAGATCTACATCCCGCCGGGTGAGCGGCTCGGGGAGCTCGTGATCGAGGTGAGCGGACTGCGCAAGGGCTACGGCGAGCGGCTGCTGATCGACGACCTCGCTTTCAACCTGCCGCGCGGCGGCATCGTCGGCATCATCGGCCCCAACGGCGCCGGCAAGACCACGCTGTTCCGCATGCTCACCGGCGCGGAGAACCCCGACGCCGGGCAGATCCGCGTAGGTCCCAGCGTCAAGCTCGCCTACGTGGACCAGTCGCGCCAGGCGCTCGATGACAAGAAGACCGTGTGGCAGGAAATCTCCGGCGGCCTCGACATGATCAAGGTCGGCAACTATGAGACGCCCTCGCGCGGCTACGTGGGGCGCTTCAACTTCAAGGGCACCCAGCAGCAACAGCTGATCGGAGAGCTCTCCGGTGGCGAGCGCAACCGCGTGCACTTGGCGAAGGTGCTGCGCCAGGGCGGCAACGTGCTGCTGCTCGACGAGCCCACCAACGATCTGGATATCGAGACCCTGCGTGCGCTCGAGGAGGCGCTGGGGAATTTCCCCGGCTGCGCGGTGGTGATCTCGCACGATCGCTGGTTCCTCGATCGCATCGCGACCCACATCCTCGCGTTCGAGGGTGATTCGCAGGTGGTCTGGTTCGAGGGCAACTACCAGGAGTACACCGAGGACTACAAGCGACGTAAGGGCGAGGATGCGGCGCAGCCGCACCGCATCAAGTACAAGCCGCTGACCCGCTAGGTCGCGGAGCGCCGCCGCACTTGTCCGCGCCATCGACAGCGGCCGCCGAGGACGGCGAGGAACGGGCCTTCTGGCGCTGGGTCGGGCCGCTCGCGGCGCTGCTGATCCTGACGCTGGTGGGGTTCATCCTGCACCACCAGCTGGCCCGGCTGCACATCAAGGGTGTGCTCGCCCACCTGCACGCGATCCCGCAGCGGCAGATTCTGACGGCGCTGCTGTTCACCGCGCTCAGTTACTGGCTGCTGACGACCTACGAGGTACTGGCGCTGCGCTATCTGCGGCGCGCGATCCCCTACACGCGGATCCTGTTTACCTCCTTCATCGCCTATTCCTTCGGGCATACGCTGGGCTTCGCCGTCTTCACCGGCGCGGCCATCCGCTTCCGCCTGTACGTCACGGCGGGGCTGAGCGCGATTGACGTCGCGACGGTCACCGCCTTCTGCAGTCTGTCGCTGGGAATCGGTCTGGCAACCATCTCGGGGCTGTCGCTGCTGCTGTCGCCGGGGCACGCGGCCATGCTGCTGCACCTGCACCACAACTGGTCGCTGCTGGCGGGCGCGGGCCTTTTATGCGCCGTGCTCGCCTATGCGCTGTGGGCCTGCTTCGCCCGCGGGGTGCTCGAGGTGCGCGGCTGGGCGCTGCACGCGCCGGGGCCGGCGATCGCGCTGGCGCAGCTCGGGCTGTCGGTGCTCGACCTGTCGCTCTCGAGCGCGGTGCTGTGGTCGCTTCTGCCGGCCGATGCCCAGGTGCCCTTTATCACCTTCCTGGGTGTTTATGCCGCGGCGGTGATCGCCGGCATCATCAGCCACGTCCCGGGCGGAGTCGGCGTCTTCGAAGCCGTGGTCCTGCTCACCGTGCCGAACGTGCCGCCGGAGGCGCTGCTGGGTTCGCTGCTCGCCTACCGCGCGATCTATTACCTCGTGCCGCTGGTGTTCGGCACCCTCCTGTTCGGCGCCAAGGAGCTGGCGGCGCAGGGCGCGCGTCTCGCCCGGGCGCAACAGCTGGCCAGCATGTACATCGCCCCGGTGGTGCCGCAGATCGCCGGTGCCCTCACCTTCCTCGCCGGCGCCCTGCTGTTGTTCTCCGGAGCGACACCGGCGATCGATGAGCGCCTCGCCTTCCTCGACCGCGTGCTGCCGCTTGCAGTGCTCGAGGTGTCGCATCTGGCCGGCAGCGTGGTTGGTCTGGGACTGCTGGTGCTGTCGCGCGCGCTATTCCGGCGTGTGCGGACCGCGTACCACATCTCCGTGTGGCTGCTGGGCGCCGGCATCGTGGCCTCAGTTCTCAAGGGCCTCGACTTCGAGGAGGCGGCGCTGCTGGCACTGGTCCTGGGCGTTCTCATGCTCGGGCGGCGGGCGTTCTACCGCCCGACGGCGATCCTGTCGGAGCGCTTCACACCGGCCTGGGTCGTGAGCATCGTCGGCGTGATCGCCACGGCGGTGTGGATCGGGATCATCTCCTATCGCCACCTCGGCTACTCGGACGAGCTGTGGTGGACCTTCGCTCTCGATGGCAACGCGCCGCGCATGCTGCGCGCCTCGCTGGCGGTCATCGTGCTCGGCACTACGTACGTGCTGTGGAACATGCTGCGGCCGGCACGCCCGGAGCCGGCGGTCGCCGGGCCGGAGGAACTCGAGCGCGCCCGGGCGCTCATTGCAGGCGCGGACCTGACGCTGGCGAATGCGGCTCTCACCGGCGACAAGCGCCTGTTGTTCAGCGACGCCGGCGACGCCTTCGTCATGTACCAGATCGCCGGCCACAGCTGGGTGGCGCTCGGGGACCCGGTGGGCTCGCAGTCGGGCGCCGAGGAGCTGGTATGGCGCCTGCGCGAAATCTCGGATCACCACGGCGGCCAGACGGTGTTCTATCAGATCGCCGCCGAGCACCTCGGGCTGTACGTGGACCTGGGACTGGCGGCCATGAAGATCGGCGAGGAAGCGCGCGTGCCGCTGGCGGAATTCTCACTCGAGGGAGCCGCGCGCGCGGACCTGCGCCAGTCGCACCGGCGCGCGCAGCGCGACGGCGCCACCTTCGAGGTGGTGCCACCCGGGGAGCTGCAGGCACTCATGCCCTTGCTCGGGCAGATCTCGGACGCCTGGCTCGCGAGCAAGTCCACCGGCGAGAAGCGCTTCTCGGTCGGCGCGTTCTCGCCTGCCTACGTGCGGCAGTTCCCGGTCGCGCTCGTGCGCACGGCCGGACACCCGGTGGCGTTCGCCAATCTGTGGACTACCGGCACCCGGTCCGAGCTGTCGGTGGATCTCATGCGCTTTGATCCGGACGCGCCCCGCGGTGCCATGGACTT
>Ga0209811_10000936_pt1 | contig 10559 bp, 8 predicted proteins | sample Coa_R1_6_FD_187161 | JGI IMG/M metagenome (GOLD analysis project Ga0209811, IMG submission 187161) | Surface soil microbial communities from Centralia Pennsylvania, which are recovering from an underground coalmine fire. - Coalmine... | ecosystem: Environmental > Terrestrial > Soil >...
TTCACGCGGGCGCAGAACCTGCTCATCAAGTCGACGAAGGATGTCGGCGACGACACGCGCGTGTTCAACGGCGTGGACGTCAACTTCAACGTGCGCAACATCAGCGGCGTCACCTTCTCGGGCGGCACGAGCACGGGCAAGGTCGTCAACGACTGGTGCGCGATTCGCGCCGCGGTGCCTGAGGCGCAGTTCATCACCAACCCGTACTGCCACGCCGAGTCGCCGTTCCAGACGGCGTTCAACGGGCAGGCCTCGTACATTGTTCCGAAGATCGACGTCCTGGTCAGCGGCGTGTATCACGACCGCCCCGTCCTCAACGGGACGCCGAACAACGCCAGCACCGACCAGCTCGGCGGTTCGATCCCGGCGAACCTCACGTTCACGGCGACCGATGCGATTGGACAGGCGATCGCGAAGCAGATCGGCCGAAATCTGACGGGCGGCCCGTTCACGGTCAATATCCTCACGCCGGGCGCGATCTACGGCGGGGGCGACATCTACGGCTCGCGCAACCGTTCGCTCGATATCAGCCTGAAGAAGATCATCCGCATGGGGAGGAACCGCCTCACGGCGGGGCTCGATATCTACAACGTGGCGAACGCGGACACCACGCTGTTCTACAACACGGCGTACACGTCAACCGTCAACAACCCCACGCTCAGCAACGGCTGGCTGACGACGTCGGCTTACCTGAACCCGCGCGTGTTCCGTATCGCGGGCGAATTCTCGTTCTAGTCGTTTCAACCGGAGGGTCCGCCGTTCACGGCGGGCCCTCCATCGTCCTTCGATCCCCTTCACCCCACGAATCAGTCAAACACCTGTAACATTTGAGAATTGGCGTAAGAGACCTATAATTCTCGGCGCCGACAGCGCGTCATGGCGGGCAAACGGATCATCGCGGTTCTCGGAGCAACTGGAGCGCAGGGCGGCAGCGTCGCCGGCGCGCTGCTTCACGATCCGTCCGGTACTTTTGTCGTCCGCGCGCTCACGCGAACTCCCGACAGTGAAGCCGCACGTAATCTCGCGCGGCTCGGCGCGGAGGTCGTACGTGCCGACGCCGACGATCTGGGCTCGCTGAAGCAGGCGTTTTCCGGCGCCTACGGCGCGTACTGCGTCACGAATTTCTGGGAGCATGGATCTCCCGACAGAGAGTGCGCCCAGGCCGCGTCGATGGCTGAGGCGGCGCGCTGCGCCGGCGTCCAGCACGTTATCTGGTCGACCCTCGAGGATACGCGTCGGGTGATGCCGCTGTCCGACGACCGGATGCCGACCTTGATGGGCAAGTTCAAGGTCCCGCACTACGACGGCAAAGGCGAAGCCGACGACGCCTTCCGCCGGTTGTCGGTGCCGACGACGTTCCTGCTGACGTCGTTCTACTGGGAAAACTTCATTCGGTTCCCCGGAATGGGATTGAGAAAAGCGCCCGGCGGCGAGCTCACGCTGGCGATGCCGCTCGCGGACAAGAAAATGCCGGGCATCGCCGTGGAAGACATCGGTTTGTGCGCCGCCGGCGTCTTCAAGCAGGTCTGCAGCACGATGGGGCAAACGATTGGCATCGCCGGCGAACACTTGACCGGCGCCGGAATGGCGGCAGCGCTTTCGAAGGCCCTCGGACGCGACGTCCGCTATACGGATATCTCGCCTGAGATATATCGCACCTTGGACTTCCCATCCGCTCCCGAACTCTCGAACATGCTGCAGTTCAAGCGCGATTTCAACGAGCTGTTCTGCAGCGTGCGAAGCGTCGAGCGTTCGAGACAGCTCAATCCGTCGCTGCAGACGTTCGACGAGTGGCTCTCGCGCCACAAAAGCGAATTCCGGCTGTAGCGACGTCCGGCTGAAGCCGGACGCTACTTCTGATCAGACAGATCGTACGCCGACACGCGGTTGAGCCCGAGGTGTGGCACGACGAGCAGATTCCGGGCGGGAATGAAGCAGATGTCTGCCGGCTGCCGATCGAGCTGGCGGATCTGCCGGGCGTCTCCGCCCGCGCTGACGTGAAAAATGCGGCCGCCGCCGACGTCAGCCACGATGTAGCCGCCACGGCCGTCCGACTCGAGACCGTCGGGCGTGCCGATCGATTGCGTCGTCACCTGCGTGATGTCGCGAGACCCGATATCGATCGCGAAGAGCGATCCCGGCGTGCCGCCACTGCCGCGCCCAGGGCGGCCATCGGTCGCGACGATCAGCTTGTTGCCGTCGACCAGGATCCCGTTCGGCAGTTCGAGCCTCGGCGACTCGACGAACACGGACGCCACGCCGTTGCGAACGACATAAACGCGGTTCTGGAACGAGTCGGTCGCGTAGACGGCACCGTCAGGCGCCGTCGCGAGGTCGTTGAGGAACTTTGCGTCGGTCTTCGTTCGCGAGGTGATCCTTCCGGCGGCGATGTCGATCGCCACCACTTCGTCGATGTCGGCGACGAACAGCGTGCCGCGATACGCGCGCATGCCTTTTGGCGCGTTGAGCCCGGTGATCCAGTTTGCGTCGATGACCTTCCCATCGAGCGTCAGCTTGACGATGCGGCCGTTGCCGTCTTTCGCGGCGGCGTCGCCGCCGATCTGCGAGGAATACAGGAAGCCAGAGGCTGCGTCGTAGTACACGCTCTCGGGGCTGTCCATTCCTTCCGTGACGCTCCAGATCGGTTTCGCAGCCGAATCGGCCTGTGCGAGCGACAGAGCAACGAGAGCCGCGACAAATAGGCGCATGCGCTTTCTCCGGTAGCGTCCGGCTTTAGCCGGGCGTCCGCCTGAAGGCGGACGCTACATTAGCTGTCCCTTGACCCACTCCAGCTCGCGGCAGACGTATTCGACGATGTCGCCGGTCTTGAGGTGGTCGGGGAGGACGTCCCAGGTGTAGGTTTCGATTTCGAGGTGGCGGCTGAGCGGCGTCTGTTTGTGCATCGCCAGCGCCTGCTCGAGCGCAAACTGCGTGGACTTCATCGGGCCGAGGTCGGTGAGGAAGACCGGCACGTGGAAGTGCGACCGCCACTGCCGCGGCGTCTTGTCCGTCGCCCAGCCGGCAAACGCGTCTTCGAGGTTCAGGTAGTGCTCGAGGTGGTCTCCGCGGCACTCGACCGTCTGCGAGAGATAGACCGTCTTGGCGAAGGTCTTCAACGCCTCGACCTTCTCGTCGGTCACTTCGCCGATATACATCGACGCGGCTTCCTGCAGCTTCACGATCGGGATCCCCGCGTCGACCAGCTTCTGCAGCGAGACCGGAATGTCTTCGAAGCCGACGGCCTGGTGGCCGATGTCGAACACGACCCCCAGATGCCGGCGCAGCGCCGCAATCGCCGTGTCCATGGGCAGGTGGGCCAGGGTCGCCAGGCGCGCGGCCGCCTTGCCGGTGTAGAGGTGCTGCTGAAAGTAGGCGATCGTCTCGTCGGTCGTCTCGAGGTGGCACCGCGGCTCGGGCTCGAGGCCCAGCGTGAGGAGCGTGCCGGTGGTCTGCTCGAGGTGCACCAGGTGCGCGCAGACCTGCAGGACGTTGTCGGTGAACGCGTCGACCACGTCCGGGCCGGTGACGCGGGGCTTGAAGCCGAGCGGGGCCGTCTGAATCGACGGCGTCACCGCGGCCGGGCAGATGTCGGCCAGGATGTCGGCGACTTGCTTGGTGTACTCGCGCCGTTCCGGCGTGCGCCAGTCCGGCTCGTACACCTGCTCCTTGATCCGCGTGTTCTTGAACACGCCGTAGACGAAGGCGTTGGCCGTGTAGACGTAGAGGTCCTGGTCCTTGAGGAAGGCCTTCAGCTTGTCGCGTTCGGCCTTCTTCGCCGACAGTTCCGCGGCCGTCAGGTGCGACAGCCGGATGCAGACCCCAAACGGCTGGTGCGGCGCGATGCGCTGCTTGACCGGGGGCAAGTAGCGCTGCAGCGAGTCCCACAACTGCGGCCAGTCATCGGCCGGGTGAACGAGCGTCGAATACGTGAGGTGACCGAGGCCCTTGCCTAAATCCATGCGCTTCACACTCCCCAGGCGATCACGACGATCAACGCGGAGATCGCCGGGATCGCCGCGTCTCTTCTTGGATCTGACCGGCGCGGCGATCGTGGCGATCGCTGCGTGATCCGTCGTCGACGTGATCGCGTCGTGTTATTGAATGCGTTCGATCTGTCCCGTCGAGGCCGAGCGCACCACCGCTTCGGTGACCGCCGCGCCGTGGACCATCTGGTCGAGCGGGATCGGGAACGCGGGACCGCCCTGGGCGGCCTGCCCGAACGCGTCGAGGCACGCGCGCGTGACGTCGAGCCGCGCCGCCTCCCACACCTGCGCCTCGCCCTTGATCGGCTGAAACTTGCACGTCCCAAACAGCCGCGTCCGCCGCTCCTCCGAGCTCGCCCCCGCCACATGCGTCATGCCTTCCAGGCGGACCGAGCCCTTCGACCCGAACACCTGGAAGCTGAAGCCCGGCCCGGTCGCCGTCATCGTGCCGAGATAGCCCGACATGCCGTCCTGCATCCGGAAGAGCATCGACGTCGTGTCGTCGTTGTCGACCGCGACAACCCGCCGGAAGCTCTGGCAGTAGACCTGGGCGATGGGGCCGCAGAGGTCGATCATGCCGTCGATCGCATGGACCCCCATCGGCGTCAGCGCCCCGCACGGCGTCTCGTGCGTGTCCGCTCGCCACGCGTCCGGCTTCAGCAACAACCCGTTCGGAAACGTCATCGTCGCTTCGACGTGGAGGATCGTCCCGAGCGCGCCGGATCGGATCTGCTGGCGGAGCGTCGTCATCTCCGGATGGAAGCGCCGGTTGTAGCCGAGGCCGAGCGTCACGCCGGCCTGCTGGGTGGCCGCGACCGCCGCCGCCGCATCGGCTTTCGTCAGCGCGAACGGCTTCTCGCAGAAGACATGCTTGCCGGCCGTCGCGGCCGCGATGACCTGCGGGCTGTGCAACGAATGCGGCGTCGCCAGCACCACCGCGTCCACCTGCGGATCGGCCAGGGCCTGCGCGTACGTCTGGTGAAACGTCAGGCCGTGCGTCGCGCAGAACGCCTTGTAGTCGTCGGTCTGCGTGCGCGAGGCCGCCGCGACAAACTGCAGGTCCGGGCTCACGCCCTGCACCGACTCCACCAGCGTCTTGCCCCACCAGCCCAGGCCGATTTGTGCGGCCCTGATCATCCGTCTCCTCTCACGGCAGGCCTGACGGCCTGCACGGCATCAGTCATCGTGCAGCCCTTGAGGTCTGCCCGTCCGAGCCCCGAGTCCCGAGCCCCGAGCCCCGAGTTACTTCGACATGCGCAGCAGCGAGAACGTCGGATCGGCGGCCGGGCTCTCCGTCACCGGCAGGCCCAGCTCCTTCTTCACGACGTTCACGCCCTGCACCAGCGCCACCATCTTGTAGAATGCGTGCCGCCGGCTCATCCCTTCGCGCCCCATCCCGCAGTCCGACGACAGCACCAGCCGCTCCGCCGGAATCACCTTCAGCGCCGCGCGGACGATCCGGGCGACCTCCTCCGGCGACTCCACCTGCAGCGTGTGGTGGTCGATGACGCCGATGCCGACCTTCATCCTCGTGATGTGCGTCCCGACGTCCTCCAGATCCGCGCACTGGCTCGACGCCATCTCGAACGTGATGACGTCCGCGTCCACTTGATTGAGGAGCTCGAGCGCCGGCTTATACGACTGCACCGCCGCAAACATCCGCTGCTGCGACGGGTTACCCCAGCACGTGTGGCACCACACCTCGGTCTTGGCCCGCAGCCCCTTCACCGTGTTGTTGAAGACCTTCAGCATGAACTCCGGCGTAATCACCGGGTCCTTGTAGCCCCGCGCCGCCAGCAGATGAATCTGCGGCTCTTCCATCTGGATCACCTGGCAGCCCGCATCCGCCAGGTCGTGCAGCTCCTGGTTGAAGGCGTCGCTCATCGCCATGATGCGGTCGGGCAGGGTCTTGTAATATCCATCCTGCACCGCGAAGGCCACCAGCTCCGGCGTCACCGTCCCGAACTTCACCGGCCTGCTCGTCAGCCGCTGCGCGGCCTTGAAGATCTCCGCATACTGCATCTCGCCGCGCCCGATCGGGCCGACGATCCGCGGCATCACGCGCGCTTCGAGGTAATCGTGCAGGATGTGCCCGCGCGGAAACGCGATCCCGCCCGCGCCCACCGGCGCCAGCTTCGGATGCGTCGCCTCGAACCCGTCCATGTGGTGCGGCGGGTAGCTCGTCCAGCTCTGCCCGCCCACGTCCTGATCGAACCGGCAGTCGCCGTCCGTCACGATGTCGAGACCCGCCGTCTCCTGCTCCCGCAGATACACCGACAACGCGTCGACATACTGCTCGCGGAACCGGCTGATCACCATCGCGTCCAGAAACGATTTGAGCCCCAGATTTTCCGTATACCAGCTCGGACGCGGCAGCGAGCCCGTCACCGTCGTCGGCAGCAGCTTGCCGGCAGTCGCTTTCAGCATTGCGAGAAGTCTCCTCAGTAGAGATCACAGAGACGTACGATCAACGCGGAGATCGCTGAGATCGGCGAGAAGAAGACCTCATTGGTGTTCACTCTGCGATCTCGGCGTTGTACGTTCGTCCGTCTCTTGTGCTCGGACCAGTCATTCAGCATGCCACGAGAAAATGTACAGTGTCAATGAACAGAGACGCGCGCAAAACGGATCGTTCACTCGCTTCGGTATAATCCCCGCACCAATGCCGCCGAAAATACGGAAGCCTGAACGCGACAACAGCGCCGTCGTCGCGAGCCGAGCGAAGGTTTCAAGCGGCATCGGACCACGACTGCGGCAGGCACGCGAGCGCAAGAACATGTCGGTGCGCGGACTGGCCCGGTACGTCGGCGTTTCTCCAAGCCTGGTGTCGCAGATCGAGCGCGGACGCGTGATGCCTTCGGTCGGCACGCTCTACTCCATCGCAAACGAGCTCGGACTGGTGGTGGACGACCTGTTTGGAGGCATTCAATCGAAGTCCAAAGCCCGCGAACGCAGCGATGCCGCCGCCGACCTGACTGATCCGGTCCTGCATGCGGCGCAACGCAAGAGCATCCGCCTTGCCGACGGCGTCCGTTGGGAGCGCCTGACTCCCACGCCTGACAAGGAAGTCGAGTTTCTGCTGGTCGTGTACGACGTCGGCGCCGAGTCGTGCCCGAAAGACGCGCTCATCCGGCATGGCGGAAACGAATACGCCTACGTGATCCGCGGCCAGCTCGGCATCAAGATTGGTTTCGAGGAGTTCGAGCTCGGGCCGGGAGATTCGATCGCCTTCGACGCCCAGATGCCGCATCGCCTCTGGACCATCGGGAAAGAGCCCGCCGAAGCGCTCTGGGTCGTGCTCAACCGCCACGGCGACAACCGCGTACGCGGTTGAGGTCCTACCGCCTACCGCCCGCGAAGCGGCGCACGCGTCGTCGCACCCTGCCCTTCCGTGAGGGTCACGATCTGATTCGCGGCAATTCCTGAGACGTTCTCCGTCGTCCCACTCGGCCAGCGAATCTCCAGCCGGTCGACGCTCATCGCATTCCCCAATCCAAAATGCAGCCGGGTGTCGTTCTGCCCGAGGTAGCTCGATCCTGCCTTCACCTCGCGGACCTGGGTCGCCGATCCGACGGTCAGACGCACCCTCGCGCCGATTCCATCACGATTGCTCCGTGTGCCCACCAGGCGCAGGAGCAGCGCGTTGTTCTGCCGATCGCCTTCGTTGCGGAGAAGATCGACCGCTTGTCCGTTGTTCGTGATCAGCATGTCGGGATCCCCGTCGTTGTCGATGTCCGCGACGACGAGCGTGCGACCCACTTTCTGCGCCGCGAAGCCGGGCCCTGACTCCAGGCTCACGTCGGTAAACGTGCGATCGCGGTTGTTGTGAAACAGCAGTCGCGGCTGGGCATGCGAGGAGCCCGGACGCACGAGGGCCGTGTTGTCGACGACGTGACCGTTGGCGGCGGCCAGATCCAGCCACCCGTCGTTGTCGTAGTCGAGCCACGCGAGACCGAACGTGACGTACGCCAGCGTCGAAGCGGCGATCCGGCTCTGGGTGGTGGCGTACGAGAACAGGCCGTTTCCGAGATTCCGAAACAGGCTCGTCGACTCGAACTCGTGATTGCCCACGGCGAGATCCAGACGGCCGTCGCCGTCGTAGTCGCCGAAGTCCGTCCCCATTCCCGCGCGAGGCTTGCCGTCGTTCGCGACGGCGACGCCGGCCAGCAGGCCGACCTCTTTGAACGTCCCGTCGCGCTCGTTGTGGAACAGGAAGTTCGGCACCGAGTCGTTTGCCACGAACACATCCGGCCACCCGTCATCGTCGTAATCGCCGATCACGACGCCGAGTCCGTTTCCCGCGTATCTGGAAATCCCGGCGGAGGCGCTCACGTCCTTGAAGGTCCCGTCGTGGTTGTTGTGGTACAGCACGCTCGTCAGGCCCTGATAGTTGAGCGGATGACAGTAGACGCGCAGGCTGCGTGCGGGATCTCCGCAGAACTTGTTGTTGCTCATTCCGGCGTCGACGTATCTCGTCACGAAGAGATCGACGAAGCCGTCACGATCGACGTCGGCGAACGCGCAGCTCGTGCTCCATTGGCCCGCGGCGACTCCCGCCTGTCGGGTGGCGTCCTGAAACCGGCCGCGGCCCCGATTGCGATACAAGGCGTTCTCTGTGAATCCCGTCACGTAGAGATCGATCAGACCGTCGTTGTCGATGTCGGCAGCGCAGGCGCCCTGGCCGTAGCCGCGCGGCACGATACCGGACGCGGCTGTGACGTCCTCGAAAGCGCCGTTACCGCGATTTCTATACAGACGATGGCGGGCCCGGCGCGCGACGGCAGGATCCGCCACGGATCCGCCATCCACCAGGAAGATGTCGACCCAGCCGTCGCCGTCCATATCGAAGAACACTCCGCCCGATCCCATCGTCTCGACCAGGTGTTTGTCGGGACTGGCGCCGTTCAGCGGCGTCATCTCCAGCCCCGCCGGCTGCGCGACGTTCTCGAATCTCGTGACACCAGCGGCGGAGATCGCGGGCGCGAGCCGTTCGGACGAAGGCAACAGCCGGGCTGCCAGACAGAGCGCGGCGACGGCCATCAGTCCGGCGAGCAAACGGCGGATCATCGATCGGCCGGCGGTTCCAGCAGCCGCTCCTGCTTCTGACGCCGATAGGCCGTTCGCGCGTCGGCCGCCTCCTGCGTGCGGCCGAGTGTCTCGTATTCCCGGATGATCGACCGGAAGACATCCGGGTCTGGACCAAGCGCCAGCGCGTCCCGATATGCGCCGGCCGCCGCCTGATGATTGCCCGCCTTTGCGAGGCTGTCGCCAAGGCTCGCGAGGTCGGCGGCGCTGCCTCGGTTTCGCGTCACGACCTGCTGTCGCAGCGTTGCGGCTTCCTGCCAACGGCCCTGCTGCTCTCGCAGCGAGGCTTCAATCCTGACGAGGTTGATTGCGTACGACTCGCGCAATCTGGCCAGCTCTTCGGCCTGCAGTTTCCCGGCCTCGGCAAGCTCGACGCGCCCTTCCTTCTCATTTCCAGATTGCAGCAGCGCATTGCCAAGCGCGTAGAGCGCCTCCCTGTCCTGCGGATTTACCGCCAATGCGCGCCGAGCAGCCTCGATGGCCTCCGCGAATCGACCCGCCGCGAGCTGGGCCTGCGCAATCGCCGATGAAGCCCTGGCCCGTGACGGATCCAGCAGGGCCTCGACGACGAACTCGGTCAGCGCCTCCCGCTCGCGGCCTTGCTTCCAGTACACCTGGCCGAGCAGCTCGTGCGCCGCGGGGTCGTTGAGATCGGACGAGACCCAGGCGCGGGCGGGCTCGACCGCGCGATTGAAGTTCGCTTCGGCCATGTACGACTTCGCGACAGCCGCCAGCGCGCGGCCCTGGCCCGCGAGAGGACCGAGCCCGATCGCGATCTCACGCTCGCGCCTGGCGTCCGCGCCGCGTTGAAGCGCGTCGAGCACGGCGGCCAGCCGCCAGTGAGCCTGACCGGAATCCGGGAGGATCGCGATCGTCTCGCGAAGAACCCGTTCGGCGTTCTGCGGGGCCTTGGCGCGTACGTGGACATCCGCCAGCGCCAGGCGTGCGCGCTCGTCGTGAGGATTCATCGCAATCGCGGCCTCGAATTGCTTCACGCTCCTGTCGTCCTGATCGTCGAGCGAATAGAGCACGCCAAGCAGGCGATGGACTTCGGACGAACCTGCGAAGTCTCTGAGCGCCGCCTCGAGGCGTGCGATCGCGGCCGGCCACTGTCCCGTTCGGAGACCGGCGATGGCCTGCTGAACACTCTCCGCCGTGAGCGCGGGGTCGGCATTCAGTGGATCCGTGGCCCAGGCATCCCGAATCGCGGTGATCGCGGACGCGTACTGGCGGTCGCGGAGCCGGCGAAACGCTGCGGCATACCGCGCCGGAGTCGTGCCGACGTGGCGCCGGAAGTGCCGCGTGAGATGCGCCTGATCGTGGAAGCCGACGCCGGCCGCAACCTGGGCGGCGAACACGCGCTGATCCAGATTTCAAAGGACACCGGCGGCAAGTATTATTACGCCGAAGGCGAGCAGCAACGCCGCGCTCGACCCCGCGGTCACGATCACGCGGCTCGCGGGCACTTCCAGGCCGTAGCGATCCATGTAC
>Ga0209811_10000937_pt1 | contig 10557 bp, 22 predicted proteins | sample Coa_R1_6_FD_187161 | JGI IMG/M metagenome (GOLD analysis project Ga0209811, IMG submission 187161) | Surface soil microbial communities from Centralia Pennsylvania, which are recovering from an underground coalmine fire. - Coalmine... | ecosystem: Environmental > Terrestrial > Soil >...
ATGTTTACGGCACCGACGACTTCGGGCCTTACGACACGCGCAAGGAGGCGGAGGCGGCAGAACGACGACTACAGGCAAGCGCTAAGAAACAGAACGACGGCGTCCAGCGATGGTATCGAATCGTGACTAACGCCGAGCACCGCGAGGCTATGGAATAAAACCCGAACGACGAAAGGAAAACACGACAATGAACTACTGGATCAACCTCAACACCGAGGGCAAGCGAGCACCCGAACTACGACGAATCTTCCAGCAACTAACCAAACTTGGCGACGGCTTAGACGAGGGCTTTGCGCTCATCGACGACCGCGATCAGGAGTGCGGCAAAGTCGTTGTATGCGAGGCGACGACGTGGCATGAAGTCGCGGCGGAGGCGGGCTATTCGAGTTGTACCGGATGGAGTATCGACGACGTGAAAGGCCGCTATCCTAAGCTCACCGATGAGCAGGCTAACGACTACCTTGATCAGCACGGCAAGTACCTCACCGACGCCATGTGCAGGGCCGGAAACGACTACATCGACCTTATGGAGCCGGACGTGGACGACGACGAAGAGGACGGCGACGGCGACGATACGCAGGGCGCAAACAATTACGCCCCTTAACTACGCACGACGAACGGCGAGGTTTTCGGACTTCGCCGTTTTACCTTGCACGACTACTATCTAGCGAGTATAGTACCTTGCGGACATAGCCCGAACGAAAGGAACCACTAAGATGAAGCCTGAATTTATTGAGCATTACCGCATGTTACGCGGTTACGGACAGACGGCGGCGAGTGCTATCAACGGCACACGTTATTGGATGAAACGCGAACCACTGCCCGACATCCAGTTTGAGCCTTACCATCACGAGACCGCGACGTGGGAACAAGACGGCTTTAAGATTGTCGCTAAACTCAAACCCGATTATGAGGCTTACGGAGTGCTCTCCCAAGAACTAGGGCGCTACTGCAACGCGAACGTCGACGGCGCTATCCCAAGGAACCCGAACAAAGTCGACCGCAACAGTTACACGCATTTCCTCCCAGTCAATCCCGAATACGGCAAACAGGATCTCAAACGCATGGAGGACTACAACGACGGCGATTGGTCTGTCTACGACGTTATCGTCAAGGTTTACAAGCAAGGCATCGAGTTAGCGAGTGATCGTTGTGGCGGCGTCGAGTCTGACTCTGACGTGGATCATTTCCGCGAAGTAGCGCGTGACTTGGCGAAAGAAGCTCTAAGCGAGGCTAAGAAAAACCTAGTTTCCCTGTGTAGGAGTTGATGGTAAATCGAGGGCCGCGTCCGTGTGATGCGTCTCTCCGTTCTATCAAACCCGAACCGAAAGGCAAACACTAAGAAATGCAACAAGAAACAGAAATTAACCCAGCGGTACTGGCGCTCGGATGTCCGGCGACGGCAACGCCACCGGAGACGGCACCGGAGGCGCTGGCGCTCGTCGTCAACAAGGCGAACCTCCTGATTAGAACTCTAGTCGAGAAAACGCCGGAAAGTCGCTACAACCTCCGTACCGTGCATGTTACGAAGGATTACACCGAAGTAACGAACGGGCACATTGCCGTGCGTGTCTCCGTTCCCGACGTAAGACCGAACCACCTGATCGACATCGACGGCATCACGCGCACCCTACGCGGCGACCTCGCCAAAAAGGATGCGTTCACGATCACTTGCGACGACGCTAAGCGCATCGAGGAATCGTTACCGACTAGCCGGACACTCAGAAACCTGAATGTTGCCCAAGTCGAAGTCGGCGGCGACGGCACCGACGACACCGCACGATTCGCTACCACGGCGCTTGAGCGCGACGACGAGGGCAAGACGATTGCCCCTATCGTGACCGCAGTGAAAGACGTGCTCTTTCCCGACGTGGAGCGGGTTATCCCGACGAAGAAACCGAAGCTCGTGATCGGCGTGGATGCGGAGTACATGATTGCCGTCTGCAAGGCAGCACTGGCCGTCAAACGCCACGAGGACAAGAAGGCGAAGGCTTACGTCAGACTCTCATTCATCGACGCTAATCACGTTTTCAAGGTCGAGACGGAGAACACTACGACAGGGCAGACTTTCCTTGGTCTCATCATGCCGTGTCGGCTTTGAAAGTCTTAGGCAGAGCGTCAAGCGCTTTGCCTTGGTCTATCAAACTCGAAAGAAGGAACACTAAGACAAACATGGAACAATTACTAAGCAAGTTAAAAGCAGGGCAGAAGCTAACCATCTTCTCAATCTCGGAGATGATGGCGCACACCCAGCGAACCGAACTCACCCTGGTCTGTGTATTGGCGACGCCGGAACAACGCGGGCGGAGCTTACGCATCGGCACTTACAAGCAACGCGGCAAACGCAAGCTCTACCACCTCGACGTAAAACACGACCACCTGTTGTTCGATGGTTGGGATCTGCCAATCAAGACGGATAGCGAGATTCAGTCTGACTCTATCTCGTTCGAGGGCAATGCCTGCTACAACCTCGCCGGAGACCGCGAGACCATCAAGGACTACATCGAGAATCGCTTACTGACTGGCGCACCCAGCGACGACGTTAAGGCGAAAATCATTATCGTCGAGACGGACTCAGACGGTTGGCGACTCGGACGTGATACGACGAGCTTGTTGTATCCCGACATCGAGACGGGACACGCGGTAGTGAATCGGTTGAAAGACAGAGACGCTGCGTGATGGTCTTAGGCGGAGTCTTAGGGACTTCGCCTTGGTCTATCAAGCAACGAAAGGAACGAAACACTATGACTCTTAAAACTCAACTCTTCTCGGTCGACACCTTGCACGTAGAAGTGCCGGACGAGATTAAGAGCGGCGACATCAACGAACGCCTAGAGGACTACTCCGAGGGCAACGAACACAACGGCGTCGACCACGAGGACGGCGGCTTACTGGTAAGCCGGACGGACATGATTTTCAACATCGCAGGTTACGACAATGTGCCTCTCCGAGACTTCTTCGTGCAGGTTGTTGAGCTACTCAAAGCGCAAGAGAACATCGACGAGGTTTACTTTCACCGCGCTCCTGGGAGGGACAAACACTAATGCGAGTAACCACGGAAGCACCGCAAGTCGGCAGTTGCGATAACTGCGGCGACAGTTTGACGGAGGCGCAAGTAAAGATCGACGACGGCGACCGCATCTATTGCCGCAAGTGTGCGCCCAAGGCGGCGGAGACGGTTGAGACCGTCGAGCGCGGCGACTTCTATCAGACCGTACCGACGATAGGTTTTGAACCACATCACGGAGGTTGGACAACGACGGCGATCATCGGCGTCTCGGAGACCGATTACCACGCTGGACAGGACGACGACGGCGTCACGAGTTGTCTGCTACAGATTAGTGAGCCTGACCCAGCAATCGGCACTATCGTCTGTGTCTACCTCACCGACGCCCAAACGCGAAAGTTAGCTGAGACCCTACTGGCATTTCTCAAAGCGAGTTGATGGTCTCCGGCAGAGCGCAAGGTGCTTTGCCGTGGTCTATCAAACGAAAGGAACAAACACTATGAAGAATCCGAACCCTGAACCAAACGTCGACAAGGTGCTGCTTAAAGCCTTGCGCGCCCTGTTGCGTGAAGTAGATGCCCACCTCGACGAACGCCAAGCAGAGGACGATTACGAAAGCGATGCAGGCATGAAGAAAGCGGCCAGTGACCTGCATAAGGCGCTCGCCCTAACCAAGAAAGGAAAGCGCTAATGAAGAATCCGAACCCTGAATTTTACGAACGAACAAACGAGTCACCTGTTGACTTGAGCGGACGCGAGGGCTACGACGAAGGGTACAACTCATTTCACGTTGATGTCCCATCGCGTGAAGCACAGCCAAACGATGATCAGGAATGGATTAACGTCGAGTCATTTGCGACCGAGGCCGAGGCAATCAAGTTCGCCCAAGAGACCTACGGCAGCGACGAGCGCGGCTTTGTTTGCCTAGTCAGTCCAACACCTGCTCAGAAATACGAGGCTCAGGGCGCGCACGACAAGCTGGCAAAGGCGCTCAAGCGTTTGCTGGAGGCGTTTCTAGTCGACTCGCACCGCGTTCCCAACATGCCGATCATTACCTCCGTGGAGACGAACGGCGAGGCTATCAGAGAAGCGTATGCGGCGCTCGCAGAGGTGCAACGATGAAGCTAATTCTAAGAGACGCAATCGTCACCGAGCACGATGAAGAACACGGACGCAGGCTAGAGCTTGATGTCCAACACTTCGAGGTCTTTGTCCGCAACTGCGGCGTCGACTGTGAGTATGTGCCGCTCGGAGGCAGAGAGGTTGAGCACATCCACTACAACGCGACGGGCGACAACTGGAAGATCAACGAAGTGCCTGGTTTCGATTTTCTGCAACTCCACAAGGACGACGAACTAGCCTCGCTCCTGCATCTGGCCGTCACCGAGGACTATCTCTATTGCAGTTGTGATCCTGAAATGGACGACGAGGTTAAGTGCGGCGGCGAGGGCGAATGCAACGGCGATTGTGAATGCGTTTACGGTGAGTCAGTGACGGCGTTACGCAAACGCGGCTACGACATGGACTAAGACAACAACGAAGGGACAAACACTAAGATGAAAACTGAACAAGAAAATACAGCGAACGCGGAGGTGCTCGAAGGTCTACACCTCTACTTCACTTGGAACGGCGTGGAATTTATCACTCAACATGAGGCTTGCACCTTTGACGAAAAGGGCAACTACAAAACCCGCGAGATGGTTGAACTCGGAGGCTTTACCGAGGACGGTCTCAAGTTCTTCGCCGACCTCGAACGGCAACGCCTAAAGCTAATCGAGGCGCTGGAAGAAGCACGCGGTCAATTCCTCGAATGCAACTGCGGCGACGTGGACGGGCGCTGCTTTGGTAACTGCACTTGGGCAATCGCCAATGCCGCACTAGCACCCTATGAGAAGAAGAACCCCGTCGAGGTCGACGGGGAAAGCTATCGCTCTGAGTTTCGCTCGTTTGCGGATGGGCCAAGTTCGATTGAGCCACTGCGACCATCAAGCGGTTTCGACCACGACGCGATTACCGGCCCTGCGGAGTTACCGGAGTATCTGGCATCGGAGCCAATTTACGACCAACTGATCGCCGTCTTAGGCGAACTGCTGAGCGCGTCACACGATGTTGTTGACCGTGAAAGCGAGGCGGTGCGAGAAGCAAATACGGTGCTCCTGAATGCTGTCAAGGCGAAGGGACAGAAGCACACGGTCTGGATTGTTTGGGGCGAGTCACTCAAAGAGTCCGAACCGACGCGCTACGACTTCGACACGCAGGCCGAGTTGAACGCTTTTCTCAAAGGCGTCGACGAGTCACAGGGATGGATGGACTACGCCCAGTTCGACAACGAAGCCGACGCCACGCAGCACATCAACGAATGGAACGCCTTACAGGAGGGTAGCGACGATGAGTGACGACACTGGCGACGACCTTTGCGACCTCTGCCAAAGCTCAGAAGTCAACGTCGACCGCACGACCTACTGCGGCAAAACCATCGGCATCGAGTGCGGCTGCGAAGAGGCGAATCCCGAAGGTACTTGCAGCGACAAGGACTGCAAGGATTGCGACGACAACGACGACTGGGATGAGTTCACCAAGAAGTACACGCTCGTTAAGAACCACCTCGACGATAACGCCTCCGGTGACGGGTTCATGTTTGAAACCTACGGTCCCGAAGTCGAGTTTGTGAAGGACACACCCGAAGAACGGATCTGGACGCTGGTTGATGGCGGGCACCACGGCATCATTGTCGCGGGTTGGCACTACGTCAATCGGTTGGGCTACTTCATCACCGAGCAACCAAGAGAGTCGGACGAAGAGAGTTATCGAAACTGAAAGGAACACTATGAATCTGTTTGAAACCATAGACCATGAAATGCAAAGCGACATCCTCGAAGGCAACGAGAACAGTTACCGGAAGTCTGATCGTTTGCTCGACACCTACGAGCAGGCCGACGAGAAAACCAAGGCAGTGATTGACGACCTGTTCATCACGCTCACCGGATGGTCGTTCAAAATGCTCATCGACAAGCAAGGCGAGCGTTCGGAGCAGGGTTACGAAGATACGGTCCCTGGTTGATGCAATCGGGCGGACTCTGTTGCAGGAAGTTCGCCCTGTTCTATCAACACTGAAAGGAAACACTAAGATGAAACCCGAAAGACTAACTAAGAACGCAATGGCTCACTTGCTCAGAAGTGCGGCGTCAGCTTTGGACCACGGACGCATGGCGACGGCCCGCGTGAAAGTGAGCGAGGTCTACTCCGCTATCTGCGTACCGCAGCTACTGAACCACACGCCGAACGGCTACGACCCGCGCCTGATTGAGGTAATCAACACCGTACTCAACGACCGCGAGACGGGCATCACGATTACAGACATCGAGCCGCATCTTTGGGACCGCTGGATTGGCCCGTTGTGCGACGAGATTGCAGGCACACTATCGGACAATCCGCACGACCGCGATGAGCACGACGCTATGTGCAACGGCATGAGTCCCTGCGACATGGTGACGGAGGACGACGATGCAAGCTGACACCAACATCGAGGCGGCTCGCTGGGGAATGCCGGAACAAATCGCAATCACGAAAGCGATCACCGATTGCTTGCTGGCCGCGACCGCGTGCGATAGCGACTCGCTGGCGAATGCTTTAATCGCTCTCGGAGAGAGCATCGAGGACAAGCCGGAAGTAATTGTCGAAGGACAACCAACTCGCGCTCAACTTATTCAAGCGGCCCGCGACACCTACGGCAACGACGACATCAACATCGACGGCGACGCCTGCCTGAGTGAATCACCGGACGAAGCAGGCAGTTGGGTGCAGGCATGGGTATGGATTAGTTACGAGGAAGCGCTGGAGGACTACACAAATGCCTAAACCAGTTGCCTACGACACCTGCCCCGAATGCGGCGAAGCACTCGAAGCGACGGCGAAGGTCTATCTAAGCAATGTCGGCGTCGACAAGGACGGCTATGTCACGAGCTATCGACTCGCCTTTGATAGCGATGAACGCGGACGCATTGGACCGGACGCGAGCTTGCACCGCTCACTGAACCTCGAAGAGCTTGAGGAAATGGACATCTACTGCCCGAACGATCATCCCTTCGACCTCAAGCTGGCGAAACGAAACAAACGCAGAAAGGTAAAACACAATGACGAAGAGTAACCCCGAACCGACCTATCCCTTTGCCATCTGGCAGAGGGAGGTCGCTAATGACGAGACCGATCTTGGTTACGACGATTGGCTTGCCCTGCGGCTCGCACTACCGAAGCAGGTGCTGACCACCAGTGAAGGTCTCACCATCGAAATCGAGCGCAGCACGATCACGGCGTTGAAAGTGATCGTGCCGGACGAGGTGGACTGGGACGAAGCGCAGGAACTGATAGCGGACTTCGGCGTCATCTACGGCATGGAGGACGCGGACGATGGCGACTCCTGGTACGTGCTGATGGACCCGAAGGACGTGCAAGCGGTTATCGAGGGCGAACCGGTCAACGACGCCTTGGAGCAATTCTTTCTCGCTATCAGTGAACAACTCGACGGCATCCAGCAAGTCTATTTTCATCGCCCGCGACGGGAGGGGAAATAAATGGAAACTGAAATCATCACCGTCAAGATTATGCAAGTCGTCGTGCCTCCTGAGATTGACACCGAGGACTTCGAACTAGCCCTTGAGCCGTTCATGCTGGACGATTGCGGCACTCTCAAACGCGGGATTGAAATGAGTCCCGAAGGTCTGACGGAGGCGGCGGAATACGCCGACAACGAAAACCCGACAATCTTCGCGTTCCTCTCGGAAGTGTTGGAATTGGGATCGGTGGCTGACAGCTACAACTTTTACAAACGACGGGAGGTAAAACCTTGAGAGAAAAACTAATCATCTACAAATGCACCTGCGACCGCTGCGGGCACTCGTGGCAGACCCGCGTGGACTATCCCAAGAAATGTCCCAAGTGCAAGTCGCCTTACTGGGACCGACCACGACGCACCCCGAAGGCGCCGACACCGGCGCCGGAAAAGGAGGCGGCATGATTTTAGTAAAGTGGTCTAAGTTTGCTTATCCGTGGTTTTGGCGACCTCGCCTTACGTGGGACAAAAAGCGCGGACGTTGGGCTATGCGCGTCGGCTACCTGTACCTCGTTATTGGAGAGGAAGGAGGCTGCGCATGAGAAGCGTATTTGGTTGGAGCCTGCCCCCTGGTTGTCGCACGTTACCAGGGGAGGAACCGGTCGGCCCCTGTGAAACCTGCGGCGGCGATCCCGAAGGCGACTCGTGCGTCTGCCCTGAGTGTCACGTCTGTCACCTCGTCGGCAACACGGTCTGCTACGACGACCACGGTCTCGTCTACAGTGCCGAGCAACTCGCCGGTCAAGCACGACTGGCGGAAGAGTACCGGCTACAATCCGAGGCGGACGCGATTGAAGCGGAGACCCACTATGACCTGTGACTTCTGCGACGAAGAGGTGTTACCCAGTGAGCGCGCCAAGGAACTGCAAAACGGCGACGCCCACTACTACTGTCTCGTGCGCTCGGTGGTCGGCTCGGTCGGCCACCAGTTGGGCAAGTGCAGTTGCTACGGCGGCACCCTCGAAGATCCGCCAGGACTGACAAAACGGCAGGCGGCAATCGCCGCGTACTTCCTCAACATGGGAAGGATGAATCGCCCAAAACACCGCGAAAACGACCTTTTCTCCGCGATTCGCGAATTTTGGGGGAACAAGTTCTCTCAGAATTGACCTACAACGCGTTTTTAGACGGCACCCTATACGATGGTATGGACTTTTGGGGTGCCGTTTCTCTTTGCCCTGCTTCTGCCCTCGCTCGCCCTCTTCCCTCACTACTCAGTACCAGGATAAAATCGAAATCCGAAAGGGGACACCAAAGCATGGCTCGCATCATCAAGGCGACGGGCGCAATCGTCGAGGTCTCACCAAAGAACGGGCGCGACTTCCAACTCGACGAACTCAACAAGATTGTGGGCGGGTACATTGAGATTGTGCCGACGACGACCGGCGAGGTGATGGTCGTGAACGAGGACGGCCACCGCTTAGGACTACCACTCAACAAACTGGCGTCGAGTTTCTACCGCTCGCCTTATCCGATCGTCGGCGACGTGTTGATCTGCGGTCGTGAGCAGATTGATTAGACCTCGCGAATCTCGATGTCGTGACAGGCGCGCATGAGTTTGCGCTTGAGTTGGTAAGCCTCCGTGCGGAACCCCTTGGTATCTTCGACGACGAGTTGACCATTCTCCTGGTACGTGGCGTCGGCCCGATACCGGCAGATGAGCTGGCCGTTGACTTCGAGGCGAAAGGTGGTTTGCAGATTGTCGATCTGTAAGTCCTTGATGGTGCCCGCACGCACGAGCAGTTTCAGTTCCTCATAGCGGCGAGCTTGCTTGCGCGACGGAAAACGAATGCCGTCGACGACGCAGCCTTCGGCGTGGTACTTGTGCGGCGCCTTCTGCTTCTTCAAAGCGTCCTGCAACTGCTGCTTGGTGAGAACTTCGCCCATGGTTTAATTCTGGCGCCGGCAATCACAGGGACGACTCGTAGGATACGGCCCCTGGCTCACGATGCTGCCGGTCCCGAAGCACCGCTCACAAACCTCTTTGCTGGCGAACGGATCGTACTGGTCGGCAGGCCGCGCAAACCGCGCCGACTCGCGCATCTCTCTCCAGGCGGCGCAGACTTCGGAAGGATCCATCAGGTAGTTCGAATCGCGACCGCGGCGGGCGTAGAGGAAGGCTTCTTCCAACCGGTGTTCGGGCACGACCCCGCAGAGCGTTTCGGTCCAGGCCACGACCATCAACTTGAACTCAGCGTCTTTCGGACGAGTCGGACTGCCCGCGAACAAGCGCAACAGAATCTTCGACACTTTCTCGATGTAAGTCCGCGACCACGTTGACGAGACCGGCAAAGTCGTCGGCTCGTTTTTCTCCAGCGCTTTGGAAATTAAGTCTCCGATTGGCTGCATACTCTTTCTCCCTCCTGGCTTGATGTTGCAGTTTGCGTAGTTGAACCTTGAAGGTCCGGTCCCAGTCGAGCTTACGGCCGCGCACCCCTGGCATTCCCATCCAGAAGTCGACGAACTCTTCCAGCGCTGCTTGCAGCTCTACGTCCGGCGCCTTCTCCGCCGCCCAGTCTGCGACCTCCGGGCTGACGGTGAAGTCCTCGCGAATCCTCGTACCGGATTCCGAGCGACGACGCGGCCTTGGGTCCTTGTTGCGAGGTTTGGGTTTTTCCCCCGTACCCCCTTTTCCTGAACTACCTTTTTTCTCTAACACTGGATCTAGATCTTGAGTAGGAGTAGGAATAAGAGTAGGAGTAAGAGAGTTCGATTTTGTTCCCTGTTTGTTCAGCGTTTGTTCGTCGTTTGTTCGAACATCCGGTGAACATAATTGAACACTTGTTCGATTTTGTTCAGGGTCTAACTGTTGACGTTTAAGAGGTTTCTGATGTGACCGGCGAACGGCACCGCTGGCCGTTCCCGCAGCTTGTCTTTTTCGTCGGTAATCTTCTTGTTTGGCGTGCTCGAACGACAAGCGGACGTTAAGCAGGAGTTTGCC
>Ga0209811_10000939_pt1 | contig 10536 bp, 12 predicted proteins | sample Coa_R1_6_FD_187161 | JGI IMG/M metagenome (GOLD analysis project Ga0209811, IMG submission 187161) | Surface soil microbial communities from Centralia Pennsylvania, which are recovering from an underground coalmine fire. - Coalmine... | ecosystem: Environmental > Terrestrial > Soil >...
GTCAGGTACCGAGCAGGCTATACATCAGAACGGCCAGAACTGCACTAGCGATGCCGACGTACAGCCAATCCCTTTCGAGAGCGAAAGCCACACCAGAGAACGCTACGCGCGCGACGGGGGTTGCAATGAGGCAGAGTATACCGAACTGAATGATTCCCCGTCCGCGAAGCTTCAGAGCGGACCGCACGATACCTTTCCACTCGCGAAGATCGGACGGTTCCCCAGCGAAAGCGCGATACTTGGTAGGCGTAAAGCCGTGCCGCACAAGGAAAACAACGCCTCCTGCCAACACAACACCCGCGGCCAGGGTGACACCGGCGCGCAAGAGGTTGGCGATGACAACTTCGATCTTCTGATCCGTCCAGTCCGACTTTCGAAACATGCTCAGATCTTCCCGGCAAACGCGCCGTACAACATTTCTCCGCCTAGTGCCACGATGACAGCGGCGAAGACCCAACGCAGTTGCTGCGTCTTCGTGCGTGCCAGCATGCGAGCGCCAGCTAGAGAGCCCGCTAGCACTCCCAACACGACCGGCATCGTGAGACCTGGATCGACATATCCGCGATTGAGGTAGACTCCTGCGCTGGCTGCTGCCGTCACACCGATCATGAAATTGCTGGTGGTGGTGGAGACCTTGAATGGAATTCCCATACAGCGATCCATCGCCAACACCTTCACCGCGCCCGAGCCGATGCCCAACAACCCTGAGAGCGTACCGGCGCCAAACATCAGTCCGAAGCCAGCGGGAACGCGGTGAACGTAATAGGCCCTTGGTCCGGTAAGAGATGGATAGACGCCATTCATGCCGAGTCGCGTGGCGAGAGGGTCGGGAGGTTCGCTGGTTGGCACTTCGACTTGAGGTCGGCTTGCCGTGTAGCCCGAATAGAGGAGAACGAGACCGAATACCACGCCTATAGCCGCCGTCGACACGCGTGCAGCGAGAAACGCTCCGAATAGCGCGCCAATCGTGGTCGCAACTTCTAAGAACATGCCAATCCGGATGTTCGAGAAGCCATCCTTGAGATAGGCAACCGCGGCTCCTGAAGAGGTGGCAATGACTGACACGAGAGACGCGCCGACGGCGTAACGAATATCCACCTGAAACACGAGGGTAAGGAGCGGAACGAGAACGACACCCCCGCCGAGGCCGGTGAGCGCTCCTAAGAATCCCGCCATGAACGAGCCCAGACCAACCAGGACGGTGAACTCGAGGTTATTCAATCCCGCCTCCGAGTCCAGTGTGCCATAGTTGGCATCCACAGGTCGGTAAACGGCAGGAATCTATTGGCTCGCCTCTTTATTACTTTGAGGCGTGCTGGCGGGAATCATCTGCACAATCGCTACGGCGCGTCTCCTTCAAGAACCGCTCGACATGCCGATTTGGACGAGGGGATTGTTCGCGACTGGAGCATCCGGCAAATGCAATCCGCATTCTGTCTTCTGAAATCCGGCCCAGCGCCCGGCCCGGGCATCCTCTCCCGGACGCACAGCTCGCGTGCAATGCGTGCAGCCGATGCTGGTGAAATTCGAGTCATGCAGGGCGTTGTAGGGGACGTTATTCGCGCGAATATAGTCCCAAACGTCGTCATTCGTCCAATCGGCGATGGGGTTAATCTTCACGAGCTGAAACTTCTGGTCCCATTCGATTTTCTTGGCGCTTGCCCGGACCTTCGTCTGGTCGCGGCGGATCGCAGTGATCCACGCGCGCAAGGCGCTTAACTTCTCCTTGAGCGGCTCAACCTTTCGCAATCCGCAGCACTGGTCGGGGCTGGTAGCCCATAGTGCTTCCCCATAGATCTCGGCTTGATCTGAGGGCGTGAGGCGCGGCTGCACGCGATCTACCCGGATTCCATACCTCTTTTCAACCTCGTCAATCAGCTGGTAGGTTTCTGGAAACAAAAATCCCGTATCGATTGTGAAGACCCGCAGTGAGGGATTCAGGCCGGCGGCGATGTCAATCAGCGCCATGCCTTCCGCGCCAAATCCAGATGCCATCTCAATGCTGGATCCAAACGTGCGGAACGACCATGACAGCACCTCCCTGGCGCTCCATCCCTCTGCGACTTCCTGCGTCTCTTTCAGATGCTTGATCACTGTCTCCACTCCAAATCTCGGGGAATGACATCGTCTGCAAACAGAACTCGCGGCACTGCTGCCGTATCAATGAGCGACGCCACCAACGTATCGGGCGCTCCCGCGTGAGCATTTGGGATTACCGTTTCCTCCGCCAGCACCTCTCCAACCAGAAGCAACGTCGGCGCAGGCAACAGCGGCGCGGCGGGCAGGTCAGCTACGGTAGTCCTGTGAATCTGTTGTTGCGGCGAGCTTACGCGTGAAACGATCGCGCAAGGCGTTGTCGGCTTCAGTCCAGCGTCAATCAGACTCGCAGCGGTTTCGCCATAGTTGAACCCCGGCATATATACCGCGAGTGTCGCGCCCGATGCCACATACGCTGGCCAAGCCACGGCCTGTTCCGGACTTGCCGGATGACTCGAAAGCAGGATTAGGGCTGACGACTTATTTCTGTGGGTCAGGGACACCTGCGCGGCCGCAGCGGATGCGAGCGCTGAAGTCACTCCGGGCACAACCTCGAAGTCGACGCCCGCCTTGCGAAGGGCATCCATTTCCTCACCGCCACGTCCGAAGATCGAGGGATCGCCGCCCTTCAAACGGACCACGTTCACACCGAATGACGCGAACGCGATGAGGAGCGCGTTAATCTCCTGCTGCTGCACGCTCTTTCGTCCGCACCGTTTTCCTACGTTGCGAACGTGCGCCGTGAATGGAACGAATTCAAGAATTTCAGGACTGACCAGGTCATCGTGCAGCACTACTTCCGCTGACTGAATTAGCTTGACCGCTTTCACGGTCAACAAATCGGGATCGCCCGGACCGGCCCCCACTAGAAAGACCTTACCGTTCATGAACTGCCTCCGGAGTGAAAACATCTTTGGGGAGGGACTGCGTAAAAGGCGCCTGCGCGGCCCACCGGTGCAAAAGCCTTCGGCGCTGATCAGGGTTCAACGACTGTCCAAACAAGCGCGCTCGAATCTTGCCCAGTTGTTCAATCCAGCCTGCGTAAAATGGCGCGAGTTGCTGTTCGAACTCGCGGCGTAATCTCTGCGCGAGGGCGGGACTCTTACCTTCCGTCGAAATCGCGACCTGAAGGGCTCCGCGCCGGACGACTGCGGGATAGAAGAAGTCGCACCGCTCCGGATCGTCGACCACATTGCACAGAATCTGCCGTCTGGTGGCCTCGCGATAGACCAGATCGTTGACATCGATCGAAGACGTGGCGGCGATGACCAGAAATGTCTCGTCCAGATCTTTCTGGCTGAACTCACGAGATTCCCAAACAACAACTCCCGCGCGGGCCCATCCCAAAATCGCCGGCGTCGCCCAAGGCGCCACCACGCGGACTTTCGCGCGCGCGACCAGCAAACTGCGAATCTTCCCCTCACCGATCTTCCCCGCTCCAATCACCAGGCATGAGCGGCCTTCGAGTTTCAGAAACATCGGAAATAGACTCATAGCTTCCTACCCATCGATTCCGTGGGGTACGCGGCCGGGAGAAGGATCGCGCAGCACAGCTCCGATCCATTCGCCGGCCAAGCACTCGCGCAATTCCTCATCGCTGTGACGCGCAAAAAACTGACGCAGGTTTTCGTTCTCGTTTCGGTCGTCGAGGTATCGGCGGAGCAGCCTCTCGATTGCATCAGGAACTTCGCTGGCCAGGCATCGGTAGCCGACGGGCCGCGCGATCGATTGGTGCAATCCAAGGGCTCCGCCTACGCAGAAGTAGTAGGCGTCCTGCATGCGATCGCCAACCCTGATCTTCTTGCCTTCGATACCAATGTCGGCAATCCAGTGCTGCCCGCAACTATTCGGGCATCCCGTGACGTGCAACTTCAAATGTTGTTCGAAACCTGGCAGCCTCTCTTCGAGTTCTTCGACCAGCCAACGGGAGAAAGCTTTGGTTTCCGTGATCGCAAGTTTGCAGAACTCCGATCCGCTGCACGCGATCGCTCCCCGCCAGAAAGGTGATCCTTGTACCGGCAATCCGGCAGCCGTCAGTTCCGTCGCGAGTGTGTCGACGTTCTCGCGAGGTACGTTAACGATGATCAGGTTTTGCATGTTGGTGAGGCGAACTTCACCGCCCCCCAGGCGATCAGAAAGATCCGCGGCTTCTCGCATTTGCGATCCCGAGATCCTGCCGCGCAGAACCGACGCGCCTACGTAGAACTCTCCGGCTTGCTTCTGTGCATGGATACCAACATGATCGCGATAAACGTCGTTCGGAGGCTGCTCATCGGCAGCAGGTTCGAACTTGAAGCCAATGCGCTTCTCGAGTTCTCCCTGGAATATCTGCGGAGTCCAGCCGTGACGCAGGAACAGGAACTTCAGGCGCGCTCGCTCGCGGTTCTCTCGGAGAACATGGCTGTCGCGGAAAATCTCCGCGATCCCGCGCAGCACAGGCACAACTTCATTCTGCCGAACAAAGGCGTTGAGTCGAGTCGCAAGAAAGGGATCAGCTGAAAGTCCTCCAGCAACCCGGAGGGAGAATCCGATTTCTTCCCGCCCGTGAAGCCGGCGGGTGATCGCAGTAAGCCCCACATCATTGATCTCTGGATAGGAGCACCACGAACGGCATCCGGTGATGTTGATTTTGAATTTTCGGGGGAGGTTGTAGAAGTCAGCGTTTCCGACGAAAAACTGATTTGCTGCCAGCGCGATGGGAGACGCGTCGAGTATTTCATCGGCATCTACCCCAGCCAGAGGGCAACCGGTGATGTTGCGAGTATCGTCACCGCATGATCCCTTCGTGGTGAGACCTGCGCTCCAGAGTGCATCGAGGACCTCGGGGAGGGCTTCAATCGTGACCCAGTGCAACTGGATGTTTTGCCGGACCGTCAGGTCTGCATTGCCACGCGCGTACCGGTCAGTTACGTCAGCAATCGTTCGTAACTGGTGAGCCTGCAGTAGGCCGTTGGGGATGCGGATACGGACCATGAAGTACGGTAGAGCCTTGCCCTCCCCGTTCCTCCCCCCGACGACCCCGGCGCCATCTCCTTGGGTGTAAACCCCCCACCAGCGGAAGTAGGTGCCGATCCACTCGGGCGGAATCGCCGTAAACCCTTCGCGGCCGAATCGCCGAATCTCGTCGAGGCCATCCCAGGGATTGCGCTCCCTCTTGAGCCGTTCAACGCGCTGCGCTTTCGTTTCTTTGGCTGGAATTGTCATAAATGCAAAAAGCCCACCGCCAGTTTCTCTACTGGCGGTGGGCTGATAATTGCTGATTCTTAAAGACTTATTACGTCAGCAGCCTCCCTGTGCCAGCAGACACGTGTGCACAACAACAAGTACAACAACACACCGTGAACGTCTGGCTAGCTGCCAACATCATCCGCAGATAGTAGGGTGAAACCGCCACCCTGTCAACAATGGAAGTCGAAGTCATCATGCAAAATTCAAATCCGCTGGATCGAAATAATGCCCAGCGTACCTAGTAATTGACGTTTGACGAACCACAAAAGCTGCACTATTTTTTAGGACACCGATGCTGACTCATCGCCATCACCGCCATCATCACCACGCGCACAGCGCATTGGCGGGGGTGCCGGTCTAGGTCAGATCTAGCACTTATAGCGAGTTAAGCCCGCTGACGCGAAAAGCTTCAGCGGGCTTTCTTTTGCGTGGTGGAGGCTGAGGGTTATGGATACCAAGATCGATTATCAGAAGATGCAAGGACTTGTTCCGGCCATCGTCCAGGACGGGAACACCGGAGAGGTATTAATGCTCGGATTCATGAATGAAGAAGCGTACGAGCGCACCCGAACCGGTGGATACGTCACGTTCTTCAGCCGAACCCGGAACGAGTTGTGGACGAAGGGTGAGACCTCAGGAAATCGCCTAAGGGTTCTTTCCATGGCTACCGACTGCGACCGCGACACATTCTTGATAAAGGTCCGGGTCGAAGGAAAAGGCGTGGTCTGCCACCTTGGAACACGATCTTGCTTTACTGAAGCACTGGCAGTTCCTTACGACTTGGCCTCCGAAACTCAAGAGGTGCCGCGATGAAGCTGCGGCTGGGAATTCCGAAGGGCAGTCTGCAGGAAGCGACTTTACAGCTTTTCGCGCGCGCAGGGCTACGCGTTTACACAAACGCGCGCTCGTACTTCGCATCGACCGGCGACCCGGAGATCGAGTGCATGCTCATTCGAGCCCAGGAGATGGCCCGCTACGTGGAACATGGCGCCTTGGATGCAGGCCTCACCGGCATCGACTGGGTCGTGGAGAGTGGTCTCGATGTCGTTCCCGTCACCGACCTCATCTACGCGAAGCAAAGCCGCGGCAAGGTGCGATGGGTTCTGGCAGCCCCGGAAGACTCGCCTTTTAAGCAAGCCGAGGATCTTTCCGGAAAAATCATCGCGACCGAGTTGGTGAACGTCACGCGCAATTACTTTCGCGCTCGAAATGTGGACGTACAAGTCGAGTTCTCCTGGGGCGCCACTGAAGTCAAACCGCCGATGCTTGCCGACGCGATTGTGGAAGTCACAGAGACTGGGAGTTCCCTGCGCGCAAACCGTCTCCGCATTCTCGACACTGTACTCGAGTCGAATACGCAGATCATCGCAAACCGTTCCGCCTGGGCTGACACGGAACGATGCCGCAAGATTGAAAACCTGGCCCTGATGTTGAAAGGGGCCATGGAAGCGCAAGATCGCGTCGGCCTGATGCTTAACGTCAAGAAGCAAAACCTGCCCGGTGTTTTAGCGGTCCTTCCCGCCCTGCAAAAACCGACCATCTCCACTCTTAGCGATAGTGAATGGGTTGCAGTGAATACGGTCATCGAGGAAGCGGAGGCTTGGCAGGTGATTCCGCGGCTGAAAGCAGCACAGGCACAGGGCATCGTCGAATATCCGCTGAACAAGGTGGTCATGTGATGCGAATCCTCACCGGTGCCGCTGCATTACGGCGCGTCCGAGTGCTTGAGGGTCGCACCTCTGACTTCGACAGAGTGGAGCCTGTGGTCCGCAATATCGTGGCCGACGTGCGACGAAACGGCGATCGAGCCTTGCTGAAGTACGCTGAGAAGTGGGACGGGCTGGTTTCCAAACAATCGCTTGCTGTTTCCGCCTCCGAATTAGAAGTGGCCTGGGGGATGTCATCCCGCGAGTTTCGACGATCGCTGGAACAGGCGGCTGGCAACATCAGGCGCTTTTGCAAGTGGCAACTGCCGCGCGACTGGACCCGTCGGTCAGGAGGTCTGTCTCTGGGACAAATCGTAAGACCCCTTGAATCGGTCGGATGCTACGTGCCGGGAGGCAGGCATCCGCTGGTTTCGACCCTTCTGATGACAGTCATTCCAGCGCAGGTCGCCGGCGTCTCGAAGATTCGTGTAGTGAGCCCGAATCCTGCATCCGAGGTGCTGGCTGCAGCTCATATGTTGGGTGTGAGCGAGATGTATCGAGTGGGCGGTGCGCAAGCGGTTGCGGGTCTCGCCTATGGCACGCAAAGCTTTCCTCGTGTAGACAAGATCGTGGGTCCCGGGAATCTCTATGTGACGGTCGCCAAGAAGCTGGTCTCTTTCGATTGTGCGATCGACTTCCTCGCGGGGCCAACCGAAGCGGTCATTCTCAGCGATCGGGGACGGCCGGACTTCATCGCCGCCGATCTGGTCGCACAGGCCGAGCACGATACCGCCACGTTGCCAATCTTCATAACGACCTCTAAGCCTCTCGCCCGAGCTATTAGCGAGATCCTGTCAAAAGTTCGCGATAAGGTCGCGGCGCAAGCCCTTCGACGGAACGGCGCTATCTTGCTGGCGGATACGCGGCAGGAAGCGATTACTTGGGCCAATCGCATCGCAGCCGAGCACATAACCGTAGACAAAAGAGATCTGCCTTTCATTCAGAATGCAGGATCGATATTCGTCGGTGATTATTCAGCCCAAGCGGCGGGCGACTACGCGGTGGGTCCGAATCACGTTTTGCCGACCGCTGGAGTTGCGCGTTTCCGTGGAGGGCTGAGCGTCAATGATTTCGTGAAGATCATCACCGTACAAGAGCTCTCTCGAGCAGGGCTGAGCAGACTCGGCAAAAGCATTACATGCCTTGCAGAAATTGAAGGGCTGAGCGCGCACGCGGAATCGATCCGCACCAGGTGCCCGAATGCTTAAGCCTCGCAGCGTTGTGCAGAACTTGCCAACCTACCGCCCCCCGCTGTGCGGGCGACACGGCCTACGTCTTGATTTCAACGAAAACACGGTCGGTTGCTCGCCGCGAGTGCTCGAACGCATTCGAAACCTCGGAGTGGAGGATCTTGCGCGCTATCCGGAGCGCGAACCTGTGCAAGCCATTGCAGCTACTCATCTCGGAGTCAGGCCGCAAGAACTCCTGCTGACGAACGGTGTCGACGAAGCCATCCACCTGATTTGCCAAACCTACCTCGAGCCCGGAGACGAAGTCGTGATTGTGGTTCCGACGTTCGCGATGTACGAGATCTTTGCCTCCGCGACCGGTGCACGAATTATCAAGATTCCGGCGGGGAAGAACTTTACTTTTCCGACAGACGATGTACTAACCCACATCACATCGCAGACTCGGTTGATAGCGATTGCCAACCCGAACAATCCCACGGGCGCAGCAGTTCCGCGGAAAGACCTTCTTCTCATTGCGAGTTCCGCTCCCAACGCGTCGATTCTGATCGATGAGGCCTATTACGAATTTCACGGAGAGACGCTTCTACGCTGTTGGATAGATCATCCCAACTTGTTCGTTGCGCGCACGTTCTCCAAAGCCTACGGCCTCGCTGGACTGCGGGCCGGCCTCTTGATGGGTTGCGAGGACTCGATGGATGCAGTCCGGAGAGTAGCATCCCCTTACAGCGTGAATGCAGTCGCTCTCGCGTGTTTGCCTGAGGCCCTGGATGATCAATCGTACGTCGAAGCATACGTTCAGGAGGTTTGCGAAGGTCGTCACCGTTTGCAGGAAGAATTGAAGCGACTCGCCATTCCTTTCTGGCCCAGCCGGGCGAACTTCGTCTTGTTGCGTATGGGCGCAGCGAACGCCGCATTCATTCGGGGCATGCGGGAACGCGGCATTCTGGTTCGGGATCGTTCCCCCGACCCAGGTTGCGAAGGCTGCGTGCGCATTACGCTCGGTAACACAGAACAGACAACTCGGTTGCTAAAAGCCTTGGGAGAGACTTTGTCGGAGATCGACGCGATTCGGCAGGAGGTGCACCCGTGAGAAAGGCTCGCATTCATCGGCCGACTAAAGAGACCGACATAAGCGCATCTTTGAATATCGATGGCCATGGGCGCTACAAGGTTTCAACCGGCATCCACTTCTTTGACCATATGCTGGAACTCTTCGCTCACCACGGAGGCTTCGACCTCGAACTCACCGCAAACGGCGACCTCGAAGTCGACCAGCATCACACCGTGGAAGACGTCGGCATAGTTCTAGGGCAAGCCTTCGACAAAGCGCTCGGCAATAAAAAAGGAATTCTGCGTGCCGGCTATTTTCTGATGCCCATGGATGAGACCCTGGGAATGGCGGCCGTCGACTTCTGCGGACGTACCGCGATTAGCGTAAACACCAAGGTGAACGTGCGACTCGTCGGTGACCTCCAATCAGAGTTGGTGCACGACTTCTTCGAGGGCTTCGCTCGGGGCGCACGGGCCAACGTTCACACGCGTGTGCTCTACGGAAGATCGAATCATCACAAGATTGAATCTCTGTTCAAAGCATTTGCGCGGGCCGTGCGCGCCGCGTGCTGGAAAGATAAACGCATGGCTCAGTTCATTCCGAGCACAAAAGGCGTCTTATGAGGATTGCGATCGTCGACTACGGCGCCGGCAACCTGACTTCCGTCAGAAAAGCATTCGAAGCCTTGGGAGAGGCAGCCCAGATCACGTGCGATCCGCAGGTCATCTTGCAAGCGGAGAAAATTGTTGTGCCGGGTGTAGGCCATTTCGGAGCCACCGCAGCGTTGCAGTCGCGAGGATTAGGAGCGGCCATCCAAGCCGCGCGCGCTCAAGGTAAACCTATTCTCGGGATTTGCCTCGGAATGCAATGGATGTTCAACTCAAGCGAGGAGGCCAGCGATATTGCGGGGTTGGGACTCTTCCCGGGTACATGCACTCGATTCCCCTCTGACGTCAAATCCCCTCATGTGGGATGGAACCAACTTTCCCGCTGTGCGAGTTCGCGCCTCCTTCACGACATCCCGGAAGGGTCCTTCGTCTACTTCACACACTCCTACCGCGCGCCCTTAGTCGAGGACACCGTAGCCACTTGCGAATATGCAGGGCGATTTTCAGCCGCCGTCGAACGAGAAAACGTCTTCGGCGTACAGTTTCATCCAGAAAAGTCCGGGGCCGCCGGCAAGAAGTTGCTGCAAAACTTCTGCGAGCTTCCATGCTGACGAAACGAATCATCGCCTGCCTCGACGTGAACGCGGGGCGCGTTGTGAAAGGCGTGAAGTTCTTGAACTTGCGGGACGCGGGTGATCCGGCCGAATTGGCCGAAG
>Ga0209811_10000940_pt1 | contig 10536 bp, 8 predicted proteins | sample Coa_R1_6_FD_187161 | JGI IMG/M metagenome (GOLD analysis project Ga0209811, IMG submission 187161) | Surface soil microbial communities from Centralia Pennsylvania, which are recovering from an underground coalmine fire. - Coalmine... | ecosystem: Environmental > Terrestrial > Soil >...
CGTATCCGCGTCGGTCAGGGCGACGCGGCGGGGGCAAGAGACCTCATTCGTTCGTCGCTGTCGCGCACCCCCAACTATCGGCCGCTCCACTACGCGTACGTCGACGTCCTTCAGGGCATGGGGCAGAATCAGGCGGCACTTGCCTGGCTGGGCGACCTTGTGAAGGTTTATCCGCGCGACGCCCGGCTGTATAGCCTTCAGGCGAAATCCTATGCAGCGTCTGGCAAGCGTCTGCTGCATCACCAGGCCCTCGCCGAGACCTACGTGCTCCAGGGGACGTTGCCGGCTGCGATCGAGCAACTCCAGCTCGCGCAGAAGAGCGGAGACGGCGATTTCTACCAGTTGTCGACGGTCGAGGCGCGGCTCCGGAATCTGCGCGCCCTTCAGGCCGAAGAGAGAAGGAACCGCTAACGGGACGGCGCTTCTTTTCCTGGACCTTCGAAGTAGGCCTCGTAAAGGAGATCGAACGTCTTCTCGCTCTCCGTGAACAGCTCCTCGTCGCTCCCGCAACGGCGCCGCGCCCCCTGGAGCAGCGTTTCTACGCCGGCGGCCTCGGCGACTGGCGCGCCTCCGGTATCCAGGTAGTGCACGAGCGCGCCGATTCTCGCGAGCGTTTCGTTCTCGTCGAGGCTGAACCGCGCCAGCAACTCCTGGAACGTGACCTTGTCCCTGCTGTTGGAGAAGGTTGCGCCCTCGAAGCCGAACCCGACCGCGGTGGATGGGCACGCTTGGGTTTTTTCCAGCCACATCAACGTGGCTTCCGGGTCGATAAACCGCCGGATGAGCCAGCCCGACGCGAGCCGATCGGCCAGGAGCGGCTTGCGGGATGCCCAGATTCGCTTGAAGTAGTAGCGCCCGGTCTGGGTCAAGCGGCCGCCGGACCTGGGGGCGTCCGGGAACATCCTCTTCCGGACCTCGGCCTCGGTCTCTCGCAGCACCCGCGCAGCCTTCTCCTTCAATGGCGAATCGAAGAAATCGAGGGCGCTGATCGCTTCGAACTCGCGGCGCTGCTTGTTGAGGACCCGGGCAATGGCGCTCGGCTCCGAAATGCCGAATCCGGCCTGCAATCCCTCGATGATCTTGATCAGTTCCTCGTATTTTCCCGCGCGGTCGAAGAGCGACTTGAACGACCGTTGTTGCTCGCTGTCGGCGCTTGCCACGCGCAGCACATGAGCCGAGCCGTTGATGCGGACAGTGTGCTCTGACAGCCGTTCCAGGCCCTGGCGGTTCACCGGGTTGTCGGGCAGCAGATAGACGCCCTCGCGCAGCAGGGCGCAGCCCATGGCTTCGAGCGTGCGCAACACCCGCATCCTCGCGGCGGGGTCGTCCATCGGAAGGCTGGCGACGTATACCAGCCATTGTGAATCGGGTAGTGGCGTTTCCTTTGCCAAGGCTGCTCCCGCGGCGGTTACCCGCTATCGGTGTCCCAGTTTAAGTACCGCAACCTGATTCGGCAACCTGGGATAGCCGCCGGTATCCGGGCCACCCCGCGTGCGCCTGCCGGACGTTCGTGCCGCTTCAACGAGCGGGCGGTTTTGGTATATAGTTTTTGCCCTTCGAGTGCGAGTGGACGTTGATGACGACCTTCGACAAGGATCTGGATGTGCGCGGACTCAATTGCCCGCTTCCCATCCTGCGCGCGAAGAAGGCCCTTGCGGAGATCGGGAGCGGGCAGGTCCTTCGGGTCCTGGCCACCGATCCCGGATCGGTGAAGGATTTTCAGGCTTTCGCCAAGCAGACCGGCAATCAGCTCGTTTCGCACGCGGAGGAAGACAAGGTCTTCACCTTCTTCATGAAGAAGAAGTGATGGGCTGGCAGCAAGGGCCGGTCTCCCTTGCTTATCGGTCGCGGATGATTCCATGCTTGAGGTAGACCGGCCTCACTGCGCTTGCCCAGCTTTTCAGGTGCAACGCGAATACACCCCCGGCGGCGACGACTATCGCGCCGCAAAAAAATAGGGTCCTGTGCACCCCGATCGATTCCGCAAGCGCGCCTGCGACGAAGTTCCCTATGGGAGCGAATCCGAGAAAACACATCACATACATGCTGATGATTCTCGCCCGCTTGTCTTCTTCCGCCAGGGTCTGCAGGATGGTGTTGATCGAGGCGGCCGTGACGACCAGCCCGGCACCGAACATGGCGAGGAAGAGGAGTGACAGCCACAGGGTTCCCGACAGGGAAAATCCTATCAGCGCGGCGCCGGCGGTGACGGTTGTCGAGGCGATGACCCGGCCCAGGCCGCGAACCGAGGCGCGCGCCGCAAGCACGAACGTGCCCATGACCGCTCCCATGCCCACTGCACCGATCAGGAACCCGAAGGTCTTCGAGTCGCCGCTGAAAGTCTCGGCAGCGAATATCGGCATCAGGGACTGCCAGGGGGCCGTGAAGAATCCGACCATCATGAGCAGCAGCAGCAGCCTTCGAGTCCCGGTAAACCCGAACGCGTAGGCGAATCCCGAGGCGAGCTGATGCCACCATTTCACCCCGGTCTGGGGAATCTGGCGCGGACGCACGCGCACCGCTGCGTAAGTGGCGATGATGGCGAGATAGAAAAAGGCGTTGGCTAGAAAGCACCACGCCTCGCCGAAGGCCGCAAGCATCAAACCGGCGACCGACGGTCCCACGAAGCGCGTGCACTGGAAGAGCATCGATTGCAGCGCGATCGCGTTGGGCAGATCCTCGCGGTGGTCGATCAACTCCAGGAGAAACGCCTGGCGCGTCGGCGTCTCGAACGCGGTGATGACCCCGAGGAGCAGGGCGAGCCCGATCAAGTAGGGCACGCGGACAGCGTCGGCGAAGGTGAGCGCGGCGAGTGTCAGCGCCTGGACGAAAGCGAGCGTTTGAATCATCACCAGCAGGCGACGCCGGTTGACGCGGTCGGCCCAGACGCCGGCGATCGGCGAGAGGAAGAGGACGGGAAGCTGCTGCGCCCCGGCGGTCACGCCAAGCAGCAGCGCGGAACCTGTGATCCGGTATACGAGCCAGCTCATCGCCACGCTCTGCATCCAGTTCCCGAGCAGCGCGAGGCCTTGTCCGGCGTAGAAGATCCGGAAGCTCTTGGAGCGAAAGGCTCGCAGTGCCGGGATCACGGCCGCGGGTCAGCCCTTGAGCTTCTCGAGTTGCGGCTTGAGTTTCTCCAGCGTCGATTTGAAGTTTGCCAGGCGCTCCTTTTCCTGGGTGACGACCGCCGCAGGCGCGCGTTCGACGAAACTCTGATTGGAAAGCTTGGCGGTGGCTTTGGTGATCTCGCCTTCCAGGCGCGCGATTTCCTTCTTCAGGCGCTCGGATTCCGCGGCGGGATCGACCTTGAATTCCAGCATGACACGGTGAGGTTCGACGATTGCGATGGGAGAGTCCAATTTCGGAAGCTCATTGACGATATGAGGCTCGAACGTCTTTACCAGCACCGCGAATGCTGAAGTGCTCGTGACCGTGGGGTTTCCTGTAATGTAGGCCGGGGCTCGATACTGTGGTTGAAGCTTGAGTTCGCTGCGTAGATTTCTGCCCGCGTTGACCAAGGCCTTCGCGACCGCGACTTCACCCTCGGCAGCTTCGTCGATCTTCTCTGGCTGACTTCTTGGATAGGGCGCGAGCATGATTGTTCCGCCCTTCTTTCCCGCCAGCGGAGCAATGCTTTGCCACAGTTCCTCCGTGACAAAGGGAATGATCGGGTGCGCGAGCCTGAGCACCGCTTCGAGAACGCGTACCAGCGTTCTTCGGGTTCCTCGCTGTTGCGCCTCGTTCCCCTTCGCGAGCTGGTCCTTGGCCATCTCGAGATACCAGTCGCAGTATTCGTCCCAAACGAAGCGATAGACGGCACTCGCCACGTTGTCGAACCGATATTCCGAGAAGCCCACTTCAACTTCTTTCTCCGTGCGCTGAAGCGTGCTGATGATCCAGCGGTCCCACGCGGTCAGGTCGACTGGAGCCCTTTCGTCGGCCCCGCAATCCTTGCCCTCGGTGTTCATGAGCACGAAGCGGGTAGCGTTCCATAGCTTGTTGCCGAAGTTCCGGTAGCCCTCGCAGCGGCTGAGGTCGAAATTGAGCGTTATGGCGAAGCTCGCGAGCGAGGCGAACGTAAAGCGCACCGCGTCGGCGCCGAAAGCCGGGATACCCTCCGGGTAGTGGCTTTTGACGTACTTTTCGATCCGCTCTTTGTGTTCTCCCTTCAAGAGTCCCACGGTGGATTTCTGAAGCAGTGCTTCGAAGGAGATCCCATCGATGAGGTCGAGCGGATCGATGGTATTTCCCTTGGACTTCGACATCTTCTCGCCTTCGGCGTCGCGCACGATGGCGTTGATGTAGACGTGATGGAACGGCACCTTGTCGGTGAAATGCAGCGTCATCATGATCATCCGCGCGACCCAGAAGAAGATGATGTCGTTGCCGGTGACGAGCACATTGGAAGGCAGGAAGCGCTCCAGGTCGGGCGTCTTCTCCGGCCACCCCAGGGAGGTAAACGGAACGAGAGCCGAAGAGAACCAGGTGTCGAGCACGTCCTCGTCGCGCTTCAAAGCGCCCCGTGCGCCCCTTGCCACGGCCAGCTTTTTTGCCTCCTCTTCGCTTCGAGCGACGTAGATGTTGCCGCCCTCGTCGTACCACGCCGGGATCTGGTGACCCCACCACAGCTGGCGCGAGATGCACCAGTCCTGGATTTTTTCGAGCCACTGGTTGTACGTGCTCGCCCAATGCTCCGGGTAGAACTTCACGTCGCCCTTTGCGACCGCTCCGAGGCCGCGCTTCGCCAGTCCGTCCATCTTCACGAACCACTGGTCGGTGAGCATGGGCTCGACGATGACGCCTGTGCGCCCGGAGCGCGGCACTCGCAGCCTGTAGGGTTTCTCGGAAACCAGCAGGCCCTGCGACTTGAGGTCGGCGACGATTCGCTTGCGCGCGTCGAACCGGTCCAGACCGCGGTATGCCTGCGGCGCGTTTTCGTTCATCTTCGCGTCCAGCCCCATTACCGCGATCTGCGGAAGCTTGTGGCGCTGACCGACAGCGTAGTCGTTGAAATCGTGCGCCGGCGTGATTTTCAGGCAGCCGGTGCCGAATTCCGGGTCGACGTAGTCGTCCGCGATCACGGGGATGGCGCGGTCGGCAAGCGGCAGCCTCAGGCGCTTGCCGGGGGCGGACGTGTACCGCGCGTCCTTCGGGTTGACGGCCACCGCGACGTCGCCCAGCAGGGTCTCCGGCCGCGTGGTGGCGACGACGAGCGAGCCGTCGCCGTCCTCGAACGGGTAGCGGATCTCCCAGATTTTCCCGTCTTCCTCCTCGCTGTCGACTTCCAGGTCGGAGACGGCGGTGCCGAGCACCGGGTCCCAGTTCACCAGGCGCTTGCCTCGGTAGATCAGGCCCTGTTCGTGCAGTCGCACGAAAACCTCGACGACGGCGCGGGACATGCGCTCGTCCATGGTGAAGTAGCCTGCATTCCGGCCGTCTGAATCGGCAAAGCTCCAGTTGGCGGACGCGCCGAGGCGGCGCATCTGGCGCGTGATGGTCGAGCCGGACTGCTGCTTCCATTCCCAGACGCGCCTGACGAAGGCGTCGCGGCCGAGGACGCGACGGGACTTTCCCTCGGCTTCGAGCTGCCGCTCGACCACGATCTGAGTCGCGATTCCTGCGTGATCGGTGCCGACCACCCAATTGGCATCGAATCCGCGCATGCGGTGATACCGGATGAGCGCATCCATGAGCGTTTGCTGGAATGCGTGCCCCATGTGCAGGGTGCCGGTAACGTTCGGTGGGGGCAGCTGAATGCAATAGGGCGCGCTCCCCTGTGTCCCCGAGCGCGCGAAATACCCGCGTGACTCCCAAAGGGAGTACCAACGCTTCTCGACTTCGTGCGGATCAAAGGTTTTTGCGAGTTCCATTCGCGCTCAGAACGAAAAAGCGCGCCAAGCGGTGCTCACGAGAGGAGCCCGGTTCGACGCGCTCTGTAGGATTATAGCTTCAGGTGCCCCGCGAAGGTCCTCGCAGACGCGTGATTTCGGCGGCGACGGCGCGGGCGACGGTCTCGCGAACATGCGCTTCCAGCTCGGGCTTGAGCTGGCTGCCCAAGGCGGCGAGCGCGCGCTGGACGGCGGTCTCGATCCGCGCCTGGACATGTCCCTCCACGGCATTAGCAACGTGCGAAGCTATGGAGTCGAGGATGCTCTGCCGGAGCCTTTGCTCCAGCTCGAGCAGCTCGGCCTTCGCCGGAGCGTTGGCGGCCGCACCGGGGTCGGCCTGCGGCGGGGACTCGCGCGGCTCGGCGACGACCTCCGTCAGAACCGGGACGTCGTGCCGGGCCGCGGTGCTCGAAGGATGGAAGCGCTTCAGAAACGCATCGGCCTTTCCCAGCAGGTCTTCGGGCTCGCTCATGGGGCCGATTTCGTCAGGTCGTGGTGATGGATCTCATAGCCGCGGTCGCGATAGAAGCGGAAGCGGTCCCGGGCGCGCTGGCGGTCGTCCTCGTCCGTGCCGACGATCTCGATCAATCGCTCGAATCGGCTGAAAGTCGGTGGCGACTCCGCGTGAAGATTGAGCAGGACCCGGTAGTGAGCGACCTCGGAGTCGTCGAGTGCGATGACGACCGGAGTCTCTGCGGACAGGTCGTCGCCCGCCATGCAGTGGGGCACGAACCCGATCGCCTGGTAGGTCCACAACAGCTTGTCGAAACCGCGTGCCGTGCTCTGGTCCGGCGCGTATACGACGACGGGCAATTGCTCCCGGACCGCCTTGCCTACGAGCTGGCAGGCGACCTGAAGCTTGGATTCGGCATTGGAATAGAAGTCTATGCGTGTCATGAGCGATGGTCCGCGTCCGGGACATCTCGCCCGGAGCCTATCCCCTCGCGCGCTTCATCAGGAACGCCATCAGCAGCGGAACAGGCCGGCCGGTCGCCCCCTTTTCCTTGCCCGTCTTCCATGCCGTGCCGGCGATGTCGAGGTGGGCCCAGTCGTATTTGTTGGTGAACTTCGACAGGAAGCAGGCTGCCGTGATGGCGCCCCCGGGGCGTCCGCCGATATTCGCGAAGTCGGCGAAATTGCTCTTGAGCCCCTCGTGATAGTCGTCCCACAGCGGCAGCTGCCAGACGCGATCGAAAGCGTCCGAGCCTGCCGTACGCAGTTCCTGGGCGAGGTCATCCTTGTTGGCGAAAAGACCGGAGCAAACATGGCCGAGCGCGACGATGCACGCGCCCGTGAGCGTGGCGATATCGACCACGGCCTGGGGTTCGAAGCGCTCGGCGTACGTCAGGGCATCGGCCAGGATCAAGCGCCCCTCGGCGTCGGTGTTGAGGATCTCGACGGTCTGGCCCGACATGCTGGTGACGATGTCACCCGGCTTGGTCGCTGCCCCGCCGGGCATGTTCTCGCAGGTCGGGACCAGGCCGATGACGTTCAGCTTGAGCTTGAGCTCGGCCACTGCGCGCAGCGCCCCCAGGACGCTCGCCGCGCCGCACATGTCGAACTTCATTTCGTCCATCTCGGCAGCAGGCTTCAGGGAAATGCCGCCGGTGTCGAAGGTAATCCCTTTCCCCACAAGGACTACGGGGTGATCTTTCTTGCCCGCGCCCGAGTACTTCAACACCACGAACTTGGGCGGCTCGTGCGAACCTTTGGCTACCGACAGCAGCGTAGCCATGCCTAGCTTCTCCATGTCCTTTTGCTCCAGCACTTCCACGGCGAGCTTCCATTCGCGTCCCAGCTTCACCGCGCTTTGTGCCAGATAGGACGGGGTACATACGTTCGACGGAAGATTTCCGAGATCGCGGGCTAGAGACACTCCCGCCGCGATTGCGCGCCCCTCGCGCACTCCGCGCTCCAGAGCGGGGGCGTCGTGCTTCTGCGACGCCGCGACGGTGACGCGAGCTAGAGCACCCGCTTCCGCCGTCTTGCTTTTCATTTGATCGAAACGATAGGCGGCGTCGGCCGCCGCCAGAACAAGCTGACGTGCTTTCCACGTGGTATCGCGGCCAGCGAGCTCGAGCTCGGCCAGGTAGATGCACGCGTCGCGCGTTCCGGTTTCGCGGATCGCCGAGAGCGCGGCGCGCACACAGTTCTGATACTTCCTCGCGCCGAACTCCTTTTCCATTCCGAGCCCCACGAGGAGGATGCGCTCGGCAGCGACGCCGCGCACCCGGTACAGCATGCGCGTGCTCCCCGCCTTGCCATTCATGTCGCCCGCGCTGAGGATCTCGCGCAGCCCGCCCCGCGCGGCCTTGTCGAGCGCTTCCGCGGCCGCAGAAAGCTTGCGCGATTCGAACACACCGACAACAACGCACGCAGTCGCCTGCCGCTCCGGTGCTGCGATTTTTGTGTTAAATTCCACTCGACCCCGACCCAGGCAACGGTGTGAGGATTATCTCCGGTTTGCTTTGCCGAAGTCAAAGCGATGCGATGCTTCTCCGCTCACGTTTGTCCGCTCTTCCAACCTCGGTCCCTTCGAAAAAGTGATCTTTCAGCGCGCTCTGCTGCGTGAATTCGGGAATCTGGCGCTTGCGGTTTTTTCGGCGCTGTTTGCGATCACGCTGACGACGCAGCTGATCCGTCTGCTCGGGCAGGCGGCGATCGGAAAGGTTCTCTCGGAAGGCGTGGTCGCGCTCCTGGCGTTCTCTGCGCTCAACTACCTGCCGGTGCTCCTTTCGTTGACCCTCTTCATCACCGTTTTGATGACCCTCTCGCGCAGCTACAGGGAATCTGAGATGGTGATCTGGTTCAACTCGGGCCTGTCGCTCCTCGCCTGGATTCGCCCGGTACTTCTGTTCGCCGCACCGCTGGTCGCGGTGGTTGCGGTGCTGTCATTGTTCCTGTCGCCCTGGGCAGTCGGCAAGGCAGAGGAGTACCGGCACCAGATGAAGGTGAGGGACGAGGTGTCGCGCGTTGCGCCCGGAGTTTTCCTCGAGGCTCCCTCCGCCGATCGGGTTTTCTTCGTAGAGGAGATCGCGGGCGACCAGACCAATGTGCAAAACGTCTTCATCGCCCAGATGAAGGAGGGCAGGCTCGGAATCACCGTCAGCAGGCGAGGGTACCGGGAGTCGGCGGCGAATGGCGATCGCCTGGTCGTCCTTCTGGATGGGCGTCGCTACGAAGGCATTCCGGGGAATCTCGATTTCAAGATCATGGATTTCGAGCGTTATGCCATGAAGGTCGAGACGCGAGAGACGCAGGCGGAGGAGACATCGACCAAGGCCATGTCGACGCTAGGACTGATCATGGCGCCGAGCAATCCGCGTCTCGCTGAACTGCTCTGGCGTGTCGGACTGCCGATTTCCGCGTTCGTGCTGGCCCTGCTCGCGATCCCTCTCTCTTTCGTCAACCCCAGAGCCAGCCGCTCGGTGAACCTGCTCTTTGCCCTGTTCACTTACATGCTCTACGCGAATGTGCTCAGTATCGTTCAGGCCTGGGTCTCCCAGGGGAGAATTTCCTTCAACACCGGCTGGTGGGTGGTACACGCTGGAATGCTGTGCGTTCTCGGAGTGCTGTTCTACCGGCGCATTCGAGTCGGCCCGCTGCTCAGCAGAAGACGCTGAGATGGATACCCTGCGGACCTACCTAGCGCGGGAGATCTACGCGGCGACACTGTTCGTGTTCGCGGGATTTCTTGCGCTGTTTGCTTTTTTCGATCTGATCAACGAGCTCAGCGATCTCGGGAAGGGCGGGTACCGACTGCAGCACGCGATCGCGTATGTGGCGCTCACCGCCCCGAGCCACATTTACGAGCTGTTTCCGCTGGCGGTCCTGATCGGAACCCTTTACGCGCTCTCGCACCTTGCAGCCAATTCCGAATATACGGTGATGCGCAGCTCGGGCCTCGCGCCCTGGCGCGCGATGAGCACGCTGTTCCGCATCGGCGTCGTTTTCGCGGTCGCCACGCTCATATTCGGAGAGCTGATTGCTCCCGTGTCGGAGCGGGCGGCGAAGCAGCTAAAGCTCTCGACGACGAGCACGCTCGTGGCCAGCGAGTTTCACACGGGTCTTTGGGTGAAGGACGATCGCCGTTTCGTCAACGTGCGCGAAATCCAGCCGGATACGACCCTATCCGATATCAGGGTATTCGAGTTCGACGAGCAATACCGGCTCAAATCGGTCAGCTTCGCAAAGCGCGGGCAGTACCTCGGCAACAACGTGTGGCGCCTGCGCGAGATTGTGAACACGGTCTTCACCGCGGACGGAAGCAGCGTTCAGCGATTCGCGGAAATGAACTGGAACTCGGTTCTCACGCCCGATATCCTCGCCGTGCTGTTTGTCGTCCCGGAACGGATGTCCGTGTGGAACCTGTACCAGTATTCGCGCCATTTGACCGAGAACAGGCAGAAGTCCGAGCGCTACGAGATAGCGATGTGGAAAAAGCTCGTCTACCCGTTCGTTTCTCTGGTCATGATGGCCCTGGCGCTGCCTTTTGCTTACGTGCACGTCCGTGCGGGAGGAGTGGGGGTGAAGGTTTTCTCGGGGATCATGCTGGGTGTTTTCTTCCACTTCCTGAACAGCCTGTTCGCTCACCTGGGTCTGCTCCAGAACTGGCAGCCGGTTGTCGCGGCTGTTCTGCCCAGCATGG
>Ga0209811_10000941_pt1 | contig 10534 bp, 8 predicted proteins | sample Coa_R1_6_FD_187161 | JGI IMG/M metagenome (GOLD analysis project Ga0209811, IMG submission 187161) | Surface soil microbial communities from Centralia Pennsylvania, which are recovering from an underground coalmine fire. - Coalmine... | ecosystem: Environmental > Terrestrial > Soil >...
TGATGGATCTTCTAGGACGACGGCCACCGGCACCTCAGTCACGTCCAGCGACAAGCCGTAGCCGAATAACAGAATCAACATGACCGGCAAGACAATGCCCATGGCGATGCTGCTCGGATCGCGCACGATCTGGCGCGTCTCCTTGCGAATCAGAGAGCCAATGCGATGCAGTTTGGCCGATGCTAGACGCTGTTTTTTCCCGGTTCCGAACATCAGGCGACTCCCCGCGAAGAAGCGCGTCGCAGCGCCTCTTCTGCGCGAGAGGCCTCCACCACCGCGATAAATGCGTCTTCCATGTTTGGCTCGCGCCTTTGATCCGAGCGCGCGCGCGCGCGAATCTCCGCGGGCGTGCCTTGCGCCAAAACCCGACCCGCGTCCATGATCGCAACCCGGTCGCAATACTCGGCTTCTTCCATGAAGTGCGTGGTCACCACGACGGTGACGCCTTGTTGGGCAAGCGCCGTGATGCGGCGCCAAAACTCGCGCCGCGCCAACGGATCGGCGCCGCTGGTCGGCTCATCGAGAAAGAGCAGCTCGGGTTCATGCAATAGCGCGGCAGCCATCGCCAAGCGCTGCTTGAAACCGCCCGGTAAATCGCCGCTGGCTAAATCGATAAACTCGCCGAGATCGAATTGCCGTATCGCCGAATCGATGCGGCTTTTCTTCTTGTCGCTGCGCAGGCTGTACGCACTGGCGAAAAATTCCAAATTCTCGGCCACCGTGAGCTGGCCATAGAGTGAAAACTTTTGCGCGACGTAACCGATCCGCTGGCGCGCCGAGGCGCGCGCCCGGCGTAAATCCATGCCGGCGACGCGCAGCGTGCCGCTCGACGCTGGCAACAGACCACAAAGCATGCGGAACGTCGTCGTCTTGCCTGCGCCGTTGGGACCGAGCAGACCGAAGATCTCGCCGCGTTGAACGTCGAAACTAATATGATCCACGGCCGTGAAGGCGCCGAATTGGCGGACCAAGTCGCGCACCTGCACCGCCGTGCCGTCGCGCTCTGGCTCAAGTGCGGTCGTCAGCGTCATCGCGCCGACGGATTCCCGCGGCGTGCCTGTCCGATGCAACAACACCATGAAGCCGTCTTCGAACCGAGGCGCTGCCGCGGTAATCGATGCTCCAGCGAATATCTCGTCGCCTTGCGTCTCACTACCGTTTTCGGATCGAACAAAACGCACTTGGCCGCCCGCGGGCACGGCATCGACGATATCCGGGCGATCCAGCAGTTGTGCTTGAAATTCCCTGGCCTTTCGGCCGGGGGGTGGGTCGGCGAGAAACACACGACCGGCCGCCAGCCGACTGATGTCATCGGGGCTTCCCGCCGCCAGCACTTTACCGCGGTGCATGACGCTCACTTGGCCGCAGCGCTCGGCTTCATCGAGATAGGAGGTGCTCATCAGCACAGTCAGCTTTTGTTCATCGACAAGTTGTAGAATGATTTCCCACAGCTCCCGGCGCGATAACGGATCGACACCAACGGTTGGTTCATCGAGCAGCAGGAGCTCCGGTCGCGAAACCAGCGTGCAAGCAAGTCCAAGTTTCTGTTTCATGCCGCCTGACAACCGACCGGCCAGTCGTTGCGTAAATGAGCCAAGCGCCGTCATCTCCATCAGCCGCGGATAAACCTGCGCCCGATCTTTAGCGCTGATGCCGTGCAGATCCGCATAGAGATCGAGGTTCTCTTGAACGCTCAGGTCTTCATACAATCCGAATTTCTGCGGCATGTAACCGATCCGGTCTTGGACTTGCTGCGGAGCCGCGTTCACGTCGATTCCCAATACGGTCAATTCCCCGGCATCCGCGGTCATTAACCCGGCGGCGAGACGAATCAGTGTTGTTTTACCTGCGCCGTCCGGCCCCACGAGCGCGGTCAGTGTACCGGCTTGAACCTCAAGCGAGACATCGTCGAGCGCCTGAACGATCTCATCGCCATTGCGCTTAAATATTTTCTCGATACCGCGGCCACGCAGGGCGATGAGCTTTTCGCCTTCGCTCACGATAAAACCACCCTATCTCGACACGGAGACAAGGAGACTGGGAGACCTGGAGACATAGCGCAGAGGCGAAGACCAGAGAACATCATCGCGAGATCACCCAAAACTGAGGCTTGTTGATCATTGAGACGAGCATTCGTATGATCTCGGCGTACGTTTGATTGGAGCCAGACCTGAGTTTCAGCAGCTTCGCCTTCCGCATCCGAAAGTTTGGAGACAAAGGCCGCCTTGTAGCGCCGCTTTCTCCACGCCTCAGCCAAATTTGCGCAGACCGACCTTGAGGATCGCCGGATTTGGTCCGTGAGAGAATATGTCTCCTCCTTCGGAAACTTCTTCGTCACCTCAAAGATCAACATCGCGCCATCGAACGCTTTTCGATAAACCTCAAGATCGGTATGTTCTTGAATCTTCACGCCTCGGTCCTCCGGTTGCTCCCAATCTCCTTGTCTCCAAGTCTCCTTGTCTATTTTTACTTCCCCCTCTCCTTGTCTGTAGAATTCGGCAAATACACGCTGGCGGGCATGCCCAGACGCAGCTCGTCCTTAGGGTCCTTGACGAACACACGCACTTCGTAAACCAGGCTAGTGCGCAGTTCCTCGGTCTGCACCGCTTTGGGCGTGAACTCAGCGACTGGCGAAATAAAACCGATCCAACCATCGAAGCCGCGCTTTGGGAAACTATCTACGCCGATCGTGGCAGCCATCCCGGGATGGATTTTGCCCAAATCCGGTTCCGAGACGTAAGCTCGCACCCACTTGGGATCGGTAATGGCCAAAGAAAACACCGGATTTTGCGGGGTCGCCATCTCGCCCGGCTCCATGATGCGCGTGCGCACGACGGCATTCGTCGGTGCGATCAGCTGAGAATCAGCCAATTGCTGGCGCAATAGCGCGGCCTGCGCTTCGTTGGCGCGAAGGCGCGCTTCGTTTTCCGCGATATCTTCCTTGCGCGGGCCGAGCACCGATAAATCGAGGGCCTTTTGGTTCACCGCCAGCTTTGCTACGGCAACTTCCAACGTAGCTTTGGCGGCGTCGACGTCCTGTTGGCGCACGGCCCGGCCGCCGGATAATTCCGCGGCGGTTTTCAGCCGCTCGTATTGCCGCTGCGCGTTGACGAGATCGGCCTTGGCCGACTCGACATTGGCGCGCGCCTGCGCGACCTCTTCCGGCCGGCTGCCGTTTCTCAGCCGGGTTACGACTTGCTGCTGCGCCGCCGCTTGCGCTGTCACCTGGGCAACCTGCGGTTCGAGGCGGCTGGTATCCAAGCGCGCCAGCACCTGGCCCTGCTTGACGTGGTCGCCCTCCTGGACCAATACCGCGGCGATGCGCTCGCTGTTGTTGAACGCGAGTTGAACCTGCCTAAGGTCGATGTTGCCATAGAGCACCAGCTGGCGATCGGCGCCGCGGCGCTGCATCAGCCACCAGGTCAATCCGGCCACGGCGACGACGACGATCAAGGCTGGAATCCAAAACTTGCGTTTCATGAACCCCCTCATCTTCGGAACGCGCCGATCAACGCGCGCCGAAGCGAAATCCTTTCGCCCTGCCCTTCTTGGTGATCACGCCGTCCAGAAGTATTCCGATGATGGCGCTGTAACCGGTTTTCGGCTGAAGGCCGAGTTCGTCCATCTTGGTCGGATTCATGATCGCTTGCACCGCGCTCAACAAAATCTCGACGATCAGGTCCGTCGAAACATCCGAGCGAATGATTCCAGCAGCGCGCCCCTCGTCGAAGATTTTGCCGAAGTAGCGTTGAATCATTGCGCGCCGCCGCTCCTCCACGAGCTTGAACAGCTCCGGCGCTTCACGCCGTATATCGCGCACGAACGGGGGCTGAATTTCCTCGGTGTGGCGCTGCATGCAGGCGAGCAGTTGCTGGAGCGCGGCCAAAGCATCGGCTGAGCATCGCGCCATGATGGAATCGAGATCCATTTCCACGCTGCGGAATTTATCGAGCAGCACGGCGCGCAAAAGCGCCGCCTTGCCGGCAAACTCGGCGTAAAGCGTCTTTTTGCTCATGCCGAGCTCCGCGGCCAGATCGTCCATTGTGACACCGCGAAAGCCGTGCGCGAAAAAATGCTGGCGCGCCGCCGTGACGATCCGCTGCGCTGCGGCGGCGGTCGCGCGCTCCGGCGCAGCTCGACGGGAACCTATCGTGGATCGGGCCTTCATAAAAACGTAGGAAACTTGAAAAGTATTTACAGTTTCCACTGAAACAATGCAAGACACGCTCGAAAGCATCGAACGCCATGGCCGCAACGTAAGAATTAGCGCGAATCTGGTTTTTCGCTCGGCTTTGACGTAGGCGCGCGAGCGAGGCGGATCATGACGTTTACGGCTGCGAATCGAGCTTGGCTTGGCGGCGGCCGTGCTCCGAGCGGAAGAACGAGGTCCGATTCAATACTTTTTCTTGGAACTCCTCGAGATAGAGGTAAATGACCGGCGTGATGAAGAGGGTGATGAATTGGGAAACGATCAATCCGCCGACAATGACCAGACCGAGGGGCCGGCGTGACGCGCCGTCGGCGCCGAAGCCGAGCGCGATCGGTATCGCGCCGAACACCGCCGCGAGAGTTGTCATCAGGATCGGCCGGAAGCGATCCATGCTGGCGTCGTGGATGGCCTTCTCGGCGGATTCGCCGAGGTCAACGCGCTGCAGCGCAAAATCGACGATCATGATGCCGTTCTTTTTGACGATGCCCATCAACATGAACATGCCAACGAATGCGTAGAGCGAAGCCTGTTCGCCAAAAAAATAAAGCGTCGCGAGCCCGCCGACCAAGGCCGTAGGCAACGTCGAGAGCACGGTCAGCGGATGAAGATAGCTTTCGTAGAGAATTGCCAAGATCACGTACATGACGAATACTGCTAACACCATCAAGACTGTCAGGTCTCGAACAGTATCGCGAAACGTCAGCGCCTCGCCTTGCAGATCGGCGCGCAGGGTCGGCGGCACGACTTCAACGGCGGCCCGTGTGATGAAATCGGTGGCATCACCGATGGCGACGCCGGGCTTGAGATTGAAGTTCAAGGTGACGCTGGTGAACTGATTGAGATGATTGACCGCCTGGGGTCCGATCGTCGATTTCCAAGTGACCAGCGAGTTCAGCGGCACGAGACGCTTGCCGTCGTCCGATTTGATGTAAAGCAAAGACAGATCATCGGAGGTTTCGCGCGCGCTGTCCTGCGCTTCCAGAATCACCTGATATTGATCCGCCGGTTTCTTGATGAGGTAGAGATAATTCTGCGAGTAGGCGTTGCGCAAAAGCGCCAATATGCGCGCTTCGGAGACGCCGTTGATCTTGGCCTGCTCGCGCTGGATGGCGATGTCGAGATTCGGCGTGTTGTTGTAATAGTCCGACTGCACCGTGAGAAATCCCGGAAACGTGCGCAACTTGGCTAGGAGCTTCTCGCTCGCGTCGTAGACCTGCTGCGGATTTACGCCGGAAACCGAAAAAGCGTATTGCCCTTGATTCTGATTGGTCGCGCCGGTGCTGATCTCGAGCACGGGAAACGGTCGCAAAAACGCCATCACGCCCGGTATCGAAGCGATATTGCCCATCATCTTGCCGGCTTCTTCCTGAATCGGCGGGCGATCGCCTGGCGGCTTTAGAAAAGTAAACATGATGCCCTGGTTCGAGGCGATGAATTGGCTGAGCCCGGTGACTTCGATACTCGCCATGACATTGGGGTTCTTCAGCAGCACTTCGTCGACTCGCTCCTGAATGCCGGCCATCTGCTCAGGCGAAGAGCCTTCCCGGGCGATGAAGACACCGGTCACGACACTACTGTCGCCCGGCGGCAAGAATGCCTTGGGCACGATGATAAAAAACCAAACCGTGCCCGCTAAACACGCGACCCACACGAGCGTCGAGATCCAACGGTGTTCGAGGAACCAGGTCAAATATTTGCCATAGCCGCTGAGGACGCGTTTTTCCCAGGCGCCGATAACGCGCTCCATCCAGGTGTGCCTGGAACCCTCGCCGCGTTCTTTGAGCAGCCGCGCGCACATGAGCGGGGTCAAGGTCAAAGAAACCAAGCCCGACGCCATGATCGCCACAACGATGGTGATCGCGAACTCGCGGAAGATGCGCCCCACCAGTCCGGACATGAACACCAGCGGAATAAAAACCGCCGCCAGCGATATGGTCATGGAGAGAATCGTGAAGCTGATTTCTTTGGCGCTGTGAATCGTCGCTTCGAGAGCCCGTTCGCCGCGCTCCATGCGGCGCACCGTGTTTTCCAGAAACACGATGGCGTCGTCCACCAGAAAGCCAATCGCCAAGGTCAGCGCCATCAACGAGAGATTATCCAGACTGTAACCCAGCAGTCCCATAGCGACGAAGGTCAACAAAAGCGATATCGGCAAGGCCACGGCGGGAATGAGCGTATCGGTGGCTCGGCCGAGAAACACAAAAATGACCAACACGACCAAGACAAATGCGATGGCCAGCGTTTCCTGGACGTCGTTGACCGAGTTGACGATGCCGCGCGAGCGGTCGTAGAGCGGCGTGATGCGCACCGATCCCGGCAACTCGGCGCTGATGTGCGGCAGCAGACCTCGAATGCTGTTGGCCACCTCCACGGCGTTGGCGCCGGCTTGACGAAAGACCGCCAGCACCACCGTGGCGCCGGGCACGGGGTAACCGCGTGCCCAGAAGCGCATGTTCAGCCGCTCGTCCTGAACCGAGTCGCGCACCGTGGCGACATCGCGCAGATAAACCGGCGCGCCGTGGGTCGAGCCGACGATCAGATCGCTGTACGCCTGCGCGCTGTCGAGCTGCCCCTGGGGCCGCAACAGCGTGGTGCCGCTGCCGGCATCGAATTGTCCCGCGCCGGTGTAACTCGTGCCATTCTTGATCGCCGCGGACAAATCGTCGATGGAAATACCGCGCGCCCACATGGCCGAAGGATCGGCTTTGATGCGAATAGCCGACTTGGTGCCGAAAACCGACACCCGGGATACGCCCGGGAGGATACTGATACGCTGGCCGATTTGCGTGCTGCCGTAATCGTAAAGTTGGCCGCGCGTCACCGAATCGCTGGTGAGCGCGATATACATGATCGGTTGGTCGTTGGGATTGGTCTTGGAAAACGTCGGCGGCGACGGTAGATCCACCGGCAGACTGCCGGTGGCTTGAGAAATCGCGGTCTGCACGTCGGTCGCCGCGGCGTCGATGCTTTTGCTCAGACCGAACTGGAGCGTGAGGCTGGTGTGCCCTTGAGTGCTCTTGGAAGTCACGAGCTCCAAGCCGTTGATTTGCATGAACTGGCGCTCGAGCGGCGTGGCGATGTTATTAGCGACGGTCTCGGGGCTCGCGCCGGGATAATCCGCCTGAACCTGGATGACCGGATAATCCACCGCCGGCAGATCGTTTACCGGCAAACGAAAGTAACTGAGGACACCGAAGAGAATCACCGCCACGGTCAAGACCGAGGTCATGACCGGCCGGCGCACAAACGGTTCGGAAAAATTCACGACTTTGCCGGAGGATTTGCAGACGGCGCAGCTTTCGCCGGATCCGTTGGTTGTAACACGCGCACTTTTCCACCCGGGGTGACACCGAGTTGGCCGCTCACCACCACACGCTCATCCGCTTTGAGCCCGTCTTTAATGACGATGAGGTCTTCTTGCCGCTGCCCGACTTTGACCGGCCGCAACTCCGCGCTCGAATCCGGTTTAACAACGTAAACAAATGGACCTTTCGCCGACAACTGCGGCGCATCCGCCGGCACTAGGACCGCATCGCGCTGAGTTTGTAAAATCAGACGAACCTTGACGAACCGGCCCGGCCAAAGACTCCGGTCGTTGTTGTTAAGTGTAGCCCGCAGTTTGACGGTACCTGAGCCTTCTTGGACGGAGTTATCGAGAAAAGTCAGGTTTCCTTCGCGCGGCTCCGTGCCGTCGTCAGGCAAACGGACTTCAACTTTCAACGCCTGTTTCGCCATATTGCGCTGCACGCCGCTCAGTTCACTTTCGGTCACCGTGAAGTCGGCGTAAATCGGATCGAGCCGCTGGATCACCAGAAGCGAACCATTATTCGCTGACACGACATTACCGACATCGACGGCTCTTTGCCCGGCGCGGCCGTTGATCGGCGAGCGAATGGTGCAGTATTCCAAATTCAAGCGCGCGTTCTCCACGGCCGCGCGATTTTGTTTGAGCGTCGCCTCCGCGCTTTCCACCGCGCTTTTCCTAGCGTCGAAATCTTGTCTTGAAACGGCGCGCGGATCGCTAACCTTCTCCACTCGCGCGAAGTTAACCTTAGCCAAGCTGAGCGCGGCTTCGGCTTGAGCGACGTTGGCCTCGGCTTGGTCTAGCTGAGCTTGATAAGGCCGGGGATCGATCGTGAAAAGGAGGTCGCCGATCTTAACGTTGGCGCCGTCTGTGAAGTGAATCTGCGTGACGCGCCCGGAAACCTGCGGTTGGACCGATACCACCTCGCGCGCCACCGTTTTACCCACCGCGTCGATATAAACGGGCACATCCCGGGCAACGGCCCTGGCAACGGTGACCGGAGCCGGCGGACGTTCGAAATTTGCCTCCGGCTTTTTATTGCACGCCGCGAGACCGGCGAAAATCAGGGCCAGCCCCAGCAGCACAGATCGGACAGTCATGCCGGGCGCGTCTCCCGTCTGGCAGTAAATCTGTCAACTTCACGCCACGAGGCGTTGATCGGTCTCGGCGGCTCCCTGAGATTTATGCGCCGGCTTGCGCAGCCGCGCTTCCCACTGGTGTAGGCCGCGCCGGATGTAGGTAGGTTCGAGATTGAGCATCGTACAGATCGACACGAACGAACAGAACCAGTCCGCGTCGTCGCTAAAGAGCCACTCGCGCGCTTCCTCGAAGAGCGTTCGCCTTTTCCCGCCCGTCACGTGGATATTTTCCTGATAACAGCGAATGCCGTCTTCGAGAACCGCGAGCAACAAAGTCCGCTCCGCTTCGAGCGGCAGCTTGCGCCGGAAATTCGCGGCATAATCCTCACCCAATAGCGTATCGGGTTGAAACAGCGAACCAATTCTTTCATCGAGACCGGCAGTCCGTTGCGCCGGGCCATTGTCATTAGCACCCTTCAGTATCATGACTCCTCCGTATCGATCGCCAAAGATCGATTAGTAAATCTTTACTTACTCTGTGAAAAAAATTAGCTGGCCAGCAAGCGCAACGCCTTGGGACTGTAGTAGCGCCGCACCGCTTCCTCTTTAATGCCGATGCCCAACAGGCCGAACCAGGTCGCCTGTGAAACCAGCTCTTCCCGCGAGACCTTGTAATTGACCACCGGAACCTTCGGCTGAAGATGCAACATTAACGAGAACGCGACGTGCTGCACCAGCCAGACGCAGAGGTCGTGCCGGATCGGCACCTCGCGCATTTCTCCGGCTTTTGCCGCCGCCTGCAAGCAGGCCTCGAATTTTTTCAGCCATGCCGCAGCGAGCTTCTTATGCATCAGCCTAACGAACTCACCGTCCCCTAGCAAGCTGCGCACTAATAAAGAATTCAGCGCGGCCCGATGCCTGTCGCCGGGGCGGCCAAGCACGTAGTGCGAAATCATAAAATGAACCATCACGACCAAGGTCGAGGTCGACGCGTCGAGCCCCAGAATCCGGCTTGCCTCGGCGAACGTCGGCCCCTTGGCGCAGCCGTCGAGCATGGCGGCGTAGAGCGACTCTTTGCTCGGAAAATGCTTGTAAAGCAGCGCCTCGGAAACCCCGGCTGCTTTCGCTAACTCTCGCGTGGTGGTGCCGTCGAACCCCTTCTCGGCAAAAACGTCCTGGACCGCCTCGACGATCGCTTCCTTGCGCGCCACAGCGGACAATCGAGGTACGTTTGCCATCGCGTGTTAGTTAGCATTTACTCACCAATCTTGTCAAGGGCAATTTCGCGCGTTTTGAATCGGCACTCGCGCTGCGCAAACAAGACCCTGATTTTAAAAGATTTACTGAATTCGTGCGGCCAGACGCGCTTCGCTACGAGCGCAGCAAATCCCGCCATCTTTCTCGGCAAGTAACCGCCACGTGCAGTCGCTCCAGATGTTGCTCCATCTGTTTCGTCCCCTGCTTGATGGGATGGCGCGCGAAAAAATCCCTGACATCGGCTTCCAGCTCCGCGGTCGCCAAGCCGACGATGCCTTCGCACATGCGCGGAATGGCGTTGTCCGGATATTGCCGCAGCATCTCTTCCCAATGCGCTTTCATGAACACCCACGCCTTAACCCGCGCCGGCTTGTTTAAGAGAATGCCGCGCATTAGATAGGGCGAGTTTTGCGTGCGCACTTTGCCGTTGATCGTGAGGTCCAGAGTGCGGTCGATCAGCTCCGGCAGGATCTTGTGGCGAAGCAGGTCGAACGGAGCCGTGTCGCGGAAGAAGAGAGTTTCCCCGGTCGTGATCGCGTCCACAATGCGGCGCGGCAGCGCGCCGCTGCGATCGTCCGCGACCCGGCTGTCAAGGAGCAGACCACGCTCGTGGCGCGATCGCTGAACGAGGCCCTGACGGCGTCCGTGGACCAGATCGGCGACGAGGTGGGTCGGCGGTTGCAT
>Ga0209811_10000942_pt1 | contig 10521 bp, 11 predicted proteins | sample Coa_R1_6_FD_187161 | JGI IMG/M metagenome (GOLD analysis project Ga0209811, IMG submission 187161) | Surface soil microbial communities from Centralia Pennsylvania, which are recovering from an underground coalmine fire. - Coalmine... | ecosystem: Environmental > Terrestrial > Soil >...
GCCTTTGCGCCTTGGCGGGAGGAATTCCCGACTCCGAGTACTTTCGATGCCAGATTATTTGCGCAGGCCGCGCAAATTTTTAACTATAGTAATACGAAGTTCGGAAATGAAATCTTTACTTCGTGATCTTCGTGTCCTTCGTGGTGCAACAAAATGAGGCATTAAAAAGAGGAGCTTCAACGATGGCAGCTAAACCGAAAATTACCTTCAGCACCAACCCCAACCCGCGCAACCGCGCGCTGATCGACGGACTTATTCCAATCGACGGCTACGATCTCGAATATGTCGGTGACAAATATTCCGCCGGGGAGATCCATTACCGCTTTGTGCAGGGTGAGTTCGATGTCGCTGAGATGTCGACGGCGACGCTGATGCGCGCCAAGGAAAAGGGCAAGCGCTTTTTGGCTTTGCCAGTATTCTTCCAGCGCGGGCCCCGCCAAAGAAATATTTTTTACTGTGAAGGTAAGCTGAAACATCCGAGCGAGCTCAAAGGCAAACAGATCGGTGCCTTTCGCTATGGCGCAACCGCGGTCTCTTGGGCGCGAGGTTATCTGCTGGATGAACATGGTATCAAGACAACCGACGTGAGTTGGTTCGTATCCGGCAAAGAAGTCTTCATTGGCAATGAACTGCCGGTAAAAGTGGAGCGGCTCGATCCGCCGCCGCCGTTTGGACAGGAAAAGCCGCATCTCGCCCGGCTCGTCGGCGAGGGGAAGCTCGGCGCGGCGCTGGTCGCGGGTGATTCGGGATATCCGGGACTCTTTGGCGGCGGCGTGCTGCCGGGTGTCATGGGCGAAGTCCCGGGCGTAAAGCCGCTCTTTGCCGATACAGACGAGATTATCCGCTATGTGAAACGGACGCAGATTTATCCGATCATTCACATTATGACGATCAAAGAAGAGACGGTGGAGAAGTACCCTGATCTGGCGACGAAACTGATCGAAGCGTTTCGCGAAGCGAACCGGCTCGCGCCGAAATATTTTAAGAACGGCGATGCCGCCGGCTACGCCAAAGAGCGAGAGGTTCTGGGCTACGATCCCTATGCCTGTGTGCTAACCGACGCCGACAAAAAGAGCATCCAGGCCTTGAACCGCTATCAAATCGAACAGGGCTTGGTAAAAAAAGAGCTGCCGTTGGAGAGTTTATTCGTGAAAGAAGCGTTTAGAATGTGAGGATTGGTTGGAGTAATGGGTTTGGCCCATAGTGCTGACGATCATAACTTCGGCGAGGTTCCTCTCTAAGAGTCAGTCCGCCAGCGCGCGGATCTCGGCGTCCGCCCGGCGCAGACGCGCCGAAAGTTCCCGGCCGATATTGAAAATCAATTTGCTTTCGATGTTCGGATGATGCTTTGCCAACTCTTGCAGTTTGTCGATCGGCAGGACATAGCAGAGTGCCGGTTCATCGGCGATAGCGTCAGCGGAGCGCTTGCCGCCGTCTAAAAGCGCCAATTCACCGAATGCTACCCCGGGACTGATCGTGCTCAGTCGCTGACGCCGCGCCCGGTCCCTCAAGCTGAGGCAGATGCTGACTCGTCCCGAGGCCAACAAATACAGAGAGTCGGCGCTGTCGCCCTCGCGAATAATGATTTCACCGGCGTGATAGCGCTTCTCCAACAAAATCGTTTCAATCAATGCGATTTCGCTGGGGTCAAAGCCCTGCAGAATATCCATCGCTGGGAGCGATATTTGTCGACCGCCGCGTAGCCATTCCGGCTGTTCCTGCTGGAGCAACTGGTCTTCGCACCATTCAAGAGCGCCATCGATATCGGCGAAGCGCTCGTGGTTTATCGTTTCCCCCGAATTACCAAAATGCTCCGGGCAATGGGTTAACAGGAGGATTTTTTGCTGCTGGTTTAGCATGGCGGCGGTTTGCGACAAGAGCGCCGCCGAACATTCGTCGGCTTGCAGCACACGCTTGAGATCCAAAATCAGATACGAAAACGTTGCCATTTCTTCTGTGATCCGTCTCAATACTCGCTCCATTGTGCCGAAGAACAAGGTTCCTTGAAGTTCAAAAACACAGATCGTTGCGCCGCGCCGGTTTAGAATCTCATCCTCGCTGCTGCTACGCCGCCGCTTCGAGCGCATCGCGTTTCCCCGATAGCTGCAGCGCACAACAACGCCAGCGGCGGATCGGCTTTTTAACATATGCAGCTTAAAGCGCTCGGATAACTCTTCGCACACCCGGATGCCGCGCCAGCTATTTCCTTGATCATCCAAAGGCGCGGAAAACGTGCCGACGCCGAATTGGCCCGGAAGCACGGCCAGGATGCCTCCGCCCACGCCGCTTTTAGCGGGCAGACCGATGCGGTAACTCCATTCCCCGGCATAATCGTACATGCCGCAACTGTGCATGATGCTGAGGACGTTCTGGACGTAGCGCTCGTCGAGAGCGCATTGGCCGGTCAGCGGGTTGATGCCATTATTGGCCAGGGTTGCAGCCATGACCGCGAGGTCGCGGGCGCTAACCAGGATCGAACATTGCTCGAAATAGAGATCGAGGTGCTCGTTGATCGGCTCTTCGATCATGCCGAAATTGAGCTCCAGATAACCGATCGCGCGGTTGCGGTGACCGGTCGCTCGCTCGGAAATGTAGACGCCATGATCGATCTCGAGAGAGCGGCCGGCTAGATCGGAAAACTTGCCGAGCAGCCGGGCCAGGCGCTGATCGTGGCCCTTGCCCTTGATCAGAGCCGTCGTGGCGATGGCGCCGGCGTTGACCATCGGATTAAACGGCCGGTTATGGCGCTCGTCGAGAACGATCGAATTGAAAGCTTCGCCGCTCGGTTCGACGCCCACTTTGCTGAGGACATGGTCGACGCCATGATCTTCAAGCGCAAAGCCGTAAACAAACGGTTTCGAGATCGACTGCATCGTAAATAGATGGTTCGCGTCCCCGATCTCGTAAACCTGGCCGTCGGCGGTCACCAGCGCGACACCGAAGAGGGTCGGATCAGCCTTAGCCAACTCCGGGATATAGGTCGCGACGTTGCCGCTGAAATCGTCTCGATATTTTGCGTGAATTTCTTTAAGCGACGCGTGGATCGGCGAGAGATCGATATTTCGGCATCCCAGGTCGGGTGTTTTTCGCGGTTGCATTTGTTCGCGGTCGATCACTGCTGAGGGTCGCCGACCGACTAAAAAGGCGCAGTCGCAAACCCGTCGGCCAAAGCTCCGCCCGATAAAGCACTCCGCATGCCAGCGATATGCGTCGTTCGTCTCGACTTTAGAAACGACAAATTACTCGTGATTGTTAAGGACGGCGGGCGTTAAGACGCGATGCGGCTCTTTCTATTGTATAATACTTAAGCAGCACTGGCGTCGATTTGGGCAGACGACCTAGCACCAATCCTCGACGGGAAAATGCGACGCGCGGAAGCTGGGAGCCTTTGGTTCGGCTGCCGTCGCAATCGCGTGCGGTGGTTAGACGAAGAGAATAGCTAGCGTGGTGAACGGATTTCCAATTCCAGGCCGTTTGGATCTTTGACGAAAATGGTGGTGAGCTTGCCCGTGTCGTCGCGATTCTCGCGCAGGATCTCTGCGCCTTTCTGCTTAAATTCGCTGGCGACCTGATCGATCTCGTCGGTGACGTAGCCATAGTGATGGACGCCGACTGCGCCAGCCGATTCCATTAATTGGATCGACGGGGAGCCGGCGATTCTCACAAAACAGAAGCCGTAGCCGGCGCTGCCCTTGCGGATCGGTGTAGCATGGCCGCCAAAGAATTTTTCGTAGTATTTGATCGATTCCGCGATGTCTTTTGTGTAAATGGCGACATGCTCGAGTTGGTAATTCATCGACAACCTCCGTTCATTCGGTCTAATTGAAATTCGTCAACCCTAGCTCAGATTGATGACGGCTTTCACCACCGAGTAGCTTGCCATCGCTGCCATCGCTTCGTTGATCTGATCCAAGGTATAGCTTTTGCTGATCATTTCCTCGAACGGGAAAGTTTTCCGACGGGTGGCCAGAAAATCGATGGCTTGGAGCCAATGGCGCGGCTCGGCAGAGCGAATGGTGATGAAGAGCATTTCCTGCGGGATCTTTTCTACCGCGATGTTCGCTTTGCCGCCGGCACCGATATTTAGATAGCGACCACCGCCGCGCAGCAGGGTGAGCCCCTCGGGCACCGCCATATTGTTGGCGACTTGAATCACGATATCGGCGCCGCGTCCGTCGGTGTGATCGCGCACCCACTGGCGCCGCTGCTTTTCCTCGGTGACTTCCTCGAGATTTAGCACCGCATCGGCGCCCATCCGTTTCGTGACTTCTAATCGGTTGGCGGGCGCGCCAATCACGAGAACTTTCTTGGCGCCGTGATCGCGCGCGACGGCGGTGGCGAAGTTGCCGAGCGGGCCACTGCCTTGTATGACTACCGTCTCGTGACTCTTGATCGCGCCCAAGCGGTCGAAGCCATGCATCACCGTACGGTACGCGCACGCCGAAGCCGCCGCCGAAGCAGAGGTGACGTCGTCGGGAACCTTGATAATGAGACATTCCTTGGGCACGTACATGTACTCCGCGCAACTGCCGAGGAGATAAGGGTGCTCGTCGCTGCGATTATGCCCCCAGGACGCGCGTCCGGGACAAATGCACGGCTGTAAAGCCACGGCGCAGTAGTAGCAAGAGCCGCAGGCGACGTAACTCCAGACGATGCGGTCGCCGCGCTTGACTGCACTACCAAGAATATCGGTGCGCTCTCCGGCGATGTCTTCGACAAATCCGCAGGGCTCATGGCCGGTCACGATCGGCAAGGAGTCACCGTCACTCAGCGGCCCATGCCAGCGGTGCACGTCGGTGCCGCATAGCGTCGAGGCCGTGATTTTTACCAGTAGAGAACCCGGATCGAGTTTGGGAATCGGCACTGGCTGGATGGTCAGCGGTTTGTTGTGTTCGGTGATGACGGCGGCGCGACACGTATCCATATTTGTTCCTCTTGGTGGCTTTCGATTTTCGACGGCTCGATCAGCTTTCGTCAGAGCGGCAATTTGTAAAACGTCTCCGCGTTGCGCCACAGCATCGCTGCCTTGTCATCGTCGGTGATCTCGTTGCTTTCCATTAGCTCGCCGAGATCATGCTTACAGCTTTCGTTGGTTACCTCGTGGGGAAAATCGGACGAATAGAGGAACGGCTTGTTGCCGACGGTCTTGATGGCGAACGGCAAGGTCAATTCTTCGGTCTCGATGCCAAGATAAACGCGACCCTCTTTAATCAGATTCTTAATTTGCTTTGTCGGATCCTGTTCTTCGCGCACGCCGAACTCACCTTCAGGGATGTACTGGAAGTGTGTCTCGTGCGATGCATGCAGTCGTTCGAGCAGAAGCAACAGCCAAGCGATGCCGCCCTCGAGGAACGCGATGCGCACGCGAGGGAAGCGCTCGAAGATGCCATTGTAGAGAATATCGGCACAGTTGATCGTCAAACCCCACGGATGTCCGAGGGCGTGCACCGGCACGTACATGTTCATATGGTCCATGCCGAAGCGGTCGTGGGCCCCGCCATGCACCGCGAGGCAGCAACCGAGCTTGTTGGCCTCTTCGTAAACCGGCCAAAATTGTTTTGCGCCCAAAAGCTGAGCGAGCCCATTAGACGGCATCATCGCTCCGAGCATTCCCAGTTCGGTGACCGCGCGGCGCAGCTCCTTGGCGGCTTCTTCAGGGTCCTGCATCGGAATAATCGCCATGCCTTTGAAGCGTGAATTGAATTTTATATAAGTGTCGGTCATCCAATCGTTGTAGGCCTTGCAGATCGCCACCGCGTAATCGCGGCTCACGATCTTGCCATAGGAGAGCGCGAGAGTGGGATACATGACGGTCCAGTCGATGCCGACGTCGTCGAGAAACTCGAGCCAGCCTTTCGGTCCTACCGGCGGGCGTTGGTCCCGTTGCGGCGGTGTCTCGACGGCTCGCCCCGCATGAAGATGATCCAAGGGCGGAAAGCAAATTCCCTTGCGTCCCGCGATCTCTCGGTAAGCACCTTCCATATGAGCGATGATTGCCGCGTTGTCCTCCATGATATGGCCGTCGCCGTCAATAATTCGCGTCCCAAGCGTGGCTGACATTTCTAAACCTCCTAGTTAATTGAGAATCTGCCTTTTTTTGTGCCTTATTATGAATGTCCCGAAAGACGTGCCTTCTTTATAATCTGACTTGTGTTTGCGGATCAAGCAGGGTACCTGTCCCGGCATCGGGGCTGATCGCCGCGTGTTTAAAATGCGCTCCTGTCTATTTTTGTCGCCGCCTAGAATTGGCTTGTTTTTTCAGTCTAATATGAATAGGGTACTGTAAATTTTTATAAGGCATAGAATTACAAACAGAAACATCAAGCCGCGGAGGGGGAAATGGCGGAAGAAACAGCGGAGCAAAAAGTAGCTCGCCTCGAGGCAGAAAATCGCGCCCTCAAAGAACAGGTGGAGCAGCGCCGAACCGGACAACTGCGCTTGAAAATCAGCGAAAAAGGCGGACTCTCCGTCTACGGGCTAGGCAGGTTTCCTGTTACTCTATACAAAGAGCAGTGGATCCGGCTGCTCGAGCAGACTGAAGAAATCAAAGAATTTCTCAAAGAAAATGATCAACAACTAAAAGTCAAACAATCGGCGCCAGTGCGGTCAATCGACAATGAGCGCTGAAATCGCGGCGCATTGATTTCCGCCGCTGAGATGTCGCTATTTTGCTCAGCGCTATCCGGCGCTCGCTGATGACTATTTGCTGTATAACTCTTGACTGATGGAGTGCGCGACCCGACTGGGTTTGACAGTCGGTTACTTTCGATCCGGGGCGTAAAAAGTCTCCAAAAGCCTGCGTCGCATTGCTTCTTCGCCTCCTGGCAAAGCGTCGAACTTCGAAGTTTGGTCGGTTTTTTGAAGAATCTTCCCGCCTTCGCTGTTTTCATGCATCGATTGTAAAATCCGGCTGAGTCGTTCAGACGCCGCTGCCGGCAAGTCCTTGCGCACAGACACCAAGTGGCGTGGTAGCAAGTCGGTTTGGCCGAGGATGGTGAGGCTCGCTTTCTTTTGGTCGTCGAGCCTGGCGAAATCGTCATCACTGATCGCGCCGGCCGCCACCTGCTTCGCAAAAATCAAATCGAAGAGCTTCTCGCTATCGTCGGCAAAGATGTAGCCCACCTCGGTTGCTGGAACTTGCGCGTTCATCGACGCCATCTGCTTGAGCTTGAAGCCGTTTCTCTGGAGGAAAAACTTCGGCAGAAAATAGCCCGACGTCGACTCCGGATCTTTGAAGGCGATGATTTTACCGCGCAGGCTGTCGAGACGGGTGATGCCGCTGTCTTTGCGGGTAGCGATCAAACTTCGATACTCGGCCATGCCGCTCTTCCAGCGCCGCAGCAATAACCGGCCGGCGCCGTGAACCTGATTGACGACGTAGGTCGGGTAGGGACTCTCCAGAAAAAAATCGACCTTGCTCTGTTCGAGCAGCTTGGCCAACTCGGCCACCGTTGCGGCGACGACGACTTTGCCTTCGGCATCCGCAGCCGAGTGGTATTGACGCGATAGGTAGAAAACAAAATCGCGAAAATGTTCTTCGATCTCGCGCTGATGGGAGGTCGCCACGAGCCCCAGGGCGAGGCTCTTTGAAGTGGAAGGAGGGGCCGTTTGACCGGCGCCATTCGAGCAAAGCGCTGCACCCAAGAAAAACGCCGGCAACATCGAATAAATCAATAAAAGACGTTTCATGATCTCTCCAAGGGGTCTGTGATGTGGCTTTGTTCCTATCCAACTGCGGCCGGCTTGGCAAGGGAGAAGAAACGGAAAGCGCCATCGCCATTGGGTGAAGAGGCGGAGGATGCTATTTTGCTCGACTGGGACAGAACCGATCGGCAGTGGAGCGCGCTATCGCGGCTTGGACACCCCGGTTTCACGGCAATTGTGCGGGCACAGTGCCGCTCCTTGGCCAATTCTTCAAATTGGTCGTCATTTAACGTAAAATTTTTCATCATGAATTTCTTTGGCAAATGACGCGTGGAAAGGTAAAATGCGTGAGTCTCGGTCGGCCCGGTCCGATCCAACTATAATTCGCTATGCGGACTCGTGATAAAGTCGTTGTTGTTCTCATCGTGGCCAGCCTCATTCTAGGCGGCCTGATCTTTGTTGCCTTTCAAGACAATGAAGTCGAGGCAAATTATTCGCGCTGGCTGTTTACCACCAATCTCCAGAACCTTCTTTCTTCCCCGGCAAAATTTCTATCCGATGAGTTGCCGTCCGGCACGGTATTTTACGGCGGTTTGACGATCTTCGCCGTGGTGATGACCGTGGTTTTCTTGAAGATGACGCGCGACGGCGAAATCCAAGCGCTGCGAAGACGGTTGATCGACTTGCGGTCGGAAAAGCATCAGACCGAGAGCTTGCTGCAAGAGGAGGTTTGGAAAGGCAAGCACGAGCGGCAGTCGAAGGATTCGGCGATGCGCGATCTCGAGACGAGCATCGACAAGATCGAAACATTGCTCGGCGAGCTCAACGAAAAGGAACAGGAGCTAAAAGCGCGCGACGTGCAACTGGTGTCGCTGAAGACAAGCGCCCTCGGGGATTCCGATTCCACGCCGGCGAGACCTTCATCGGAACGCCTGCTGCGGGAAGAGATCAACAAAAAGAATGAGATTCTGCAGACGAAGGACTCAACGATTCGAGAACTCGAACAGCGGTTAAGCGCGAAGACCCGGCTGTGGGAGAGTCAGCTACGGGAAAAAGACGGACTATTAAACGGCCGCAACAGCGAGCTGGAAAGCCTACGGGTAGAAATCTCCGATCTCAATGGACAGCTCAACGATTTAACGAGCGCAAAAAAACGCGCCGAAGATCTACTGCAGGAGGAATTGCGCAAGAAGAAGGAAGTTCTCGAAGCCAACGACGGACCGAGCGGGCTCGAGAGGGCGCGCGCCGAGGCGCCCGACGTGATCCTGCTCGACGTGATGATGCCCGCCCTCGACGGCTGGCGCGTGGCCGAGCAGCTGCTCGACGACGACTCGACGCAGAACATCCCGATCATCTTTCTGACGGCGCGCGCCGAGTTTCGCGACCGCGCGCGGGGCCTCGACATCGGCGGCGTCGACTACGTGACGAAGCCGTTCAACCCGCTCGAACTGGCCGGGCTCGTCAACGACCTGCTTGCGCGCATCGAGCGCGGCGACCGCGATGAGCTCCGCGCCGAGAAGCTTTCGGAGCTGCGCTCGCTGATGAATTCGGAGTAGCTACCGCGCGGACTGGGCGAGCAGTTCGCGCACCAGGGTCTCAGCATGCGTGTCGCCGGCGATCCGATCGAGGTATCGCTGGACGAGCACCGTGGTCTGCTCGGGCTGCATCGGCGCATGATGATACGTGCGCCCGAGCGCCGCCGAGCGGCGCGACCGGAACTGCAACCGTGGAAGGGCAGGCTCGTGCGGAGCTGTGTCTGGTCGCGAGACTGCCATGCGACACCCTGAGCGGGAACACTGGACAGGAACGGGTTGTCCGTGGCCCGCTCGAACGCGATGGCGGGGGAAGGATGCCGTGCTCGAGGCAGCGGGGGGTGCAATGCGCGTAATGAAGCCGTTGCGCGCACACGTCGTTCTCACGTTGCTCGTGGCTCTCGCGGTGTTCGCGCCGGCCGCGCGCCCGCGGCTCCAACCGGCGTTCGGGCTCGGCGAGTGGCGCGGCGGGCGATGGCCTTCGCGGCGCACGAACCACAATGCGTCTGAATTCCACGCTGCCGTTCGCCCTCGCCGCCTGCACCAGCGGGTCCGCTTTCGCCCCCCGACGAACTCGCCGACGTGCGCGCATTCCAGGACGCCGTGCGCGCCGTCCAGCATTGCACTGGTGGACGAAGCGGCGGAGTGCGCGGACCTCGTGCGCGGCCGGCTGTGCGCGGAGTTCGAGGGCTTCTCGCTGCACGCCAAGGTGACGGTGGGTGGGTGCGCGCGCGAGCGCCTGGAGAAGCTGTGCCGCTGCGTGGCCCAGCCGTCGCTGTCGCAGGAGCGGCTGCGTGAGCTGCCGGACGGGCGGGTGGTGTACGAGCTGGCGCGCAGCAACCCGCGCGCGTTCAGGGCGCAGATCCTGCGACGGCTGCGGCCAACCGGAGCCGGTCCGCGCAGCGCCGCGAGGCGCACGAACGCGCGCGGACTCTGCGCGAGCCGGACCCACGCCGCAGGACGTCGCCGAGCGGGAAGAGGGGAAGAGGCGCGCCAGCCGGTCGTCTCTGCAGTGCTGGCGCTCGACGAGACGTTCCGCCAGGTGATCCTGCTCTGCTACTACTACGAGGACCTGCCACAGCGCGCGATCGCCCGGCGCCTCTGTGTGCCGGCCGCGACGGTGCGCACGCGGCTCTCGCGCGCCCTCGACAAGCTGCGGACACGGCTCGACGAGGGAGAGGCAGGCCGCAGGGCCTGGGCGGCACCGTTGGTTGCATGGCTCGGCGCCGCAGCCGTGTGCCTCCTCTGCAGCGGGCTTGCGTTGCAGCTCGAGCCGCGCCTCCCGGCTGCGGCGCGACAGACTCCCGTCGCCGCCTGAACAGGCGCGTTACCCCTCGTCGGGGAT
>Ga0209811_10000943_pt1 | contig 10519 bp, 9 predicted proteins | sample Coa_R1_6_FD_187161 | JGI IMG/M metagenome (GOLD analysis project Ga0209811, IMG submission 187161) | Surface soil microbial communities from Centralia Pennsylvania, which are recovering from an underground coalmine fire. - Coalmine... | ecosystem: Environmental > Terrestrial > Soil >...
CAAGGCCATTCTCTAGCAAACGAAGACCGAGCTTGCGTCTGATACCGTTCAACTGCGTCACACCGGCGTCACAACGGGATCCGGTGTTCTGTAAGCGATTGAAAATAAGAACTTGTGGCAGCCGGACCTGTAAGCCGAATTCTGTCCGCCTTGCGGCGGGACGGTCATTCCTCTGGGCCGTGCATTGCTGCGCGGCTCTAGCGACCTACCCGGAGGTTTGACGCACCGAGCCGGCACGTGCCCGGCCGAAACCGGGCTTCCTCCCTATTTGGTCTTGCTCCGTGTGGGGTTTGCCATGCCCGCTGCATTACTGCAACGGCGGTGCGCTCTTACCGCACCTTTTCACCCTTACCCCGCCGTCGCTCTGAGCTCGACTCTTCCGACTCGCTAGAAATCGAATCAAGAAAGGTCGGGCCCACAGCGACGGCGGGGCGGTATATTTTCTGTGGCACTTTCCGTCGACCGGGCTTGAACCCGGCCTCCCGGACGTTATCCGGCACACTGCCCTGCGGAGTTCGGACTTTCCTCCCTCCTTGCGGAGAGCGACCGTCCGGTCCGGCTGCCAACCCGTCCATTATATGCGATGGTTCTCCCGGCGTTTGCGATGCCGTGACCTAGTATTCTGCTTGCGGAAACTGCGTGGCTTTCTCTTCTCTCTCCGTCGCAGAAGTCGTCACCACCCCGGCATCCCTTGCCGGAATCGGCTACTACCTCGCCTGCCTGTGGGCTTCTCGAGACTATCGTCGAAGTGCGCACCCGGCGGAGACACAATTCCTCCCGCCCGTCTCAATCCTGAAGCCGCTCAAGGGTGAAGATCCGGAAATTTACGAAAGCTTTCGCAGCCATTGCCTGCAGAACTATCCGAAGTACGAGCTGATTTTCGGAGTCAGCGATCCCCATGATCCCGCGGTGCAAGCGGTGAAACAACTCCGCAGCGAGTTTCCCCAGCACTCGATTCAGCTCATCGTCTGCGGGGAGAGTCTGGGGACGAACGCAAAGGTCAGCAACCTTGTTCAGATGGCGCGCACCGCCTCCTATGATCACTTCATCGTTAGCGACAGCGACATTCGTGTGTCTCCGGACTACCTCCAGCGCGTGATGGCGCCCTTGGCGAATTCGAAGGTTGGGGTTGTCACCTGCTTGTACCGCGGTGTCACGGGCCAAACATTCAGCTCAAAGCTCGAATCCCTTGGAATCAGCACAGATTTTCTGGCGGGAGTTCTCGTGGCCCGCGTGCTTGAAGGAGTGCACTTCGCACTGGGCTCGACTATGGCGTTTCGTCGCGACGATCTTCGAGCAATTGGGGGCTTTGAAAGCATCGTCGACTTTCTCGCCGACGACTACGAACTTGGGAAGCGGATAGCAGGTCTGGGACGCGAAGTCGTCATTTCGGAAGAAATCGTGGATACGTTTCTTCCTGCCTACTCATTCGGACAATTCTTCGACCATCAGTTGCGCTGGGCACGCGGAGTCGGGGCAGCCCGTCCCGGTGGCTATGTCGGCCTGCTCTTCACATTCGGATGGCAGTGGGCTTTTCTGACTGTGTTGGTATCGAAGGGATCTTCCTGGTCTTGGGGACTTCTTGCCCTGGCTGCATCGCTCCGTATGCTAGTCGCGTGGAACGTGGGCTGGCGTGTGTTAAAAGACCGCCAAGTTCTCCGACTGCTCCCCATGCTGGCGATACGCGACCTGATTGCTCCACTGATCTGGATGGCGAGCTTCGCGAGCAATAACGTCACATGGCGAGGGGATCGCTTCACGGTGAAACGCGGCAAACTGGTCCGAACGAATTCGCCGTGAACGCTGCGCGTTAGAGGCGATCAGGAGGAACTTTCGGTCCGCCGCTGTTCCGCCGCAATTCTGCCGCCCTTGCCGAATGCATAGGTCTCGCCCCGCCAATAGAATCGGCGACTGGTGTAGCTTCCAACCCAGACGAAAAATCCTGCCAAGTCGCGCAACGGATACAGCCAGCACAACGTCAGCGAGCGCGGGTCCCGCGCAATCCCCCAACCGATGGCGATCGACTGAATCATCCGATTCAGGAAAGCCACGCCTAGAAACGCCCACGCAAGAGACCAATGCCCCAAGGCGCCTGCCGCCGCAAATCCCAAAATTCCAAAGGGCATCGCAAATGTGAGACCGGTTCCCAGATGTCCAGCCGGGCGCGAGTACCGCGTGCTTTTCATCCAGCGAAGCTGATCGCCCAGGGTTCGCACGGCAGAGCGGGGCGTAAGCACGTTCTTCACAATGTAATGCGATAGAACAACTTTGAAACCTTTGGCCCAGATACGATTCCCTAACTCGAAGTCGTCGGAATAGTAGTCCGCAGTCGCAGCAATTCCCCCAATCGCGTCAATGGCGTCGCGGCGCGCCGTCATCGCCGGACCCAGCGCAAAACGCATGCCCTCCAACATGTCGGCCACCATGACGCCCGACGACATCTCTACTGACAATCCGAGCGCCTCAAGCGTCGACCAGAAATCTGAAGAAGGAATCCCGCGATACATGCAAGTGACCAAACCCACTTTCGGATCAAGCAGCGGGGGAATCGTGTTGCGCAGGAAATCCGGCGCCACCCGCACGTCGCTGTCGCTGATGACGAAGTACGAGCGGTCCGTGGCGGCGATCATTTTGTGCAGGGAAAAAACCTTGGCGTTGGGCCACGTCGGCGGGCCCGATAGCACGACCTGGCTCTTCACTCCTGGAAATCGCGCGCGCACGCGCTCTGCAATCGCGAGCGCGGAATTTTCTGCATCGCGCGCTCCGAAGATGACCTCGTAGTCCGGATAGTCTTGCTCGAAGAAGCTCTCGAGATTCTTTTCGAGCTGCTCTTCCATGCCGTGGATGGGTTTTAGAATCGTGACCGGAGGCAATGAACCAATCGGAACCGCCAAGGCGTTTGCTCTCGCCTGCACTGCAATCGTGCGATAGCGGACGGCGCCTGCCAGCGTCATGACGAGGAAAACGGTCGAACTCAGAGTGCCGATCGCAGCCAGGACGATGGCAAGTTCCAGCACAAGACCTATCAGCGATCCGCTCAGCAGCCAGGGATTCATAGCGCGAAACAAACTATATCTTGGAAGGAGGAGAGAATTAAGATTTTAGAAATCACGGCCGACGGTTGGTAAAGATGGATTTCCCGCCATTGCGAGCGAGCAAAAATGCCGTCAGGCCATCGAGTTCTTTCGGATGTTCCTGATCGGTCCACACAAAAACGCGTGTAGGCCCATTCCACAAGATGGCAAGCGACTCTGGCGTCTCGAACACGTGAGGCGCATCCGGGAACTTCGAGCCGTACCAGAGATTCCCGCTCGGCTCGTGAAGGACGTGCAACGGATATCCCGTATAAAAATTTAAAGTCGATGCCTGGTGGTATTCACCATCCACGACGATGACATCCCCGGGTCGGTAGTGCTGCCGAATCGCCACCGCGAGCTTGTACGACGACAGAATCGGCGAGAACGTGCTGAACGAAGAGTGCACGCAGGCGAACAGCCCCACCATCATGATGGCCAGAGCCATGTTGCCCTGCACTGGGCGTCCGCGGCGGCGCAGTATCCAGTTCAGCCCAGTGCCCAGCAAGAAGGCCAGCGAAGCACCCAGCAGTGGACCGCGAAACGCGCCGAGGGCTCGGGGCGTCAGGTCCAGCACATGGCCCAACGACAGATCGTAGTCCTGTGGATTCTTCTTCAACTGCTCCGCAAGATCGGCTCCAGGCGATGGCAGGTGCGAGACTGAGAGAAGATACATTCCGGCTGCAAACGCCAGTATCCCGAAGACAAATAACACCGTCGAAGAGATTCTGCCGGATCGGCGAATCTCACTGGCTTGATCAGAACTATTTTCACGCGCGAGCCACCCGCCCACCAGCAACGCCATGCCGGGCAGCGCCGGGATGGTGTAGTACTCCTGCCTCGTGGAGAAACTGAAGAAGCCCACGATCACCAGCGCCCACAGGAAGAACAGCAGGTTCGCCTTCTGCGAAAGGCTAAGGTTTCCGCGCAACTCCCGCAGCTTTATGGGCACACTACGAAGGGACTGAGGCAGGAAAGCTGCCCAGGGCAGCAACCACGCCAGCAAGAGCCCCCAGAAAATCAGCAGCGGAACAGTATCGTAGCCGGCGGGAACTCGCTTGTTCAGGAACCGCATCAGGTGTTCATTGATGAAGTAGAACCAGAGAAATCCGCGAACAGTTCCCTGCGTAGGATTTCTGATTGCCGCCAGAATGTGCCACGGTGCGGCGATGGCCAGGAAAACCAGCATGCTCGAAACAATCCGCAACTTCAGCAGATGGCGAAGATGCCCCGTCAGGATCAGATACAGTCCGATCGCTCCCACCGGGAATACCAATCCGATCAGCCCCTTGGTAAGCACGTTCAGCGCGCAAGTGACAGCAAAGCCCCAGCACGTCGCTCTCGACGGAACTTCTTCCTCGAGCGATCGGAGAAAGAAGAAATATCCAATCGTCAGCCACAACCCTACCAGCACATCGGGGATCAGAAAGCGGGTGAAGATGTACGGCCCGATCGAAGTGGCGAGTACTACTCCCGCATACAGTCCGCCCAACTCGCCGTAGGCGAACCTTCCCAGCCTGTAGGTTGCGAAAAGCAGCGCCAAGACGCCGAGCATCAGCGGCAATCGTGTACTCCAGTCGCTGATGCCGAACAGCGTGTAACTGCTGGCCAGGCTCCAATACATGAGCGGCGCTTTTTCGAGATAGCGGACGCCGTCCGTATACATGGTGACCCAGTCGTGGCGAGTCAGCATCTCACGCGCGGCTTCGGCGTGGATCGTATCGACGTCATCCAGCAGCGCCGGCGTAAACATTCCGGCGAAATAGATGAGGCCCCACAACAATCCGATAATCAGATAGGACCGGGAAGTGGGTAGGGAGGAAGGAAGCGCGCCTGCGGAAGAATTGTCTTGCCCGGGTTTAGGGTCCCGCGCGGCTACCGACAGGCTCATGCAAGGTTCCGCAAACGCCCGATTATACGGGGCGCGGAAACACTCAATCAACCGGCGCGACTATTGCCCGGCGCCTGCGGCCGCGGCCGTGGTTGCGTCCAGCACCTCTCTCACCTTGGCGGCGAGGGATTTCAAGGTGAAGGGTTTCTGCAGAAAGTTGGCGTGCAGACTCGCAATCTGGTGTCGCAGGACGACCTGCTCCGAGTAGCCCGACACGAAAAGAACCTTCATGTCCGGATATTTTTCTGCAAGTAGTTCCGCCAACTGCCCTCCACTCATGCCGGGCATGACCACGTCGGTGACCATCAGGTCGACGGTGCCTCCGGGCTTGTGCACCACATCGATGGCCTGCAGGCCGTCTTTGGCTTCGATGACGGTGTATCCGCACTGCTTCTGAAACTCCAAGGCCGGGTGGCGGACGGCGCTCTCATCTTCCACCAGCAATAGCGTCTCGGTGCCGTGCAATTTCGAAGCGTCCGGCACGACGTCGCCTTCGGATGAAGTACTCATTCTGGCTTCAACGCGCGGGAAATATATCTTGAACGCAGTTCCCATCCCCAATTCGCTGTACACCCAGATAAAGCCGCCGCTCTGTTTCACGATTCCATACACCGTCGCCAATCCCAGCCCCGTCCCTTTGCCGTTTTCTTTGGTCGTATAGAACGGCTCGAAGATGTGGGGCAGATGAAGTGCCTCGATACCTTCACCGGTGTCGCTCACTTCCAACACTACGTATCGGCCGGCCGGCACAACAGGATGAGTCGCGACATACTCGTCATCCAGGTCCACATCACAGGTTGCAATCGTCAGCTTGCCGCCTTGCGGCATGGCATCGCGGGCATTCGCCGCCAGATTCATCACGACCTGTTCGATCTGCACTGGATCAAGTTTCACTTTTCCCGTGCCGTCGTGGGGCAGGATCGACAGCTCGATGTCTTCTCCGATCAGGCGGGGCAACATGCGCGAGATGTCTTGCAGCACACAATTAAAGTCGAGCACCTGCAGGGACTGCGTTTGCTTTCGCCCGAAGGCCAGCAATTGACGGGTCAGATCTGCCGCTCGCCGCGACGCGCTCAGTACCTCTTGCACGTTGCGATGCAGCCGGTGCTCCGGGCCGATGGCGTCCTGCATCAATTCCGCGTAACTGCTGATCACCATCAGCAGATTATTGAAGTCGTGGGCCACACCCCCGGCCAACTACCCGATCGCATCCATCTTTTGCGCCTGAAAAAGCGCGGACTCCAGCCTCCTCCGATCGCTGATGTCCCGGTCATTCGAGATGAAATGCGCTACTTCGCCATCCGCGTTACGGACGGGCGTGATGGTCTTTTCCACGATGTACGATTCGCCAGTCTTTTTCCGGTTCACGACCACGGCGCGGAAAGTTTCGCCGCGGCGAATGGTGTGCCAGAGATCCCGGTAAAACTCCGCGCTCTGCTCGCCGGACTTCAAGATCCGTGGAGTCTGTCCCACCGCTTCCGCTCGCGAGTAGCCGGTCAGCTTCTCGAAAGCCGGGTTCACATACTCGATCGTGCCACAAGTGTTGGTGATCACAACCAGGTCGGCGGCCTGTTCGACCGCGCGGTACAGCGTGCGGAGCATGTCTTCGGCCTGGCCGATTCGCTGCTCTGCCGAACCAAGCCCGTCGCCGGCTTGCACAGCCCGGTTGATCCAGTTGTCCGCTGTGCCGAGTTCGCTGGCCTTCGGTTCGTATGATTTTTGCTTCGACTTTCCTGTTTTCATCTGCCACTCCGACAACTCATACATCGGAAGGCAGGCGCGAGCACTGGGCGAAGTGACGGCAGTAACCGAAATAACTTTGGTCATTTTCCCAAGCGGAGAATAGTCCCACAGTGGGCCGCAGTCCTGATCAGTTGAACCTGTCTTTTCTCGCTCGCGGGCAGCACTCGGCTAAGGGTCGCGCAGGACTATGGCGCGGTGTAGTATCCCTCGCGCGACCGAACGTGCGCGCCGCCCTGGGTCGGAATCACATGCACGCGCCGAAAGGTCCGTACCCCGGGCTGCTCGGAAGCGCGGTAGTAGAGCAGGTAGGAACTCCGCAACTCTCCGTTGATCTCGGCGAGCGCCCTTTGTAGTTGCGCGGCATCCTTTACCACAAAATCTTTCCCACCGGTCGCGGCCGCAAGATCGTGCAGCACGACGTCGCCTTGCATCTTCTTCTTTGGATTGTGGGTCGCGACCGTGTAGATGGCGACGCCGGCCATCTCGGCGCGTGCAATTGTGTCACTCAATCCGTGTAAGCTTAAATCGTCTTCCCCATCGGAAAATAAAATCATGGCCGAGCGATGCGGCTGACCGTCCGGCACAAAAACGGAGCGTCCGCAGATCTGGTAGAGCGCGTCGTAAAGTGCGGTCAGTCCGCCGCTGCCCGGATTTGTGAGCGCGGACTCAAGTTCGCCCGGACTTTTCACCCAGCGCTCCAATTCGATCCGGCTGTTGAAAGCCAGAACCATGACCTCGTCGTCCGGCCTCATCACGTTCTGAAGAGATTGGCTGAGGGCCGTGCGCACGGTCGTCCACGACTTCCGGGTGGAGTCGCTCAGGTCAACCACAATCGCGACCCGCAGGCGCAGATCCGCCGCCGTCCGCAATTCGAAGCGCGGGACCGGCTGCCCGTCCTCCAGCACCGTGATGTCGGAAGGGGAGAGCGTATCCATAGGACGATCGTTCAGGTCGGTCGCGACCAAGGTGAGTTGTACTTCGCTAACGCGCTTTTGAATGATGATCTCAGGCCCGGCAGACCAGGCGGCCAAGCTGGAAGTGGCAAGCAGCAGGAGAATCGCGGTTATGTGCCTCACCCCTTGGCCATCGGCACGAAGAGCCTTTGGTGCCTGCTCAAACCGAGGTAATGCGGCGTCGCTTTCCCTGCCCCCGACCGGGACTGCCTTCCGCCCGTGGACCACGCGCCAAATCCCCCGTTCCCTGTGGGGAAAGCCGCGCTTGTCACCCAAGACAGTCCACTGTGCGGCTGCGCACTTCCGCAAGTCATTGTAAACAGGCGACATCTCGAACTCGTTCCCGGACCGTTTTGGCAACGCGCATGCCTTATCACCTCGGTGAGTGGCTTGGCCCGAGGTCTGGAGTTTTCGCGAATGCCCCAACATCCGAGGGATTTAACGGTTCACGATGAGTTCTGGCGCCCCAAGGTTGTATACGGAATGGCGACGGTCTGCCTGCTGCTGGGACTGGCCATCGGCTACCTGCTGCGGGGATCGGAGTCGCCGGCCGCAAAAGTCAGGCCCGCGGTGCAACCCAGCCCAGCCGACTCATCTGCTCACAGGTCGCAGATGCCTAGCCTCGAACAGATGAAGGAGATGGCGGACCGCAAGGTTGAACCGCTGCTGGCGAAGTTGAAGAGCGATCCCAAGAATAAAGACCTCCTGATCGAGATCGCGTCTTTCTACAAGTCAGCCCACCAGTTCAAGGATGCAGCCGGCTATCTGGATCGCGCGTTGCAGATCGATCCGAAGAACGTTGCGATTCGCACGGAGATGGCTTCCTGTCTTTATTTCGATGGGAACGTCGACGGCGCATTGTCGGCCCTCGAGGAGTCGCTTCATCAGAAGCCCACCGACGCCAACACTCTTTTCAACCTCGGCCTGATTCGCTGGAAAGGAAAGAACGACGCGGCCGGCGCCATTGCCGCGTGGAAAGAGTTGCTTAAGACCAACCCGAAACTCGACAAGAAGCCCATCGTCGAACACATGATCGCCGAAGCTCAGGGCAAGTCGAGTTCGCTGCCTGCGCAACAACCAAATTGAGGAGTGGCAAGAAAATGTCAAACAGCGAGAAACTTTCCCCCACCACCTGGACCAGTCCCCAAGCCTACGGGCTTTCCGTGCTGTGCCTCGCGATTGGCCTCGCCAGCGGCTGGTTCATTCGCGGATCGCAATCTCCCAGTGGCACGCCCGTCGAGGCAGCGTCGGCAGCGACATCGCAGGATGGTTCCGGCGCGGGGCAACCGACCCCCGAGCAACTCCGGCGTATGGCCGACAAGCAGGCCGCGCCTCTGCTCGAAGCGTTGCAAAAGGATCAGGCAAATCCCGAACTCCTGGCCAAAGTCGGGAACGTGTATTACGACGCGCAGCAGTTTCCGGTCGCCATCGACTATTACCAGCGCGCCCTGAAAGCTAAGCCGGCCGATGCGTCCATCCGCACCGACATGGCAACGGCTTACTGGTACACCGGCAGCGCCGACACGGCGATTTCAGAATTCAATCGTGCGCTCGCCGATGAACCCAACAAGCCGAACGCCCTGTTTAATCTCGGCATCGTGCAATGGCAAGGGAAAATGGACATCCAGGGCGCACTCGCCACCTGGCAGAAACTGCTGGATACCAACCCGGACTACGAAGGCAAATCGAAAGTCGTTGAGTTGATGGCGCAGGTGAGAAAGCATTCTGGCATCAAGCCCGGGGAGCAAGGGAAGGAATTGACCAACTAAGCGGACGACTCTTAGAAAGGTTCGATTGGTGTAAATAGGGATGTTACGCCGATCATCGGGATGGGCCGTTCGAAAAGACGCGATGCTAATCTAGGTCCGTGACGAAAATCCAAAAGAGCCTGGCAATTGCGAGCGGTCTCGTTGTAGCTATCATTCTGGCGATAATGCTTTTGCCCGACTCGATAAAAGTCCGTCTACTGTACGGGATGCAGCAGACTACGCAACGAGAATTGGAAAGAGCTTGCCAGCAGAGTTCACCCCGCAGAAGCGCTGAGGAAGTCCTTGGCTTTCTAGACAGTCAGCAGCTCGAATAAACCAGCCTCGAACCACTACCGGAATTCGATTCTGATAGTCGCTATTATCCAGTAGGAACCCTCCTGATTCGTGCGACAAAAAGGCACACCGCATCGGGTATGTTTGGATTTGAATCACTAAAACTTATCTTCGTCTTCACCGAAAACCATAGATTAACCCGATTTGACGTCAGACCTGGATATACAGCGCCTTGAGTTATATTGTCGTTAACAGGGGATTACACCAAAAACTCCACGTCGACCTCAATTGGTGTAATGGTGAAGTTTCGTCAACCATCGACTGTGGAGCGGGCACAGGTCAGCCGCGACGCCTGAGAAATGGGTGATTGCCGTGATCCTGGCACGCAAGGGCGAACTGAGCCGACCGGCGATGCAGTCAGGAATGTGGATGATGACGTAGCCGTGCCGAATATGGTTAGGATCCCGAACCAACGCAGGATTCCGCTGCCAAGCAATGGCGTTTGGGGAGTATCTGGAGAATGCTGGGACATATTGTCAGTGACCTTTTAGTGAAGGTTGGCGAAAAGCTTCTAGAACTCGTAGGAAGGGGACTCGGCCGCCTTGACCTTTGGTTCGAGCGAAGGTTCGGACGCTGCTTGAGTGGCCGGATCAACAAGCTGGAAATCCAAACACTCTTCCACGGAAACACCAAAGATCAAGATCAAATCTAAGCCGGTTGTTCATTGCGGGGCGGATCAATGAGTGGGATGGGGAGTAGAGTCGAGAACAGGCGCAGTGACTGTAGTCTCCCGGTGGATAATTGAGTTGGCTTTCG
>Ga0209811_10000944_pt1 | contig 10514 bp, 9 predicted proteins | sample Coa_R1_6_FD_187161 | JGI IMG/M metagenome (GOLD analysis project Ga0209811, IMG submission 187161) | Surface soil microbial communities from Centralia Pennsylvania, which are recovering from an underground coalmine fire. - Coalmine... | ecosystem: Environmental > Terrestrial > Soil >...
ATCGAAGAATCGATTCGCCCAGCCATTCGTAGCTCCTCCCCAGGCAGCCCGGAAATCATCAAAGGCTGCCGTTAACCGCTGCGATTCTACCTGTTTACATGCCTACTGCGCGAGTGTAGGGCGTTTGATATTCTGCCAGAGCATGGAAAACCTATTCGATTTTCTCGGCTTGATGCAGATCCTGGTCGGCCTGTACCTTGTTTATCAGGGCGTCGGGTGGCTGGCTTTCGCACGGCGCCGCGCCACCACCGATCCGGGATTCTATTCGCCGCGCACGGCAGTCCTGTGTCCCTGCAAGGGCGTCGAACCTGGCCTTGAACGAAATCTGACCGCGTTGTGCGAACTTGATCACCAGAACTACGAAGTGTTTTTTACGCTCGCGTCGGAATCCGATCCGGCCGCGAGTATCGTGAAGCGGGTTGCTAGCCAATCGCGCGGTAAGACGCATGTGGTTTTCGCCGGGCCTCCGCAGGATTGCAGCGAGAAGATCAACAATCTACGCGCCGCGATTCAACAGTTACCAGAAGACTTTGAAGTTTTGGTTTTTGCTGATTCGGACGGACGTCCCGGCCATTCCTGGCTGCGGCGGCTGACGGCTCCGCTTGCGGATTCACGTCTCGGTGCAGCAACCACGATGCGCTGGCTTATTCCCAACAACAATGGGCTTCCGAGCGTACTACTCGCCGCATGGAATGCTCCGGTGGTCACCATGCTCGGGGAAAATACGTCTACGAATTTTTGCTGGGGTGGCGGCACAGCGATTCGCCGGAACACCTTTGAGCAGTCTGGAGTCCTGGATCAGTGGCAGAACTCCGTGAGCGATGACCATTCCATGACAACGGCGCTGCGGCGGGTCAACCTGCCAATCGTTTTTCTGCCCGAGTGCTTGACAGTTTCCTACGTCCAAACTGACTTTCCCGGCCTTTTGGAATTCACAAATCGCCAAGTGCTGATCACTCGGGTGTACTCGCCCAAAATGTGGGCCATCGCCGGCGCTACACATCTATTATTTTGCGCAACAATTCTTCTGGGAATTTATCTGACACTAGTAAACCTCCTCGCTGGCCGGCCTTCCTTACCCTTTGCCGCGCTCACCTTTCTTCCGCTGCTGCTTGCTTCCATTCGGTCCGCGCTGAGAATCACCGCGGTGCAGGAATTACTTCCTACTCTTAAATCCCAGGTCCAACAGCAATTATGGATTTACATGCTGCTCGGCGTTTGGATTCCGTTTTTGTATCTGGGCAATTTCATAGTTTCGATGGTGACCAAGAAGATTCGCTGGCGCGGAATTCGTTATGAATTAGTCTCTTCGCAACAGACACGCATCATTGCGCAATAGCAAGGAACTGTGGCTATTAGTTCACAAAAATCCGGTTTGTTAAGAATGTTAACAACCGCTAGGCAAAATCTTCTTGGTGAGTGAAATTACTACCTGTCACATTTACTAGGAAAGTGGTACAAGTGTGCATAACTCTACCATTCTCCGGTAGTTCTGGTACGCCACATTTGGTCATCGAGTTGCTATCTCACAGCCAGTTCGGTAGTGCGTTCGCAGGCGAGTACGCGCAGCATTCCTTCTCGCGCCTCGGCGTAACCGTTCTTGAGGCTCAAAGGCTCGGACACCAACCCTCTGTCCCGGTCGAGGTGCCACTCTAAGTTTCAATTGATTGAACGTTAGCCTCGCTCCGAGGTGCATCTACATTAGCCAAGGCATTTTCGAGGCGTTTCGAAAATGCGAACGGAGAGGTACAAGTGAGAGTGATCCGCAGAAGTGCTCAGGTGCATTCCGTGCGCCACACCCAGCCTGCGATCGCACGTGAGAAGTTTTTTTTCTATGAGAAGAGTACTGGCGTCGCCCACTTCCATGTCGAAGCAGACGCGGAAGGTCGACTCCCGGTAGAACAAGCTGCCGGTCTTCTGGCTATGCACTGTATGGTGCGTAATCAGACGCCGGCCGACTACGTAGTTTTGGTGCAAGTGGAATCCTGTCATTTGGAAGGTCTTGAAGAAAAGGCCCAGACCTTGCTCGAAGCAGGCCGCTCAGTGAAGACTCACGTCAAACTGACTCGCCGCGAAGAAGAGGTTCTGAGCGGAGTGATGCGCAGTCTCGCTAATAAGGAAATCGCCGCTTCGCTCAATCTTTCCGAGCGCACGGTGAAGTTTCACGTTTCCTCTTTGTTGGCAAAATTCCACGTTCGCGGCCGGATGGAACTGGTCAGGGAAGCTGCGCAGATCTCTCCTCCCAGTCTGCCCGTCGCCACGCGCGAAGCTCGACCATTTGTTTCGCGGGTGATGGCTTACCGCAGACCGGTTTCTGCCTCGCTGGTACCGATGTCTGGACGCGAAGCTCTGACCCAGTAGTTCAGATTCAAACTCCGGTCCTCGTTTGCATTCATAAAAAAAAGCCCGTGACTTTTATCGTCACGGGCTTTTCATTTTTCATCGCGCATTTGTTCTTACTTCTTAGCGGCGTCAAATAGCTCTCCAGCTTTATCCCAATTCACAACGTTCCACCACGCCTTAATATAGTCGGCGCGCAAATTCTGATACTTCAAGTAGTAGGCATGTTCCCAAACGTCCAGACCGAGAACCGCTTTGCCGCCTAGAAAATAGGTCGTGTCTTGATTCGGTGTCGAATCAATCGACAGCTTGCCATCCTTGACAATCAGCCAGGCCCATCCCGAGCCGAATCGGCCAACACCGGCCGCGGCAAACTTTTCCTGGAATGCTCCGAAGCCACCGAAACTCGCAGTTATTGCCGACGCCAAATCGCCTTTCGGTTCGCCGCCACCACCTTTTTTCATCAACGTCCAAAACAAAGAGTGGTTCCAGTGACCGCCGCCGTTGTTGCGAACCGCTCCGCGGATCGCTTCGGGCACGGCATCCAGATTTTTCAGCAGGTCGTCAAGGGATTTTGACTGCAACTCCGCATGTCCATCGAGTGCTTTGTTCAGGTTCGTAACATAAGCGCCGTGATGTTTGTCATGGTGAATTTCCATTGTCTTTGCGTCGATGTAAGGCTCGAGCGCGTCGAATGCGTACGGCAGTGGGGGCACTGTAAATGCCATGGATTTCTCCTCCGGTGTTGAATTTTCTCTAAACTCTTCAGGGCCGTTGGCGGCCAGCAATCTGGCGTCGAGTTGATCCGCTCCAAACAGAGCAGCCCCGGCAATGCTACCAGCAACAAGAAATTCCCTTCGCTTCATAAGGAACCCCTCAGCGCGACGAGCCGGCCACGATACCCGCGGATTATACTTCCCCCCTCTCATCGCACTCAACAGCCGGGGGGTACACCGCGGGCGGTCACTCTCTCGCTCGCCCACTCCCTGATAAGATGCGCGAAAGAGCCCAACGGGCAGATTCGGCAACCACTTCATCCTCCGTTTTCCCAAGTTGCTGTAGGACGTCTATGATTTCGCCGTACGACGCCGATTTCGGCTCGAGCCTGGAATTTCCCAGTGCGATGCACGCATTTCGAAGCAAACCCCGCCGCTTTGTTCTCTTTATCGGGCTGCCGCGAAAACCTTCGTGAAATTCAGCGTCCGACATTCTCGCCAGGTTCAATAGGTCGGGCTGAAATAACGTGCACGAATCGGCCTGGTCCGCTCCAACTCTTCGTGGTTGAAATTCGCGCAGTTCGGTCCGCGGCGATTTCCGGTTCCAGGGGCAGACGTCCTGGCAGATGTCGCAACCAAATACGTGCCGCCCCATCGGCTCGCGAAGGTCCTCTCGGATCGCTCCGCGCAGCTCAATAGTCAGATAGGAAATGCAGCGCGTCGCATCCAGCACGTACGGCTCGACAATCGCCTGCGTCGGGCAGGCATCCAGGCAACGCGTACAGCTGCCGCAACGGTCCGGCGGCGGCGCTCCCAAGGGGCCCAAGGTGGGCGTCAACGGAAGGCTCGTCAAGACTGCGCCCAGAAACAGCCACGATCCCTTGGCCTGATTGATAAGCAGCGTATTTTTCCCCAGCCATCCCAGTCCCGCATGCTTGGCCGCTGCGCGTTCATGGATCGGGCCGGTGTCCGCATACCCACGCGCCTCAAACGGCTCGGGAAAATGCGCCCGCATCTCGGCGATTAGCAAATTCAATCTCTCCCACAATGCTTCGTGATAGTCGTCTCCCCATGCGTATCGGGAGATCCAGCCGGCGACTTTGCCTTCGCTTGCGGAATTCACCTCAGTTGAATATGGAAGGCGGGAATTGTAGTTAAGGGCACAAACAACAATGCTTTGTACGCCGGGCCAGGATTCCCGCGGATCCAGCCTGCGCGGATCTTTCAGGTACTTCATTTCGCCCGCGTAACCGGCATCAATCCAGGCAGAATAGTTCTGCAATTCTGGAAATTCTTCCGCTTGCGCAATACCGCACAAATCGAAACCTAACGCTGCGGCGCGCTCGGTTATCCACGCGGTCTCTACTGCCGGCAATAATCCCTCGCCCATCACCCTCCAGCCTGCCTGAAATTGCGCTCGCCGGAAAGTGGTCTGGACAATGAGAAAGCCCATCGCTGGTAGCGACGGGCTTTCTCATCTCCCTGCAAAATGGCGGATATAGTATGGCTACCCTTGCGGAACAACATTCTCCGCTTGCAGCCCTTTGGGCCCCTGCTTCACTTCGAATTCGACCTTTTGTCCTTCGTTCAGCGATTTGTAGCCATCGGACTGAATTGCGGAAAAATGGACGAACACGTCCTCTCCCGATTGGCGCTGGATAAATCCATAGCCTTTCGAAGCATTGAACCACTTGACCGTACCTTGCTCTTTGCTCACAGTATTCCCCTGCTCTGAATTCGCGGTCAAGTCAGAGAGTTTCATTCCAGCGAGGCAAACGCCAGTATGGTTCGCTGGGCTGGTAGAACCATTTCTTCTTGAACGCGGCGGTATGCTGGCACAGTTCTGCGTGCCAGTCCAGAAACATTACATTAGCTCTAGCAGCGTTTTTTAGTCGAAACTCCGGACAGCGGACGTTTCGTCGGTATGAACTTCAAACACTGTATAAAGTTTGGTGATCTGAAGCAAGTCGCGAACCTTCTTTGTGAGATGCAGGAGCTTCAGCTCGCCGCCGCGCGTTTTCACCGAGGTGTAGGCATGAACCAGTTCGCCTATTCCCGAGCTGTCGATGTAGTTGACATCGGCCAGGTTGATCAAAATTTTGGTGCGATTGTCGTCCAGCAGTTGGCCAATGGTCTTGCGAAGCAACGCGCTGCCGTCGCCCAATACAATGCGGCCACCCAAATCCACGACGGTGACCACTCCTGAATCCCGGTAAGTTGCGTGCAACGACATCATGTGAGCTTAAGCTTCTTTCTGAGGGGCAGTATCGCTTCCCGAAGCGCCTGAATCGCCATTCGCATGTCCATTCGCGGATCCCGGCAGCCATTTGGACATGACGATCTCCGCTCCCCCGGTGCTTCCAGGCACCACGTCGAATTCATCCATAAACGCGCGCATCAGGAAAATGCCGCGCCCCGAAGTGCTCAGAATGTTCTCTTCTGCCAGAGGATCGGGAACGTCGCTGAGCTTAAAACCGTTGCCTTCATCCATGACGTGGATCACTAGCTTTTCGGGCGTCAGATCCATCGCCAGGTGGATCTTTTTCTCTGGGCGCTCCTGATTGCCGTAGTGAAAAGCGTTAATCACGCCTTCGCGCACGCTCATGCCGATGCGATAGCAAATCTCTTCGTCAAAACCGGCGGCCTCCGCCACACGGAGACACATCTCCTCCGCCAGATTTACGCTCTCGACCTGCGTATCGAGGACAACTTCCAGGTGCTTGTTCTCTTCCACCATGCGAAGGGTCGATCACCAGGCAAACTATATGATATTTAAGGCGATGTATGGGTAACACATTGCGGAGCATTGCGTCAATGGAGAGAGGGCACCACGTCGCGCCGTTGTGATGCCAATCACGGACTTAGGACCGGTAGGAGGGGTTCAGCGTGCGGTGTTGAAATACTTCGCTCGAAGTGCTTCGGAAGAGTCGGATCGGCCGCATCCAGGTCCACAATCATTCTCCGATACCTTCAAAAACCGTGCATGCGAGGATGCCGCCAGCCCAGCCGGACCACCGCGTTCTCCAGCAGCCTTCCCCCGTCTGCATTGATGGCGCAACCTTCGGCGCCATCAGCGCATTGGCTTGCGGCACCGCAATCGCCTGCAATCCGTTTCCCCGCGCTGCCAAAGTCGTCGACAGCGCTCCTCGCATTGACCGTAGCGTTCGATCCAACGACGGCTCGGGCCAAAATCATGAACTTATCGAACGTCTGGCCACAACACTGCCCCACGCATACGGTGAGTCCAAGTGCCATAGGCACATCAAACGCCGACCCCTTCCTTGCGAATATCGGCCGGCGCCAAGTTAATTTTCACACCTTGCCCATTCGGAAACCCGGATGCGCAATTCCTTTGCACCGCTTTAATCCGCTCGCGGCTTTCCTTCACCACCTTGTCCAACAAGCCACCACGTTAATACCCCGAAGCAATGTGCACCTGCACTTCCGCGACGTAGGCATCCATTCTGCACGCCGACGCGCTAAGTGTCTTGAAGAGTTTGTTACATGAAACATTACGTACCGGCAGCGATAAGCATAGAGGCTGTCGGCGTTTATTATCAACCTTAGAACTTAGTCATAGAATCTTGGCGCGGCGGGGCGGGCACCTGCTGCTGGACAGCCAACGCTTGCGGATCGCCTTGGCATCGACTCGCGACTTCTCCACGCGAGATTTCGATACTCACGAAAACTCGTTAGGCTTTTAAGCCATCGACCTCGTCCAAACCTATTGAATCTTAAGGACTAAGACCCAATGTCACTCTGGCTCCCTGAATGCACCCTCCGCTTGAAGTTACGTAACTTCGCACAGAACTTCACACAGCAAATTTGGAAAATTCGAGGAGAGACGCTATGAACTGTCGTAATTCCAATGTATCAACCACACCCAAAATGAAATGGTACGGGCTGGGATTGTTGACCGCCGCTTTGCTCATCGGCCCTGCTAAGAGCGTCGCACAAGAGGCTCCGCCGACTCCGGTCCAGATCGTGGCGCTAGACGAATGCGAACCGTCCAGCTTTAACGCCGCGCTCGGTGCCGATTTTTGCAAGAACGTCACGCTCGGCGCATTCACACCGCTCGATAAGCTGTTCGATTCGGCTCTCAAGGGCCATCCTGACCCTAACTGGGACTTCGAACCCGATACTGTCAAAATTAAAAAAGGCACTCCGATTGTCGTTACCGACCAGGGCGGCGAACCGCACACTTTCACCGAAGTGAAGCAATTCGGCGGCGGCTTCATTCCTGGACTGAATTCCGGCGAAGCAACGGTCACGGAATGTTCCGAAGGATTCAAGAACCTCGCGGTAGCAAAAACCCGCATCCTCCAAGGCAGCTCGCTGCAAGTCGCCAACCTCGCAAAAGGCGATCACTACTTCCAATGCTGCATTCATCCCTGGATGCGCGTAAAAGTCGAAGTCAGCGACAGCGATCACGATCACAACCACAGCGCGCAAGAGTAAGTCGGCAGCCGCAGCGCATTGCCGTTCGGTGTTGCGGCAGGATCCAGGCCGTTCTCTCTGGGGACGAACCCGCTTGCCTAGCATCAGGGGCAAGCGGTTCGTCTTTGTGTCTCTCGATAGTCGTAGGCTTTCGTGTCGTAATCGTTTGTCGGCCGTTGTGGTCGCCGGATTCTGGGATAACGCTCCAAATCTCTTGATCGTCGGAGCGATCGACAGTGCTTTCTGTATAGCCCCCCGACGCATCGAACTCGACGGTAGGGAGCAATTTACCGGTCGGATCATCTGTGTATAGCAGAAGGTTAGACTGCTTCACCCTTGAGTACATCAGGTCTTTTCTAGGACTTGGCCGGCGGGCGGAAACTCTACTCTGTCGGTGTTTGGATTGAAAAGCTGGTTAATACAAATATTCGGTAACTTATGCCACTCCAGCTTTCTTACTTTGCCTTGGGCTGCACATCGCACATTCGTCTTCTGGTGCGGCGATCGCCGGCAATTCAATCTTAAACAGTTACTTCTGCCACCTTCGCTTTACACCCGCCCTAGCCGCACGTATAGTTTCGGTGAGGTTTCCCTTGGTCAGTCTCTACTCTGTGAGGTCCTCATGATCGGCTGGGTGCTGCTGATTGCTCTGGTTCTGGTCATTTTCATCCTGATCGGAATGTACAACAGTCTGGTCCGTCTGAAGGTTCAGGTGGACAACGCCTGGGCGGACATCGACGTTCAGCTCAAACGCCGCTACGATCTGATTCCCAACCTGGTTGAAACTGTAAAGGGCTATGCCGCACACGAAAAAGGCACTCTCGAAGCAGTCATCAATGCCCGCAACCGCGCTATGACTGCCACCGGCCCGGTGGACAAGGCCGTCGCCGAAAATCAGCTTTCCGGCGCCCTCAAGAGCCTCTTCGCTCTCTCCGAAGCCTATCCGCAGCTCCGCGCCATTGAAAGCTTTACTTCGCTGCAGAACTCGCTCACGCAAATCGAAGATACGGTCCAGAACGCCCGCCGCTATTACAACGCCGTGGTTCGCGACCTTAACACCAAGATTCAGCAGTTCCCCACCAATATTTTCGCCGGCATGCTCGGCTTCAAACCGCGCGAATTTTTCGAAGTCACGGCCTCCGCCGAGCGCGAAGCTCCCAAGGTCAGCTTCAACAACCCCTCAGCGCCGACGGCCTGAGTCGCAGCGCCGCTCGCATGCGACTCTTCCACCCAATTCCCGCCTCAAGCTTCGAACGCAGCGTTCTGGGACCGCCAATCTCTCGATTGGCGTCTGGTCAGAGCCACCGCCGGCCCGCGAAGGCCACCATTCATCCGCGAATGGCCATCGCCGCGCGCACCTTTCTTTACTTCGGTACTTTCCTTTACCTCTTTACCTCGCTGCTACAAGCCAAAGAACTCCGCATCGAACGATTTGAAGCCCACATTAGCGTCCTTCCAGACAGCAGCGTCGATGTCACTGAAACCATCACCGCCCACTTCATCGGCGGCCCCTGGCATGGCCTCTATCGCGAAATTCCCGTCGAGTACGTCACGCCCCAGCAGATGAACTATTCGCTGTTCCTGGACGTCAAAAGTGTCACTGACAACTCCGGCCGCAAACTTCGCTACGACTCTTCCCGCGATCGTCACTACCGCAAGCTCAAAATCTATATCGACGGCGCCGACAATTCCGTCCAGACCATCAATATCGAGTACGCCGTCTCCGACGCGCTTCGCTTCTTCGACGATCATGACGAATTTTATTGGAACATCACTGGCGACGAATGGGACATCCCCATCGGCTCCGTTTCCGCCACCATTTCACTACCCACTGCGACTCAAAATATTCGGGCCAATGTTTTCAGCGGAACCTATCGCTCCCGTGGCAGCGACGCCAAAGCCGAAGTCGTCGGCAACGGCGTCGAAGTCCGCACCATTGCTCCGCTCGCTTATCACGAAGGGGTCACCGTGGCCATCGCTTTCGACAAAGGCGCGGTCCGGGCGCCCAGTGCATTCGACAAGCTCAGCCTCTTCCTGCGCAGCAACTGGCCGCTCGGCCTTCCCGCCATCGTTGCCGCATTCATGGCCTGGCTCTGGTGGACCAAAGGCCGGGACCCGCGCCTTCGCCCCATCGCTGCACAATACCAGCCTCCAGATCAACTAACGCCCAGCGAAGTCGGCACACTCGTCGACAACTCCGCCGACATGCGCGACATTACCGCGGCCATGGTCGACCTCGCCGTCCGCGGCTTCATCGTCATTGAGGAGCACACCCAGGAACATCTGGGCGGTTTGTGGAAGGATCAGGACTACAGCTTCGCTCTTAAGAAAGACCGCTCGCAATGGACCGCTCTTAAATCTCACGAACAGTCACTACTCGACGGCATTTTCAGCGTTGGCACCGCCGGCGAAGTCGTCTCCATGGCCAGTCTCCACAACCAGTTCTATCGAAGCCTGCCGATCATCAAGAACAACATTTTCGATTCACTCGTTTCCAGAGGTTACTACGGCCGCCGCCCAGACAGCGTTCGCAGCACCTATATCGCCGGCGGCCTGATCGTCGGCTTTCTCGCCATCTGGGGTGGTTCCGCCATCGGCCGCAGTTTCGGCATGGCCGGCACGCCGTTTATCATCGCCGGGATTTTAAGTGCCGCAGTGATCTGCGCTTTCGGCTGGTTCATGCCCGCGCGTACCATCAGCGGCACTCGCGCTCTTGAAGGAGTCCTAGGCTTCGAGGATTTTCTTGCTCACGTCGAAGCCGATCGTTTCAACCGCATGATCAAGACTCCCGAAATGTTTGAGAAGTTCTTGCCATTCGCCATGGCCCTCGGTGTTGAAAAAAATTGGAGCAAAGCCTTCGCCAACATTTACACCCAGCCGCCAAGCTGGTACCAAGGTGGCAATTTCGGCCCACCCTTCTTTGCCTATGGTTTTGTGAATAATTTGAACGCGATGTCCAGCCAGGCCAGCACCGTCTTCGCATCCGCTCCGCGGAGTTCCGGCGGCTCCGGTTTCAGCGGC
>Ga0209811_10000945_pt1 | contig 10506 bp, 9 predicted proteins | sample Coa_R1_6_FD_187161 | JGI IMG/M metagenome (GOLD analysis project Ga0209811, IMG submission 187161) | Surface soil microbial communities from Centralia Pennsylvania, which are recovering from an underground coalmine fire. - Coalmine... | ecosystem: Environmental > Terrestrial > Soil >...
CTGCCGTTCCTCGGTATCGCCGCGACCGTCGAGGAGACCCTGGCCGAGGTGGACGGGGCGCCGGCGCGCGACCTGGACGACTTGATCGAGGCCGACAGGGAAGCGCGGCGGCTCGCGGAACGAGCAGCCGTATGAGCATTCTCGTCGCGATCCTCGGCCTCGCGCTGCTGATCCTCATCCACGAGATGGGCCACTTCTTCACCGCGCGCGCCGTTGGGATGACGCCGCGGAAGTTCTACATCGGGTTCCCGCCCGCGGCGGTGAAGTGGACGCGCAACGGCATCGAGTACGGCCTCGGCGTGATCCCGTTCGGCGGCTACGTGAAGATTCCGGGGATGCACCGGCCGGCGCCGTCCGACCTGGACGTGCACTTCGGGCCGGCGCTGTACGAGGAGCCGCGGCTGCTCGGCGACGTCGAGCGGGTGAAGCGGCTGGTCTCGGCGAACGCGTTCGACGAGGCGCGGCCGGCCCTCGCGACGCTCGAGCAGGCGCTGGGGAGCGCAAGCCTGACCCCGAAGGCGCGCCGCGCGGCCGATCGCGGGCTCGCCGAGCTTGGTGACGCGCTCGGAACCGACGCCTACTGGCGCCAGCGCACGTGGAAGCGGCTCGCGGTGATCGCGGCCGGACCGGGCACGAATCTGGCCTTCGCGATCGTCTTGCTCGCGTGCGTCTACATGCTCGGCATTCCGAGCGACGCCTCGCGCAAGGTCCAGGACGTGGTGCCGGGATCGCCGGCCGCCGCGGCCGGCCTGAAGCCGGGGGACACGATCTTCGGGATCAACGGCAACGCGACGTACACCTTCGACGACGTCCGCAACTCGATCCGCGACAGCAACGGCAAGCCGCTTCAGCTGCTCGTGCTGCGGCCGGGGCAGCCGCCGATCCCGCTGAAGGCGGTGAAGCCGACGAAGCAGGACGGCGTCTACACGCTCGGCTTCCACCCGGCCGGGATCCGCTACAAGCACTACAACCCGGCGCAGGCGTTCGGCCTCGCTGCCCAGGACACGTGGCTCGTGACGAAGGCGATGGGGACGTGGTTGGGCCACATCGCGAATGGGTCCGGCCGCAAGGAGGTCTCGACGCCCGTCGGGATCGTCCAGCAGTCGAGCAAGGCGGTGCAGTTCGGCTTCCGGGAGTACTTACAGGTGCTCGCGATCATCAGCCTCTCGCTCGGGCTGCTGAACCTGCTGCCGCTGCTGCCGCTCGACGGCGGCCACATCGCGTTCTCGATCGTGGAGGGAATACGCGGCCGGGCCGTCCAGCGCTCGGTCTACGAAAGGGTCTCGGCCGTCGGCATCGCTCTGGTGCTCCTGCTCTTCTTCGTCGGCCTCTCGAATGACATCGGGAACATCCGCGGCGGCTAGACTCGCCGCGTGGCGAGCGAACGTTCGATCCACGTAGGCGGCGTCCAGATCGGGGGCGGCGCGCCCGTCGTCGTGCAGTCGATGACGCTGACGAAGACGCACGACGTCGAGGCGACGACTGCCCAGATCGCGGCGCTCGCCTCGGCCGGCTGCGAGGTCGTGCGCGTCGCGGTGCCGAAGAGCGAGGACGCCGACGCGCTCCCCAAGCTCGTACGGCTCTCGCCGATCCCGGTGATCGCCGACATCCACTTCAACGCGAGCCTCGCGCTGCGCGCGATCGAGGCAGGTGTCGCGGCCGTTCGCATCAACCCCGGCAACATCGGCGGCCCCGACAAGGTGGCCGAGGTCGTGCGTGCAGCGCAGCAGGCCGGGATCCCGATGCGGATCGGCGCGAACTCGGGCTCACTGCCCAAGCACCTCGCCGAGCTGGCCCAGCGCGACCAGGCCGAGGCGCTGGTCGAAGCGGCGCTCGAGGAGGTGCGCCTGCTGGAGAGCCTCGGCTTCTACGACTTCAAGATCTCGGTCAAGTCGAGCCACGTGCCGACGATGATCCGCGCCTACCGCCTCCTCGCCTCGAAGGTGCCGTATCCGCTGCATCTGGGCGTCACGGAGGCCGGAACGCCGTACTCGGGCTCGATCAAGAGCGCGGTCGGCATGGGCGCCCTGCTCGTGGACGGGATCGGCGACACCGTGCGCGTCTCGCTGAGCGCCGACCCGGTCGAGGAGGTCAGGACGGCGTTCGAGATCCTGAAGGCACTCGGCCTCCGCGAGCGCGGCCCGGTGATGATCGCCTGCCCGAGCTGCGGCCGCGACAACGTCGGCGTACAGACGCTCGCCGAGGTCGTCGAGGAGCGCCTGCGCGAGTACCCGCAGCACTTCGAGGTCGCGGTGCTCGGCTGCGCGGTCAACGGCCCCGGCGAGGCGGGCGACGCGGACTTCGGCATCGCCGGCGGCCGCGACGTCGGCTTCGTCTACGCCCACGGCCGCGTGCTCAAGAAGGTCTCCTCCGACATCCTCGTCGACGAGCTGTTCCACGAGATCGACCAGTGGATCGCCGACGGCATGTTCCGCCCGAAGCGCCTCAAGATGGCCAAGCCGGCGGCTCTCGCGATGGCCGAGGCCTCCCTGATCCCGCTCGAATAGTCTCTTCGGGCAACGATGATCGCCCGCGCGTCAACGCTCTTCCTGCCGACCCTGCGCGAGGACCCTGCGGACGCGGAGGCGGTGAGCCACCGGCTGCTCGTCCGCGGCGGCTTCATCCGCCAGGTCAGCGCAGGCGTCTGGACCTACATGCCGATCGGCTGGCGCGTCCACCGGAAGGTCGAGCAGATCATCCGCGAGGAGATGGACGCGATCGGCGGCCAGGAGATGCTGATGCCGGTGCTCACGCCGGCCGAGCTCTGGAAGGAGACCGGCCGCTACTGGATCCCCGAGGTCTTCAAGCTCCACGACCGCGCCGGCCGCGAGTTCGTCCTGCCGATGACCCACGAGGAGACGGTCACGTTCCACGCCCGCGAGATCAAGAGCTACCGCGAGCTCCCGAAGATCCTCTACCACCTCTCAGTCAAGGACCGCGACGAGCCGAGGCCGCGCGGCGGTCTGCTCCGGGTACGCGAGTTCATCATGAAGGACGCCTACTCGTTCGACCGTGACGACGCCGGGCTCGACGAGAGCTTCCAGAAGCACGCCGGCGCCTACAAGCGGATCTTCGAGCGCTGCGGGATCGAGGCGCTCGAGGTCGCGGCCGAGTCCGGGATCATGGGCGGCAGCGGCAGCCGGGACTTCCTGGCGCCTGCCGACTCCGGCGAGAACACGCTCGTGCTCTGCGAGAACGGCGACTACGCCGCCGACATCGAGATCGCCTCCGGGGTCCCTTCGGCGCCCGACTTCCCCGAGCCGCTGGATGCGCCGGAGGAAGTCGTGACGCCGGGCCAACGAACGATCGAAGCCGTCTCGGACTTCCTCGGCGTCGACCCCCGCGCGACTGCGAAGGCGATGCCCGTCGTCGTGGACGGGAAGGTCGTGCTAGCGCTCGTGCGCGGCGACGACCGGCTCAACGAGATGAAGCTCCTCGCCGAGCTCGGCGAGACGTTCCGGCCGGCCGAGGCCGAGGAGATCCGCGACACCTTCGGCGCGAACGGCGGCTCGATCGGCCCGGTCGGCGTCACGGTCGACGTGATCGCGGACGAGACGCTGCGCGAGGGCCAGTACGTCGTCGGCGCGAACCGGGACGACGTCCACCTTCGCGGCGTCCAGGCCGGCCGCGACTACGAGCCGCGCTTCGCCGACCTTCGAGAAGTTCGCCCAGGAGACGCATGTCCTGCGTGCGGCGGGCATCTACGTCTACAGGCGGCAATCGAAGTGGGACACATCTTCAAGCTCGGGACGCGGTATTCGAAACCGCTCGAGGCCACGTTCGTGGACGAGGACGGCGGCGAGCGCCCGCTGATTATGGGCAGCTACGGCATCGGCCCCGGCCGCGTGCTCGCGACCGCGGTCGAGCAGCGGCACGACGAGCACGGCATCGTCTGGCCGCGCGCGATCGCCCCGTACGATGTCCACGTGGTGGCGTTGCCGGGCGTCGAGCAGCAGGCGGAAGAGGCCGCTCGCGCGCTCGACGAGGCGGGCGCGCAGGTGTTGCTCGACGACCGGGACGCGCGCGCGGGCGAGAAGTTCGCCGACGCCGACCTGGTCGGCATCCCGATCCGCGTCACCGTCGGCAGGAAGACGCTCGAGGACGGCGCCGTCGACGTGCGCGACCGCGAGACCGGCGAGGAGCGGCGGGTCAGTCTCGACGACCTCGGGAGCATCGTCTAGTGGCGCGGCGACGGAAGTTCAGCGAGGAGCCGTTCGGCCCGACGATCGAACGGCTGATGGGGGAGACCGGCGTCACCTATCGCGGCCTGGCGAACAAGACGAAGCTCTCGGCCGGGTACCTCAACCACCTGGTTCACGGCAACCGGCCGGTGCCCTCGGACAAGGTCGTCGGCCAGCTCGCGAAGGCACTCGGAGTCGAGCCCGAGCACTTCCGCGAGTACCGCCTGCGGGTGATCACGCGCAAGCTCGAGGCGATGCCCGACCTGATCGACCGGCTCTACAAGCGGCTCGGCGCCTAGCCCCAGGTGGGGTCGAGCACGTCGTTCGGACGGCGCGCGCGCCCGGCCGATCAGCGTGCAGAACTCTCCACAGGTCTGTGGAGAAATGCCTGTGGAAAAGCCGCGCCGAAGAAGAACGGGGGAAATGTCCAGGTTTCAATCCAGTGTCACGTGCTTATCCACCTCTTTACACACAGTCCGAAATGGGGTATTACGTGAAACGAACCATCTCCTGGGGGGGAGAAAGGGGTATCACCTGTGGCAACGGAGGGCGAAAGAAGGGCGGTGTTGCTCGACCCCTACCCTTTGTGGTTGGACGCGGTCGAGAACATCCTCACGAAGAACCGCATCACTGTTGCGGGACGCACGTCCGACGCCGACCGGGCACTACGGCTGTGCGAGGAGCTTCGCCCAAGCATCCTCGTCGCCGAGCCCGCAGGCGGAGGCGTGACCTGCATTCGGGAAGCAAGTACACGAGTGCCGGCTCTGAAGGCGATTGCCTTGGCGTCGTCCGATGATCCGGCGCAAGTTCAGGCTGCGTTCGCCGCCGGCGCAGTGGCATACGTCGTGAAGACGGCTCATTCGGACGACGTTGGCGTGGCGATCCGCCAGGCCTTCTCGCCGTCGTTGTTCCTGCCTCCGCTCGCACCGGCACCGGTCAACGGCGCCGCTTCGGCGGATGCGAACGCCGCTGCGGCGGTGTTGACGAAGCGGGAGCGCGAGATTCTCCAGCTCGTCGCCGAGGGGCACTCGAACAGTCAGCTCGCGCGGATGCTCTGGGTGACCGAGCAAACCGTCAAGTTCCACCTGTCGAACATCTACCGGAAGCTCGACGTCGCGAACCGCACGGAGGCAAGCCGCTGGGCGCAGATCCACGGCCTGCTCCCGGCAGCTTCGGGCGTCGAACCGGGAGTGGCCGCACAGGCGTAGCGCCGGGAAAACCTACGGCTCGTCCGACTCGGCTTGCGGAAGCCGAACCTGCGAGAGGATGGCGGCCAGCTCGAGCGTCTCGAGCAGGTCGGCCGCCGAGCGCGGTTTCTGCAGAAAGGCCGAGGCGCCGGCGTCATGCGCCTCGACCGCATCGAGCTCGTCGTCCGGGCCGGCCATGATCACGACTCGAGGGGTCGCGGCGCCACGCATGATCAGCCGCGTCGCGACCAACGGGTCGTTGCCGGGCACGCCGGCGTCGATCAACACCACGTCCGGGTTGACCTCGTCGACGAGGCGAGCCGCCTCGGCGCCGTCCGAAGCGGAGCCGACGATCTCGAAGCGTGGATCCTGCTCCACCCGGGCGTTGAGGGCGGTGGTGAACAGGCGATTGTCGTTCAAGAGGACGATTCTCACGGCCTGGGCGGGGGCGGCTCCCACGGGCCCGAGTATGTCGGATGGCGCCTGGGCGTGTGAAGGCACCCCGGGCTAACCATCGGAACAGACGAGACCAACACCCTGGCCAGGCGACCGGCCCGCCCGGCCCGGAATCAGGCCGAGAGTACGGGAACCGCTGCCGCCGAACCTGGGGCGCCGGCCGGCCGTTCGCCTGCTGCAGGCCTTTCTTAGGTCCGTCTTAGTTTCGCGTGATGTGATGCCCGCTCCTGACGGCACGGGGATCAGGAGGGGAGCAGCACCTGTGGGAGGGGCGGAGCGGCCGTCCCTCCTGCACCTACGCGCGGACCGACCTTCTACGGGAAATGACCCGCGTTCGCTGCTCGCCGACGGCCGGTCGAGGCCGGCGTCAGTCGAGTAGTCGCTTGAGCAGGAGTGCTGCGATCGAGGCTGTGGCGGCGAGTGCGACGACGTCTGTCCTGGTCAGGATTCGCTTGAACTCGGCGCCGTCGTCGCGCACCTCGATGTAGCCCACCGGGCTGACCGCGACGCCGCCACCTCCGCCGCCGCCCGAGCCTTCGTTGCTCTCGCGGGATCCAGAGCCGCCACCTCCGCCAAAGCCAAAGCGGGCCTTTGCGACGGGAATCACCGTCACGTGCTCTCTCTCGACGGGGTCGCCGAAGACGGTTGACACGTCAGCCTTCTGGCCCACCGCCTGTCCGATCCGCTCGAGCAGCTCGGTCACCATCTCCGAGCGCTCACGTGTTTCGACGGCCATTACAGGCTCCTTTCCGCGATCGAGCACGTGCGAGTCTGGGGGCCGTTCCATGCAAGACTCGCACCTACCGCGTTTTCAGTCGGGGCGCCGAGATTTGAACTCGGGACCTCTAGTCCCCCAGACTAGCGCGCTAACCAGGCTGCGCCACGCCCCGTCGGTTTCGCACTCTAGCTCACCGCCTGGTTAGCGGAAGGGCCGCCCGGCTCGGCCGGGAGGCCTCCTAAGCGGCATCGCAAGCGACGCCCTTGGCAGGCTGCGCCAAGGTGGATGGGTTCCGTTTCTTGGCTTAGAGGAAGACGTCGCCGGAGCAGCCGAAGACGAGTGCGGCGTGCAGGTCCTGCTGTTCCACGCCTGCGAGAGACGGATGGCCGAGGTCGACCTCGGCGTCGGGCCAGCTCGACACCCCGAGCGCGGCCGCGCCCTCGTCGGCGCCGAAGCACAGCAGCGTGGAGACGGACACCACGTTCCGCTTCCCGCCCCGGCGGCGAGCGATTCCCTCGAGCTCGCGCAGCTCCTCGAGCGGGTCGATCCGCACGTTCGAGTCGGAGCCGATGCAGACGCCGATTCCGCGCCCGCAGAGCTCCTCGACCGGCGCGAAGCCGTCTCCGAGGTTGGCCTCGGTGGTCGGGCAGAGGCACACACGTGCACCTGCGTCTCCTAGCAGGTCGAGCTCGCGGGCGTCGGCGTGCGTTGCGTGCACCACCGTCGTGTGTGGGCCGAGGCAACCTGTCTCGGCCAACAGCTCGATCGGGCGGAGGCCGTACTCCGCCAGGCACTCCTCGATCTCGCGTGGCTGCTCGTCGGCGTGGACGTGGAGCGGCAGCGCCTCGGCGGCGGCGTAGCGCCCGAGCTCCTCGAGCCAGTCCCGCGGGCACGCGCGCACGGAGTGGGGGGCGAGCCCGACGCGCACGCCCGTCTCCCGGACCGCCTCGAGCTGCGAGAGGTAGTCCGCCACCGAATCCTGCCGGAAGCGCTCGATGCCGCCCCGCCCGTAGGCGGCGAGCAGCAGCACGAGCTCGATCCCTGCCTCGGCGGCCGCCTCGACCACCGCGTGGGCCTCGGGGAGGCCGAGGTAGTGGAACTCACCAACCACGCGGTACCCGGCGTCCAGCATCTCGCGGTAGACCTGGACGTACCCGGCGCGCACCTGCTCGACGCTCACGCTCTCGGCGAGGGCGAGCATCGCATCGCGCCAGCCCCAGAAGTCGTCGCCCTCGGTGCGGCCGCGCAAGGCGCGCTGGAACGCGTGGGAATGGGCGTTGACGAAGCCTGGCAGCGGGAGTGTCTCGGCCACCCCCGTATCCTTCCATCGTGGCGACACGTGCTGTTCCAGCCCCGGTAGCGCAGATCCCCAACGCGCTCACGCTGGCGCGGCTCGTGCTGATCCCGATCTTCGTCGTCCTGATCGTCAGCTCGGACGGCGGTCACAGCTGGCCGGCGGCGATCGTCTTCGGCGTCGCGGCGATCACCGACCAGGTCGACGGCTGGCTCGCGCGCCGCTGGCGGGTCGAGTCGAGCTTCGGCAAGGTGGCCGACCCGCTGGCCGACCGGCTGATGATCGACGCCGCGGTGATCCTGCTCTGGCACGCGGGCCGCCTGCCGTGGGTCGCGCTCGCAATCCCGCTGCGTGACGTGGCGCTCGTAGCTGGGTACAAGCTCGTCATGGACCGCGGCTACGAGTTCTCCGTCAACCTGGCCGGCAAGGCGGCGACGTGGCTCCTCTACGCGTCGCTGGCCTTCGTCATGTGCACGAGCAAGGGCACCGACTGGCCGCTCTGGATCTTCTGGGCCGGCCTCGTGCTCGCCGTCGTGTCGCTCGCGGGCTATCTGCGCAAGGCCAGGCGGGAGGTGCGGACGTGAAGGCCGTCGTCATGGCCGGCGGCGAAGGGACGCGCCTGCGGCCGCTCACCTCGAACCAGCCCAAGCCGATGGTCCCGATCGTCGGCAAGCCGTGCATGGAGCACATCCTCGAGCTCCTGAAGCGCCACGGGCTCGAGGACGTGATCGTGACCGTGGCCTTCATGCCGCAGGCGATCCGGAGCTACTTCGGCAACGGCGAGAGCCTGGGCCTGAACATCGAGTACTCGGTCGAGGAGTCGCCGCTCGGCACCGCCGGCTCCGTGCAGCTCGCGAGCGAACGGCTCGACGAGACATTCCTCGTCATCTCCGGCGACGCGCTTTGCGACGTGAACCTGACCGACATCGTCCGCTTCCACAAGGAGAAGGGCGCGGCGGTCACGATCGGGCTCAAGTCGGTCGAGAACCCGCTCGAGTTCGGGATCGTGGTCACCGACGAGGACGGCCGCGTCGAGCGCTTCCTGGAGAAACCGTCCTGGAGCCAGGTCTTCTCCGACACGATCAACACCGGCATCTACGTGCTCGAGCCGGAGGTGTTGCGCCACGTGCCGACCGACGGGCCGTACGACTTCTCGAAGGAGCTTTTCCCGTTGCTTCTGGAGATGGGCCGGCCGCTTTACGGCTACGTCTTCGAGGGCTACTGGCAGGACATCGGCAACCTCGATCAGTTCCGGCAGGCGAACTTCGACGCCCTCGACGAGCTGGTGAAGCTCGACATCGGCGGCATCCGCCTCCGCGGGAACATCTGGCTCGGGGAAGGGATGGAACTCGACGACCTCGACGCGATCGAGGGGCCGGCGTACCTCGGCAACTACTGCCGCGTGGCTCCGGACGCCTCGGTCGGGCCCTACTCGGTGCTCGGCTCGAGCGTCACCCTGCTCGAGCGGGCGCGCACCGAGCGCGCCGTGATCGATGCCGCGACGCACATCGGACGCAGCGCACGCATCGAAGGAGCGGTCGTCGGCCGTGCGTGTGACATCCGGGCGCACGCCCATGTCCACGAGGGCGCCGCGATCGGCGACGAGGTCACGCTCGGGGCGCAGAGCGCCGTGCTCCCGGGAGTCCGGATCTACCCGTACAAGGAGGTCGAGACGGGCGCCCAGATCCACGAGAGCCTGATCTGGGAGTCGCGGGCGAGCTCGAACCTGTTCGGCAAGGACGGGGTCTCCGGGCTTGTCAACGTCGATCTGACGCCCGACACGGCCGTTCGGCTGGCCGCTGCTCTCGGGACGGCGCTGAAACGCGGAGCGCGGGTCGTGGCGAGCCGCGAGTCGCCGGCGGCCTGCCGGATGATCAAGCGCGCGATGATCTCCGGTCTCAACTCGACCGGCGTCGACGTGGCCGACCTACGAGTTCTCCCGGCGGCCGTCAGCAGGCACCTCCTGAAGACGGAGAGCTACGACGCCGGTTTCCACGTCGGCGTCAGCTACTCGGATCCCGAGATGCTCGAGATCCGCTTCTACGAGCAGCCGGGCATCCAGCTGACGGCGGCGCTGCAGAAGGAGATCGAGAAGCACTTCTCGCGGCTCGAGCTGCGCCGTGCTGCGTACGCGGACGTCGGCGCCGTCACCTACCCGGCCCGCGTCCGCGAGAGCTACGCGCAGGACCTGCTCTCGGGCCTCGACCGGGAGGCGATCCGCAGCCGCCATTACCGGATCGTCGTCGACTACGGCTACTCGGCGACCTCGTACGTGCTCCCGCTCGTGCTCGGGCCGCTGGGCGTCGAGGCCGTCAGCGCCCACGGCTTCGCTGCGGACCGCGGCGAGCTGCATACGGGCCTGCACGAGGCGGTCGGGCAGGCCAAACGGCTCGTGACGGCGATCGGTGCCGAGCTCGGCGTCGTCTTCGACCGCGCGGGAGAGAGGCTGTTCCTGATCGACGAGCAGGCTCACGAGATTCCGGTAGAGCAGACGCTGCTCCTCTTCCTGCGCCTGATGGGCTCCGACGGCCGGCGCGGCAAGCTCGCGTTCCCGATCACGGTCACGAGCCACGTCGACGAGCTGGTCGAGGGCAGCGGCCTCGAGGTGATCCGCACGCCCGCGTCGCTGGCGGACTTGACGAAGGCGGCTGCAGAAGACGACGTCATCTT
>Ga0209811_10000946_pt1 | contig 10501 bp, 8 predicted proteins | sample Coa_R1_6_FD_187161 | JGI IMG/M metagenome (GOLD analysis project Ga0209811, IMG submission 187161) | Surface soil microbial communities from Centralia Pennsylvania, which are recovering from an underground coalmine fire. - Coalmine... | ecosystem: Environmental > Terrestrial > Soil >...
GTCAATCTCCTTCTCGGCCGTCTGGAAAAACCTGACAAAGGCTCAAAACGTTTTTCTGGATAATCCAACAACTGCAGACAAAGTTCAATAAATCCGCGCTCGTTCCAAGTATTGGCACAGGCGTTGCTGCTTCAGGGGCCGGGCAACGATTTCATTTACCCATTCTATTTATTCTGCGAGGTCCGACGATGACTACAACAATTATTTGTCGACATGAATCTGCCGGCTTCAGGTTTCGATTCCGATTCCTTTTGGCAGCGATTGTTTTTGCATTATTGATGATCGTCGATCGAGCCGGCGCCGCTACTCCGCGCGAGCAAATACAGAGCGCGGTCGAAAAGGTCACCGCCATCCTGAAAGATCCAAACCTCAAACCGGAAGCGAAGAAAAGCGAGCGCATCGAACAACTGAGGCAAGTGATTTTTCCGAAGTTCGACTTCGCCGAAATGGCTAAACGCTCGCTCGGCTCCGACTGGCAACGCCGCAACCCCGAAGAGCAGCGGGAATTTGTCAAATTGTTTACCGAGCTAATCGAATTTTCCTACGCCAGCAACCTGAACTCCTACAACGGCGAAAAGGTCGTTTTTACGGGCGACAAACAGGACGGCGAGTACGCTCAAGTGGACACCAAGATCACCGGCAACAAAGGCGAAGAAACCAGCGTCAGCTATAAACTTCTCCAGTCGGGTAGTGATTGGAAAATTTATGACGTCGTCATCGAGAACATCAGCATCGTCAATAATTACCGATCGCAATTTACCCGCGTGATAGCTCGGTCGTCGTTTGCCGATCTACTCCGTCAGATGAAAGACAAGCAGTTCGACACAGCGGCAAAAAAACAAAAGTCATAGCTAAAAACGACGGCCGAGTGGGATTGAAGATCGGCCTCGAGCAGGAGCCAATGAATAATCAACCAGCGCTGGAGGCCGGATGGAAAAAAATGTCGTGCATGTGGTAGGCACCGGGACCATTGGTGAGCCTCTCATTGGTTTGATGGCGTCCTTCAGAGAAAAGTTAGGCATCGACGAGATCACTTTTCACAAACGCACGCCGCTTGTCACCGACCGTTCGAAGGTCGCCGCCTTGAGCCGTCATGGCGTAAAGCTCGCGGTCGATAAGGATTGCTGGCAGCGCTTCAAAGAGTTGGACATGGAGCCTTGTTACGAAGCTGAGCAGGCCATCGAACGCGCCAAAGTGGTGATCGATTGCACTCCGGTGGGAAATGAAAACAAAGCGAAATATTACAACCGGTATGCGAATAATGGCTGCGGCTTTATTGCTCAGGGCAGTGAATTTGGCTTCGGCAAGATGTATGCGTACGGCATCAACGACCCAGCCCTGGACCGGAAAAACGATCGGTTTATCCAAATTGTCAGTTGCAACACACATAACTTGGCTGCGCTGATCGGTGCGATCGCGCTTGGGCCGGAAAAGGAAGACAACTTGGAAGAGGCGAAGTTCGTATGCATGCGCCGCGCTAATGATTTGAGTGAGGACGGCGAATTTCTTCCTGCGCCGGAAGTGGGAAAACATGATGATCAGGCGTTTGGCACACACCAGGGGCGAGACGCGCACCACCTTTTCAAAACTCTCGGGCTGGATTTGAACATTTACTCTTCCGCTTTGAAGCTGAACACGCAGTATATGCATACCATCCACTTCGATATGATGCTGCGCCGCCCGATCACGTTGAAAGACGTGACTCAGCGGCTCAAAGCCAACGCGCGAATCGCGCTGACGAATAAAAAATCCTCCGCGGCGGTGTTCTCTTTCGGTCGCGATCACGGCCTATTCGGCCGAATTCTTAATCAAACGGTCATTGTCAACCAAAGTCTCGCCTTGCGCGGCGAGCGCGAGGTGATCGGCATGTGCTTTACGCCTCAGGACGGCAATTCTTTACTGAGTAGCATTGCGGCTACCCTATGGTTTCTCGATGCCGATTCTTATGAAAGGAAACTAGCGGTTCTGGGTTCGTGTTTTTTTAGCGAAATTTAGTCATAAGTCTTTCATCGACGCGCGATCTACAGGCCGGCAATATCAGATTGTTAAAAATTTCCTTCGGCCAGTAATTTTTTCTGCTCTTTCTTTATGAAAGTTCTTTGTATTCAGCATCGAATGCGCCTCGGTACAGTGGCATCGTGCTTGCCTTGGTATCATTGTGCTTGAGGATGCCGGATCGAGGACGCGAAAGCGAAATGTGCGCGCCGATGGGCTCCAGTGTTTCGAGCCGAATCTACACGAAAGGGGGATCGATATGACGGACCCCAACCTCTTCCGATGGCCGCTTCGATCCTTGTCGAAGCGACCATTTATCACGATTTTTATTCTCACCTTGCTCAATCCGGCACCCTTGATCGGTGACAGCGCGCAGGCTCAAGCCTTGAAAGATTACCACCTGTCGAAGATTCGCTCGGCGCTGGACTTGCAAGAAGTCCAGATGAGCGATGAGGCTCTGGCGCGATTAACTCGCAGTATTGCAAACGAGAGCGAAAAACACTCACTCGATCCCATGCTCGTCATGGCGATTATCGAGGTGGAGAGTCGCTTCGATCAAAAAGCCGTGTCGCCTCAAGGCGCACTCGGTCTCATGCAGGTACAACCCATTGTAGTCGCCGCCTTGGTCGAAGAGGGAAAAATTTCACCGGCGGACAAGAACCGAAAACTTAATCTCAAAGATCCGGTTGTCAATGTGAAAGTCGGCGCCTCTTATTTGGCCCATATGAAAGACCTCTTCGGCGATCTCAAGATCGCTTTGACGGCTTACAATGCCGGCCCAACCTGGGTCAGCAAGATGATCGCGGCGAAGCAAACGCTGCCGCTGCAATACGCCACCAAGGTCTTGTCGACGCAGCGCAGCTTGGAAAATCGCTTTGCGCGCCACGGCATTTCGAGCATGGAAGCAAGCGGCTAGCGCGCGACCGTGCGCGTGAGTGAACTTCAAAGCTGTGAAGTAAAATTGCTGCGGTTCCGTCAGCAAAATCCCTTCAAGTAAATTATTTGCCTCACTTTCCGGCCTAAATGGCTTTGCGAATCAGCATCGGGTCACGACAAATTCTGGCATGCGACTTGCGGTTTACCTCTGCGCCGGTAAGCCAATTCATGGAGGACCAAAATATGCAACGCGACGAGTATTCGGGGGCTACCTTGGGAGAGTTGATGTTTGCCCTGACAGAAGAAACTGAAAGGGTGGTGCAAAATAAGATCGATGCGCATGTTTTGGCGGCCTACATTCTCTCCGATCTGTTCGGCCAATCCGCAAAGCGGTCGGAAACGTGGCACTAGGATCCGGCGATCTTCGTAATTGCCAAGAGGCGAGATTTTTTCGCCCGCGGTGAAAGAAAAAACCATCATGCGCGTTGCCGCGATCGGGGACATTCACTGTAATAGCGCCTCCTATGAGAGCATGCCGGGATTGTTCGCGCAGATCGGGAAGCAAGCCGATATGCTTTTGTTGTGTGGCGATATTGTCGACTACGGCTTGCCCGAAGAAGCGGTGGTTGTCGCGAAGGAAATATCTAACTTGAGAATTCCCGTCCTCGCCGTGCTCGGGAACCATGAATATGAGTCGGGAAAACAAGAGGCTGTAGTCAGGATACTCTCGGAAGCCGGCGCGTTGTTTTTAGACGGTGACGCCCGTGAAGTCCTGGGGATTGGCTTCGCCGGCGTGAAAGGATTCGCCGGCGGTTTTGGCGAGCGCGCACTGGGGCCGTGGGGCGAGGAAATGATCAAGCGGTTTGTGCATGAGGCGATCTCGGAAGCTCTCAAGCTCGAACGCGCTCTCGCTCGGCTTCGTTCGGATAAACGCATCGTTCTGCTTCACTATGCGCCGATCCAGGCCACGGTCATGGGTGAGCCGCTTGAAATTTTTCCTTTCCTCGGCTCCAGCCGACTCGAAGAGCCACTCAATCGCTATCCTGTGACTGCCGTGTTCCATGGCCATGCGCATCGTGGTTCACCCGAAGGGCGGACAAAGAATGACGTGCCGGTTTACAATGTCGCCATGAAACTTTTGCAGCATACATTTCCCAATCAACCGCCCTTTCGCCTTATTGAAATACCCGAAACCTAGGAACGGCTGATGAAAGCCAAACTTGTCCCGCTGTCCTCGACCGATAATCAGCAGCGCTTTTATCGGGCCGTACTCGAATTCCTAAACGAGGGCGGATTTCATTATTTGGTCGGCGGCGGGCATGCGCTGGAGCAATACGCGGGCGCGCTTCGAGTGAGCAAGGATTTGGATCTGTTCGTGCGGCGTGCGGACCTATCGAGTCTTCTCGAATGGCTCAGCGACAAAGGTTTCCTTACTGAGTTATCATTTCCGCATTGGCTCGCCAAGGTTTTTAGCGGCAGGGATTTTATCGATATCATTTTTAGCTCGGGTAATGGTGTGTGTGCTGTCGATGATAGCTGGTTCGAGCATTCGGTCCCCGGCGAGACTCTCGGCATGAAAGTAAATCTTTGTCCGGCGGAAGAACTGATCTGGAGCAAGACTTTCGTTATGGAGCGCGAACGCTATGACGGTGCGGACGTCGCCCACGTCATTCGCGCGCGCGGCGATCGATTGGATTGGCCGCGCCTGCTGCGGCGTTTTGAGACTCATTGGCATGTCCTGTTGAGTCATTTGATCCTTTTCGATTTCATCTATCCGTCGGAACGATCCGTGATTCCCGGATGGTTAATTCACGACCTCCTCGAGCGGCTCGAAGCGGAGCAAGCGCAACCGTTAGCGAGAAATCACGTCTGTCGGGGCACGCTCTTGTCGCGCTCACAATACCGCACCGACGTTGAGGATTGGGGTTACCAGGATGCGCGCCAACCTCCGTTCGGATCCATGACCGCGGAAGAAACGGCTCAGTGGAATGCAGCAACGGATGGGTCAACGCCGCAAAAGACAAGCAATGCGTCATTAAGCAAGGTTGGGCGACCCCGTGTATGATAAACGGCTGCTTGTCAGTCAAAGTCCTCCAAAATAGTGTGTAAGACTTGTCCTCAAAGATCCAAACTACCAGTATTAACGGAACTTTTCTCAAGCAGGAAATTGGTATAATTTCTGCACCCTTTTCACTCAGGCCAAGTCAAAGAGGCTAAGTGTCTTGGGCATCTAACCCGTTGAGCTTCCTCATCGCTCTCGCGGTATTGGCGCTGGCGGTGTTTTCATGTCGTCGCTTTTGAGTGGAGCGGCCGTGACTCCGGTGCGTCAGCGACGCGAGCGCTCCGGCTGGCAAGCCAGCTTGCGAGGCAAGTTAATTTACGGGGCGGAATAGAATCGATCGGTTGAGAGATACCGAGTGCGCATCCCGAAACCGTTGTTGATGGGGGGCTTGGCCAGTGGGGCAGTTTTTAGCTAGAGCAAGGACGATGGACAAGCCCAAAGAGAGTCGCCCCGGTGAAAGCGCCGGCGAATTTTCCAATGCTTCAGTGGCGCCAGTGCGCCAATCTGTGCTTGTCGTCGATGATGAAGAAAATTTTTTGACTCTGCTCAAGTGGTACCTGAGTCAACGCGGCTACGAAGTCTATGCGGCGTCGAGCGCCGATGAAGCGTTTACATTTTTGCAAGAACACCGAGTGGATATCGCACTCCTGGACATCAAGCTCGGCGGTCGCGACGGCCTGTCCTTGCTGGAACAAATAGCGGAGCATGCGCCCGGACTTAGAGTCATCATGATGACGGCGTACCCGACCGTGGGTTCGATCAAACAAGCGTTCGACAAAGGCGCGTCGCGGTATCTGACCAAGCCGGTGGACTTGCAAGAATTGGCTGACGCTTTGAGATTGCTGCCGTAAGACTTCGGCGTGTCCGGCTGCGCCGGCGAATCTTTGCAAGCCCTATCGCCCGAATTGGCGTGGCGAACTTTCAAACCCAAGCTTAAACTATCTTTAGATCCGTCATGATCGCCGCGCGTTCCTCCATTGCCCATTGGTTTGCTCCGCCTACCTCATTACATTCGTACTTGACGCGCTTGATCGTCGGCGGTTTGGGTCCGATCCTGATTTTTTCGGTCTTCATGATGGTTTTGCTCGCGCGCCAGGAACAAGCGAATCGCATGCGCGGGCTCGGAGACACGACGCGCGCGCTAGCATTGGCGATCGATCGAGAAATCGAGTCTTCGATCACTAATCTCGAAGCGCTCGCCACAGCAGAGCCGCTCGATGTCGGTGCTGTCAATGTCTTTCGCGCCGCCGCCGCGCGGATTCTACACACGCAGAACAATTGGCGCAGTCTAAGTCTGTTCGATCCCAAAGGGGCGCGGCTGATGCGCATCGAAAAACCGCTGGTTGCGGAGTCGAACGATATCAGCCGCGACAGCCTCAACAGCGTGCTGCGAACGCGGCAACCCGTGATCGGCGATTTTTCCAACCGTAATTCGCCGGAAAGCGGCATTAACATCTATGTTCCGGTCACGCGTGAGCAGACGCTCATTTACATTCTGTGCGCGGTGATCGAACCGAGGGTCTTCACGGAAATTCTCACCCGCCAGAAATTTGCTGATACTTGGACCGGTACGCTTTTCGACTCCAAGCGTACCATCATCGCGCGCTCGCGGGACGCGGAAAAATTTATGGGTACGCCGGTCGCGGATTTGCTGACTACGGCCAATTTGCGCACCGGCGACCAGTTGGTGCGCGGCGTCGGCCCCGATGGCATCGCCGCCGATGCCGCGGTTAGCCGATTGAATCGCGCTGGTTGGTTCGTGGCGTTGATCGTTCCCAGCAATGAGGTGAATGCGATCTTGTATCGCTCGATCGCGACGGTCGGCGGTGGGGGACTCTTGCTCTTGCTCGTCGGACTCGGCGTGGCGTTGATCTTCGCGCGCCAGGTGTCCAGGTCGATATGGGACTTGTCCGTGGCAGCTCGCGATTTGGGCCGGGGTCAGGCCGTTTCTTTTCCGGTGAGCTCTCCGATCGCCGAGATCGACGGTCTCGCGCGCCAAATGGAGCGCGCGGCCGCTCTCTTGCGCGAGCGTGAGAGCGAACGAGATCGAGTCGAGACGGCGCTGCGCCGCCAGGAAGAAGACTTGCAGCGGCAAGCCGACCTTTTAAATCTTGCCAACGAAGCGATCTTCGCCCGGCAACTGGATAGCCGGATTATTTATTGGAATCGCGGCGCGGAGCAGCTTTACGGTTATGCGCAGAACGAGGTCATCGGCGCATTGAGCCATGAACTCCTCGCTACCGAGTTTCCCGGTAGCCGGGGCAACTTCGAAGCCTCCTTGCTGACCGCTGGTGAATGGAGCGGTGAGCTCAAGCAAAAAACCAAGCAGGGGCGCTACATCGACGTCGAAAGTCGCCTGAAATTGATCACGGATCGCGCCGGCGGGCATTTGATCTTGGAATGCAATCGCGACATTAGTCCCCGCAAACAATCGGCGCGGCGCGCCGCCGCGGAGCATGCGGTCACCGTCGTCCTCGCGGAGTCGGAAATGCCGCAAGCGGCATGGCCTAGGCTCCTCGAAGTGGTCGGCTCTGGTTTGGATTGGCAATTCGGACGCATCTGGATGATCGATAAAGCGACGCAAATACTCGAATGCGTGGCAACCTGGAACCAGCCAGCGCTGACGCTTTCCGAAATGGAAACCCACCAACCGCTCGCGCGCGGCGCCGGCCTCGCGGGTCGAGTGTGGGCCGAGGAAAAAGTCCGATGGATACCAGATAGCGCAACTGCCTCGACACCGATGGGTGACTCGATTAATCCGCATGAGAAATGGCGCGCCGCGCTGGCGTTTCCGATCAGAATGCGTAGCGAGGTGCTTGGGGTCGTCGAGTTTTTGAGCCTGGCGCCTCAAGAGCCGGATAGAGACATCGCAAGAATGGCCCAAGCTATCGGCGACGGGATCGGCCAATTCATCGAGCGTATGCGCGCGGAAGAGGCGCTGCGCCGAAGCGAGGAACATTTACGCAATCAGGCGCAGGAATTGGAACAGCAGCTTTTGGCTTCGGGTCGACTGGTGGCGGTCGGCGAGCTGACGGCGTCGATGGCTCATGAGTTTAACAATCCCCTGGGGATCGTCTTGGGTTTTGCCCAAGGCTTGCTTTCGAGCATGGACCCCAACGATCCCAACTACCACCCAGTGCAAATCATTGCCGAGGAAGCCAGGCGATGTGAAACATTGGTGCAGGAACTGCTGGAGTTCGGCCGCCCCAAGCGCGCGGATTTTACCGAGACCGATGTCGAACAGATGATCCAGAAGACGCTTGATCTCGTGCAACCGCGCGCGACAAAAAATCATGTGGAAACGGCGACTGAGATCGAGGCGCCCATGCCGCCGATCCACGCCGATCCGCAGCAACTGCAACAGGTCTTGTTGAATCTTTCCCTGAACGCGGTGGATGCCATGCCCAAAGGAGGCACGCTGACGGTCGGCGCCGTCGTCGATCCGTCGAACGAAATAATGATTACCGTGGCCGATACGGGAATCGGCATCGACGCCGACGCTTTGCCGCGCATTTTTCAACCGTTTTTTACCTCGAAGAAGCGCCGCGGTTTGGGGCTCGGGCTGCCGATATGCGATCGAATCATAAAGTCGCACGGCGGCCGGATCGAGGTAGATAGCAAGCCTGGACGGGGCACCCGTTTTAAAATTCATTTGCCCATGGCAGCGCCGGCAGAGACTGATGTCGACCTGGCCGTTTAGCTGGAAAAATTTTGTAGGGGCGATCCTGTGTGGTCGCCCATCCCAAGGGCAGACACACAGGTCCGCCCCTACATGAGGTACTGTCGAATTTGAATTGAATCACTACCGCCACTTATTATTTGGGTCAATTTATTTTAGCTTAGTTATAAGCACGCATCGGCTTTTCCAGAGTGTGAAACAATCATGAGCCAGGAAACCATTCAGTCCCAGCATGGCAGGCAAGACAAAGGTTTGCCGCCGGCTACCCTCTTGGGCGACCAGGATTTTTATCTTTTCAACGAGGGCAGTCACCGCCGGCTCTACGAAAAACTGGGTGCGCATCGGATGCGCGTCGGCGGCGAAGAGGGCACTTATTTCGCGGTCTGGGCGCCGAACGCGAATCGGGTTGCCGTGATCGGCAGCTTCAATCAATGGAACAGAGAAAGTCATCCACTGCGCGCCCGAGGAAACTCGGGCGTCTGGGAAGGCTTTATCCCCGGCGTGGAACGCGGCGCTTTGTACAAGTATCTCATTCATTCGCGTTTCCTGGATTACCGCGTGGAAAAAGCCGATCCATTTTCTCTTTTCAACGAAATTCCGCCGAAGAAAGCCTCGATCGTTTGGGATCTCGATTATTCCTGGGGCGACGGCCAATGGCTCGCCGAGCGCGGCCAAAATATCAAGGTCAACAAACCGATTTCGATCTACGAAGTGCACCTGGGTTCATGGCGCCGGCACGCAGAGGGCAACCGCTCGCTCTCTTATCGAGAGTTGGCGCCGCTCCTGGCCGATTATATCCACCAGACGGGATTTACTCACGTGGAGTTTTTGCCGTTGATGGATCATCCGTTTTTCGGCTCATGGGGCTATCAGATCACCGGTTACTTTGCGCCTTCGGGTAACTATGGCACGCCGCAGGATCTGATGTTTCTGATCGACACGCTGCATCAAAACGGTATCGGCGTCATTCTCGATTGGGTGCCGTCGCATTTTCCTTCGGACGAGCATGGCTTGGCGTACTTTGACGGCACCCATCTCTTCGAACACGCCGATCCGCGCCAGGGCTATCACCCGGAATGGAACAGCTACATTTTTAATTACGGCCGCCACGAGGTGCGCAGCTTTCTTATCAGCAACGCGCTTTTCTGGCTCGATAAATATCATGCCGATGGATTGCGCGTCGATGCGGTGGCGTCGATGCTTTACTTGGATTACGCGCGGCGCGACGGCGAATGGATACCGAACCGCTACGGCGGCAGAGAGAACCTCGACGCCATCGAATTTATCAAGCAGTTGAACGGCGCGATTTACGAGATCTATCCCGACGTGCAGACCATTGCCGAGGAATCCACGGCTTGGCCGATGGTTTCGCGGCCCGTCTATGCCGGCGGCTTGGGATTCGGCCTCAAGTGGGACATGGGCTGGATGCACGATACGCTCGAATACTTCTCCACGGATTCGATTTATCGCAAATATCACCAGGACAAGCTCACTTTTAGAATGATCTACGCTTTTCACGAAAACTTCATCATGCCGCTCTCCCATGACGAAGTCGTTTATGGAAAAGGGTCCTTGTTGGGTAAAATGCCGGGCGACGACTGGCAGCGCTTCGCCAATCTGCGCGCGTTGGTCGGTTACATGTATGCCCAACCGGGAAAGAAACTGCTGTTCATGGGCGCTGAGATCGGCCAGTGGCGTGAATGGCAACACGATCAAAGCCTTGACTGGCATTTACTCGAGAAACCGGAGCACGCCGGCATCCAGAAATGGATCGGCGATCTGAATCGCAGTTACCGAAGCGAGCCGTCGCTGCACGAACTCGACTGCGATCCGGCGGGATTTGAATGGATCGACTGTCGTGACGCCGAATCGAGCGTGGTAAGTCTGCT
>Ga0209811_10000947_pt1 | contig 10494 bp, 17 predicted proteins | sample Coa_R1_6_FD_187161 | JGI IMG/M metagenome (GOLD analysis project Ga0209811, IMG submission 187161) | Surface soil microbial communities from Centralia Pennsylvania, which are recovering from an underground coalmine fire. - Coalmine... | ecosystem: Environmental > Terrestrial > Soil >...
TAAGTGAAGTAGTACGTGTAGCCCTCCATCGGAATCCCGAAACGCTTAGCAAGGATGTCGTTACGTGAGGCGGGAGCCTTCTCGGCCCTCTCGACATCCAACTGGTAAACCTCGTAGGAAACCGTGATCCCGAGATTTGGATTCGCCTTGATCCACATTGCTGGATCAGCAACTTCTTCGATCTCATCCAACTTGTAATGCCAGATCGAAATGTGAGGAGCATAGTATTCACCTTTAAGGATGTCAGCAAGTTCCATTTTGATGGTGTCGCCGGAACCCGCTCTGACAGTTCCTTCCGAACTGATGGCGACAATCAAATAGTCATCCAGTTTCGATGCTCCCTGTTCCACAGCGCCGACCACGTCTTCTCGAAGATCTCCTGACAACCATTCATCGATGGTTGAGACTTTAGGCCGCAACCCCTGAAGCTTGTTGATGGCCATCGGCCTAACTTCTAGCAACGAACCCGTCAGAAAGTTCTCGATACCCTTCTTTGTTGCCGCCAACTTGACTCGAAGAGCTCTCGAGCCTGTAGTGTTCTGAAGAGATCCTTCTGTGAGGAACATGAACAACGGTCCTCGGGATCTTGTAATGGCGGTTCTGAAGGGCGACATGACTTCTTCAGCTTGTTTCATAGTCGGCGCCGTGGTGATCTGATGCGTAGTGGACGTATCGACGTTCAAGAAGTAACTATGGATGAGCGAGGCGTACATGGACTTGGCTGCACCACGGGCTACGATCAGATATTGCTTGACCACTAGGCGTTTCTTGATCAAACGCTTCTCGTAGTGTCCTCCGTGGTGGTCTTTCGATGGAACGTAGACGCTTCGCTCAACGAAGTAGTACCATCCAAATATCTGTTCCGCCCAAAGCTTGAACGATTCAAGCAGATGAAGATCCGATCCGTCCGTTAGAGTGAGTTCGCCTTCACAATAACGAATGAATCCTTCAATAGCCTGATCGTCGTAGTAAATGTTGGGGTTAGCGATGAGCGAATCGATACGATTCATCTCCATGGAGACTTCTCGATTCACAAGTATCTCTCCACGGAGAACTGCCTCGCGAAACCGACCGTAGTAAATCGGAACCGCAGTATTAGACAGGCCCACACTAACCTCCTTTCCCTATGCTAGAGCAGCCGCAGTAGCAATTGTTGCCGCTTTCTTAGCGACTCTCCTCCCGAGCTTCGAGTTGATCGCTTTCTTCGCCCCAGCCGAAGCGGCTTGCTCGGTGCCGCTGGTAAGTGCCGCTTTCCCGTTCTTATTGAGAAGATCCGCAACAAACTTCTTACCAGTACTCTTCTCGCCATAGTTCAGGCGATTGACGTTGGCCTCGAGCTGCAATCGCTTGGCGTACTGCTCGAGCTCCCTGTTCGAAAGCGATTTGAGACCACTTGCTTTACCTCTCTGACCGAGAGTTCGTGCAGTGACCGCATCTTCGTGAGCAGGATGTCCTTGACCTCCCGAAGTCTTGATCTTCTTACGCTTGTCCTTGATCATGATTTCTTGAGGACCGGCCAATCCAGCCTTTCGCCGAGCAATAGTTCTTACCGCTCCGAGATTCTCACGCCGAACACCCCACTTCATACCTTTGACACCGTGATGTTCGAGTCCACTTTGAGTGAGAAGAACGTCCTTCAGAAGACGACCAGCAATCTTCGAATTGTCTTTCCGACGACGTTCTCTACGAGCCTGAGAAGCTCGTTTATCCATGTTCGTCTGCTTGACGAAATGATCAAACGCCTGAGCGTAGAGCGGATCCTTCTTCTTACGAGCTTCAACTCGAGCTTTGATCAACTTTCGACGTGTACCTGCACCTTCACCGAAGAACATTGCTGCTCGGGTGTGCTCAGCGGCGTCACTCTTCGCTGCTCTTCGAGTTCCAGAAGGAATATGAGCGATGTCAGGATGAACGTTCTTACGAAGGCCCCACTTCATTCCCTTAATACCGTGATGAGAGAGGAAGTCCGAACCTATTTCGATCAAACTTTCAGGAATATTCTCACCCCCCTGGCGTTCTTTTCGCGAAGAACTACTCATGGCCACATCCACCGAAGAGTCGTAGGCTTTCAAGGGGAATTCGATTCCGCTGAACTCTTGATTCCAAACCGCAACACGATCAAACGAAACGTAATGAATCCCCGGGTAGTCACGAGTATCGGGATTGGCCGGAGCCTCCGGATAACCGAGAGTCATATGGGGAATGAACTCAGGGAACTGTGCGGTCGAATCATAAGCGTTGCGAATATCTGTCTGCTTGAGAAGATTGGATCGGAACTCGTTAACTTCGTCGAATCCCGACCACTTAGATTTTGAGAAGAACAGACAATCCGCTTGGTCTACACCGAGTACGCCACGATGATCCACTTCCATGCCGAAACGACTCAGGGAAATATTCGTAGCGTGACGAACAAAATCTAGAATCGGAGCGAGATTTGGTACTTTGCTAGCATCTCCCAAGAACAGAAGAGTCATGTGAGCGATCTTCTCGCTGGAGATCTTGTTCACAATATCGTCTTCTGCCGGGAGCGCAACGATAACTAGATTTGGCATGAGAATGCCTTAGGACTTCTTCGTGGTCTTCTTCGTACGAGATGCCCGCTTCGATTTGGGCTCCTCGTCGACGGTCTCCTCGGTCGTCTCCGTCGGATTCAGGCGAGCGCGGCGCGCTTCGTGATCGGCTTCGCGTTCGGCTTGCTGTGCTTCATACGCGGCCAATCCTCCGTCCTTGTCCATCTCCACCTCCTACGCAGCATCGACGATTGGTCCGGGATTCGGATCGACCCACTGTGTCTCTTCCCGATGAACGTTCATACGCCACTCGAGCTCTCTGATCTGATCGTTGAAAGCCTGAATAGCGAATGACGTCGTCGGAGGATCGAAAACCTGCCTGACACGAAGGTACACGTATGTCTTGACGTTGTTGAACTGGTTGTCGGGAACAGTTCCGAAGAAATCGTCCCACTCCGTATCCGAATTTTCGATCATGAAACCAGTGACTGGTCCAACTCCCAGCTGAGTGAGAGTAGAGAAGGCGGCGTTGATATGGGTAAGAATATCGAGATCGAACACGGTATAGTCTGGTGCGATACCGAGGATCTTCTTCGTACTTAGGAGGATGCTCTGTTCCATCTTCTACTCCCTTACTTGGCTGTTCTTGAGAATTACTCGTCGGGCTCGGGATCGGCTGGCGGGATCTCTCCTCCGTCGTAGCGATCGCCCTCGGGCTGATCCTCGGGAGAGAGTTCTTGCGTCTCTTCACTGGGCTGAGGAGGAGTTGTGTCGGGGGTGGGAGTTGTCTGTTCGTTCATGTTTTACTCCTTGTGAGTGAGTTTACTGCGGAACCTTCTTTGATCTCTTTGGCCACCTTTCGATCCTTGAGCTTTGGCTGAGCCTTTAGCACCAGGCGTACCCGAGGATTTTCTGTTACCAGAATTCCTCCTGGAATCGGGATCTCTTGTCTCACCTTGATCTCCTTATTCAGCTACTCGGGCAAACCAGATCTTTCGTGCTTGTGAAACGGAACGAGATTGACGAAGAACACCTCCTCCATTGGACCAATTCTTCGGACCTGTATTTCCCTCGATCGCCGTAAACGAAAGTGGAGTTCCACGCTCGAAGATTCCTACGTGATCTGCTACACCACCATCCCAGTCGTAACAAACGAGATCCCCTGAAATGGGATTGTTCGTAAGAGTAAGTCCGTTACGACCCATAAGCGCATCACTCACAATATACGGAACGTATGCGTATCGAGACCCACGAACAAAACTTGATGAATCGCCAGTTGTCTCGAAACACCACGTTGCAAAAATCGCGCACCATGGAACCGCATTCATCCGATACCACTCACCATACTTCTGACGATTGGAATTTGTCGGAGTCTCTTTGACGCCGATCTGAGTGATCGCTTTTTGAAGCGCAAGAACTCTGTGCGCCGGCTTTACCAAGTCTGGGGGCGCTGGATTCTTGCCGCCGAATTCCTTGAAAGCGAGACCGATCAAATTCAAACACGTGGCGTCGAATATCGGTTGGCCTGCATTGGGAATTCCCGAAGGAATTCGTGCCGCTCTCATCTTGTTGAACGTTTCTTCTCCGACATATCCCGAACCTTGCATCTCCATCTGACGTTGAAATCCTGCTATGCCGGAATCTTTGACGTTGCCTCCGGCCTTTCCGTTAGCGAAGTTCTTCGAGTACTCGTAGTCCCAATCATCTGGGGTCCAAGGCCAACGACCAGCTCGAGAAATTGCTCTCTTATAGGCCATCACATCTTTACCCGGTGGACTTGCTGGGTATCCTGGAGAATCCGGAGGATGAAGAGGTCGAGGAAAGCCTGCGACCGGAACCGGAGTACCTGTCGGATATGGTTTTTCCCACCATTCAGGCATGAAAACTCCTTACTCCCTGAAGTCTTTGACTCCCTGGAGAGCTCGGTATTGTCGAATCCATTCTCTTCGAGCTGGATGAAGCCTAATATCTTGTAGCCCCAGTAGGGCCAACTGAACTTTGCGGAACTTTCGTCCCCTAAGAACTCGTTGCACCAGCATCACTTTCATAGCTCTGAGCGCTCTCAGAAGTGGCGGCACCGGCTGATCTCTACGAACTGGGATTGGTTGACGCTTCTCCAAATAACTCCGATACTCCTTGAGATCCTTGTGAGCCCGAGACAATAGAAGTCGAATATGCAAGCTCTGGATTGTCGTCACTTCTTTTAGAACCTTGACGCCCAGAAAAGTCAAAGACGGTGGAGATTGATCCTGACGCACTAGAATCCCCTTTCATACCTTAAATATTACCTGCAAGATCTCACGGTCCAAGACAAGTCCAAATTCGTTCTTGCCCGCCGGGATGATTGATTACCAAAACTCCGGGAGAATAATCAGGAGGAGCACCACCACATGGACCTCCCCCTTCGCCAGCCGGTCCAGGTGGTCCTTGTGGGCCCTCAGGTCCCGGCGGCCCTTGTTTTCCTGTTTCTCCGATTGGTCCAGATGGCCCTGGTGGTCCTGTGGCTCCTGCTGGTCCTGGTTTTCCTGTTTCCCCAACTACTCCAGGCGGACCAATAGGACCTTGCGGACCGGTTGGACCTGTACCCACGTCAATCGTCACTGTTCTCGATGGGGCTGCTGTCTTCTGACTCAGAGCGTTCGCCGTTAGAAACCCCGCTCCTCCCACCATCGTCAGACCGAGAAACAGCAGTAGAAGTTGTTGCTTCATCTCGCCCCCTGTTTCTCGCAGTGATTACCGCAGCAATTCCACTAAGCGTTCCACCTAGTCCCAAAAGAGCTGTTCCTATTCCTGCCCACGGAATTTCCCAATCAGGAAGATTTATTGCTAGGAGGTTGAAAAGTTGTTCCATGCGATTTGTCTCGTTTCGCCAGTTCAACACACCAGGTCACTGCTGCGGGTACAAACGAAATCACTAGAGCTAGATAAAAGATCGTATCCGTATCTTCAACTCCAATGATCTTTGCAATCAGCGCCGCAAGTACCGTTGCGATTGGCATCGCTGATTCAGCTGGACGACTTTTGACAAGTTCGATTGGTTTACTCATTATGATAACCCCGCTTTTGTCGACATTCAACTCGGCCAGATCTTTTGATCTTCAGTATATACAGCCAAAACCGGCATTGCTCCGAGATAAATATTTTCGGCCGCATTCAGAATAATACCCCGATGCATTACTACTCCACGTGTTTTAAAATCAACAATAATCGGAAGTCCAATTTGCCCATGTATCCCAACAGGACCAGACTTAACCACAGTCTCAAAATCGAGCAGCAATACAAATTTACCAAATGCGCTTCGAGATCCTTGAGACGCTGATCCAAAAATAAACGGTGCTGTAATTTGTCCGAAGGTCTTGCGATGGGCTACTACTTCTTTACCAAATATAACCGGCAATGAGATTACTCCATACTTCTTTGTTCCACTTACAAAGCCGGATACAAGAATCGTAGTATTAATTGGAACTGCTATCTGTCCGAAAGTTTGCTTACGACCAGAAACCGCCTTAGAAAACACAAGTGGAATTGCGATTTGGCCAAACGTTTTACGACGTCCAGCAACTTCTTTTCCAAACAACGTTTGCATTGAAAGCTGTCCGAACAAATTCTGACGTCCACCGACATCTTTGATAAATATGATCGGTAGATCAGTCTTTCCAAATGTTTTACGAACACCTTTTACATCTTTGATAAATCCGAGAGGTAGTGCTGTTTGTCCAAACGTCTTACGAATACCTTTTACGTCCTTAGAAAATGCTATTGGAAAATCTATAACGCCATAAAGTTTGTTTCCAAGCCTAACACCCGCTGTAGAAATTACAAACGACAAAGGAAAAGCCGTTTGTCCAAAAGTCTGACGCTGGCCACGAACATCTTTTGAAAATAGGTATGGCGATTGAAGTTGACCAAAAGTCTTTCTCCGACCAATAACATCTTTTGAGAACACAATAGGAAACGCAACTTGTCCGAGCGCTTTTCGTTGACCAGAAATAACAGCGCCAAATGAAACTGGAATAGTAGTACTCGAAAAAGTTTTACGGACGCCACGTACATCTTTGAAAAACGTAAACGCCTTGTCAACCGACCCAAGTGCTTGACGCCGACCTTGAACGTCTTTAGAAAATGTCAAACTTGTATCGACTTTTCCATAGTATGTAATCTTAGGAACTGTAATTCCGATTGTATAGTGGTTTTGAACTTGAGTCGGAGACAAAACCTTAGAATAAACCGCAAGCTCATCTAGTGTTCCGTCAAATGGATAACTACCCCACTGAGAACCAACAAAGAATCCATTATTTGCTCCACTCGCGAAATCATAACCGGGATTATCAGGCACAGGTGTTTCCGATACACCATCAAGATAAAACACAACGGAACCACCAATACCATCTCTAGTAATAACCACATGATGCGGATTTGTATCAAGAATTTTCAAAACTGAAGTTCTGGCACATTGTCCCGTATAGCTTTTATTCAGAGCAAGCGTACCATTATCAGTCACACTAACATTCAACCCGCCATTATACTGATCGAGAATATATTCACCCAAAGCGGATTGATTCCTTTTGATCCAGAACTCAAGAGTAAAAGTATTAAGCGGAAATAGAAATCCACCACGATTTATGAAACTAGCCGAGAAACTTCTTGCCAACGATGTTACTTCCCCGGCCAACAGACCTGGTGCTTGTGGAAACGTATTACCTGCACTACCATTCAAATCAAATTGCGATGGAGACAAATCTTTCACCGGCATGTCAACGTCATCCATTCGCCAATAGGCCATCGGACCATCTTTAAGTATCTCCGCCGCATAAAGGCTCTTTGGTGGAACGTATCCAGCGGTTGACAGTCCCGCAGTGATCGCCAGAGAAGTAGCTCCAAAATACTTATGCGCCGAAATATATCCAGCGGTTGATAGTCCTGCAGTAATCGCCAGAGAAGTAGCTCCGAAAGAAATTGGCGCTGCAGGATGAATCGCAATCACAAATGCCGTACCGCCAACGCTCGCCGCTGGATGAGTAAATACGCCAGGATCTTCGGTGGCTGTTGTTGCTGCCTTCGAACAACCACAAACTCCAGCGTTTGTTGCAGCACTTCCACCAGTCGAGACCGCGTTGGCAAATCCCGCGCCTGACGAATATCCTGTTGGTGGCGCTGAGCCAGTAACTGTATTACCACCAATAGCAAGACAAGCCAAGAACAGATATGTCTTAGAACCACCTGTTGGCGAAATTGCGGCTGGATTTCCTGTATTTGCCGTTGTTGTAAAATACTGAGGAATTGATGCTTCCGGCATTCGTGTTGCTGGATTAGCTGCTCCCGTAATTCGCCAAACAATTGCGGCACCTTTAATCGCTGTTGAAAATGAAACGTTTACTGACGTACCTTCTGTTCCGTCAGCTCGACGACAAAATACGGAAGTAAGATCATCAGTAGCGTCACCTGTATCTCCCGCAAGATTAGGTATAAATTGCCAACCAGAAGGAGCTACTCCACCCGTAAGTGTTGCGGCAGCACCCGTTCGAACAAAACAAATCAATAGATCGCCCGAAACAACTCCTGATGGAAAAGGAACTGTCCATGTTGAGAGTGCCGCGAAGGCAGTAGCAAGTCGATTTGCGTCAACCGGCGCCGCCATGGTATTACGCTGCGATTGGTGCCAGGCTCAGATCAACGTCACCCGCGAGAATTGTAAAGTTATCACCGATCGCGAGCGTGCGCGGGGTCGCAAGATCATCTGAACCAAGAAATGTTCCAGCCGAGGAAGCCGACCAAAAAGAAACATGTGTCACTGTCCCAGCCGCAGATACATTTGTCCAGTTAACATCGGCCGAAGTAGTGATCGTGCCATCAGTAGCAGCTGCCGAAAATGTTGCCGCTTGACGAGTTGCATCACCAAAGGCTGCCGTAGCACCAGCGGCCCCCGGATCTGCTGTATGCAACTTAAGAAAAAATGCTGCGGGCTGTGTCCAAGCGACGTTACGACAAAGCGCATTGAGAATACTTTGCGCAATCGCTGCAGCTAGTCCCGTTGCCATTATTCCTCCTTATTCGACGATTACGTAAAGCGTATCCGCATCGGGCGGATCAAGCGCATTGTATTCTGCCTGTGTCAACGACACCCACTTACCTTGTGGTCCTTCGGGACCAATCGGACCTTCTGGTCCAGTTGCGCCTGGTGGACCAGTGGGACCAACATTACCTGCAGCTATCACCAACAAATCGGGAGTAGTAACTTTTGTCAAACTTATAGGTGGCGGACTCTCTACACTAACCAATACATCATCTTTTTGAGCTACGATTTGTAGGTCAGTGAGAGACATCTGGCAAACACTCCAATTTACCTTGACAAAGGGTCAAAGGTTCTTCGCCAGTAGGAGTCCATTGCAAATCCCACACACCCGAGAACTTTCCCAAAGCTTGTGTTTGTGTTCCCGTCAATTTCAATGCAGCAATACCTTCTGCAGCTTCAGATAGATCTATAGTGAATTCTGTTACGGGAGGATCAGGAGAATCTCGTGCGGTACGTATCTGAGCAATCATAGCGCCGGTTAGATTTACGGGTGCGCCTGCGGCATCGGTGACCACCAGACGAAAACTAGTACCATCACCGGCATATAGACCAAGATCAAGAATTTGTGGGTCATAAGTAATCGACTGTTTGGCCATTTCACCTCCAGAGAGTTGTATCACCCGCTCGCCTAATTACCGGACCTCTTGGGAGCAGACTTTCATCACCATAGTGAATTGCATTATGTGTTTGTAGAGACGTCGTGATGAGAAAATTCGGATCGAGGACCCAGTCCTCACCTTGAATGAGATCATCAGGAGATATGGGATTCATATGATGGACCAACAAACCTGAGTGAATTTCGTACCCAGGGACCCCTAGATCACATCCGTTGTCACGCGCTATCACGAAACTCCGAATGGATCGCCACTCTTGAGAGCGGTAAAACCGTTGATTGATCCATCGGTCGAACCCGAACGTTGTTTCTCCGAGAGTTCCTCTGAGTTGGAGGTAAAGGTATCGCTCCTCGAACGATTCGAGACGTTCGAGTTCTACGTATGACCTATTCCTCGACATCGGACTCAGGAGGAAGCGGCATTTGACCGGAATAAGACCGCATGGCGTCCAGAGCATTGCGATACAACTCTTCGACGCGCTTCTGAGATTCGACAGCTTCGATCTTCACTTGGGTGAGTTCGTTCTCGTGACGAAGTCTTTCTTGCTCGAGACGTTCACGAGATGAACCAAGCTTCAGAAAATGTGTGATGACTTGTGATGATGCGGTTCCCATTCGAATTTGCCTTTCGGCGAGATCATGAGCCAGAGAAACCATCTCAGTCTCGCGACCTTCAGGAGTAGTCGCGGGTCTATGGCGAGATTGTTCTGGTTCCGACTGACGTCGCCTAACCGGCACGCGACCTCCTTTCTTCGCTACCTATAGAACGATGAGATCGTAACGAACAGTCAACACACAGATCCCATCGCCATCGGTATACGTAACTCCGGAAGGAATGAAGAGACAGAACGGATACTGCATGAGCGCAAACGGATCTCCCTCCGACTCCGGTCGTTCCACTTTGTAGTGACTTTGCTTATTGAGCAAATACGAGTCGTCGAAGTCCGCGACAGTAATAGTGGGAGTCCATCCCAACTTTGGAACTCCACCCTTCTTCTTCGAGTAGGCAGTTGTACGAGCGATGTTGACAGTCGTGATCATCGTTGGGATGATGAACGAGTTTGGACTTGCCGAGGGAATGATGATGATCGGAGATGTGTCCGAGAGAGCGAGAAGTTCTGGTGGCCCGAGGACTGATGTCATCGACTGGCCCGAAGCAACTACGTCGCTTTCCGAAAATGAAACTTCCTCTACAGTTCCGTCAGCTTTCTTGTGCTTCTCAGACTCTATCGGCATACTTCCCTCCGACTTAAATCCGGAATGAACGTACAAAATCTTCCCCCGGAGCAATTTTTGGA
>Ga0209811_10000948_pt1 | contig 10492 bp, 9 predicted proteins | sample Coa_R1_6_FD_187161 | JGI IMG/M metagenome (GOLD analysis project Ga0209811, IMG submission 187161) | Surface soil microbial communities from Centralia Pennsylvania, which are recovering from an underground coalmine fire. - Coalmine... | ecosystem: Environmental > Terrestrial > Soil >...
TGCCGCTCGAAGTGGTGCTGTGGCTCCTGCTATAATCCGCTCTCGCTGTTAGTCCCAACCAAGCTGGCTGAAGCCGGCTTTTTTGTTTCTGGAATCCTAGTGATCGTCGCCTCCGGTATCGCCATGCAGTTCGGGGCCAAGCCCCTTTTCTCGGACGTTTCCGTCAAGTTCGGCGGCGGGAACCGCTATGGGCTGATCGGGGCGAACGGCTGCGGCAAGTCCACGTTCATGAAGATCCTCGGCGGTGAGCTGGAGCCCTCCGCGGGATCGGTGGCGATCGACGCGAACGAGCGGGTGGGAAGGCTGCGGCAGGATCAGTTCGCGTTCGAGAACGAGCGCGTTTTGGACGTGGTGCTGATGGGTCATGCCGAGATGTGGCAGGCGGCGCGCGATCGCGACGCGATCTACGCGGATCCGGAAGCCGACGACGAGGATTTTTTGCACGCGGCGGAGCTGGAGGCGAAGTACGCGGAGTACGGCGGCTACACCTCGGAGGCGCGCGCGGGCGAGCTGCTGCTGGGCCTGGGGGTGGCGATCTCGCAGCACGGCGGGCCGATGAGCGCGGTGGCGCCGGGATGGAAGCTGAGGGTGCTGCTCGCGCAGGCGCTGTTCGGCGACCCGGACATCCTCTTGCTCGACGAGCCGACCAACAATCTCGACATCAACAGCATCCGCTGGCTGGAGGACGTGCTCAACCAGCGCTCGAGCACGATGGTGATCATTTCGCACGACCGGCATTTTCTTTCCGCGGTGTGCACGCACATGGCCGACGTGGACTACGGCGGCATCAAGGTCTACCCGGGCAACTACGACGACTACATGGAAGCGTCGACGCTGGCGAAGCAGCAGCAGCAGAGCAAGAACGAGCGAGCCAAGGACCGCATCTCCGACCTCGAGGAGTTCGTGCGGCGCTTCCGCGCCAACAAGTCCAAGGCGCGCCAGGCGACTTCGCGGATGAAGCAGATCGAAAAATTGAAGGTCGAGGACGTGAAGCCCTCCAGCCGGCAGTATCCGTTCATCCGCTTCATCGTGGACCCGAAGGAGAAGCTGCACCGGCTGGCGGTGGAGGTCCAGGGTCTCGCGAAAGGCTACGAGAAGGGGAAGAATCTTTTCGAGAAGGTGGATCTGTCGATCGAGGCGGGCGAGAAGGTGGCGATCATCGGGCCGAACGGCATCGGGAAGACGACGCTGTTGCGCTGTATCGCGGGGAATCTCGATGTTGGCGCCGGCACGGTGAAGTGGGCCGAGAAGGCGAACGTCGGCTACTGGCCGCAGGACCCGGTGGACGAATTCAAGAGCGAGGACACGCTCGCGGAATGGATGGGCCGCTGGCGGCGCAAGGACAAGGAGCAGGACGACCAGATCGTGCGCGCGACGCTCGGCCAGCTCCTGTTCTCGGGAGACGACCAGAAGAAGTCGCTCGAGGTGATCTCCGGCGGCGAAGGGCAGCGCATGCTGATCGGCAAGCTCGTGCTGCAGATGCCCAACGTGTTGCTGCTCGACGAGCCGACCAACCACCTCGACATGGAATCGATCGAGTCGTTGAACACCGCGCTCGACAAGTACACCGGGACGCTGGTCTTCGTCTCGCACGACCGCGAGTTCGTGTCCTCGCTCGCCACGCGCATCATCGACTTAAGGCCCGGCAAGCCCGGGGCTTCTGCGGAGGTCGTCGACTTCCGCGGGAGCTACGAGGAGTACCTCGCGGGCGCGGGCGCGGAGACGGCCGCCGCGTAGAACGGCGGCGTCGCGCAGCGTCTTCCCCGGACGTTGGGAAACAAACGAAACAAAAAACGCCGTCGTTCGAAATCCGCCTGATGCATCCGTGCACCAGAATGCCCGGCACTCTCGCGCTTGCGAGAAACCGCGATCCTTTTGCAAGGATATGCCCGTGCCGGCCGACCTCCCGCAGGTATTCATCGCGCTGGGCATTTTCGCCGGCGCGGTCGTGTCCGGATTCACCGGGTTCGCGTTCTCCGCGGTGGCCGGAGCCGTACTGCTCCATGTGCTGCCGCCGCGCGAGGCGGTACCGCTCATGATGGTCTGCAGCGTGTTCGTGCAGGGCATCAGCCTGTTCTCCCTGCGCCGCCATATCGACTGGCGCGGCAGCCTGCCGCTCATCCTGGGCGGGCTGGCCGGGCTGCCCCCGGCGCTCTACGTGCTCGTGCACGCCGACCCGGTCCTGTTCAGGATCGGGTTCGGAGTCTTTCTCGCCGCCTATGCCGTCTACATGCTCCTGCGCCCCGCCGTTCATCCCCTGCGGAACGTCGCGGCAGGGCGCTACGAGGTCGCGGTCGGCCTTCTCGGCGGGCTCGTCGGCGGGCTCACGGCGATGCCCGGTGCGGTTCCGACAATCTGGTGCGATCTCCGCGGCCTTCCGAAGGATCGCCAGCGGGGCATCGTCCAGCTCTACATCACCGCGATGCAGATCGCGGCCCTCGCCTTTCTCGCCGTCGACCGCGGAATCCCCACGACGCTCGGCCCCGAGGTCCTGCGCTCGCTCGCGCCGCTCGCCGTGGGCACGCTCGTCGGCCTCGCGCTCTTCGGCCGGGTGAGCGACGTCCAGTTCCGGCGCGTTCTCCTGAGCGTGCTGCTGCTCTCCGGCCTCGCCTACGTTTTCTGATCGACCTTTCAGGTAGCAGAAACGGGGTGATGCCCCGGGGGATGATTTATCATCCCGACATCTCGCTTTTTCGCGCGGAGGGAGCATGAACCGAACGCTGGCGCTTTTGACGGCGGCATTCACCAGCGTTTCCGCCGCGGCGCAAAACTACCCTGCCAGGCCGGTGAAGCTGCTGGTGCCGTTCCCGGCGGGAAGCGCCACCGACCAGGTGGCGCGCCTCACCGGCGCGCAGCTGCAGGAAGGGCTCAAACAGCCCTTCGTCGTCGAGAACAAGCCCGGGGCGCAGGGCGGCATCGCCGCCGGCGAAGTGGCGCGCGCCGCGCCCGACGGCTACACCCTCCTCGTGACCACCAACACGCCGCAGGCCGCCAACGTCAGCCTGTTCAAGAAGCTCAGCTACGATCCGGTGGCCGACTTCGCGCCCATCGCGCGCCTGGGCACCACCTCGTTCGTGCTGATGGCGAGGCCCGATTTCCCGGCGCAGGACCTGAAGTCCTTTCTCGCGTACGCCCGCTCGCAGCCGGGCAAGCTGTCGGCGGGCTACGGCTCATCGGGCTCGCAGGTTTCGCTCGCGATGCTCAAGTCGATGGGCAAGCTCGACGTGCTGGACGTGCCCTACAAGGGCATCCCGCAGGCGATCACCGATACGATGGGCGGCTCGCTCGCCTTTACATTCGTCGACCTGGGCAACGCGCTCGCGCAGATGAAAGGCGGCAAGCTGAAGGGCCTCGCGGTGACCTCCGCGAGGCGCACGCCGCTCGCGCCGGAGCTGCCCGCGATCGCCGAGGAGCTGAAGGGCTACGAGCTCATCGCGTGGTTCGCGCTGGTCGCGCCGGCGGGCACGCCGCAGGGGGTGGTCGCGCAGCTGGAGAAGGCGGCTCTCGCCGGCGTCGGCAAGGCGGAGGTAAAGGAGAAATTCGCCGGCATCGGCGTGGACGTCGCGCCGATGAATTCGGCCGAGCTCGGCCGCTTCATCAAGAGCGAAATCGCCAAGTGGGCGCTCCTGGTGAAGCAGGCGGGAATCCAGCCGGAATAAGCTGCCCGCTAGGGCATGAACCCGCCGCCGTTCACGTGGATGGTCTGGCCGGTGATGTAGCGCGCGTCCGGCCCGCACAGCATGCGCACCACCGCGGCGATCTCCTCGGGCTCGCCGCGCCGGCCGATCGGCGGCAATCCGCGGCGGTCTTTCGGACGCGCGGGTGCTCCCGGCAGTCCGCGCACGGTCTCGATGGTCCCCGGCACGACGCAGTTCACGGTCACGTGCTTCGGCGCGAGCTCGAGCGCGAGGGCGCGCGTCATGCCCGCGATGCCCGCCTTGGCGGCGATGACGTGCGCGCGGTGCGTCGCGCCCTTGTGCGCGGTGAGACCGCCAAGGTTCACGATCGAGCCGCCGCGCGCGCGCGCGAGGTGCGGCAGGCAGGACTGGGTGCACAGGAACGCGCCGTCGAGCACGATCGAGATGATGCGCCGCCATTCCTCGAGCTTGATGTCCTCGAAAGGCGTCTCGCTCCTCACCGCGGCGTTGTTGACCAGGATGTCGAGGCGCCCGAACTCCCGGACGGTCGCGTCCACCATCTTCGCGACCGCGGAAGGATCGGTGACGTCGGCGATGTGGATCGCCGCCTTCCCGCCTTTCGACTTGATCATCGACACGGTGTTCTTCGCGTCGTTCTGCGAGGTGTTCGCGTTCACCATTACCGCGGCGCCGCCCGAGGCGAGTGCGCGGCAGATGGCGCGGCCGATGTTCCGCGCGCCGCCGGTGACGAGCGCGACCTTTCCGGCGAGCTCGGTGCCGCGCGTCATTCCCACTTCGTCCGTCACTCCGGTTCTCCCGTCGATGTCATAGCATGTTTCCAAGGAGCAGCAGCAGGCCGCCGACGATGGCGGTGTTGGCGAACACGGTGATGCGGCTGCTGTTGCGCTTCGCCGGGTCCTGCACGTTCCAGAAGCGGTGGAAGATCGCGGTGGCCGCCACGGTGAACACGATCAGGCACCAGGCGCCGATGTCGGCATGCCAGTCGGCCAGGACGAGCGCGCTGCCGGCGAACAGCATCGCCATGCCGATCCAGTGCGTGGCGGCGGGCACAGGCGTGCCCAGCTCGCCCATGCGCTCGATGTGGTGGCGGATGCGCGCGGGGGCGAGGTTGCATACGCCGTTGCCGAGGAAGCACGCGACGATCAGCAGCCGTCCCGCGGTGTCCAGCCACGAAGAATCTCCGTACATCGGCGGTTTCTCGCTATAATTTTCGCCGCCGTCCGCAGGCGGTCGCGTGGCGGACAGGATACGCCATGCCCTTCGCAACGATCAACGGCATCAGGATCAACTACCTCGTGCAGGGCTCGGGTCCCCACCTGCTGATGTTCGCGCCGGGCGGATGGCGCTCGGTGATCTCGCGCTGGACCGCGGCCGGCGGCAAGGAAGCCTTCGGCCAGATGGACGGGATCGCGGCTCTGTCGAAGCACTTCACCTGCATCGCCTACGATCGCCGCGAGTGCGGGCTCTCCGGAGGACGGGTCGAACCGCTCAGCTGGGATCTGTATGTCAGCGAAGCGAAAGCTCTGCTCGATCTCGCCGGCGCGAAGGACGCGATCGTCCTCGGCAGCTGCATGGGCGCATCGCTCGCCCTGGCTTTCGCCGTGCGCCATCCCGCGGCATGCAAAGGCCTGATCCTGCACTGGCCCGTCGGCGGCCACCTGTGGATGAAGAAGGGCCGCGAGTTCTTCCGCAGGCACATGGATTTCGTGCGCGCGAACGGCCTCGACGCGGTGATCGAGCGCGCGCCGCGCGGCGAGAATTTCTGGCTCGACCCCGAGATCGGGCCCTGGGGGTCGCCCGCCGCGATCTACCCCAAGTTCGCCGCCGAGCTCGCGAAGTACAAGCCCGGGGACTACCTGAAGATCTGCGCGCGCAGCCGCGACACGATCTTCAACGACACCATGCCCTCCGGCGCGAGCGGGGACGAGCTGATGAAGATCAGGATTCCCGCGGTCATCATGTCCGGCGCGGACAGCCGGCATACCCGGTCGGCCGCCTGGGCGCTCGCGGAGCTGATGCCGCAGTCGGAGCTGTGGAACGTATTCCCGCCCGAGCAGAACGGACAGAACACGCTGGAGGAGATCCTGCGGTTCAAGTCGCGCCTCGAAGCGACGGTACCGGCCGCCTAGGCCGCGGCGGAAATGTTCAGCCGGCTTCCGCCGCTCGCACGATTCCTCTTCGCGCTCGTCGCGATCGAGCTCCTCGTGTTCGGGGCGTTCCGGCTGGCGTTCTGGGTCGCGTTTCGCGAAACGCTCGCGGGCGCGTCCTGGGAAGACCTCGCGAAGGCCTTGTACCTGGGATCCAAGTTCGACCTCCGGCTCGCGCTGCTGCTGCTCCTGCCGCTCGCCCTCCTCGGGTGGATCCCCCTTTTTGATCCGGCGCGGCGCCGCGCCGCGCGGATCGGCTGGCTCGCGTACCTCGCGCTGGCGCAATGCGCGGTGCTGCTCCTCTACTTCGTGGATTTCGGGCACTACGACTGGGTGCGGGTCCGCCTGAACGCGAGCATCATCGATCACCTGACGCCGGTCGGCGTCGCGGCGCAGGTGGCCTGGGAAACCTACCCGGTGGGCTTCGGCGTGCTCGCGCTGCTCGCGCTCACCCTCGCGTTTCTCGCCATCGTGCGCGTCGCGGCCGGGCGCACGCTCGCGCCGGCAGCCGCGCCCCTGGCGAAGTGGCCGAAGCGGGCGGCGATCGCGGTGCTGGTGGCGCTCTACATCGGGGGCATCTACGGCAAGTGGTCGCGCTATCCGCTGCGCTGGAGCGAGGCCTATTTCTCCTCGAGCGAGGCGGTGGCCGCGCTCGCGCTCAATCCGGTCCTGTTTCTCACCGACACCGCGGAGAACCGCAACCTGCCCTACGACGCGGACAAGGTGCGCGAGCACTACGCGACTACGGCCGCGCTGCTCGGAATCCGGTCGCCCGATCCGCAGAAGCTCGACTTCGCCCGCTACGTCGTGCCGGCGAAGAAGCCCGCGATCCGGTACAACCTGGTGGTGATCCACCTCGAGTCGCTGGCCGCGTTCAAGGCGGGGATTTTCGGAAACCGCATGAACGGCACGCCGGCGCTCGACGCCATCGCGAAAGCCGGCCTGCTGTTCACGAACTTCTTCGTGCCGGAGGTCCCGACGCCGCGGTCGGTGTTCGAGATGCTCACCGGCATTCCGGATGTGAACGGGGCCACGACCGCCTCGCGCAATCCGCTGATCGTGGGCCAGCACACCCTGGTGAACGCGCTCGAAGGCTACGAGAAATACTATTTCCTGGGAGGCAGCGCGACCTGGGGCAACATCCGCGGCCTGTTCACGCACAACATCCCGGGCCTGCGGGTGTTCGAGGAGGGCGACTACGACGCGCCGCAGGTGGACGGCTGGGGCGTGTCCGACGTGGTGCTGTTCGACAAGGCGCACAGGATCCTGCGCGAGGAGAAGAAGCCCTTCTTCGCGTTCATCCAGACCGCGGGAAACCACCGGCCGTTCGGCATCCCCGACGATCACCCCGGCTTCGAGCTCGCCCAGGCCGACGCGAAGCTGCTCTCGGACAACGGATTCGACAGCCTCGCCGCCTTCAACGGGCTGCGCTACCTCGATTTCGCGCTCGGCTCCTTCTTCGAGAAGGCGAGAAAGGATCCGTACTTCGCCAACACCGTGTTCGTGATGTACGGAGACCACGGCAACCCCTCCACGGTACAGACGCCCTGGCAGGAGCTGCTCTTGACCGGTTATCACGTGCCCTTCGTGATCTACGCGCCCGGATTGATCAAGGGGGGCCGGCAGATCGATACGACCGCGAGCCTGCCCGACGCGCTGCCGACCTCGCTCGGCCTCATCGGCGTCCCCTATCTCAACACCGCCCTCGGGCGCGACCTGCTCGACTTAGGTCCGGGCGACCGGCACTTCTCGCTGATCGGCTTGAACGGCGTGCTCGATGACGAGTTCTATTTCCGCCTGGACCCCGGCGGCCCGCGGCTGTTCCGCTACCGCTCGGAAAAAGGCGCCGAGGACGTGCACCAGCGCTATCCGGAGAAAGTCGCGGAGATGCAGCGGATGCAGGAAGCGCTGTACGAGACCTCGAAGTACCTGCTCTACCACAACCCGGCCCGCCCCCACGCCGCGGAAACCCGCGAGGGCCGGAAAGAGGAGCGGCGTTGAGCGCGCGCGCGCGCAAGTGGACGAGCCTGGCGGCGATCGCGCTGGTGTTCGCCGGGCTTTACCTCCGCGCGCTCGACGCGCCGCCGCCGGCGGCCTTCGTTCCGCCCCGTTCCGCGCCGCAGCCCGCGGCGTCCAAGCCGTTTTTCAAGCCGCAGCTCCTGCCCAACAGCAGCACGCTGTCGGTCCACAGCGCGACGGCGGTCGAGCTCTCGGACGGCAGGCTGCGCGCGTTCTGGTACGGAGGGACGCGCGAAGGGGCGTCGGATGTCGCCATCTACACCTCGGTGTATTCGCCGGTCACGGGGAGCTGGGAACCCGAGCGCATGCTCGTCAGCCGCGAGCCCGCGGAGCGGCGCCTGCAGCGGTACCTGCGCAAGCTCGGCAACCCGGTCGCGGGACGCGACGCCGCGGGGCGCGTGTGGCTGTACTACGTGAGCGTGTCGGTGGGCGGCTGGGCGGGAAGCGCCATCAACGCCATGGTTTCCCCGGACGAAGGCGAGACCTGGAGCGCGCCGCGGCGCCTGATCGCCTCGCCGTTTTTCAACATCAGCACGCTGGTGAAGGGTCCGCCGCTGCGTCTCGCCGACGGCACCGTCGCGCTTCCGGTGTACCACGAGTTCCTGGGGAAATTCGGCGAGCTGCTGCGCTTGGACGGCGAGGGCCGCGTCGTCGGCAAGACCCGTCTTTCCTGGGGAAGCTCGTCGTTGCAGCCGGTGATCGTGCCGCGCTCCGAGAGCGAAGCGGTCGGCTTCATGCGCTACGCGGGAGATCCGCCGGGGCGGGTCCTCATGATCCGCACCGGCGACGCCGGCGCGCGCTGGACCGCGCCCGTGAAGACCGCGCTGCCCAATCCGAACTCCGCGGTGGCAAGCGTGCTGCTCGCCGGCGGACCGCTGGTGCTGGTCTTCAACAACGCCGAGGAGAACCGCGAGGAGCTCGCGCTCGCGCTGTCGGCGGACTTCGGCGACACCTGGCGCGTCGCGCGCGGCCTGGAGGGCGAGGCGCTGCCGCCGCGCGCGCCCGTGCCCGAGTATTCCTATCCCTGGATCATGCAGGACCGCTCGGGCGACGTGCACGTGCTCTACACCTGGGGCCGCTCGCGCATCAAGCACGCGGTGTTCAACCGCGCCTGGCTCGAGGGCGGACGATGATCGCGACGACTTCCGGGCTTCTGGGCTGCGCGCTGCTGTGCCTTGCCCTGATCGCGACCGCGCTTCACCTGGACCGTTTTCCCGCCCTCGCCCGCTACGCCGTTGCGATGGTCGCCATCGTTGCTCTCTTCACTCCCGTGGACGGCCTGTCGGTCCTGGCCTATGTGCGCGGCGTGACGGGCGACTTGAGCGTGGCGACTCTCGTGCTGGCGGCGGGCGCGTGCGTTTCGCGCCTCTCCGGACGGACGCTGATAGCGCCGCGGGAGTCGCTTGCACTGCTGCGGGTGGTCGCGGGAGCGGGGGTTTTTCTGTACCCGTTCGCGCTGGGCTGGACGCCGTTCGATCCCTACGCGCTCGGCTACGGGTCGGTCGCCTTCATCACGGTTCTGCTGCTCGTGACCCTGGCAGCGTGGCGCGCCGGACTGAACCTCGTCGTGCTCGTCGTTCTCGTCGCGTCGCTCGCCTGGCTCGCCGGCCTCTACGAATCGCGCAATCTGTGGGACTATCTGATCGATCCGCTGGCTGCGATCTATGCCGTGGTTCGATTGAGTGCGGGAGAGGTTGGGAAGGTCTTTCCAAGGAGGCAATCATGAGGGTCGGATTGGTCGCAATCGCCGCGGGGCTGATGGTCTTGCCGGTGCAGGCTCAGGACCTGGGCCCGCACGTGACGAAGGTCAAGGACGGCATCTTCGTGTACGCCGTCAAGCCGCAGGACTCGAACGTGAGCGTGATCCTCACGGCCGAGGGCGCGGTTGTGATCGACACCGGACAGACCCCGGTGGATTCCCGCGAGGCGCTGGCGCTCGTGAAAAAGCTCGGCCCGCAGCCGGTGCGCTTCGTCATTCACACCGAGCCGCACGACGATCACACGGTCGGCGATTTCGTGTTCTCTCCGCCCGCCGTCGTCATCGCGCATTCGGGCGCGGGCGAATCGATGAAAAAGGCCGCGGCCGGCACGGTGGAGCGCAACCGCAAGCAACTCGCCGAGCACCCCGATTCGAAAAGCGCCCTCGAGGGATACCGGCAGGTCCTGCCGGCGATCGAGTACCAGCAGCAGATGACCCTGAACGTCGGCGAGCGCCGCCTCGAGCTCTTCTATCTCAAGAACGTCCACAGCGACGCCGACACGGCCATCTGGCTGCCCCGGGACGGCGTGCTCTGGGCGACGGCGGCGGTGGGCGTCAAGCGCTTTCCCAACATCCGGCCCTCGGTCACCATCCCGGACACCCTCGCCGCCATCAAGCGGATGAGGGCGTTGAATCCGCAGGTCGTGATCGCCGGCCACGGCGCACCGGGAACGACCAGGATATTCGACGAGATGGAGCGCTACTACGCCTTGCTGCTCGAGCGCGTGGGCAAGATGGCTCGCGAGGGCAAGTCGCTCGAGCAGATCAAGGCGGAAATCAAGATGCCCGAGTTCGACGACTGGGCCGGCAAGGAGCGCTTCCCCAGCAACGTCGACGCGGCGTGGCGGGCGGTGAAGGGCAGTTGAACTATCGGGGCAACGTCGCGAGCGCGCGCCCGTAGTAGCCGA
>Ga0209811_10000950_pt1 | contig 10469 bp, 9 predicted proteins | sample Coa_R1_6_FD_187161 | JGI IMG/M metagenome (GOLD analysis project Ga0209811, IMG submission 187161) | Surface soil microbial communities from Centralia Pennsylvania, which are recovering from an underground coalmine fire. - Coalmine... | ecosystem: Environmental > Terrestrial > Soil >...
ACGGCCGACCAGCTCCGGCGCAGGCGAGCGCGTCGTGGAGGAGGGCAATAGGATGCGGGAGCTCGGGCTCACGCCGACGCTGTTCTGCGGAGGCGGCTGGTATACGGACGTCGAGGTTGTCGAGGCGTGCGCGGAGCTCGGGTACGTCGACTGCACGCCCCGTGCGTCACGCCCGCCCTATCTCGCCGGCGGCGAGCAGTGGGGATCGCTCTCGGAGCCGACAACCGTCGAGCTGCCGTCGAACAGGACGCTCCGCGCGATCCCAACGACCCACTCCCTGGGCGATCTCGCGCGCTCGCTCGCCTCCGGGGACATCGAGTATCTGGGCCGCGTCGATCACCAGGTCAAGATCCGCGGCTTCCGCATCGAGCTCGGCGAGATCGAGGCGGCGCTTCACCCTCTCGCGTCCCTGCGGGAGAGCGCGGTCGTCGCGATTCAGTCCGAGGGTTTCGAGGGGTGGCTGATCTGCTGTGCGTACGTCCCGGCGGAGCAAGACGTTTCGCCAAACGGCCTGCGGAAGCGCCTCTCGGAGCTGGTCCCGGGTTATATGCTTCCGGCGCGTTGGATGCGCTACGACGCCCTGCCCAAGAACGACAACGGCAAGATCGACCGTCCCCGATTGCGAAATGCGTTCCTCTCGGCCGAATCCCGCGAGGTGCACCTGGCAGGCGCGCAATGAGCGACACCCTAATCCGCCATCTCGGCGCTATCTTCGTCGAGGGTCTGCACATCGACGCGCCCCCGCCCGACACCGACCTTTTCGAGAGCGGGACCCTCGACTCGCTTCAACTCGTGGAGCTGCTCCTGCAGATCGAGCGGCGCTTCGGCGTGCAGATCGCGGTCGAGAACATCGACCTCGAGAACCTGCGCACGCTCAGGCGGATCTCCGATCTGGTGGCGGCACAGCAGTCCCCCGATCCCAAAGTGACGGAACTTCGGGCATGGAGGGGACGCGGTCTTCGTTGACCAGAGCGATGGCGACCGTCCGCGAGTTCGTCGAGGACGACATCCCCGCCGTCGCTGCGCTTTTCGAGCGCGCTTATCCCGATCAGCATTGGGCGTCGGCGGCCGCGCGCGAAGCCTACTTCCGGGAAATACTCTTCGGCAACCCGTGGCGCGACCTCGATCTGCCCTCGTGGGTCGCCGAGGAGGACGGCCGTATCGCCGGTTTCGCGGGGGTGATGCCCCGGCGGATGGTGTTCCGCGGGCGACCGATCCGCGTCGCCGTCGGCTGCCAGTTCATGGTGGATCCGAACAGGCGCCACGGTCTGACCGCGCTGCAGCTGGCCAGAGCGGCGATTTCCGGACCCCAGGATCTTTTCATCGCAGACGGGGCCAACGATCTGTCGCGCCAGATGTGGGCCGGACTCGGCGGGACTGCGCCATTGCTCTACAACCTTCAGTGGACCCGGCCGCTCCGGCCGGCGCGATTTGCCGTGTCGCTCCTGGAAAACCGGCGCACGCTCCCGCCTCTGTTGACGGTACCGGCGCGCTCCCTGAGCGCCCTGGTCGATGCTGTGACGGCGAGGATGCTCCCCGGCCGCTTGAATCGTGAAGAAAAGGAGCTCGCCGAAGACGCGCTCGATGCGGCTGAGATGCTCGCACACTGGCCCGAAGTCGCCGAAGGCAACACGCTGCAGCCGGGATACGATGCGCGCTCGCTCGGGTGGCTGCTCGACCAGACGGCTCGCAAGGCGCGTCACGGAAAGCTGCGCGCGAACGCCGTGCTCGAGGGAGGCCGACGGCTCCTCGGGTGGTACTTGTACTACGTGCGCGCGGGCGACGTCGGTGAAGTGCTCCAGGTTGCGGCCCGCAACGGCGCTTTTGGACGCGTGTTGCGGCGGCTGCTGGTCGACGCCTGGCGAAACGGGGCGACGGCAGTCCGGGGGCGTCTCGACCCACGCCATGCTCAGGAGCTTTCGGACCAGCACTGCTGGTTCCGGCGCGAGGGAGCCTGGACCCTGGTTCACTCCCGGAACGCCGACCTCACCGCAGCCATCCACCAAGGGAACGCCTTTCTCAGCCGTCTCGAAGGTGAATGGTGGCTGCGCTTCCAGGGCGGATAAGGCGAATGGATCAGTCGCCAGCGGCATTTGACGTCATCGGGTGTTCCTACGATCGGCGTTCCGCCATGGATCCACGACGCACGACGCGCCATTTCGGGACGGCACCGGCTCGCCCAGGCTCAGGGATCACCAAGCTGGGGACATCCGTCGTCGTAGCGCGCGACCTGCGGACGCTCTCGGGCTTCGTTCCGGCCTGGGAAGAGCTCGCGGCGGCTGCGATCGAGCCCAATGTCTTCTACGAGCACTGGATGCTGCTGCCGGCGCTGGAAGCCTTCGGGGGAAAGAAAGATATCCGCGTCGTCCTGGTCTTCATCCACGACCTGAGTAATGCGAACGCCCCGGCAAAACTGGGCGGGCTGTTCCCGCTGGAGCGGATCCGCAACTTCAGAAAGCTCAAGGTGTCCGCCCTGGGCCTGTGGCGGCATGCCCATTGCTATGTGTGCACGCCACTGGTACGAGCGGATGCCGCTGCCGAGTGCATGGTCGCGTTGTTCAAGTGGTTTCGATCCGGCCATGCGGAAGCATCTTTGATGGAGCTGGGCTGCGTCTCCGGCGACGGGCCGTTTCACAAGATGCTGGTCGATCTCTCCAACCAGCTCGGGTTGCTGACCTGGACGACGGAGATCTTCACGCGCGGACTGTGGTGCGGAGGCAACGGCAAGCACCCCGATCCCGAGTCGGCGGTATCGGGCGATCTGCGCCGGAGGATGCGCCGCATCGAGAGGCGGCTGTGCGAGCGCGGCCGGGTAGAGCACGTCGCGATGCAGCCGGGGGACGATGTCGCGCGCTGGATCGACGAGTTCCTGCAAATCGAGGCGAGCGGCTGGAAGGGCCGGGAGGGCACCGCGATGGCTTGCTCGGAGAGCGGCCGCCGCTATTTCGCGGAGATAGCGACTTCCGCCTTTCGTCGCGGACGCCTCCTCATGCTGGGCGTCAATTTCGACGGCCATCCCATCGCGCGCCGCTGCGCGTTCCTGGCGGGCGAGGGATCGTTCGCATTCAAGACTGCGTACGACGAGAAGTTCGGGGATTTTTCACCCGGCGCCATGCTCGAACTGGACAGCATCCGCCAGCTTCATGCGCTCCCCGGAGTGCGGTGGATGGATTCCTGCGCGGCCGCGGACAACTTCCTCGTCAATCGGCTCTCGAACGATCGGAAAACCATCCAGAGCCTGGCCGTCGGGGGCGGCGCGCTGGGTGACCTCGTGATCTCGGGTCTGCCGCTGCTGCGCTGGACCCGTCGAATTCTCAAGCCCTTTTCGGAGACGCCGGCCCATCCCCCGCCCGCGGCTCCGGAAACGGGGATGCACGCAGATCCGCAGAAATGAAGGAGGCAACAATATGCAAGCTGCCAATCACGCGGTAAGGCCGCTCTCGAGCGGCAACGGTACCGGCGAGCCGGGCAAGGCGGACCATTACCTGGACATCGACCCGGAAACGTTTCGCACCCATTTCAATCGCAAGCCGTTTCTCTTCCGGCACCATCTTTGCGATCACCCGCTGTTCAGGCTTTCCAATCTCGCGGAGCTCGCCCGAACGCTGCCCCCCAGTATCGTCGAGTACAACGCCGGAAATATTCCGGTCAGCCTTCCCGACCAGGAAAACACGCCTTACACGGGCCTGTCCGCTGAGGAAACCGTCAGGCGCATCGAGGAGTGCGGCTCGTGGATGGTGCTCAAGCGCGCCGAGGCCGACCCGCAGGCTCTGGATGTGCTCAACCGGTGCCTGGACGAGATCGAGCTGCTGTCGGAGCCGATCGAGCCGGGCATGTGCGAGCGCGAAGCCGCGATCTTCGTCACCTCGCCCCGATCGATCACGCCCTATCACATGGACAAGGAGATCAATTTCCTGCTGCAGCTCCGCGGCAGCAAGACGATCAGCGTGTTCTCCGCATCGGACCGGGAGGTCGTCTCGGAGATCGAGCTGGAGAAACACTTTACCGGTCCGGCGATCAAACGCAACATGGTGTTCCACGAGCGATACCAGGAACGGGCCACGGTCTTCGAGCTCAAGGCCGGGTACGGCATCCATATTCCGACGACCGATCCCCACTGGATAAAGAACGGCGACGCCGTGTCGGTCTCGTTCAGCAACGGCTTCAAGACGATCGCCTCGTTGCAGCGCGGCATGATCTACAACCTGAACGGACGACTGCGGAGGCTGGGGATCCATCCCGCGCCTTACGGCAAGGACGCCTTGCGCGACACGATGAAATTGCAGGTGCACCGCGCGCTCAACCGCGCGGAAAAATTGCTGAACGTGCAGCCGGTCGAGGGTTGATGCCGCGGCCCACGATCCGGCTCCGGAGGGATGGGATGAAAATCTGCTTCGTCGGCCTCGATAACCTGCCGGTTCTCGCGCCTGAATACAGACGGCACACCATCGGCGGCGAATCGGTCCAGCAGACGCTGCTCAGCCAGGCGCTCGCGCGCCGGGGCCACGACGTCAGCATGGTCGTCGCAGACTATGGTCAGAGGGACGGCGCGAAATGGGAGGCGATACGGGTTTTCAAGGCGTATCCCCCCGACGCGGGTATTCCAGCACTCCGCTTCATCCATCCGCGCTGGACCGGCATGTGGTCGGCGCTCGCGCGTGCCGACGCCGACCTCTACTACACCAGCTGTGCAGGAATGCATGTCGGCCTGGTGGCCTTGTTCTGCCGGCGTCATCGCCGGCGATTCGTCTTCCGCACCGCGAGCGATACGGACTGCGACGGGTCGAAACTGCTCGTGCGATTTGCGCGGGATCGCTGGCTCTACGCCTATGGCCTGCGGCGGGCCGATGCCATTCTCGTGCAGAGCGCTTCTCAGGCCGAGACTTTGGCGCGCTGTTACGGACTCGCGGGTCGAGTGGCCGGCATGCTGGTCGAGAAGGCCGAGCCGGCCGCTTCCCGTGACATCGATGTGCTTTGGGTGAGCAACATCCGGCGCGAAAAGAGGCCGGACCGGATTCTCGAGCTCGCCGAGAGATTGCCGGAAGTGAAGATTCATATGGTGGGAGGATCCCTGCCCGGCGAAGATGCCCTATTCCTCGATGTCAGCCTCGGGGCGGCCAGAGCCAAGGTACCGTTTCATGGCCGCTTGCCGTACTGGGATGCCAACGAGTTGTATGGCCGGGCCAAGCTGCTCGTCAACACTTCCGACGTCGAAGGATTTCCGAATTCGTACCTTCAAGCCTGGGTCAGAGGCGTGCCCGTCATAACGCTCATCGATCCGGACGGCGTGATCGAGCGCGAGGGTCTCGGTGTCGGCGCAAGATCAGCCGCCGAGATTCCCGATGCGATCAGCCGTCTATTGCGTGACCCCGTCGCGTGGAAGGCGGCAAGCGACCGCTGCCGCGCGTTCATCGCCCGTGAATACGGCGAAGACAAGGTTCTCGCTGCCTATCTGGAGACGTTCGAGCGCGTCCTGCGCGCCGACACGGCCACCGCCGACTTGCCCGCATCGACCGGAGCGCGCCATGCATGACACGCCTTTCATCATCGCGATCGACACCGAGGGCGACGACCTGTGGTCGAAACCACGGGAGATCACCACCCGCAACGCGGAATACCTGCCCCGATTCCAGTCGCTCTGCGAGCGGTTCGGCTTCAAGCCCGTCTACCTGACGAACTATGAGATGGCGATGTCGGATGCTTTCGTGGAATTCGGGCGGGACGTGCTTGCTCGCGACGCGGGCGAGATCGGCATGCACCTGCATGCATGGAACTCGCCGCCCATCGTCCCGCTGACGAGCGACGATTTTTACTATCAACCCTACCTGATCGAATATCCCGATGCGGTGATGAGGGAAAAAATCAAGCTCGTTACCCGCCTCCTTGAAGACCGCTTTGACCAAGCGATCGTCAGTCATCGTGCCGGCCGTCTTGGTTTCGACGGCCGCTATGCCGCCATGCTGCTCGACGAGGGATACGGCGTGGACTGCTCCGTGAGTCCGCGTCTGGATTGGAGCGGAACTCCCGGCGACCCGAACGGGAAAGGCGGCACGGACTACAGGGCCTTTCCCGACCGCCCCTATTTCTTCTCCCCCCACGACATCTCGGCACCGGCGGACGGAGAAATGCTGGAGGTGCCGATGACAATCCGCTCGAGCGACCTGCACCGAAGGGCGCCTTGGACGTATCGCATCCCCGTCCTGCGCCAGGCCGCGAACAGGCTGGTGTCGCCGGCGCTCAACCATCTATGCCCGGCGGAGAGCAAGCTCCCCGGAATGTTGCGGGCTGCGCGGGAAGCGCGGGTCGAAGGTGCAGCTCACGTCGAGTTCACGCTGCATTCCTCCGAGTTCATGCCGGGCGGAAGTCCGAAATTCCGCAACTCGGCGGATATCGAGCGCCTGTACGAGCATCTGGAGATTCTGTTCGAGGAGCTTTCAACGTGGTGCCGCGGCATGACCCTGAAGGAGTTCCACGCCTGGTTCAGGGAGTCGCCGGGCCGGGCGGCTTCGGGCACCTATAGCGGCAGGCTTCCCTGTCGGACCGCCGACCAAGAAATGGCCAGGGCCTGATGATCCGCATCAAGGGCCGCGGGGCCGTCTACGGCGAGGTGTGGTACGACGAGGAGCCGCCCCGGGATTGCGGCGTGGATATCGTCCTGTATCGCCAGCGAGAGGCTCCGATCGCCGATGCGCGAACGACCCCGTTCCTCACGATGGTGACCGATCTGTCCGTCCCGGAAGACGCGATTGTGGAGAAATTCGGCAAGGATTGCCGATACAAGATCAGGCGCGCTGACACGAAAGATGGGCTTCACCTGGAGTTCATAACCGATCCCGAAAGCCGGTTGGAGGAATTCCAGGAGTTCTACGACGCCTTCGCGAAGCAAAAGTCGGTCGCGCCTTGCTATCCCCAATGGCTGCTTGCGGCCTGCGAAGCCCGCCAGCTCGTTCTCACTTCTGCCTCTCAAAATGGCGAGGCCCTGGTCTGGCACGCCTACCTCACCAGCGGAAAGGCCGCCTGGCTCCAGTACACGGGCTCCTGTTTCAGAGACAAGGAAAACGATTTCCGCGCCCTGGTCGGGCGCGCCAATCGCTGGCTGCACTGGAAGGAAATGCTGCGGTTCAAGGAGATGGGGATAGAACGCTACGACTGGGGAGGGCTCTTCGAGGACGAATCCATACCGGAAAATGCCGGAATCAACAAATTCAAGAAAGACTTCGGCGGGCAGGCGGTTCGTACGTACGACTGCACCCTGCCCGTAAGCCTCAAAGGCCGCATCTGGCTTCCCCTTCGCGAGGCGTGGCGACGCCAGCATTCCGCACGCGTGAGCCGAGAATGAACGCCATTGACTGGAGACCCGTCGTCAGGGGAATCGCGACGATGGTTCCCGGCGCCTATCGCCTCGCCGCCCGCAAGCGCGGCGGCGGAACCGGTTCGGCCGACTATTGCTACGCGGTGTGGCTGAAGCATCTGACGCTTCTTTGGCAGAGCGGGCTGAGGACCATGCCCGTGGCGGTTGCCGAAATCGGACCCGGCGACTCCCTTGGGGTCGGCCTTGCCGCCTTGCTGTGCGGCGCGTCGCGTTTCTACGCCCTCGACGTCGTCGCGTACAGCAATGTCGAAAAGAATCTGAAAATGCTGGATGAACTGGTCGAGCGCTTCAGGAAGCGAGCGCCGCAGCCCATCAAGGGCTGGCCGGATTTCGACGTCTATCTCGATTCCACGCGCTTTCCCAGCCACATTCTTACCGACGGCCTGCTGGCCAAGAAGCTTGACCCCCACCGCATTTCAGCAATCCGCGAAGCCTTGCTTCATCCCGGCAGAGACGGAAAGATCGTTGTCAGGCAAGTCGCTCCGTGGACCGACGCGGGCGCCATCGAGAAGTCGAGCATCGATCTGATCTATTCCCATTCGGTGCTCGAGCACGTCGTCGACGTGCCGACGGCTTTCCGATGCTGCGCGTCCTGGATGCGCCAGGACGGCTGGATGTCCCACCAGGTCGATTTCACTTCCCACGGCGTCACCAAGGCGTGGAACGGACACTGGCAGTACCCCGAGTGGCTTTGGAAAATCATCGTCGGCGGAAGGCCGTTCCTCATCAACCGCCACTCCGCGTCCGCCCAGATCCGGATGCTGGAGGATGCCGGCTTCGAGACCGTCATGCAAATGCGCAATCACCGGGGCGACGGGATGCCCCGGACCGAGCTCAGCGCACCCTGGAAGAACATGGCGAACGAAGAGGTAATGTGCAGCGATCTGTTCTTTCAAGCCCGCAAGCAAGGTCTGCCGATTCACCGGACAACGATGTAAAGGCGCGGCCCGCCACTCCGTTCGGAGCAAGTCCGGATGAGCTACTCGCAGCCTCTGCGCCCCTCGGCTGCATGTCATGAATTCCTGACACCTTAGACCAAGACTCGAGCCCCGCGTCGGCGGCTTCGCAGCGCTGCCCCGTAGTTTCCTCGCGTCACCGTGTGGCGGTTGGTCCACAGAAGGGGAGATAGCCATGTCCCAGCACATGTCGGTCCTGTTTCACGGCACCGTCACCCTCGCGTTCACGCTCTTCGCAGCCTTCGCCTTGCCCGCAGGCGCAGTGACGGACGCCCGCCTGAGCGAGAGCTACGGCAAGCTGCCCCTTTACTTCGAAGCGAATCGCGGCCAGACCGACAAGGACGTGCGCTTCCTATCGCGCGGTGCCGGCTACAACCTCTACCTGACCTCGGACGAAGCGGTGCTGGTGCTCGCCAAGCGCGATGCCAAGGCGCAAAAAAAATCGGTCGCCCTTCGCATGAACCTCGTGGGCGCCAATCGCAAGCCGCTCGTGAGCGGACTCGAGGAGCAACCGGGAAAGGTGAACTACTTCATTGGCCGTGATCCAGCGAAGTGGCGCACCAACGTGCCGACCTACGCAAAGGTCCACTACCAGAACGTTTACGCCGGCATCGACCTCGTCTACTACGGCAACCAGCGCCAGCTCGAGTACGACTTCGTCGTCGCACCCGGCGCGGACCCGGGGAATATCGTGCTCGGCTTCAAGGGCGCGGACAAGATCGAGATCGATGCGCGGGGCGATCTCGTGCTGCGCACGGCAGGCGGCGATCTGCGCCAGCACAAGCCCGTTGTCTATCAGGAGATCGACGGTGCCCGCCACGACATCGTCGGGGGCTACGTACGCAAAGGCGCCAATCGGATCGGCTTCCAGCTCGCCGCTTACGACACGACGCGGCCGCTCGTCATCGATCCCATCGTCCTCGCCTATTCGACCTTCCTCGGCGGCAGTGACCATGACGACGCCGGCGGCATCGCTGTAGACGCCGACGGCAACGCCTACATTACGGGCGGAACCGCGTCGTTCGACTTTCCGACGACGGCGGGGGCATTCCAGCCGGCCTTCCCCGGCGGTGCCTTCGTGACGAAGCTCAATCCCGCCGGAACCGCGCTCGTCTATTCCGCTTACATCGGCGGCGGCACCGGCCGGGGGATCGCAGTGGATGCCGCCGGCAACGCTTATGTGACGGGCGAGGCTCAATCCGGCGTCCCGACGACGCCGGGAGCCTTCCAGCAGACCAACGCCGGCGTTAACGGCAACGCTTTTGTGACCAAGCTCAATCCCACGGGCTCGGCGCTTGTCTATTCCACCTACCTCGGCGGCAGTGCCTATGACTACGGCACCGGCATCGCCGTGGATGCCGACGGGAACGCCCACATAATAGGCAACGCGAGCTCGGACAATTTCCCGACGACCCCGGGAGCTTTTCAGCCTACGTACGGCGGCGGCGGCGACGCCTTCGTGAGCAAGCTCAATCCGGCCGGCTCGGCGCTCGTCTACTCGACCTACCTTGGCGGCAGCGGCTCCGGCACGAACGGTATCAGCGGCATCGACAACGGCACGGGGATCGCGGTGGACGCGAGCGGCAACGCGTACGTGACCGGGACAACGTTTTCCGCCGACTTCCCGACAACGGCCGGGGCCTTCCAGACCGCCTTTGGCGCTGGTGGCGCCTTTGTGACGAAGCTCGACCCGACCGGATCCGCTCTCTATTCCGCCATCCTGGGGAACACTTCCGGAGGCGCGATCGCGGTGGACGCCAACGGTAACGCCTACGTGACGGGCGGAGCACAGTCCACCAATTTCCCGACGACGCCGGGGGCCTTCCAGACCACCTCCGGCGGCAGCGTCGACGCCTTCGTCACCAAGCTCGACCCCACGGGTAGCGCCCTCGTTTACTCCACCTACCTCGGGGGCAGCAGCAACGAAGGGGGCAACGCGATCGCTGTGGATGCAGCCGGCAATGCATACGTCACGGGCCAAACCACCTCGACCAACTTTCCGACGACCCTGGGCGCGTTCCAAACGACTTACGCGGGGGGATCCGACGTTTTCAGCGCGGGCGACGCCTTCGTCGCGAAGCTCGATCCCGCCGGTTCCACCCTTGTCTATTCGAGCTACCTTGGTGGCGCTACCGTTGACC